>OIXO01000004.1_pt1 | contig 30942 bp, 47 predicted proteins | sample 1588031 | NCBI WGS metagenome assembly OIXO01 (sample SAMN03283242) | human gut metagenome | biome: human-associated habitat; material: feces | host: Homo sapiens | place: Peru | collected 2012
ACAATATTGCTGTTGATGTTGATAGTGAAGGAGCCAACGACTTCGTTGATGTTGTTGATGTTGTTGTTCATTTTAAACTCGATAGACTAAATTATTTTTTTTTTATCATAAAAAAAACTCTAAAGTGCTTTAAATAAAGGGGTTTATGGGCCTAAAAATTTTAAAAAAAAAATAATATAAAGTGTTGACAAACACAATTAAAAGTGCTATAATAATTATGATATCGATTAGGTATCAATATTATACCGTTAAAAAAAAATATTAAGGAGAATTATGTACAACGATATTTTTGATTAAGTTGAAAAAATGTTAATGAAATAAAAAAAACTAAAAGCATATTATATATATAAATATATATACTATTATATATAGTAGTTAATTAACTATTAAGATTAGTAAGTTATCTACTTACAGATAATTATATTACTACTATATAAAATTTATTTATCTTTATTTAACTATCTACTACTTTAAACTAGATATAGAATAGTAAGTTAACTACTCTTAATAGATAACTTAATAAATTAGTAAGTTAAAAAAATAAAGAAATTAAAAATATAAAAAATAAAATACTTGACAAGATAATAAAATTTATGTTATAATTAGTTTGTCTTATAGATACTACACAAGCAGAGAACGACGAGTTGTTTCTAGTGAACGAGATTCTCAATTTATAAACTTCAAAACTTTACCTCCTCCATTTTTTTTAGGTGATACTTTAAAAACGAATTATTGTGTGGTATCTGTAAGGCAAATTAATTGTGATAATCTTGTCAAGATATTAGAATTAGTTTTAAGAGAAAAGGAGCATTATGAAAAAAAAAACAAAAAGAACATTAACAAATATGGGACTTTATTATGCTTTAAGCCCTAAAAAAGATAAAAAAATAACTGATAGTTTAGCATTTAACGAATTGGTACATAACCAACCTTGGGAGAATAAAGCATTAGGTTATACTTTTTGGAAAAGCTTTTCAAGTAAAAAAAAATAAAAAAAAATTATATTAGGAGTTAAAATGAAAGAAACAAAAAAACAAGAAAATAAAAAAACAAATGAAAAAGAGTTAGAGTTTAAACTCATTAAAACAGGCACAACAATTTTTGGAGCAAGTGCTAAACTTAACGAAAATGATAAGTTAGAAAAAAACGAGAGTTTAACTATTCATTATTAAGTTTTAAAAAAAAGGAGTGAAAATGAAAATAAAAATGGAAAACCCAAACGAGATATTAGATAGTATTCTTGTTAATTTAGAAAAAATTGCTTATAAAAAAAATAATATTATTCTACAATTTATTCCACGGGTTAAATTTCTATACGAGTTGTATTTAAAAGTTATCAACAACGAACCTATTGCTTTTGAAAAAAAAGCAAAAACAATAACGATACATTTACAATATTATACAGACGATATAACAATACAACCTAACGAGTTAAGAAAAGGTATTTTCAATTTAATAGGTGCGATTAAAAAAAAAATGATTATATCTAAAAGACAAAAAGCATTTTTAAATACCTACAAAAGAAAAGCAAAAAAATTATTAGGAATTGTGAAAGGTAGAGAGAAATATTATCAGGAAATTATTGATATTGTTGAAAGTATAGACAAACGAGAAAGTTATTTAGAAGTAGAAAAAAAACAAAAAAAAATAAAAAAATTGTGGGAGCAAGCAAGAAACACAAGAGCGATTTAAATTATATGGAGAAATTATATGTTAGAAAAAATAAAAAAATATATTATACAAAATTATGGAATTGATTATTGGCACACCCATATGGGTTTAGTAAATACTTATTTAAATAATCAAGAAAAGTTTAAACTTATAGAGCAAAATGGAGAATTAGTATTAGTTAGCGATTTGACTGATAAAAAAAATAAAGGAATTAAAGAACTTATGAAAGACACTATCACTTATGAATGTGATGTGGGAAAAGTTGAAAATAAAAAAGAACTATTAAACATAACCAAGGAAATGAGTGAGAAAAAAAACCTTTACATTTATGGTGGTGCTTGTTGTGGAAAAACAAGTATGATAATATCAATAGCGAATAAATTATATGAGAAAAAAAAAGAAAACTATTTATATATTACTTTACCAGAGTTTTTCTTAAAAAATATGAAAAGTGAAAATGATACTTTGGTTGAGACAATAAAAAAAACAAAAAAATTAATTATAGATGACTTTGGCTTAGAGCATATAACCAAACAAACAAGAGATTTAGTATTATTCCCTATTTTAAAATATAGGTTTCAAAATAATTTAGAAACGATTATTATTGGGACAGAGAGTTTAGAAAAAAATAAAAAAAAATATTTTTTAGTAGGGGCAAACAATTCTAATGTAGATAGTTTTTTTGAAAGAATAAAAAAAAATTGTAAAATTATAGAAATTAAATAAAATTATATGGGAGTTTATATGAAAAAAGAATTATTAAAAAAAATTATTATATTTACGATAGTTGTTATTTGTTTTGTTTTAGGTTTAAAACAAGCAATGATTAACTTTGATACAAAACAAGAGTATGAGAACCAAAAACACCAACAAAATGAGATTTTGTATAAAAAATATTTTGGGGGTGAAAATGGAAAATAAAAAAATAAAATTATTTGAATTATTTGCTGGTATTGGAGCACCTAGGAAAGCGCTAGAATATATGGGCTATGAAGTTGAAAGTTTGGGTTATAGTGAAATAAACAAAAATGCGATTAAAGCATATTGTGAATTATTTAATGATAGTCCAGACAATAATTTTGGCGATATAACAAAAATAGAAAAATTACCAGATGATATTGATATTCTATTTCACGGCTCACCTTGTCAAGATTTTAGTGTAGCTGGTTTAAGAAAAGGTGGAGAAGAAAACTCTGGAACACGGAGTAGTTTAATGTACGAAAGTGTGAGGTTGATTAGACAAGCACAACCTAAAATAGTTATTTGGGAAAATGTAAAAGCGGTGCTTTATGTTAAAAATATAAAAAATGTGAAAAGATATATTAAAGCGCTAAAAGAATGCGGTTATTACAATTATTTAATCAAAACAAACCCAAAAGATATAGGTTTTCCGATGCAAAGAGATAGAGTATTTGTTGTGAGTTGTAAAGAAAAACTAAAACTTAAAGATAGTGGAATTAGATTTATTTGTAATATCAACGATATTGTAGATTTTGAAACTTTTGCGAGGAAAGGGGGAAAACAATTTGATTATAACGTTGAATTAGCGCAACAAACAAACGACATAACAAACACAAGAAATACTTTTATTTACGAACAAAGCGTTAATTTTTCAAAAGGAAAAAAGAAATTATATCAAGATTTTGCCCCTTGTTTAAGTTGTCGTGAAAGTGATTTAATAAAATTAAGATTTGACAATGGGGAATTAAAAAATGCTAGTTATTTATCAGGGAAAGAAAAGTTGGAATTACAAGGCTTTCCTAATATTGAATGTGTAAGCAACGCTCAAAAACATATTCTTGCCGGAAACTCAATCAATATACCTAATCTTATGTATGTATATACTGTTTTTGGTATAAAAATACAACCGGAAAACAAAATAAATGAATTAAAAGAGATTATAAAAGGAGATTTAATATGGAAAAATTAACAAATGAACTAATTACACAAGTCCTAAACGACGGACTTATCACAAACGAAAAAGCAATAGAACAAAAAGTAGGGTTTTTTGATGTAGACAACCAAATATACCTAATAATGAAAGTTGACCTGCCAAACTACATAGTTGATACTATCAATGAGTACAACAATTCTAAACTAGATTTAAAAATACAAAAAGAGCAAGTGGAACAACTACAACGACAAAAAAATAGTTTACAAGATGATATCAACAAGTTGAAAAAAGAGTTATCTGAGAAAGTTGAAGTATCAAACTTAGATAATGTAATTGTTGAGTTAGAGAAAATGAGAAAGGAAATTGAAAGTGGAGACTCAAAATAATATTCTTGCTTTTCTAAAAGCATATGATTTTTTACTAGCACAAGACTTAACAAACAAACCTATTTTAAGTATTGATAGTGAGAAATTGACAATTACATTGAATGAAAAGGAGTGATTATGGAAAACAAAATTAACCCACCATTTAAGTACAATGGGAAAAAATACGTTTTAATGGAACAATTAAATGATTTGTTCCCCAGTGATGTTGATATTTTTTACGACTTATTTGGCGGTAGTGGTGTTGTGAGTTTAAATTGTAAATATGATAGTGTTATTTATAATGATATCAACGAACATACAACAACTGTATTAAATTATCTTTTAAACAATGATACTAGAATAATAAATAAAGATTTAGAAAAAATTTTTCAAGAGTATAAATTAGAAAACAAAGAACATTTTAACAATTTTCGGAAAGCATACAATATCAACCCGACACCAGATAAGTTTCTAGTGTTACTTCAAATTAGTTTTAATAATATAATGCGATTTAACCAAAAAGGCGAATATAATTCAACATACGGAGAACGAAACTTTACATTAAAGCATTATAACGAAATTGTAGAGTTTGTGAATGCGAACAAAAACAAAAAAATTATTATTTATAATTTAAATTATAATCAATTAATAAAAAAAATAACTAAAAATGATTTTGTTTACTGTGACCCACCATACAACATAACGCACGCGGGGTATAACCATTTTCGGAATGAAACAGATGAAAAAATGCTATACGACAATTTAGATTATCTAAACAATAAAGGGATACGATTTGCTTTAAGTAATGTGTTAGAACACAATGGAAAAACAAATACAATTTTAAAAGAATGGTTAGATAAGAACAACTATAATGTTTATAAATTAAAAAACAATAAACGAAAAGAGTTATTAATAACAAACTATGAAAAGGAGCAAAATGAGTAAAATTATAGAACAACCAAAACGAACCTTTGCTAATCAAGTATTAGACTTGTTATGGAAATTAGAACATTGTGAATTTGATAGTTTTCAAGATTATAGACTACCAAAATATAGACAAAATGTTTTAGAAGCATATTATGCTAATGTTATTGAGAACAAAAAAGAGTTTGATATAGAAAGTATTTTGAACGAAGGTATTGACTGGGGAAATGTTTGGTACGATGATTTAGAGTACGATATTAGAGATTATGAAAAGGAAAATGAGAATGAAAACGAGTGAAATTAAAAAAATAGATAAAACAAATGTAGAGTTTGAACGATGGAAATATGTGGGTGGTAGTGATATTCCTATTATTTTAGGAAACTCCCCTTTTAAAACAAGAGAACAATTAGTTATTGAAAAAGCAAACGAGCAAGAGGCAGAGCAAATAACTAATGATTACATTGAGTATGGAAATTATGCTGAACCATATATTAGGGAGTTTATCAACCAAAAACTAGAAATTAGTGGTGGAGATTTTCACGAGGATACATTTATTGTTGGAAATGAACGAGCAAATGTTGATGGAATAAATGATGATTATATCTTAGAAATCAAAACAACTAATAGTCCTAAGTTTGAAATGTACGACGACCAAATGGAGTTTTACTTTAAAATAACTGGCTATACAAAAGGTAAATTGGTTGTGGTGGAACGACCAAAAAACTTTAAAGAATTGACTAAGAACGATATCAATATGATAGAGTTGCTAGAAAATGGTACAATAGAATATAAGGTTTACGATGTTTCCAAAAGCGAAAGTAAAGTGGACTTTATAGAAAAAGAGATAGCACAATTTTGGAAAGAAGTAGAATACTACAAAGAAAATAAAGAGATTATCTTACAACAACAACACGAGTTATCTTTAATGGCAAAAAAAGTGTTAGAAACAACCCAAACTATTAAAGAATATGAAAGTGTCGTACAAGAACAAAGGGAAAAGTTGTACGATGCCATGGAAAAATGTGGTATTCTAAGAATTAAATTACCAGATGAAAAAATTAGTGTATCTCTAATTCCACCAAAAGAACAAGGTGTGAAAAAAGTAGTGGACTTTGATTTAGAAACTTTCAAGTTAGAAAACAAGGAGTTATATGAAAAATATGTTTACGAAATTGACAAAAAAACACCCGCTAAAAAAGGTTTTATACAAATTAAAACAAACGAGCGAAGCCAGGAAATTAAATAAACGAGCATTGCTAATTTTAATTGCTTACTTGACTTGTATTTTTGGCTTAATCTTTGTGATATTTTCTGAACCCACAATTGAGGTAGAAAATAAACAAGAAATAACCATAGAACAAGAGCAAATAGTGGAGCAAGAAATGATACCACCGCAAGTGGTAGAAAGACCAAAACAAGAACAAGAAATACCTATTGAAACGAATGTTGTTTGTGAACTTGGAAAGAACCTAACTTACACAAATATTGACAACATAAGTTTAAGAAACTTTAATCTAAATGCTTGGTATGTTGATAGTAAAGGTTATGTTAGAGAACAAGGAACAAATGCGATATATGTTGCTATGGGTACAAATTATCAAAAAAACAATTACTACACTATCACAACTAGCGATAACCAGAACTTTAAAGTAAAAGTTGTTGATATAAAAAGTGATAGACACACAACGAACAGATGTTATACAACCCACGATAATTCCATAGTTGAGTTGTGGTTGACAAATAAAAATAACGACTTTAAGCATTTAGGGAATAGTAGAGTAGTTGGAGTTAGTGTAGTTGAAATTAAGGAGTAAGAATGTATGAATATTACAAAACTAAACAAGATATGTTAGAGACAATAGATAGTTTATCTAGAATTATTGACTTGTTATTAAAAAATACTATCATTTGTGAAAATGTATCAAAAGGAACATTAGATGCTATGTGTTATTTTTATGATAGAAAAGAAACACTACTTAGTATCTTAAAAAGTGAAACAATAGGAATGTGTAATGTATTAGACACAAAAGACCAAATTATACAAAAGTATGTTAGATACTATGTAGACAATGAAATTGATTTTTTAAAAGGAGATAATAATGAAAAATAAAGAACAAGATGTGAAAAAAGATTTTCAATTAGAAACAGAACAACTAATGAAAGAGTTTAACGAAAAGTTAGAACAAGAAAAAAAAGAAGCAAAAGCATTTAAGAAAGTGTTGCCAAATGTAAACGATGATGATATTGTTTATGCTGTGTATTGTATTGCTAAGAATTTAAATGAATTATTTAGTCAAGATGAAATTGATAGATTTGTTTTATCTAAAACTTTAATCTCTGTCAATGACTTAGCAAAAGAAACAATGGAATTATCAAACACTAATAAACGAATTAGTGAAATGAAAGGCAAAATGGAGGGTAAATAATGTTTTATAATGAAATTGAAAGACTATATGATTATTTAACAAATAAACTTTATGACAAAATAGAAAATGAGTATGACAAGAAAGCACTATATGACTTTTTAAAAGAGAACATTTTGATTAACTTGGAAATTGATAATGGTTTGCTTTACTTGAAACTAGATACTTACTTATCAGAGAAAATGGCGATTGACTTTTTCTTTGAAATGGGGGAACACTCAACAAGCACTTTGGTAGAGTTTTGTGAGAAAATGTTTTCACAACGAAAATGGGAACAAGAACAAGAAATTATAGATGTTTTTGAGTGTAAACAACAAGAAAATGAAATATTAGGAGAAAATTATGGAAACAAGTGTTTATAAAAAATTAGAACAAGCAAAACGAGAACTACACAATTCTCAATTAAAGAAAGACAAAAAGGGTTATGGTTATGTTTATATGAACCTAGACACAATCATACCTTTAATTGACAATGTATGTGAAAAATACGACTTATCAATAACTACAAGCATTGATTATGTAGGAGAACAACAACTTGCTATTACAAAAGTAGTAGATTTAGAGACAGGAGAATCTATTGACTTTAAATGTCCTGTTGATATGTTTATTGAAAGTATTAAGAAAAATACGGCACAAAATATTGGTGCTAATATGACTTACTACCGTCGTTATATGTTGTTTATGGTGTTTGAAGTTGTAGAAAACGATGAAATTGATGAAACAAAAGGTCAAGATTTAGAAACCTTAGACAAAAAGAAAGCACAACAAGCAAAACAACAACCTATGCCAAAAAATATGGTACAAGAAAATGTAGATAGAGACAATTTATATAAATACATTGCTGATAACAAATTAGACAAAATGGCGGTAGCCAAAGAGTTTGGTTTAAGTCAAAAGTCTAAACCACAAGACTTTAAAAAAGTATTAGAAACTTTACAAGAACGAGCAAAACTAAGTGTCGATGATATGAGTAATCAAGAACTTGAAAATGCTATGAATATGATTTTAGGAGATAACAATGAATAATAAAGAATATAAATATGACAAACAAGAAAATTATGTATACAAAGCGATTGCTAGTTTAAATATCACTGCTAAGGAGTATATTGACTTAGAAAACAACAACAAAAACAACCCATTTTATGCCCCTTTGAAAATACTTAAAATTAACAACAATAGATATAAGAGAAAATATAAAAACCTATACCAAATGAGATGGGCTGGTAAAATGTCAAGAACGGCAAAAAACATTATCCAACAAGGAACTATTGGAACTTATTATTTACAACTTGACTTTGGGTTATTAAACGAAAAAGGTATTTTCTTAGATAGCAACTATGTTAAGAAATTAGAAAGTTTTATCCACTTTAACAATTTAATGTTTGAAAGTGTTATTGGGGAAAGCAAAATTACAATTTTTGAGGGAGAGAAATAATGTTAAATGATATAATTATTTTTTGTGGAATGTTAGCAAGCATACTTTCATTCTTTGTATTATGTGCTATTTATGCTTTAATCCAACAACAAGTAAAAGTAAATCAAGCACAAGTTATGGCACAATTATGCTCTATGCTAGATAGCGAAACATTAAAGGAAATTATTAAAGATTAAGGAGAGATTATGGAATATAGAATTATTATAGGGAGATTAACACACGAACCAACAATGTCAACAACACAAGGTTATAATGGAGAATTAAAAGAAATAGCAAACTTTTCAATTGCTGTAAATAGACCATTTAAAAATGCTAATGGAGAATATGAAGCGGACTTTTTCAATTGTAGTGCTTTTGGAAAAACAGCGGAAACAATTGGTAAGTATTGTGGAAAAGGAAAACAAGTTTGCTTAATTGGTAGAACCCAAAACGAAAAGTTTGTGAATAAAGAAGGAATTGAAATTAAGCGAGACAAGTTCATTGTAGACAAATTAGAACTATTAGGTAGTGCTAATGACAACCAACAACAAAATAATTTTACTCAACAACAAATGCCAAACAATATGGTAGAGGAAATTAACGAAGATGACTTACCATTTTAATACTAAGTATCAAAAGATACATAGTGATTGTTTAGAATTGTTAAATAGTAAAGCGATTTTTATGTCTGGTAGTGAGTTGAAAGAATATTTAGGTTATGATATCAAACGAATTAGTCAAGCGGTCGTTGTAGCACAAAAAACAGGTGTTTACGATATTATAAATGTTAAAGGAAAAGGTTATGTGTCTACAAAATGGTTGACTAATGACAAGATAAGAAAATTAGTAAAACACCAAGTTAAAACATTAGAAAACGAGGCTATTGATGACCTAAGAGTTGCCAATGGTTTCAAGGAGTTATTAGTATGATAATGGCGATTGACCCAAGTTATACAAATAGTGGTGTATGTATTTATACAAATGGTAAGTATATCACCACTAGTTTCTCCTCTTACTCAACTAAAAAAGTTGCTGGTAAGGGAAATAGACAAAAGACAATCAAGTACAAAGACAACTACAAGTTTTATAAAAATATTAAGCATTTATGTGAAAAATATGGTATAAAATACTTGTGTTTTTGTATCCCACAAGGAGCAAGTACCAAAACTCAAATGGTGCTTAGTGAATTAAGTGGAGTGATTAGATTGGTATCACAAGAATTAGATATTGAACTATTATGTGATGTGGGAGAGAATACGATTAAATGTAGAGTGTTCCCAAATATTACACAATACGATGATAAACTTTTTGAAATGATACCACAAGACTTAAAGAACACAAAAAGAGATAGTGTATTATTTTATCTAAGTAATTTTGGAGAATTGCCTAGTAATGATGATATCTCTGATGCTTTCTTTGTATGTAAGTATTATGAAAGCGAATTAAGAAAGGCAGACAAGATATGTTAAAGATTATTTTTTTAATTGCTTTAATAGTTTTATTCTTAGCAAACTTTTATTACACTTATGCGACTAACAAACGAATTAATCGTTTAAAATTAGTTGTCAAAAAATTAAAACAAGAGTTAAAACGAACTCAAAATACTTTGTTTGATTTCTCAGACCAAATGAGTATCAACAAAGCAAAAATTGAAAGTCGTTTAGATGAATTAGAAAGTGGAAAAAAGACAAGTGCTAAAAAGAAAACGACAACGAAAAAAACGACTGCTAAGAAAACAACAACTAAAAAAGCAAGCAAGTAAAAAAGAGTAGGGAAAAATAACCCTACTTTTTTATTTTATGATACAATAATATTGTACTACTTGTAAACATCGGTAGTATAAATAACGTTTCCCGCCACGATACAAAAGCGGGTTATTATAACACTATTTAACACTTTTTAACTTATGACTAGGTTGTTTGTTGACCTAGTTTTTTTTTTATGATATAATATAATTGTTTTAAAAGGAGAACAAGAATAATGATTGATTTTATTAAGACAAAAGAACAACTAGGTGTTGCTCTTGAAATTAGAAAGAGTTTTCACGACCCAAACGAAATGAAAGATAGACTTAATAATGTGTTTGGAGTAAATGAACCATTAGGAGATTGGGTAGAGTTTTTTAAATATGCCAAAATGTTTGATAAGATTTTTGTATTAGACAAAAACTACAACGACAAGTTAAATATCAACTCACAAATATCTAAGACCAAGAACAATGTGGTTAAAGCACAAACAAATAGAGTTATCACTCATACCGCAAGGGCAGAGTATCTAGGAGATATTGTTAAAGACTTTATCTCTAAGAACAAAAGCATAACACCTGTTAAATGGAACAAAACGAAAATTAAAGATGACAAAATGACTTATGTATTTCTAAGTGATATACATTATAGAAATAGTGATGATAATGAAATTATCAAAAATACATTTAAAGATATTTACAAAAGAGTAAATGGAGATATACACCTTGTTATTATGGGAGATATCGTACAAGGTAATATGCGAATTAGCGATGTGTTAAATGGAGATATTGATATCATACAACAAGTATTGGAGTTTTCCAAAGTGCTTATTGAGAATATTGATAGTAAGCAAGTTAAAAAAGTGTCAATTCTTAAAGGTAATCACGATGAAATTAGACTATCAAGTATGAATGGAAACTATGGAGTGTCTAACCCTAACTTATGTTATGTTTGTAATGAAATTATCAATGCTAGATTTAATGGAATGAGTGCTGTGTATGATGAATTAGATATCACAAGTGGTGGAACTCAATATCATTTACTACACGGACACCAATTTAAAGGGATGAAACCTTTACAAGAGTACTACAAGAATCACAAAGGGTTTGTGATACACGGACATTGGCACACTTACTACTTAAAAGACAATGTAATTGGACTACCAAAGTTATGTAGTGCTAATGATTATGAAAAGAGTTTAGGTATCAATGATGACTCTATTGGTTATTTCATTTTAAGTAACGGTTTTACACAACAAATCAATATGTAAAAAAAAGAGAGCGATTAAACTCTCTTTTTCTTTTGACTAAATGAACTTATGACAGGCACTCTACAAGAATAATGATTTTGATTTGCCCTAGAAACCTAGGACATTCTTATTATAACACTTTTTTCTTGTTTTTGTGTTATTTTTTGTTTTATTCTATTTAGCATTCTAAGGGTATTTTAAAGCAAAACTAGTGTTTAGTGATAATTTATACTAGAAAGTGCTTAAAATGCCTAAAATGGTGCTTAAAACGCGAAATATGGGTATATTTAGGTAAATGTTTCATGTGAAACAAGTTTTCATTAAAAAAAGGACTCAAAAAGAGTCCAAAGGGGGTAAGTGGTATAAAAACCACAGCAAAAAGAACTATAAAAAGTTCCGAAGCATTAAAAAGAATTAAGTGTATCAATCAAGATACACGGTCTAATATTTCAAGACCATAATTATTATAGCACTTTTATTTTTGTTTGTCAACACTTTTTTCAATTATTTTTAAATTAGTTTTAAACTCTCTAAAAAGGTCTAACAAACTTGCCTTGCTCTCACAATTTAAAACATCGTTTACATTATCACAATAGAAAGTTAGTAAGGACTTGACTTGCTCTAAGTTATGTTTAGTATCTCCATAGTCTTGAAAGAAAATAGATACAAGTATGTTTACCATTTCAATTGATGTGTCAATTACATTTAATGATACCTTACTACCAGACAACTCATCTTTATCAACACCACTTATTGTTTTTGTTTTTGCTTTAATTGCCAATGGACTAGTCTTGCTTTTACCAAGAGCAAACTCATACTTAATAAAGTCTTTACCATTGTATAGTAGTGTTGTCGTGTCATCTCCTTTTTTTAATTTATAAAAGTTATTCTTTGTTGTTCTCATAAAGTCCTTTCTAAAATGATTATAACAAAAAAAAGCACCCAATGGGTGCTAAATTGTTAAGGTAAATGAAAATGAAAGAAGTAAGTTATAAAACAAACTTGTCCTTATCCATAAGGACACTATTATTATAGCACATTCCATTTCACTTTGTCAAGTTTTTTTTAAACATTAAGGTCTTCGTACCAAAATTGAATAGCTTCCATTCTTAATCCTAAACCCGTTGTTCCTAAACTAATTATACCATCTAGTTTATACCAATTTTCCCAACCACGATTTTGGATATGTACTTGTCCTGTTAATGGGTAAGTATTTCCAATAGGTTCAACAACAAGAGCCTCTAATCTTAGACTCTCTCCAACAGTACCAATGATTGTGTCCTTAGTGATTTCCCCAAAGTCAATCCACCCTTTGTTTTGAATGTGTGCTTTGGCTTTGACTCTAAATGGAAAGTCTAATTGTATTGCCTCAATTCGTCGTTCCTCTCCTGTTGTTCCACTAACTTGTCCCCCACTAACCCACTCTTGCCAACCACGGTCGGAAATGTGAGTTCTATATTTAATTTCCGTGTTGCTATCATAAGGTGCTGCTGGTTCTGGTATATAATCTAAAACACTAGGGTCTTTTAATCGTAAAACTCCCAACACACCATTAAAGTTGTGTCCTATTTGTCGTACATAACTTGTACCCCAATTTTGGTCTAGTGATTGAAAACCATTCATGTCTCCCTCACCTAAACCAATAGCAATATGACCATATGGGTTACCATTCATAGCGCCCCAAATAACTAAATCTCCTCGTTGTACCACAAGGTCTGGTGTATTTGGTACTCTATAAAAGTAATCACTCATACCTGGTCTATTTAAAGCATTCCAATAATCCTTAGCATTTCCCCAAGCCCCTGGTTTAATATCAAACATCCAATCAAGATATACCTTCGCTAGGTCAACACATTGATAACCAGCTACTCCATCATAGTCCAAACTTTTCCCCATAACCTCGTTTCTAAACTCGTTAAATGTCATATCTTTCCTTTCTAAAATAATTTAGTGGCAATTCCAATAAACGCCCACATAACAGTAATAGCGACTATAATACCAAAAATCATTTTTCTATTGTTAAAAATCTCTCTTTTATTGTCGTCTATTTTTTTATTTAATGCTCGTTCCGCATTGTTAATTTTTTCTAACATTTCTACTCGTAATTTAGTATCTTGTCTTTGATAGTCATTTTCCAATTGTCTAATAACACCATTTATGTCATCCCTAATCGCTCCAATGCTATCATTTATTTTTAAAGTAATTGTTGTGTCTACTTTGTCAAAGATACTGTCAACTTTATAACTTAATAATTCTTGTAGGTTGTCAATCTTTTCCTCTAATTTAGCAATAACAACCTTGTTGTCAATATCTTTCTCCATAATTTCTCCTATTTAATTTTGAAACTACCAAAACTCCCACAAACACCACTTGAATACAATGAATACTTATTAGTGATATCACTATCATCAAATAAATCTTGTAATAATTGTTGTCTACGACTACGGGAACAAGTGTCTGTAGTTTGTTGTAAAGAGTATAAGAAACTTATACCCTCAATTTTTGAGATTCTACTAATCAATTGTTCTATGTACTCGTCTAATTGAATTAAATCCACTTGTGAGATATTAAGTGTCTCTTTATTTTCGTATACTACATCCAAAACCATTTTAGCAAGTGTTTTGTACCACTCAATCACATCTTGTGGGTGTAATAACCCACCATTTGTGTCAAGTTCATTTTTTAAAAAATCGTTAAAATCTTTAAACTCGTTAGTTTCCTTATTTAATAATTCTAGAATGTCTTTCTTGTGTTGAATTATTGAGTCCATTATCTCTCCTTTGTGTAATCAATAACATCTTTTATTTCTTTAACTAGTGTACCAAATGCCACTTTAACATCATTTAGGTCTTTGACAAAATTGTCGTTTGCTTTAAAGATATTCTTAAATAAAACAACAAGTTTGTGCCAAACTAATTTTAATGTTTTTAGCATTTCTCTCCTTAATTTTGTTTTTGAACGATTTTTAACCCATAGATAAATGATGGTGTATAACTATCGTATGTTATGTCAGTCCAATTTTTTTGTGCTCGCCAATCTGTGTATCTAAATTTAAATAAATCCCCATTTTTTTGAATATGGAAACGACCCATACAATGGTAAATGTCTCCTTGACCTTGTGAAAAGAAAATATGACTAACATTTATTGTTGTTTGTGTACTAGGCATTTGTCGCATATCTAAAATAGTGTACCAATTTATGTAAGACTCACTATCATAGTGGCAAACACAAACTAAATCGTAATCTTTAACATTGAATGAATAAGTTTTATTTTTAATTAAGTCTCCACTTTCTTTAAACTTAACACTTGATATCGCTGTTTGATTTGTTGTAGCACCTTGTAAAGTGTCGTTTGGTAATTTTTCTAATCGTAAGTTTGTGTTTCTAAAAATACCAAGTACAAAGTATCTAGTACCATTCTCATAATTCCCAATTGTATTTTCATCTGTTGCTATTGGAAAAGGGGACCCATCGCAAACAACAAGTGATGCCGTAGTACCTACATTTTTAATAGCAATATAGATTGTTGGTCTTGTACCAAAGTCAATTGATGATGAATTGATATCCGTTTTTTGGATGTTAGTATTTTCAACAATCACACCACCAACTTTTGCCATACCTTTACCAATAGTTATCACACTACCATTTGTAGTAATTTTAAAACCACTAGTACTACTATTGTCTGGGTAGTTAGGGTAGATATAATTGGCAAAATCGTGTCCACCATTTAGCATCGCGCTATAATTGTGTGGTGTTAAAATACCATTTTCTTGGGTAATAACTTTAAGTTCTCCAATTTTTTTCTCCATACTTAAATGTCCTTTCTACATAATCTCCATTGGTCGCTTAATTTTGTTCTTTTAAGTCCCAATGTAATTTTTATGTCGTTATCGTTTGTATATACAACTTTACTAACAATAGATTTTAGTCTAAGACCTGTTTTTGTTGTAAAGTAAACAACTTGTCCTAATTGAGTGTCTGGTTGTTCTAACACATTGTTGTAATAGTCAATGTTAAAGTCAATTTCATTATTAAATTGTTTAGTTCCTAACTCATTTTCCATAATTTCATATGAATATTGGACTAACTTGTTTCTATCATTAGCAATTTCTTGAAATAATTCTTGTTTTTTCTCATCTCCCTCAACTTTTGAAATAATATCTACTCGTTCCCACTTGTCAGTTGTTGAAAACTTGTATGGTTGTTGAATATTAGGCAATTTGTCCCAACAACTATAAGTAGCAACCCAACCACTAGGACCATTTTCAAATAATTTTTCGCCTATTTTTTTGTAATTTCCATCAAAATCTAAACAATAAGATAGATTAACATCCCCTATTATTTCCTTTTCTTTATCACTCTCGCTTTTAGGGTTCTCAGCATAGAATGTAGAATAGAAAATGTTGCTCTCCTCTTTTTCAAGTTTGATTTCAACATTGTATATCTCTAAATCATTATCAATTATGTTTATCGCCTTTTCATCTTGCTCGCTTAAACTACCTTCTTGTTGTAAGTGTAAAACCACTTGGTCGTTATGACAAGTTGGTAATTCTCCATATTTACTCAAACTACCATATTCTAAGGTTTGTTTTGTCTTTCTTACAAAACGATAAAGCATTTCTTTCATTTGTTCGTTTTTCTTACAATCTCCCTCGGTATTTTCTAACCAACCAACATCAAATCCATCTGGTAAATTACATTCCATATAAATAGCAAATGGTGTGGCACACTCTGCTCGTTTATACTCTGTTTGGTTTGGTGTAAAAGGAACAAAGTCAATGTCCCAAAACACATCCATATCAACAGCAAAGTTTAAATTAAAGAAACCATAATTTTCGCTACTTTCTTTGCTTGATATTCTAGCAATGTGCCAAGTATTGTGTAATTTAAATATAAAAAAGTCTCCCTCGGCTATCATATTTTCCTCATCCCTAACCAAAGCATTACTCTCAGCAATTTCAATTAAAGAGAAAGTGAAAGTAAAGTCTTGAATAGAGAATACACCTTTTGTCTCTAATGTAGTTTTTGACCCATCAAATACAAGTATTTGTAGTTCGTTGCTCTCCACAATATCACTATAACTCGCTTTATCAAAAAGTTGTTTATTAGATGATTGATACTCGTTCAAGAATTGTTATCTCCATACTTTTGATATTTTTAGTGATAAGTTTATTTTCCCCTGGTCTAAAACAAATGTAAGGGTCAGAGGTTTTAATGATTTGTGGGGCAACATTTTGGTTATCAATTTCAATGTTTCTTGTAGGGTAGAATGAGTTTACTTTAATATAACTATCAGCACCGCTTGAAACATCTAGTCCATAGTTTGTATTCTCTACAAATAATTGTGTTGTGTCGTTTCTATCATAAGGGTGCATTATAATAACACAAGGAGATAGGAAAGTTGATTTATTTAAAATAGTCGCTTCCCCGTTGTTAGCATCTCCATTATCGTTATCTCTATCAATAAATGGGAATGAGAATGTATAATCAAACCCAAGGTCATCATCAATTGGTTTATCGTTAGGGTCTTTAAAGACAAAAGTGTGAGTTTTTGGTAATAACCAATCACTTAATTTCTCAAACACGACCTTTGTTTGGTCTAACTCTCCACCATTTCCTAGGTGGTCGTTTTCATAACTTGAAAGTGAGACCACACAATAGAAAATGTCATCATTCCAATTTTTTACCGCTAGGACAAAAGGCTCATCCGTTGGCAATGTATTGTAAATAGGAATTGTGTTTGTAAACTTGTTGATAAGTGTCATTTCAATTGTTCCTGAGACCTTATGAGTATAGAAAGGTGTTCTAAAAAACTTGTTCTCAACAAAATTATTATTGTTCTCCCAAGTTAGCATTAAACTCTCTTGTAAAACAAAGTAGTCTTTAAAAAGGTCAATTTCTTGCTCCCCATTAAACATAAATGCTTTACATTCTTTAAACTTAACACCTTTACAAGGTCTATAACTATCTAACCAACCCATAAGCACCTCCTAATGTAGTCATTGTTGAGTTGACAATTTCATTGGCAAATTGTTCTGGAATTACACTATTAGAGTTATCAATGTTTATTGTAATGCTATTTGCTTTTGTTTTCATTATGTCTCGTTGAGTTGAGAATAATGTGTTTCTTGCTCTTGCCATTCTACCATTTATTTCATTAGCCATATCTAGGTGTCTTTGTAAAGCATCACTGTCATCAACTATAAAGTCGCTTGAATGCCACTCTGGCACAGGACCTATATCTACACCTGGTATCCAATTGGCCCACTCAATCGCTTTATTCAACCAAGAAACAACGGTATTGTTCCAAAGCCATTTAATACCATCTATAAGGGTATCAAAAGCACCTTTTATACCTTCCATTAAACCATCCCAAGCACCTTTAATTTTGTCAAAGAAAGGTTTTAATTTCCCCCATAACCATTCTAATTTTTCCCATACCCAAAGTACACCATCAACAACTTTACCAATTGCCCAACCTACCCAACCACCAACGGTTGAAATGATAGGGGCAAGGGTATCTCCTAAGAAACCTGCTATTTGTTGTACATAAGGCCATATATAAGTGTTCCATTGTTCTAATAACCAGTCAAAGAACTCTTTTACTTTTGGGGCAAACTCCATAAGTTTATCTAAAAGTGGTTGTATCGCTGGTTGTATATTATCTCTCCACACATCACCAATCGCTTGGAATATTGGCATCAAGAAACTTGATATTGTTTCTCCTAATCCTGAAATGAATGAACTTACAAAATCAAAGAAAAATTGAATAATACCCGTTTTTTCAATAAAATTGATTACAAAGTTCCAAATGGTTGTAAAGAATTGTAGTATTGGACCTAGTCCTAGCATAATAGCACCAAACACTTTACCAATAGCACCACCAATACTTTGTCCTACACCCCAAATACCACCAAAAAATTGTTGTAAAATACCCCAAAGACCACTAAACATACTAAGAGTATTTTGTTTTACTCCTTGTAAAGACTCATTAAGTTTACCAAATGTACCCTCTCCAAGACTTTGGTCCATAGTAGTAGGTAATTCTCTAATTGTTTGAAACAACCCTTGGAAAGCACCACCAACAGTCGCAATAATGATAGGTAATGCTACTAGACCAACTCCCATTGTTGTTATACCACCCGTAATACCAGCAATACTAGTGGAAATTGTTCCCAACTCAGCACCTAAACCGCTTGTTATTGGTCCTAAAAATCCAGGCATAAGTTTGGAAAGTGTTGAAAGTCCACCACCAATTGCATCAGTTAATTTAGAACCAATGTCTATACCACCTTTACCAGCAAGTTTAATTAACTTAGGCACTTGTTCTGAGAAAGCAGGAGTAAGTCCTGTCATTTTTAGGTATGTACTACCAAACATTAAAGCACCAATTATAGCACCCGCTATTTTTACCATAGGTATAACTTTACCAAAGATAAAACTTTCTAATTGTTGTCCCGCTTGTGCCAATTTATCAGGGTCTGCCACAAGGTCTCCTATTTTTTCAGCAAAACCTTGAAACTTCCAACTAAGTTTATCAAGTACTTTACTTAGTGTTGGTAATAACAACTGCCAAACACCAGTAGAAATAATTTTAGTATTGTTTATCAACCTTCTAACCGCTGTATTAAATGTAAACATTGTTTTGGCATTATCATCCATAGTTAGTCCCATACTATCAAATAAGTATTGAACACGAACAAGTTTTTGACTAGCCAAATCTAATTTAGAGAAAGATTTACCAAATAACTCCTCTGCCATTTTATTAAGTTGTGGTATATTAAAGTTATCATAACCTTTAACTAACATATTTATTGAATGTGCTCTACCAGACATATATCTAACCAAGGTGTCTTGTAAGTCATCAATATCTTTATTCCAAAATGAACTCATATCAGCGGTCAAAGCATTAAACTCTTTAATCGCTTTAACTCGTTCTTGGTCTGACATTTTAAAGTCTTTAAGATATAAACTAATTTTTTCAGCACCCTCTACATAGTCTGCTTGTGTTATAGAGGCATATCTAGCACCCTCTTTTAACACACCATTAGCATCAAACTTACCAGTGGTTTTGTTCAACTCCGCCCAATCTTTCATAAGTTGTTTACTAGCAGCAGAATAGTTTTCAAATACATTAGCATTGTCTAATGCCTCTAAACTATCTTGAATATTTCTAGCACCATTAAACCCTTCTTTCATTAACTTAACAAAACCAATAAGTCCAGCACCAATGGTAAACTTACCAACAATTTTGGTAAATCTAGCAAAACCATTTATCATATTTTCTGTACCTTTTGAAATAGCACTAGACATTTTGCTCCATTGTGCTTGTATTCTCATACTTTCACTTTGTAGCATTTTAGCATCACTAAAAAACTTGTTGACACTAATACCATTTGCCAAGGCATTTTTTAACTCTGGCATTGTTTTACCAACTCTTGCTAACTCGGTATTAAGAGATTGTAAGTTTTTAGCATTTACTTGTACTTGAATAGGCACTTCCGCTCTATTTTTAAATGCCTTAACTTGGTTTTCCATAGCATTGATACCAGTCAAGAATCTCTTATTGTCAACTTGTGGATTAAATACTCCACCACTTTTAGCACTCATTTTAAATCTATCAAACATTTTTTGAGTATATGCTAAGTCGCTATTGTCAACTTTAATTTTTGTTTGTATTGGTTTTGAAACAGATTGTTGTAATTGTTTACCAACCTCTTGTGCTTGTTTGTTAAGACTTTGAAAAGCAGAGTTATCAACTTGTGCTTTCATTTTGAAAGGTTTACCAAGTATCGCTCTTAGGTTGTTTGCTTCCTTTTGTAGTTTGTCAATGCTCGCTAATGCTTGTGTTGTGTCTAAATTAACGACATAATTTATTTGTCCTACATTTGTACTCATTTATTTACCCTCCTTTCCTAAGGTTATTTTATAGTATTAAAAGCACTACCTTATTGGATAGCACTTTCAATCGCTTTTAAAATATCAGGTAATATTTGATATATCGCTCTCATAAAACTTGTTTCTCCCAAAGTATCAAATATTTCTTTTGAGTTAGGGGCGATTTCAAATAAGAAATCAAGAGTCTCTTGTTCGTTTAACTCAATTTTTCCACCTGCTAATGTTTTTCGTAAGTTGTCAATGTCTTTGTCCTCAATTTTAATAGGTAAAGTATATTCTTTCCCGTCAAAAATTAAAGTGTATGTTTCATCAAAAATTGTAGTGTTAATAGTAATTGTTTTCATAATATTTCTCCTAGTCTTTTTTTAATTTTCTATCTATTATTGTTTTTAACTTTCTTTTTCCAAGTGTTTCAAACTCCTTATCAAAGTATTTTCCTAACCACTCATTTCTCCCTGTGACATTTTCCCAATATCTACCCCTTACCGTTTCTCCAGTTATACTTTTAAAATCATTAAGGTACCAAGTATCGTAGGAAACAACAAATGAATTATGTATTTGTTGAATGTCAAATGAGTCTTGTGTGTCCCCACTTTTAATAGGCACAATCCCTTTAACATTTACTCTACTTTCAATCGCTCCCCTAGTTTCATTCATTAGTTGTCTTGCTAATGTGGATGAATTGAAAGTTTTTTTAAGGTCTGAAAATTGCTTAACATTTCTACTCATAGTTTTCCTTTTTGGTGTATCTCTTTCTTAATCTTGAATAAGATTTTTTCATATCTTTATCTTTTATTTCACTTTCCTTAGTAAAACGATAACTATATCTATTTCCTATCGCTGTTTTCTCTTGTAACATTTGCTCCTCTAACCAACCCTCATATTCTAAATATGACTTGTTGAATATGTCAAACTCATTTAGTATTAAATCAATATCATACCCATCGTAGAATATATCCTTTTCTTTCTTTTCGTCTAAGATAGGCATTTCAACATCAATATTTAAGTTGCTATCTTTAAAGTAGTTTTTAAAGAATGTGTCCTCATTGACTTGTGTTTCCACACTTTTCTTTTCAGACCACCTATCATCAAAGAGTAAAGATATATCATTAGCATCTATTCCACTTTGTAAACAATATGATATCGCCTTTTCAATATTTCCAAGGCAAACATATTTCTTAACAATTAAAACATCTATTGCTTTGTACTTGTGTTTGACATAATCTCTTTCGTGTAATAACAAAGACAATTTATCGTCGTTGTCAAAGATATCACTTTTAAACTCTCCACTATCATCAAAAATAGTTTCAAATAATTGTTCTAGAACTTCATTTTTTATCTTTTGGTCGTCTTTTATCTTAATTAAGATACTTTGGGGTAAGATAGTATCTAAAAGTTGACTCTCAACTTGCTCTTGCCCCAAAGAATTGCTATTAAGTAATATCTCTCCAACTTTCAATAATTGCTTTGGAGTTATACCAAACTTTAACATTATTGTACGATTGGTGAGTTGTCGTTAGGGTCGTTAAAGTCGTAATCAGCGAATGTTGGTGTACCCATTACAGAGAATGTCATAGATACATCGGCTTCTTGACCTAAACTAATTGCTAAACTACAATCTCCACTAATTTTAACATCGTGAGTTTTGTCTTGGTAAACAAACTTAATACCTGTTAAAACTCCACCTACATCTGTTAAGTTTCGCACTAAGTATTTGTGTGCTGGGTTGTTTTTGTTGTAAGTGAAAGTGGCATCATCAATGTTAAATTTTTGACTTGTAGTTAAACTTAAACTACCACTATTACAAATGCTTGTTTTATCAGTTGTTTCTGTCTCTGTTGAGATTTCTAAAAACTCTTGAATACAAATTGGGTAGTATCGTTTTTCATCGTTTCCACCAAAGTTTGTTGGAATTGTTAACTCAAACCATAAACAACTACCACCAGTAGTAGCAACAATACCACTTGGGTCATTATATGCTTTAAAATCTACTTTAGTTGCTCGTGATTGTGCTTTAATGTCTTTCTCCATATTTTTTCTCCTTTATTGTTTTCTTAGAAAGTAGTCAATATCAATTGAGAAACCATAGATAGTATACCCATTGGTATCTAGGTTGTAAAAGTCATCATTGAAACACTCAATGTAATTTACAAAAGTGTGTTTTAGGTTTATTTGTGTTAAACCATTTATACTTGTAAATAACTTATCCTTGATATCTATCATTCCCAATTGATTATCGCTATACTTTCTACCCATATAATAAAACTTATATTGGGTTAATTTTCTATTGTAGTTGTTTGTTATACTTGTACTTTTATTATCACTACCAACTTTTCTAAGAATGCCATAACCAGAATAATCTTTATCAACAGGTGTGTCTAAGGTGTTAAGTGCTAGTTTGGCATTTGCCTCTTCTAGTGTTGGGTAAAGTTCTTTATCACTTTCAAAAAGTATATTAGCAAAAATATCTAATAAATATTGTTCTAACTCATTAGTATACATCTAGTCTAATAAAACCTTTCCCACTATCCCAATTTCTTTGTCTTTTGAATGTCTCGTTATAATATACTACATTTAGTATTTCAAGATTGTATTTTATACCATTTTTCTCAACGGCAATTCTATCTCCAACATTATAAACTAAATGTGGTTTAGACTTGACATTGTCAATGTATATTTTACTATCTTGATTACCTTTAATATAGTTCCCACTAAAACCATAGTTAGTTTTTGCTGTATCAGCAACTAACTCAACTCGTACATTCTCAACAATGACAGGGTCGGCAAACTCCGCACCTTTACCACGACTACTTAACGACTTGATTTGTTTAACCTCTATTTTGTCCTCTAAAAACTTATCGTGGATTTGTCTCACAACAACACCCTCCGCAAGAATTGTATGTTCTTACAACTCTACTAGGTTGTTTATAGATATTACAAGATGTTAAACCATTTTTAAGTAGGTCTTTAAGCATCGCCAATTTATCTTTACTAAATGTTGTACTATATTGTAATTCCCAATTCCCAAGTTTTTCTTTAACAAGTCCATAACCATCATTAAATAATGGGTGTCCTTGATATACCAAGTTCATAAACTCAGCAAGTGTTGGTAAGATACACTCAACTTGTTGTTCGCTAAGTGTATCTAAATCAACATTAAACTCGCTTTTAAGGAAAGTACTAGTAAAGTTGACTAATCTTTTGACTACAATTTGTAAATCTTTATCGTCTTTATCTAAACCAAAGTAGTCTAGATAAAATGTTGATAATTGTTCTCTAATATTAGCACTCATATCGTTCCTTTACTTTAAAATTATTTTGTTGTGTTTTCTTTAACCGCTTTTGTTTCGTGGTTATTTTTTTTGTTAAACTTACTTGAAGTAGTTGCTTTACTTTCAACAGCTGGTATTGTTGTACCTTGTGAGATTTGGATTCTTGTTTCTAATTTTCCATAGAATACAGTGTTTGGCATAACTGTTTTAGCACCTAAACGACCAAACACTTTAACCATTGGAGTTTGTTTTCGTAAGAAAGCACCATATCCATCGTGGTCTACCATTTCAATTGTTGGTTGAGTTTCACAATAAACTTTGAATAAAGAGTAATCTTTAATTAAAGCAACAACATTTGCTTCGTAGTCTGCTTGGTTTTCTTTATCGTAGTTTCCAGCAATAACATCGTCTGGTACTACTACTACATCGCTTACATTGAATAAACCTTTTAATACTTGTTCAATAGTGTAGTAAACACCAACTTGTGTAGTATCGTTGAAACTAGTTCCTCCATATTGGTTGTTAATATGTAAACTAGCTGACACCTCGTTAGCAACCGTTTCTCCAATTACTAATGTAATATAATCACGGTCATAACCTTGTGCTTCAATACTAGCAATTAAGTTTGCTACTAACTCGTTAATACCCATACCTATTACTTCGTTAGTGTCTTTAATTGGTGTTAAGATTTTGTTAAAGAAATATTGAGCTCGTGCTTTAACGATTAGTCGTTGTAATCGTTGTGCTAAAGCAACACCTAATTGAGACATAATAAAGTTAGTGTCAATTACACTACATCCATCTAATAACTCAGCAACCCAAATCTCATCTTGGACTTCGATTTCCACAGTTGAAAGAGCAATACACCCTGGAATTACACCATCACAACCACCTTCAAATCCGTTAATGTTAGTTGTGAATTGTGGTAAAATTGTAAATTGAGATTTTGGTGATAATGGGTTATTGTCATTAGTGTTAGCAAAACGACTAATGTCAATGTATTGTTTCATTTTGTCCTCGTTCATTATCATTCCCATATATGTACTAATTACATCTGGCATTTTGTTCTCCTTTTCCTAAATGTTTTTTTCTAAAAACTCTTGTACCAATTCTAACTCTGTTTTTTCTTGTGGTACATTTACACTATGAGTAGCAGACACTTGGTTGTTATTTTCCATAAATAACTCAGGGTCGCTCTCTTTTAGAGTTTCTAATTTTTCAAAATCATAACCATTCTCTGTGTTAATTTTATCTAACACATAGTCATTAAACTTTTCCTTAACACCACTTTGTAATAAAGTATTTACCGCTTGGGTTTTAATTGTGTTAAGTTTCTCTTGTTCGTTTTGTGCTTGTAAGTCATTGATTTGATTTAATAAGGTTTTAACCTCATTTTCTAAACTTTCTTTTTGTTCTTTCTCTTGAACCAAGTTTTCAATATCAATGTTTTGTTCTTTTAAGAAATCGTTGGCAATTTCTCCCTTGTTGATATTAGATAATGCTTTGTTTTTAACAGCAGTTATCTCTTTGTTTATTTTCGTATAAACACTTTTAATATCATTTTCGCTAGCATTTTCAAGTTTGATGCCATTGCTTTCTAAAAGTTGTTTAAAATCATTAAGTTTCATTAGTTTTCCTTTCCTTAGTTTTTAGTGTTTCCGCACTCATTATTCTTAGTTTAATGACAATTCCGGTCAAGTATTTTTTATAAGATACCACCTTTTAATGAATTATTTTCTCCACTAATCGTTGCCTCTTGTGGAATGTTTGTATCTATATCTACACTTTCACTTTTACCACTAACAATATTTTTATTTTGTTCTATCGCTTGTGATTTGAAATCGTTCATTATAGTTTCATTTTCCTTTTTCTCACTATTGTTAAAGATATGGTTTTCAACTCTAACTTGTGTATTTAATTCTCTAAATATTTCATCAATTTTTTCATTAGAGTAGTTGTATACCTCTCTTAAATATTGTTTCTTAGAAATAATATTCCCTACAACCTCGTTATAAAGTCTCGCATTTCTTTCGTTAGTAGTTTCTATCTCTGTATAATCAAACTCAATCTCTGGTGTTGATACACCCAATAACATTGAGATAGTTTCAAAGATAGACACTAAGTTTCTACGAAAGACTTTGTTGTATCTTTCTTTTGTAGTGAATGTTTTATTTCTTAACATTACCACCTCTGTCGCTGTTCGTGGTGTGGATGAAATGTTTACACTTAACTCATCTCCATCAATATTTAATTTATTAGCAATAAGTCTAATGATAGTATCAATAGTGTTTTTGTATTCTTTAATTCTAATGTCTGTGTCTACTACTTGTAGCAAGTTGTTTGCTCTCTCATCATCTCCTACAAATAATTGGTAGTACTCGTTGTTAGGGTCAAAGTATTTAACACCTTCTTGTACCCCACCATTAGCACAAGCAGGACTATTAGGTGTTGTAGTCATTAAGGTATCAGCAATAAACATTCTCTTTCTTGACACATTGATTTCATTTATCATATTATCATAGGCAATGTCTAAGTTTTTTAACTCATCATCTATAATAGATAAGATACTTGGGTGTCTTAATAAAGAGTTGCTTGGATTAGAGATGCTTTGTACTGTGTAAATGTAGAATAGGTCTTTCTCACTTACAATTGTACCACTAGGGTCAACACCTTTTCGTTTTTTCAACTCACTAGCATCTAGTAAGTCTCCTAAGTAGTTTTCATCCTCACTTTTGAAAAGGTAATTTTCCACACTTGTAGTTTTTCTATCTAATCGTTTAATGTTTTGTACGAATGTTAAGTAGTACTCCTTTGGTTTTCCATCTATAATAGTATTAACGATATCTTGTGAAAAGATAACAACACCATTTACTCGTTTACCATTAGTACTTTGAATAAGCATTTGATTTCCTGGTATAAATGAAATATCAACACCAAACTCACTTGGTAAAGTTGTAATAACACCACTACCAATAGCAAACACTGTTTCTAAAAAGTTTTGGTAATTTTCAATAAACTTATTCTCTTTAAGTTCATATAAGAATGTTTCTTTTTCATCTATGTTATCAAAGTTAAACTCAACATTAGCACTATTGATTAAGTTTGCCATATACTCACACACTGTTTTACCAAAGTGTAGACTTTCTCGTTTACAATTTTGCTCTTTACCATTTACATAACTTGTGTAGTTATGAAAACCTTGTATATTACCTAAATACAATTGATAAAAGTAGTTGTAGTTGTATGTACTATCATACTCTATACCAAACATTTCTCTTAACTCGTTAATTATTGGCATTGTTTTCCTTTCTTATGACACTTGAATAAATTGTATCTATGTAGTTTAGAAATGAATACTCAAAACTATCTAGACTATCTATATCACTTGTTCCGTCATCTTTTCTTACACCATTATTGTCGTATTGTGCTGTCTCCAAAGCATTTAGTAAATTATCACATTGTTGTTGGATATGTAGTCTTTTGGTTGACATTAAAAGTTGTGTTAGCATAATTCTTGAAGCTATATTACTTTCTTTATTTATTCCTTTTCTTTTATTTACTTTTGAAACGAATATACCACCAACATTTAAAACATTTAAAAGATTTGTGACAACTTTATAAAATGATAAACTCGCACTATCTATGAAAACATTGATATTTGTTCTATACAACTCCCCATAGTATTTACAAAACTTGACTAGGTCGTTGGCATAGTCGTTGATATCTTTATCACCTTGACTTACTCCATTTTTATGATAGTAAGTGGCAAGCACTCGCACATCCCCAAAGTCTTTGCTAATCGCTGATAAAGTAAAAGTTGTGGCATCGCTATCCCCATAATCCACACCAACTTGTAATCTATAATTGTATGAATTAAACTTTTCTCTATCTATTAAGTTTTGGTAGTTGTATTGTCTATATACCGCATTACTAAGTAAACCAAACTCCCCTAGAAACTCAAAACGATAAGTCTCGTAGTCCAACTCTTTCATTAAGTTGATTTCATTAAGTTTCTCTCTTGGTAAAAGTCGCTCAATATCTTTATAGGTAGTTTCCAATATTGTCATTTGGTTTGTCTCTAATAACTCGCTTTTATAAACATTAGTCCAATGTAATCTCTCTCGTTGTGGATTTCCTGTGTAGATTTTTACACAATAAGAGTTTCCACTAGCATCAACCGCCTCGTGTTTAGCAAGTGTTGTGTTTAGCATTATAAAGTTTTCTTTCTTGCTAATTTGTTGAAACTCATCAAACCAAACAAAGGCTAGTTTGTGTACTGGTTGAAAACCTTTAAGTCCCTCTTTATCTAAACCCTTAAAGTAAATGACTTGTCCGGTTCTTTTGTTAGTAAGTCTCTCTGGTCTTACCCTTTTAATCCAATCGTTCGCTAAGCCCCACTCGTGCAGAACATCTAAAACACTTTGAAACACACTATCTCTAATTTGTGCTTGTTCGTTTCGCATTATTAAGATATCTCCACTAGGGTTAGTAAGTGCTGAGATTAAAGCAAGTCTTGACATTGAGAATGTTTTCCCACTATCACGACCACATAAAGCATAATAGGTTTCTCGCTTATGATTTAAAACACTCTTTAATGGTTCTCGTAAATCGCCGTTAAAGATATCGTTTAATGGAATGTTAATCATTGGACTCTATTTCCTCTAAACCACCAAAGTTAAGCACAGGGGCTAGGTCGCTTGACCCATCATCGCTATCACTTGAAATGTTTAGGTAATAAGCAAGTGCTAACATCAATAGTTTGTCTGAAACCTTTGATGACTTAAACAAAGAATCATAAAATAATTTTTGGACTTGCTCCTCAAACTCACCCACCGCTTTGTGGTACTCCACATCATCCTCAACTAATTCTATAAACTCCTCTGAGGTAAGGTTATATAGTTTGGCAATGGTTTGGGGTTTAATCCCTCTCCTTGCTTTTGAATAGATTTCATCCATTTCCATTTTCGTAAACTCTCGGTTGTTTGACTCCTTAACAATAGCATTGTCTATTGTGTCTATCATATGCTTGTCAACCTTTCGTTTAAAGTTATAGCATATTTTTATTCCCTTGTCAACCCTTTTTTAATTTTTTTTTATTTTGCCCTTAAATCAGTCCCTATAAAACCCCTTTCTTTTCTTTTATTTAATTTTCTTTTCTTTGGGGAATTAACTACTCTCTATACTATCTAACTAACTATTCTTAATAGCAAGTTATCTATGGTAATCATAGATTACCAAGGGACAACATCGAATTTCTCTGAAAAATATTTTTGTACTAACGGTCCATCAAACAAACACAAAAAATTAGGGCCGGACCCCCCCTCTTCTAGCCCCGACCGTCTGCCTGCCTGTCTGTCTGTCTGGTCTGGTTGGTCGACCGACTGGTCTGGTTCGACTGGTTGGTTCGCCTGGTTCGTTGGTCTGGTTGACTGGTTAACTGGTTGACTGGTTGGTCTAGTTGATCTGGTTGGTTGGTTGGTTGGTTGATCTGGTTGACTGGTTGGTTGATCTGGTTGACTGGTTGACTGGTTGGTTGGGTTGTTGGTTGGAGCAGTTTGGAAATTGCATTCCTTTTTCCTAAATTGTTGACCGGAAGAATTGACCGACTGAGTTGGTTGTGTTGGTGTTAGGATATGAATATCATTACTAATGATATTAATATGACTGGACTAATAATATTAGTTGACAATATTGCTGTTGATGTTGATAGTGAAGGAGCCAACGACTTCGTTGATGTTGTTGATGTTGTTGTTCATTTTAAATTCGATAAACTAAATTATTTTTTTTTTATCATAAAAAAACTTACAAAAAATTACGATATTACAGTTTTAAATTTAGGTTATTGCTCTAAAATGCTTTAAATAAAGGGGTTTTATGGCCTAAAAATTTTAAAAAAAAATAATATAAAGTGTTGACAAACACAATTAAAAGTGCTATAATAATTATGATATCGATTAGGTATCATATTATGCCGCTTAAAAAAAATGTAAATAATTGCACACATTCTTTAAATATTGGTATAATATATATGTAGGCAAGGCCTACTCAAAAAAAGAAAGCCCGCAGATCGAACGCGGCGGAGGAGATTATTATGATTAGAGAATATTATGATTATGTTAATGAATTTGTTGACGAGCTGAGTCAAACTATTGCAGACTATTGCGCAACAGATTCCAACGACGAATTAAACTATTACATCGAGCGCAATGGCGACGAGATTATTGCGAGTGCTGTACTTTATTATGGCTCTTATAAATTTGACAACTTTCAAAAAATTTATGAGAGATTTGAAGCAGACATTATCGACCGAGCACCCGGATTATTCAATTGAACTGATACAACTAAAAAAAAATGTAAGGGGCAGACAATTGCCCCGCCCGAAAGGGCCAAGGGGGTTAATATGATTGAAGCGTTAGGAATAACAACGACTATTATATTTATGATTTACCTATGGAATTGCTAGGCACAGATCTAGCACCCTATATTATTATTATTATTATTATTATTATTATTATATTATTATTATTATTATTATTAAGGAGAATTATGGAAAATATTATTGAACAAATTACAGAATTAGAAGACAAAAATACAGGTTATGATTACAATATTACTGATTTATTTTTAAATAAAAATAAATCAAATGAATTAATCAAAAAAATGGAAAATGGAGAAATTGAATTAATTAATGATGTTGAATGTTGCGACAAAATTGTTTACACAAACAAATTAAATTGGATGGATTTTGTTTATAAAATTAAAAATAAAATTGATAACGTAAAATTCTTAACAAGCAGTGATAATTATCAATACGACCAATTTAGAGACTTGATTGAAGAGAATGCGAATACAATTACTGTACATTACAACCGAAATTTAGATTTAGGAATGATGCGATACGATTTTGACCAAATAATATTATTTGATGAAAATCACAAAAATCAAATTGAAGAAATTTTAAAAGGAAAAGTTGAGGCATATGTTTTACCAAGCTATGATAAAAATGTAATTGAACAAATTATTAAAGAGTTATAAGACATTAAAAAAAATAGGGCGGGTGGTTGGCATTTTTTGATACAAAAAAAA
>OIXO01000005.1_pt1 | contig 30346 bp, 17 predicted proteins | sample 1588031 | NCBI WGS metagenome assembly OIXO01 (sample SAMN03283242) | human gut metagenome | biome: human-associated habitat; material: feces | host: Homo sapiens | place: Peru | collected 2012
GGAATCCTTCGCAGCCAAGCCATAATAACCAAGGCCGAATGAAAGAATGGCCCTGTCCCAGTTATAACGCCCGTCAAAACCGGCGGAAGTCAAAGCGTCATAACCTTTGAATCCGTTTCCGGATTTCTCAAGACGATAAAGGTCGTCCTTCAATTCAGGTTTGATTTCGTGATAGTTACCGAAATACGACTTATGGCTGGCGTACACGCTCATCTGGAACGGTCCACTCTGCTCAGGGCTGAAGACGAACTCAAACCGAGGGTGGAGAGTGTAACCGGCGCCGGCCTTGAGATAAAGCCGACGTCCCCTCCAGGCATCCTTGGCCGGCCTCATATTCAGCATATAAGGCTTGAAGCTGTAGGCTCCCTGGTAAGGCTTCTCAAACACCTCATAGTCAAAGTCCAGGTCGAAGCGGAGCAGCGAGTCCGGCACGTTCATCCCGAGCAAAGGCTTGTGAACCTCCGAAGCGTTGCCCTGATAGGTGTTGGTGACCTCGACGGTCGGATTGAAATTCTGTCCGAAAGAGACCGCGGCGGTCATCAGCATTGCCGCGGAAACCAGATATATCTTTCTCATATTCATTTCCACTACATCATGGTTTTAAGTTTCTCAAGACGCATCCTGACATTGTCAAGCACATCATCTGACGTACCCTCGGCAGGTTTGTAGCCGTTCTGGACGCTCTCGAACGTGGCCTTGGCCTGAGCGAGATTATCCTGCTCGGCGAACGAGTCACCAAGGGTGATGAACGCCTTCGCAAGCCAATAGCTCTGGTCCCCGGCCTTCTCGGCGAACGCATAGACCTTCTTCTCGACGGTGTCATACTTACCCTGGTCGCAGGCATCCTGAATGATCATATAGGCAGCCTCCGCACCTTCGGCGGTGGACGGAGCGGAACTGAGGCTCGCGAATATCTCAAACGCAGCCTCGCGCTCGTTCATCGAAAGCAACGACTTGGCCTTGAAGTAGTCAGCCTCACGGATCTCCGCCGCCGTGCTCTTTCCGTCAGCCTTCACCTTGTCCGCGCAGGACTGTGCCGAAGTCCAGTCTCCGGCCTTGTAGGCGGAACGCATCATCCCGACTCTGGCCGTGTGCTTGTTGTTCTCTATCCTGGCCTCCTGAAGCAGTGAGGAATAGCCACCGAACGCATCCTTGTAGCGTTGCAGGTCATAGGACAGCCTTGAGAAGTTCAGGATGGCCGTCTCGGCGAACGCCGATCCATCACCTTTCTCCATAGACTTCCTATACCAATCGCAAGCCTGTTCCTTCTTGCCTATATTCCTGTAGCACTCAGCGACATAGAACTCAGCCTCAGGCACTTTCTGACCGGACGGATAACGTTCAAGATATGTCTGGAGAGAGGCCAAAGCCTTATTGTAGTTCTCCGTGAGGAACACCTGCTCGGCCGCGTTGAAGTACATAGTCTCCTTCTCGCTGTCAGACTTGTCCTTGATCACACCGGCCTTGTCGGCGAAATCAATGTACTCGTCCGTACGTCCCTGCGACTGGTAGATCGACTCGATGGCCAGAAGAGCGTCCTGGGCATATTCAGTGCCGGGCATCTCGGTGATCACCTGCTTGTAGTAGCCAAGGGACTGGTCGTACTCGGACATATTCCTTGAAATCATTCCAAGCTCGATGAGGGAGCGGGCGACAATGGTCTTGTCTTTGGTGGAGGAGCGGAGTTTCGTGAAAGCGGAGACAGCGTCATCGATCCTGCCGGCGGCGACGTAGGCCCTTCCGAGCTCGAACATAGCGTCAGAGTAATATTCCACTGACGGATTTGTGTTCATAGCCTTGGAAAGCGCTCCGATCTTGCCGTTCATATCCCCCATAAGTCCGTAGGCTATGCCGGCGCGGTAGTTCGGGTAGAGATTGTCCTTGTAAGGGAAACGCTTCAAGGCGTTCTCATATTCAGTGACGGCTGTCTTGTAGTCCTTGCGGATGAAATCGCAGTCCGCGCGGCGCACGGCGGCATCCTCCCCCTCGGTCAGGTTGCGGCCTTGGAGATATTCATCAAACCATTTGGCGGCGTTGTCGTAGTCGCCGAGGCGGAAGTAGCAGTAAGCCAGATCGTAAGGAATCAGCCGGCCTTCCGTCTTGCCCTCAAGCGCCGAGTTGTTGTACAGGTCCTTGAAAGTCTCCAGAGCCTTGTCGAACTGGTCGCTGCGGTAGTAGGACTCGCCGAGCCAGTACCTCGAAAGCTGCGAGAACGGAGAGCGCTTGTCCGAATAGAACGAGGAGGCCCTGAGGAAAGGAACAGCGTCCCTCCAGGAGCCGGTCTCCACAAGCTGCTCGGCACGCAGGTAATTGGCCTTCATATAGTTGGATTTCTGGTCCTTGTCCAGCATATCTATGTTGGAATATGCCTCCACGGCTCCGGCGTAATCGTGGCTGTAGAGCGAGGCCAGCGCCATATAGCTGTAGATCCTCTCTCCCTTCTTCTTGTCGGAATATTTGGCAAGATAGTCGTTGAAGACCGAAGGGTTGTGGTTCAGGTCAAAAGACAGCTTGGCATAGTTGAAATGCGCGTCTTCCTGGATGTCCGGGTTGAACGACCGTTCCGAGGCGGCCTTGAATGCGTCGAGCGCGGCGACCTTGTTACCAGTCTGGATGTAGCTGTAGGCCAGATTGTAGTTCGCTATCTGCCCGATCGAGTCGGTCCTGTTCCGCATCAGCGAGTAGTTCTCGATGGCTCCCTTGTAGTCCTCGGTGGCGTAGAGAAGCGAGCCGGCGTAGAAATAATCGTTGCGGTCCATATCGTTATCCCCGCTCCGGGCCACATCGTAATATTCCTTGGCCTTGGCGGTGTTGCCCTTGGCCAGGTAGGACTCGGAGATTATCCTCGCGAGATGCCTCTGACGCTCCTTCGGCGCGTTCTTATACACCTTGACACCATTTTTCAGGACGTATGAATAATCCTTCCTCATAAAGCGGCATTCGACCATATAGGAATTGGACATCTCGGTGAAACGAGGGTCTCTCGCCGCCTTCTCAAACCAATCAAACGCCTCATCGAAATTCTTCTCCGAATAGTTGATGTAGCCCAATGAATATCTCGACGGCGCGGTGTAGTCCGACTGCACCCTCTTCTCCGACTTCTCAAACAAAGACTTGGCCTTCGCCAGATCCCCGGTCTCGAAGTATGAATATGCCTGTTTGAAAGCATATTCAGCGACCAGATCGGCCGGCAGCCTTTTCTCCGGCACTTTGTCGAACTCGGCGGCGGCAGCCTTATAATCCTGTCTGTCAAACAGATTCAGAGCCTTGTAGAAATGAATCTGCGGCACGAGGATGGAATACGGGTGCGCGGCGATATATTCATCGGCCAAGGTCTCGTTCCCGACCTCCTGCAGCCGGACGGAGCAAAGGGCCTCATAGCCGCCTGCGGTCACATCCCCGGTTCCGGCATAGATTTCTCCGAATATGCTTCCCGCCCTCTCGAACATCCCGTGTCCGTAGAGTTCGGTGGCGAGACGGTACTGGTCCTGTCCGGCCTCCTGAGCCGACACGGCCGTCCCCGCGCCAAGTGAGAGCGCCGCCAGAAACGCTGCGGCAAGTTTGCTTTTCATATAGTTTCCAATCATTTTCATCAGCGAAAAATATTCTACAAATTTACTTAAGGAAAATGAAAAATAACATACATATTTCCTAAATATACCCGAAAAATAAAGTATATTTGCGTTACTATGGAAGTGAACGCGCAATCAGCATCAAAAAGCGAGCCGTTGGTCTCATTCAAGGACGCGGACATCGTGAACGGAGAAAGTACCGTGATCTACGGGCTTGATATGGACATATTTCCGGGAGACTTCATCTACATCGTCGGCAAGGTCGGAACCGGCAAGACTTCGATCATCCGCACGATGATCGGCGAGAACCCTCTTGAGAAGGGCTCCGGAGAGGTCTGCGGTTTCAAGCTCAACGTCTTGAGAGACAAGGATATTCCTTATCTCCGCCGCAGGATCGGAGTCGTGTTCCAGGATTTCCAGCTGCTGATGGACAGGACGGTCGAGAGCAATCTGGAGTTTGTATTGAAGGCCACCGGATGGAAGGACCGGAACGAGATCGACAAACGGATCGTCGAGGTCCTGGCCGATGTCGGGATGGAGAACAAGGCGCACAAGATGCCACACCAGCTCTCCGGAGGCGAGCAGCAGCGCATCGCCATAGCCCGTTCCCTGCTGAACAGGCCAAGGCTCATCATCGCCGACGAGCCGACCGGCAACCTTGACAACGAGACCGCCGACGGAATCCTGCGCCTGCTGACCGGAATCAACAAGGAGGACGGCACGGCCATCGTGATGGTGACCCACAACAGGACCATCTTCGAGAAATATCCCGGCAGGGTCTTCGTCTGCAAGGACGAGAGGTGCAAGGAGAACCTTAACGACGAGGTTATTGATCTGGCTCTGACCATTTAGACCTATGCTGAAAAAAGACAGATACCATCACATACTTTCCTGGTTCCAGGCCAACCAACCGGAAGTCAGGACCGAACTGCACTACGAATCCCCTTTCCAGCTGCTTGTGGCGGTGATTTTAAGCGCGCAATGCACGGACAAAAGGGTGAATATGGTCGCACCGGAACTGTTCAGAAGGTTTCCGAAGCCCGAGGATCTGGCCTCCGCGTCGTTCGAGGACGTGCTGGCGGTTATAAAAAGCATCTCCTACCCCAACAGCAAGGCCGCGCACCTCATCGGAATGGCTCAAAAATTGTTGCGGGAATATGCCGGCGAAGTCCCGTCGGACATAGACCAGCTTATGACACTCCCGGGAGTCGGACGCAAGACGGCCAACGTGCTTGCCTCCGTGATCTATGACAAACCGGTCATCGCTGTTGACACGCACGTTTTCCGTGTATCCCACAGGATGGGACTGTCGGACGGAAAGACAGTCGAGGCTGTCGAGAAGGAACTGGAGTCGTACATCCCGGCGGAACTGAGGGCAAGGGCACATCATTGGCTGATCCTCCACGGACGGTACACGTGCACGGCCCGAAACCCGAAATGCGACGATTGCCCGCTGCGGGACTGGTGCCGCGACTATGAACAGAAACACAGAATAATATAAATATGTTACAGTTTTCCCCTGAGAATATACTCCTCATCGGATCCATCCTGATTTTCACGGCAATACTCATCAGCCGGGCCGGTTTCAAGTTCGGAATCCCGGTCCTGCTCCTGTTCATCGTCGTCGGAATGGCGTTCGGTGTCGATGGATTAGGACTCGCGTTCGACAATTTCCACATCGCACAGTTCATCGGTACCATAGCGCTATGTGTAATCCTATACTGCGGCGGTCTTGAGACGAAGTTCGACACGATAAAACCCGTACTAAAAGAAGGAATCGTGCTGTCCACCGTCGGGGTGTTCCTGACGGCCTTGTTCACGGGCGGATTCATTTATCTGTTGACAAGGGTGGGACACCTCTCCGAGGGAATGTCCACCGTGATGTGCTTTCTGCTTGCGGCCGTGATGTCGTCAACCGACTCAGCGTCAGTGTTCAACATCCTGAGGAACGCAAAGATGAAGCTGAAGGAGAACCTCCAGCCGGTCCTTGAGCTGGAGTCCGGTTCCAACGACCCGATGGCCTACGTCATCACCATCGTGCTGATCCAATGCGCCCAGCAGCTTTTCGAGCCGGCCTCCGGAATCGACATCGACTACCCACGGATGATCGGCAACGCCTTGCTGACATTCACGATGCAGCTTGGAATCGGAGCTATTATGGGTGTGGGTCTCGGCAGGGCTTTCTCTTGGGCTCTCGGGAAACTGAAACTGAACGGAGCCTCACTCTATGCCATCCTCGTGCTGAGCATCGGGTTCTTCATCTACTCGATCACCGGACTCGTCAACGGCAACGGATTCCTCGCCATCTACCTCGCCGGTGTGATCATAGGCAACAAGCCGATGGCCCACAAGAGAGAGGTCTTCAGGTTCAGCGACACGGTCACCTGGCTGATGCAGATGGGAATGTTCCTCACGCTTGGGCTTCTCGTGAACCCTAAGGAGATGCTGTCCGTGGCTCCCGTGGCACTTCTCATCGGAATATTCCTTACTTTTATAGGCCGTCCGTTGGCGGTGCTCATCTCGCTCCTGCCTTTCAGGAAGCTCTCGTTCAGGGCAAGGGTGTTCATCTCCTGGGTAGGTCTGAAAGGAGCCACTCCGATCATCTTCGCCATATTCACTGTCGTGGCTGACATTCCGGGCTCCGGACAGATCTTCAACATCGTATTCTTCATCACGATGGTTTCCATGCTGATCCAAGGCATGAGCATTCCTGCGTTGGCGCGCAAGCTGAACCTTGCCCTGCCTCAGGAGAAGGCTCCGGAGACATTCGGAATCGAGATCCCGGAGGAGGCCGGCAAGCTGATGGACCACAGGCTGACGGAGACGGATCTCGCTGCCGGTGACACACTTAAGGAAGTCGCATTACCGGAGGGGACCCGTGTTGTGATGATAAAGAGGGACGGTGAGTTGATTGTTCCTGACGGATCAGTCAAGCTCAAGGTCGGCGACAAGCTGCTTATGATTATGGGCAACCAATTTGACGAATCGGAATAATGATGTAAATTTGCAGCCCGGTCACTTCGACATGCTCAGTGACCGGGCAATTGGAATAAACCAAAATTTTTAGGAATATGAAAAGAATAGTACTTATCCGTCACGGCGAAAGCCAGTGGAACAAGGAGAACAGGTTCACAGGCTGGACCAACGTTGACCTCAGCGAGAAGGGCGTTCAGGAAGCCCTCGACGCCGGAAAGGCCCTCAAAGAGGCCGGAATCACCTTCGAAGTGGCCTACACCTCTTATCTTAAGAGAGCCATCAAGACCCTCAACAACGTCCTCGACGCCATGGATCTCGACTGGATCCCTGTAAAGAAGACCTGGAGGCTCAACGAGAAGCATTACGGAATGCTTCAGGGTCTGAACAAGGCCGAGACCGCCCAGAAGTACGGTGACGAGCAGGTGCTCATCTGGCGCCGCAGCTTCGACGTGGCTCCTCACAACCTTCCTGAGGACGATCCTAACAGCGCTACCAAGGATCCTCGCTACGCTCTCGTTCCAGACCAGTACATTCCTCGCACAGAAGCTCTTAAGAACTGCATCGAGCGTGTTATGCCTTACTGGGAGTGCGAGATCTTCCCTGCCCTCAAGCAGCACGACAACATCGTGGTTGTGGCTCACGGCAACAGCCTCCGTGGTGTCGTAAAGCATCTTAAGGGCATCTCTGACGCTGACATCGTCGGCCTCAACATTCCTACAGCGACTCCTTACGTGTTCGAGTTCGATGATGACCTCAACCTCGTGAAGGATTACTATCTGGCTGATCCTGAGGAGCTGAAGCGCAAGCAGGAGGCGGTGGCCAAGCAGGGTAAGGCTAAATAATTTTCCGACACATCCATTTGCTATCCCTCTGGAAATCTTTCAGAGGGATTTTTATGCTGTGTAGTCACTTCGGTTCAAGGGTTGGAACATTATACCCAGACAGGGGCACACACAATCATAAGCCGGCTTCTACCGTGCTTGATGACAGCGGAAAAAAGGCAAATGGCGGATTTTGCACGTTACCAAAATCCGCCATTTGATTTTTCCGCTGTTAAGTGGCTATGCTTTGGGCTTGCCGAAGCTCCACCAATACAAACAATAGATTGTAACCGAAATGTAACACGGTTGCAATCGTCCGGTAACATTTTATGGTGAATTTTGCGTTCGTAATAGTAGAGAAAAATTATGAGTGAGATTTACCTTGTGTTTGTGGTGTTCCTGTTCGTGCTGGCGGTGTTCGACCTGATGGTCGGAGTCAGCAACGACGCTGTCAACTTCCTGAACTCAGCGATAGGCGCCAAAGTGGCCAAGTTCAGGACAATCATCATCGTGGCCGCTGTCGGAGTGTTCATGGGAGCGACGATGAGCAACGGAATGATGGAAGTCGCAAGGAATGGAGTATTCCATCCGGCGATGTTCTCCCTGAAGGAGCTGATGTTCATCTTCCTCGCCGTGATGATCTCTGACGTGATCCTGCTTGACATATTCAACAACCTCGGACTGCCGACCTCGACCACGGTCTCCCTTGTGTTCGAGCTGCTTGGAGGCACCACGGCATTCGTGCTTCTGAAGCTGGCGAACGACACCACAGGACTGACGGTAGGCGACCTGATGAACACGGAGAAGGCACTCGGCATGATCATGGCCATATTCGTTTCCGTCGCCATAGCGTTCTTCTTCGGAATCGTCCTGCAGTACATCTCCCGTCTTGTCTTCACATTCACCTACAAGAAGAACCTCAAGTGGAAGATAGGAATATTCGGGGGCGTCGCCACGACAGCCATCTTCTACTTCATGCTGTTCAAAGGCATCAAAAGCATGTCTTTCGTCACGCCGGAAATCTACGAATATATCCAAAATCACACCCTTGCCATTCTGGGAATATGCTTCCTCGCGTCAACAGCCATCATGCAGTTTCTCTATTTCTTGAAAGTCAATGTGTTCAAGATTCTGGTACTGATGGGAACTTTCGCCCTTGCGATGGCATTCGCCGGCAACGACCTCGTCAACTTCATCGGAGTGCCTCTGGCGGGATATTCCGCCTACACTGACTTTGCCGCAAGCGGAGCCTCGGACCCTTCCACCTTCATGATGTCATCCCTTGAGGGACCGGCCAAAAGTCCGATGATATTCCTTGTGGCGGCAGGCGCGGTGATGGTGTTCTCGCTCGCGACATCGAAGAAAGCCCACAACGTGATCAAGACCTCCGTGGACCTTTCCAGGCAGAGCGAGGGTGACGAGATGTTCGGCTCGTCGAAGATAGCCCGGGTTCTGGTCAGATTCTCCAACAACACCGCCAATTTCTTCCAGGATGTCGTGCCGGACAACGTCAAGGCCTGGTGCGAGAAGCGTTTCAACACCGACGAGGCCAGACTTCCGGAAGGAGCGGCATTCGATGAGGTCAGGGCCACGGTCAATCTGGTTGTGGCAGGTCTGCTGATAGCCCTCGGAACATCCCTTAAACTACCTCTTTCAACAACTTACGTCACATTCATGGTAGCGATGGGTTCCTCTCTGGCCGACCGTGCCTGGGGACGAGAGAGCGCTGTCTATAGAGTGACTGGTGTCGTCTCCGTCATCGGAGGCTGGTTCATCACAGCCGGAGCGGCCTTCATTCTCTGCTTCCTCGTGGCGATGCTGATGCACATCGGAGGCTTCGTCGCCGCCTGCATCATGATGGCGCTCGCGATCTTCCTGCTCGTCCGCAGCAACATCCGCTACAAGAAAAAGGCGGAGGAAGAGAACGGAGACGTGACCTTCAACCAGATGATGCTCAGCACCGACAAGAGCGAGATCCTTACGCTTCTGAGCAAGCACATAGCCGACAGCCAGTCTGATTTCCTTGAATATGTCAACACAACCTTCCGCCAGATCACCGATGGCTTCATCAAGGAGGATCTCGGGATGCTGCACAAGGCTGAGAGCACCATGAGACGCAAGAGGGAGGAGCTGAAGAACAGCAGACGTAAGGAGATGATCGGGTTCCGTAAAATTGACCCGGAGGTCGCGATGGAGAAGAACACCTGGTTCCACCTCGGAAGGAACTCCTGTGAAGAGATCCTATACTGCCTGAGGCGTATCGCCGACCCTTGCGAGGAGCACGTGGACAACAACTTCGTGCCGCTGAGCAAAGAGCAGGTCAAGGAATATATCCCATTGAGGGACACGGTTCTGTTCCTCCTGAGACGCACCGAGAAGATTCTCCAGACTGATTCCTACGATGAGGTCGATGAGGTTCGCCGCGAGGCCGAGGAACTGAAGGATTGCCTTGAGAAGGCCCGTGAGGCCCAGATGCAGCGGATGCAGTCATCCAAGGAGAACATAGCTGTGGCCTACCTCTACCTGAACCTCCTTCAGGAGACCCGTGAGCTCACCAGCTCCCTCCGCCACCTCCTCCGCGCCTCCAAAGGCTTCAGGGAATAGTTAGCAGGGGTATGGTGGCACTGTGGAAGCCAATCGTCTGAATATCTTTACATTAACAAGGACATCCTCCTACATGGTGGGAGGACGTCCTTTTATCACGTTGATTATCTGTTATTTATTCCCCACGGGAGACAACAAGGATTGTCGCGCGGCGAGCCGCGTCAGAAGTGTCCTTGCCGGAATCGCCGAGAGGCTGGCGGAAAGCCCGGCTGCAATCAACTCCTTGCTTTCTCAAGTAGTCAAGAACGGTCTCGATGCGAAGTTCGCTGAGTCTCAGGTTATGCCCGCTGCCTCCGGTGGCGGAAGCCTCTCCGACAACAACAAGCTCAACGCCCTCCGTGGACTTAAGCCGTCCGGCGAAAGCTTCAAGATCAGTCTTTGCGGCAGCGCTGAGCTTGAAACTGTCATTCGAGAACTGTACGGTAAGATCCTGAAGAACCTCATTGGTGCGGCGCGCCTTAAGCCCTGCGTTTTCTTTCTCAAGGGTCTCCACCCGGGACTTCAGCGCGGCGTTCTCGGTCTTGGCAGATGCGAGAGCCTCATCCTTGGCTTTGCCGGAAGCCTCACAGTCCGCCTTGGCCGCCGCCCCGGCCACAGTCATCGCGGCCAAGGCGAGCTCGGACTCACGCAACTTCCGCCCGGTGCTCTTGTAGCCTGACTTTGAGCCAAGAATATTCAGTCTCAAAACCACTGAGGCGGTGCCTATTCCCTTTGGAGCGTTGTCACATTTCAGAAGCCGTTTGTAGTTACCTTGCAGGCCAACCGTCACCACAGGACTGATGTCAAACTCGGCGGACAGCAGCATCGGAACATAGCCGACATTATATTTATGACGGGTGTTCACGGCGTCCAGCCAAGTGTTGATCGTTTCCTTGTAAGGTTCGCTCCACCGCTCGTGCCCCATCGTGATGTCATAAGTGTTCCCTTTGGCGAAGATCCAGCCGAAACCGGCTCCCGCATAAAGGTTGAAGCGCTTGTCCTCACGATTCCGCCATAATTCCATCAAATTGAACTCTACAGTGGCGTCAGCCGCATGATAATGAGTCCACATCTTTGAATATGCAAGGCCACCGTATTGCTCTGAAAGCGTTCCATCACCGGTTGGAACACCCAGAGGCTGGAACTCGGAGAACCGCTGCTCACGAGCATATTTCGAGAAATCGTAGTTCAAACCAAGCCGGATCCAAGGACGGATGTTGAACGAGACACCGGCTCCGATCTCCGGGAAGATATTCATACCCGGTGGAGCGTCCACGCTTGACATCCCCAGCCCGTGCACCATCGTTGCGCCGCCCTCCGCATAAAGGCTCCAGGTGGAGGTGCGGTAGGCACAGTTTCCCCGCTCCTGCGCCACCACATCAGCGAAGAGACCCGAGGACAAGGCCAACATTATGATTGTCAAATATCTTTTCATAAGTAGCGGATGGTACTAATTATCTTCGACTATTATAAACTCTACGGAATTATCCGGGTATTGAGACGGGTAATACTTTAATCCTCTAAACCCCCAAACTCCGCTTGTGGATTTAATTGCCGTAGACTTATGAACGTACTCGATATAATCTCCATCAGGTCTTCTGATTTTTCTGAAAGAGTCTGCCCCTATCATATCCTGCACTTTAAGATTCTTGCCGGCAGCACGTTCTCCTATCTTTACCCAGAAACAATATGAGCAGTTTTTATGGACCTTTTTAATATAGTAACAAGAATGACCATTTCTATCGATATGCACAGGATCCGGATTCACATAATGTTGACCAATATAAACGGCAAGAATCACCCCATCCCAGTCAATTATGCTATTCAACATGCCTCCTTCAGTGTAAAGAGGTCCATAAAAACTTGTGGTCTCGCTGCCCGATAGCGGATACCTGCCTGAAGCTTGTTTCCACCAAAACTTATATTTATGAGGCAAAGACAATGGAATCAAATCCTTAAGTGCCCTGACCACCTCATAGTTCTCGTGATTGGCATTCCAGAAAGCGGCGTCAACATACAAGTAATCATCACCAACCTCAAGAAGTTCATCCTTTGTGAAATGGTATGTCGATGCACTGTTGAGCGCTTTCAGGATCAAGTCCTGCTTATCGGTAATATTGATCAGTCCTTTGGCCAACGCCTCCCGGATGGCTTCCATTTTCGTGGTGAGGCCGGAAAGCCCGGAACCAATCGCATCCTCGATCGCATCCAGTTTGTCGTTGGCTGTCCCGGCTGTCGCGTTCAAAGCCTCTATCGCCTTCCTAACAAGGCCGAGCGTGCTGTCTTCTCCGACAAGACCAGAATTAACCGCACCTTCAATAAGCGCAAGTTTGGCACTCAAATCCATCGTCTGGTCTTTCACCGCCTTCTCGACGGCCGCAAGTTTCTCCTCCAGAGAACCCTGAAGCGAGCCGATGGCATCCTTGACAAGATCAATCGCCTTCGCGTTGTCGGCAAATCCGGCCTTGACCGTCCCCTCTATAAGAACCAGCTTCGCGCTAAGATCCATCGTCTGATCCTTCACAGCCTTCTCGACAGCCGCAAGTTTCTCCTCCAGAGAGCCCTGAAGCGAGCCGATGGCATCCTTGACGAGATCAATAGCCTTCGCGTTGTCGGCAAATCCGGCCTTGACCGTCCCCTCTATAAGAACCAGCTTCGCGCTAAGATCCGTCGTCTGATCCTTCACAGCCTTCTCGACAGCCGCGAGCTTCTCCTCCAGCGACCCGGAAAGCGACTCAATCGCCGCCTTCACAAGAGCCAAAGCCTGAACGTTGCTGTCAAAGCCCTCACCGGCGGTCTTCTCGATAAGAGCGAGAGCCTTCCCTATCAAGTCAAGCTTGGCGCAAAGGTCGGAAGACTGAGCCTCGATGGCCTTCTTGACAGCGTCAAGTTTCTCCGCCGTGGATATATTCATGGAATTAATCTCGCCGATCAGTTTGCCGGTCATTTCCTCGTACTTCAGGACTCCGTTCTCATAGGCCTTTGTCAAGAGTTCCATTTTCTGGGAAAGGGTCAAGGATAGGTTCCTCAAGGCCTCATCAAGAAGATTCATCTTTTCAGAGATGGTCATTGTCTGGCTCTTCATGGCGTCCTCCATGAGTTCCATTTTTTTCGAGAGAGCCAGTGTCTGGTCCTGAAGGGCCTTCACGACCTCACTGTAGTCATTCGTGATTGTTGTGGTTTGCTGAAACCTGATGTCCGGCGAGTCATACTCGCACGAAACAACCGCTGCCATCATCGCAAGGGCGGCAAGGGCGGCAAATACTTTTTTCATAAAAAAATGGATTTTGTGGCTTACGCCAGTTAATAAAAACAAATATATTATTCCAAAAGTAATAATTTTTTTCCAAATTACAAGTGGTGACAAAAAACAGAGAAGAGCCCCCACACACTTACAGCAAGCCTAAGCCGCCTTAGGCAGCGTGAAGACGAACTCCAGCCCTCCGGCGATGCCTAAGCGGACAGAGATGTTGCCATGATGAAGCAGCACAGAGTTCTTGACTATCGCAAGCCCGAGACCAGTGCCTCCCATCTTGCGGGAACGTCCCTTGTCAATGCGGTAAAACCGCTCAAAAAGATGAGGAATATGCTCGGACGCCACTCCTGGGCCATTGTCAGAGAAGCTGAAGGTATAGAAATCCGCGCTTTCCGACAAGACCTGCACGGTGATTGTAACCCCTTCGCCCCCGTATGCGATGGAATTGTCAGTCAAGTTTCTGAATATTGAATATAGCAACGAAGGATTGCCGTCCACAGCCACTTCCGGATCAACCAAAGCCCTGAATGTCACGTGTTTCGCCTCCATCTGCATGGACACGTCCCGCTGGATGGACTGAAGCAGATCCGGGATATTCACTGGTTGAAACTCATATTCCTGAGGGGCGTCATCGAGTTTATTGAGTGTCGAGATGTCCGCGAGAAGGCTTGACAGACGGCGGCTTTGGGCATAGCAGCGCTGTATGAACTGGTCCTTTGTTTCTTTGTCAATGTCCGGGTTGGACACTATCGTCTCAAGATAGCCCTGGATGCTGCTGACCGGGGTCTTCAACTCATGAGCCACATTCTGAGTCAGCTGTCTCTTCAAGCGAGTCTTATCCTCCTCACTGTCACGCAGTTTGTCGTACATACTCACCTTCCCCTTATCTATGGATTTCTTAAGATGAACATACCGTCCTTGCATCGTAATCAACGCAAGAGCCAGCAATACAACGACTATAGACAACAGTATTATCATTGTTCCTCGTATAGATAACCGAACCCGTGGCGCGAGACTATCCTGTTCCCATATTCACCGATCTTCTTGCGAAGGCGGGTGATGTTGACATCCACAGTCCTGTCGGTGACAATCACATCGTCAGGCCAAACCTTTGAAAGAATATCCTCGCGCGGGAAAACCTTCCCTTTGTTGGTGAAGAGGAGTCTGAATATCTCATATTCAATCCTTGTAAGCGCCACAGCGGCACCATCCACCGTAACAACCTTCTTCTCATCATCTATGAATATGCCCGTGCTGGCATCCGGTATCGCGGCGGTCCGTCTCAGCACAGCCTTCACCCGGGAGACCACCTCCCTTATCGAGAAAGGCTTGGATATGTAGTCGTCCGCACCCAGATCAAGCCCTTCGACTGCGTCATCCTCCGTGTCACGAGCTGTTATGAACATCACGGGAACCCCGGCGGTCTTTGGATCGGTTTTCAACTTCCCGGTCAGCTCAAAGCCGGACATTCCGCCCATCATAACATCCAGAAGAAGCAGATTGAATGACGCGATGTCCAGCGTAAGTGCCTCCTCTGCGGAATTAGCGGTCACAACCTCGTAACCTTCCTTGGAAAGATTGAATTTCAGAATCGCGCAGATGTCCTCCTCGTCATCGACCACAAGAATTCGGGCATTCATATTAAAAAAGTTGTATTTATTTTGCTAAGGTAACCACATTTTTTCTAAATTTGGACAAACTACATAATTAATATGCCGAAGATTTCTATTCGTGGGGAAAAAATCCCCGCCTCACCAATCAGAAAACTGACCCCGTTTTCTGACGCGGCAAAAGCCAAAGGGGTCAAGGTCTATCATCTAAACATCGGGCAGCCGGATCTTCCTACGCCTCAAAAAGCGTTGGATTCATTGAAGACAATAACCAGAACGACTCTCGAATACAGTCCAAGCCAAGGTCTCAAATCCCTGAGAGACAAGATGGTCGGTTATTACGACAAATTCGGGATAAAAGTAAATGCCAATGAGATCATTGTCACAACAGGAGGCTCTGAGGCTCTTCTTCTGACATTCATGGCCTGTCTGAATCCCGGCGATGAGATCATAATGACCGAGCCGGGTTACGCCAATTACCTATCGTTCGCCGTGACCGCCGGAGTGACCGTCAAGACCGTCACATCAAAAATAGAGAACGGATTCGCGCTTCCTTCAGTGGAGGACTTCGAGAAAGCGATCACCGACAAGACCAAGGCCATTCTCATCTGCAATCCGAACAATCCGACAGGATACCTCTATTCAGAAGAAGAACTGCAGAGACTTCGCGACATCGTTCTGAGTCATGATCTCTACCTCTTCGCCGATGAGGTCTACAGAGAATTCCGTTACACGGACGCACCATATCTTTCAGCCCTTTGCCTTGAAGGTCTTGAGCAGAATGTTGTGGTCATAGACTCTGTCTCGAAAAGGTACTCGGAATGCGGTACGAGAATCGGAATGATAGTCAGTCACAACAAAGAAGCGATGGCAGCGATCCTTAAATTCTGCCAGGCAAGGCTCAGTCCACCACTTCTCGGCCAGATTGTCGCGGAAGCATCAATCGAAGGAACCGAGGAATATTCAAAAGAATGCTTCGATGAATATCTCGCACGACGTGATTTCTTTATCGCAGGCTTGAACAAGATCCCTGGAGTGTATTCGCCAATGCCCAATGGCGCCTTCTATACAATCGCGTCACTACCTGTAGAAAACGCGGAGGACTTCTGTGCGTGGTGCCTGACAGACTTCTCGTACAAAGATGACGGAACCCCGGAAGGCTACACCGGTGAGACCGTGATGATGGCTCCGGCAGCAGGATTCTACAGCACACCAAACCTTGGCAAGAATCAGGTGCGGATGGCATACGTGCTCAAAACTGAGGATTTAGGACGATCACTTCTGGTTCTTGAGAAAGCACTTGAGGCCTATAAGAAGTAATAAACCTTCTGGAGACAATGAAAAAGGACTCCCCGGCTGACATAGCAGTACAGTCGGGGAGTTCATTCTATAAGGCAGGCATACTGGCGTAGTAGGCGTGCCCCGCGCACACAAAGAAAGGAGCCCCGACGTCGTATGACGTCGGGGCTCCCCGAAGTACGGCGGCGACCTACTCTCCCAACTGGTGTGTCAGTACCATCGGCGCGCGCGGGCTTAACTGCTCTGTTCGGTATGGGAAGAGGTGGGACCCCGCGGCTAAAGCCACCGCGAATATCACTTGAGAGATCACAACCCGGCACAACCTCCTTCCACACGGAAGATTTCGGGCTATTAGTACGGGTCGGCTGAGAGCCTCGCGGCCCTTGCACCTCCCGCCTATCGACGTCGTGGTCTACGACGACCCTCTAAGGAAGTCTCATCTTGGAGACGGCTTCGCGCTTAGATGCTTTCAGCGCTTATCCTGACCGAACGTGGATACCCGGCGGTGCGGCTGGCGCCGCAACCGGTTGACCAGAGGTTCGTCCGACCCGGTCCTCTCGTACTAAGGCCAGACCTCCGCAGACTTCCAACGCCCACAACAGATAGAGACCGAACTGTCTCACGACGTTCTGAACCCAGCTCGCGTGCCACTTTAATCGGCGAACAGCCGAACCCTTGGAACCTGCTCCAGCCCCAGGATGTGACGAGCCGACATCGAGGTGCCAAACCGCTCCGTCGATTTGAGCTCTTGGGAGCGATCAGCCTGTTATCCCCGGAGTACCTTTTGTCCTATGAGCGACGGCCCTCCCATGGGGAACCGCCGGATCACTTTGCCCTACTTTCGTACCTGCTCGACCTGTTTGTCTCCCAGTCAAGCCCGCTTATGCCACTGCACTCTGCGGACGGTTGCCATTCGTCCTGAGCGGACCTTGGGAAGCCTCCGTTACTCTTTTGGAGGCGACCACCCCAGTCAAACTACCCACCAAGCGGTGTCCTTCTCGCGAAGTTAGACCCCAGACGACGGAAGGGTGGTATTTCATTTGGCGGCTAATCGCGACCTGGCGGCCGCGCCTCGAAGCCTCCCACCTATGCTACACATCCGACGTCCAAGATCAGCGCTAAGCTATAGTAAAGGTTCACGGGGTCTTTTCGTCCCGTTGCGGGTAGACGGCATCTTCACCGTCACTACAATTTCACCGAGCTCACGGCTGAGACAGCGCCCAGATCGTTACACCATTCGTGCAGGTCGGAACTTACCCGACAAGGAATTTCGCTACCTTAGGACCGTTATAGTTACGGCCGCCGTTTACCGGGGCTTCAATTCAGGGCTTCCCTTTCGGTGACCCCCCCTCTTAACCTTCCGGCACCGGGCAGGTGTCAGGCCATATTCGTCATCTTAACGATTTCGCATAGCCATATGTTTTTGGTAAACAGTCGCCTGGGCCATTTCTCTGCGCCCGCGTCGCCGCGGGACCCCTTATCCCTAAGTTACGGGGTCAATTTGCCTAGTTCCTTGGCCGTGATTCACTCGAGCGCCTCAGGATACTCTCCCCACCCACCTGTGTCGGTTTACGGTACGGGCGGCCCGTCTCTTAGCGCTAGTCGCTTTTCTCGCGAGCATGGTTACCCTCGCTGTCGGCTCGCCCGGAGGCTCGCCGTACTGTCGGCTTTCGGGTCACCCCTACGGCCTTCAACGCGGAATTCCGTCTCCGCGCGGAGGTTTCACTTCTCGGTCGCGACATCGCCCGACGGGCCGGCCGCGGAATATTAACCGCGTGTGCATCCGGATCGCCTCTCGGCTTACCGTTAGCTCCCGGCTCACCCGGGGCCGTTTAGCGTGGCCCCGGAAACCTTGGGTTTTCGGCGGGGGCGTTTCCACGCCCCTTGTCGTTACTCATGCCTACATTTTCTTTTCCGGACGCTCCAGGAAGCCTCGCGACTTCCCTTCAGCGCCGACCGGAATGCTCCCCTACCACGACTGACTCGCGCCAGCCGTCCTCGGCTTCGGCGGCGGTCTTGATGCCCGATCATCATCCACGCGGCTCCGCTCGACCAGTGAGCTGTTACGCACTCTTTGAATGAATAGCTGCTTCCAAGCTAACATCCTGGCTGTCTCTGCGGCGCCACTTCGTTCTGTCTCAACTTAGACCGCTCTTGGGGGCCTTGGCCGGAGGTCTGGGCTCTTACCCTCTCGCCGCCGGATATTAGCACCCGACGACTCACTCCCGTCGTAGAACCTTCACGCATTCGGAGTTCGTCTGGAATTGATAGGCGGCGAAGCCCTCGCTTCCAATCGGTAGCTCTACCTCATGAAGGAAACCGACGAGGCTGTCCCTAAAGACATTTCGGGGAGTACGAGCTATCTCCCAGTTTGATTGGCCTTTCACTCCTACCCTCATCTCATCCAAGCCCTTTTCAACGGAAACTGGTTCGGGCCTCCAGCGCCTGTTACGGCGCCTTCACCCTGGACAAGGGTAGATCACTAGGTTTCGCGTCTGCTCAGCCCGACTGAACGCCCTGTTCAGACTCGCTCTCGCTCCGGCTCCGCCCCTGAAGGGCTTAGCCTCGCCGGACTGACGCAACTCGTAGGCTCATTATGCAAAAGGCACGCCGTCACACCGTCACCGGTGCTCCGACCGCTTGCAAGCGCACGGTTTCAGGTTCTATTTCACTCCCCTTCCCGGGGTGCTTCCCACCTTTCCCTCACGGTACTGGTACGCTATCGGTCTTCGGCAGTCTTTAGCCTTGCGGGATGGTCCCCGCGGGTTCGGACAGGATTCCACGTGCCCCGCCCTACTCAGGTGCCGGATAGGACTGCCCCGCCTTGCCCGTACGGGGGTGTCACCCTCTGCGCCTTCACTTTCCAGAAAATTCCGGTTCGTGAGGCAGTCCATATCTCCGGTCCTACAACCCCGGACTGTCCGTGAACAGTCCGGTTTAGGCTCTTCCCTCTTCGATCGCCACTACTGGGGGAATCGACTCTTTCTTTCTCCTCCTCCGGGTACTAAGATGTTTCAGTTCCCCGGGTTCGCCCCAGACACAGTCTGGTGCACGGCCTTCAGCCGTGCGGGTTGCCCCATTCGGACACGTCCGGATCAAGCCCCGTTTGCGGGTCCCCGGACCTTTTCGCAGCTTACCGCGTCCTTCATCGCCTGCCGAAGCCAAGGCATCCTCCGTGCGCTCTGACTTCTCTTCCTCTGTGAATCTTTCGTTGTTGTGAAATTGTATCAACCTATTCTATCTCTATTTCGGCTAATCATTTTTTCTTTTCACTTACCTCGTTGTAATCTCTCAGTATTGTCAATGAACTTAATTTTGTACCGCTTCTTCCGAAACGGGCTGCAAAGATACGCACTTTTTCTTTACCTCCAAATTTTTTTTGACATTTTTTTATAAAAATTTTCGATGAGTGGGGATTTTCACCTTAATATAGTATATTTGTTTTTTGTCGGTGCGCTTCGACAGGCTCAGCGACCGACACCGGACCCTGAGCCTATCGAGGGGGCCGGACGGAATGACAAGAAAGAAATGAAAACAAAATAACGATCAATGGAAGAAAAAAGAAATGCTTTACCGGAGAACGCTCAAAGGGAGCTGGCACCGGGCGAGGAGTACAAGCCGCTCTTGGGGGCGGAGAGGAAATGGGCGGAAGTTACGCCATATTCAGTGACCCTTGGATTGCTGATGGTGGTCATCTTCTCCGCGGCGGCGGCCTATCTGGGGCTGCGCGTGGGACAGGTGTTCGAGGCGGCGATCCCGATCGCGATCATCGCGGTGGGTCTGACAAGCGCGCTCGGCAAGAAGGAAGGTCTGGGACAGAACGTCATCATCCAGTCGATTGGAGGCTGCTCCGGAGCTGTGGTGGCGGGCGCTATATTCACACTTCCTGCCATCTACATTCTTGGAGTTGATGTCAACTTTATGCAGATGTTCCTCTCGTCGCTGCTCGGCGGTGTTTTAGGAATATTGTTCCTCATCCCTTTCCGGAAATATTTCGTGAAGGAGATGCACGGGAAATATCCTTTCCCTGAGGCCACGGCGACGACACAGATCCTCGTTAGCGGCGAAGGCGGCGGCAAGGGAGCTGGAACGCTTCTGGTGAGCGGTCTCATCGGAGGTCTTTATGACTTCATTGTCAGCACTTTCGGTGCGTGGGCGGATACGGTCAGCACCACCGTGATGGGATTCGGACAGACAATCGCTGACAAGGCGAAGGTCGTTCTGAAACTGAACACCGGAGCCGCCGTGCTGGGTCTCGGCTACATCGTGGGCCTGAAATATGCCTTCATCATCTGCTGCGGCAGTTTCCTGGTGTGGCTGGTGATCATCCCGTTGATGAACCTCATCTGGGGCGGACAGGTGATTGATCTTATGAACACCGGAGTGACAATGACAATCGGGGAGATGAGCCCTGACCAGATATTCAAGGATTATGCAAGGCACATCGGCATCGGTGGCATTGCGACCGCCGGAATCATCGGCATCATCAAGTCGTTCGGTGTGATCAAGTCGGCTGTAGGACTGGCTGTCGGCGAGTTCGGCAAGAAGGGAGGAAAGGTTGAGAACACCGAGAGGACACAGGAGGATATTCCTATGAAAACCATTGTGTTCGGCATTGTGCTGACGCTGTTGGCTGTGTTCGCGTTCTTCGCTTTCGGCGGGGTTGTGAACAACATCTGGCAGGCGGTTGTCGGGCTGCTGATCGTGGCGATCATCTCGTTCCTGTTCACGACCGTGGCGGCCAACGCCATCGCCATCGTGGGAACAAACCCAGTGAGCGGAATGACACTTATGACGCTTATCATCGCCGCGCTTATCCTTGTGGCTGTGGGGCTTAAGGGCAACGCCGGTATGGCCGCGGCCTTGATCATCGGTGGAGTTGTCTGCACGGCGCTTTCGGTCGCAGGTTCATTCATCACCGACCTCAAAATCGGTTACTGGATCGGAAGCACGCCAAAGAAGCAGGAAGGCTGGAAGTTCATGGGTGTGGCTGTCGCGGCGGCGACAGTCTGCGGCGTGATGCTCGTGCTGAACAAGACCTACGGATTCGTCGGCGACCAGGCTCTCGTGGCTCCTCAGGCCAACGCCATGGCGGCGGTGATCCAGCCGATGATGAACGGCGGAGGCGCTCCGTGGCTGCTTTACGGAATCGGTGCGGTGCTGGCCATCGTGCTGACTTTCTTCAAGATACCGGCATTGGCGTTCGCGCTTGGAATGTTCATTCCTATCGATCTTAACCTGCCGTTGCTGGTCGGCGGCGCGATCTCCTGGTACGTGAGCACACGCTCGAAGGACAAGGCTCTGAACGAGGCGCGTCTGAACAAGGGTACGCTGATCGCTTCGGGATTCATCGCCGGCGGCGCGTTGATGGGTGTCGTGAGCGCGCTGCTGAAGTTCTTCAACGTGGATTGGTTCATGGCGGATTGGAATGCGCAGTATGGCGAGGCCATAGCGATCATTCCGTTCATCGGAATCATCGCCTACACGGTGATCGCTTCTTTGAGGGCTAAGGAATAAACAAACGGTCACTGAGCCTGCCGAAGTGCCGTTATGGAAGTCGCTTCGACAGGCTCGGCGACCAGAAAATAACAACAACATGGAAAAAGTTTTGGACAGGTTCCTGAGGTACGTCAGCGTTGACACTCAGTCGAACGAGGAATCAGAGAGCCAGCCTTCGGCGGAAAAAGAGCTCAATCTGCTGCGGATGCTGCGCGACGAGCTTCAGGCTCTCGGAGTGGAAGCCACTCTGGATGAATATGGTTACGTGATGGGGTCGATCCCTTCGAACATCGAGGCGAAAGTGCCGGCGATCGGCTTCATCGCCCACGTGGACACCGCTCCGGACGCATCAGGCGCGGACATCAAACCTCAGATAATCAATGAATATGACGGCGGGGATATTCCTTTAAAAGGTGTGCCGGGCCTGGCGCTGAAGCCTTCGGAGTTCCCGGAGATGCTTCACTACGTGGGTCAGACGCTGATCACCACGGACGGAACCACGCTGCTTGGCGCGGACGACAAGGCCGGTGTGGCGGAGATTATGGACGCGGTGCAGTACATCGTGGAGCATCCTGAGTTCAAGCACGGTGAGATCAAGATCGGGTTCACGCCGGACGAGGAGATCGGACGCGGAGTCGTTAAGTTCGATGTCAAGAAGTTCGGGGCTGAATATGCCTACACGATGGATGGCGGCGAGATCGGAGAGCTGGAGTTCGAGAATTTCAACGCGGCTTCGGCGAAGATACATATTCAAGGAAGGAATGTGCATCCTGGCTACGCCAAGGGCAAGATGAAGAACGCCATTCTGATCGCGACTGAACTGAACGGACTGCTGCCGGTCCAGCAGAGACCTGAATATACCGAAGGGTACGAAGGGTTCTTCCATATCGTCGGGTTCAACGGAACGGTCGAGGAGGCTGACATCACCTACATCATCCGTGACCACGACCGCAAGGAGTTCGAGAGCAAGAAGGCTATTATGCAGAAGTGCGTGGACTTCATCAATGTAAAGTACGGTGAGGGCACGGCGACGACTGTGATCAAAGACCAGTACTACAATATGCGCGAGCAGGTCGAGCCGCACTACCACGTTGTCGAGAAAGCCGTGAAGGCGATGGAGATGGCCGGAATCAAGCCTAAGATCCAGCCGATCCGTGGCGGCACCGACGGCGCAAACCTGAGTTTCAAGGGCTTGCCTTGCCCGAACATCTTCGCCGGCGGCCTGAACTTCCACGGCAAGATGGAGTTCGTTCCTCTCCAGAGCATCGAGAAGGCCTCGCAGGTCATCCTCAACATCATCTCGCTCTACGCGGAGTAAAAGGCCCCGTGGCAGATAACCAACTGGTTATCAACAATATAAGCATTCTCGTGGTGGACAAAACCGAACCACGAGAATGTTTATTTTATTGGTTGCTAAGCTATTAAATGCCACGGCACTCCATTATTTAAGGCAAAGGAGACCGTTGGGATATTCAAAGATTTTCTATTTGATGACACCGAGTTCCTTGCCGACTTTGATGAAGGCGGCGATGGCTTTGTCGAGGTGCTCGCGCTTGTGGGCGGCGGAGAGCTGGACGCGGATGCGGGCCTGGCCCTTAGGGACAACCGGATAGTAGAAGCCGGTCACGAATATTCCTTCCTCGGCCATCTTGGCGGCGAACTTCTGGGACAAAGGAGCATCGTAGAGCATCACGGCGCAGATGGCGCTCTGGGTCGGCTTGATGTCGAAGCCGGCGGCAAGCATCTTGTCACGGAAGTAAGCCACGTTCTCCTGCTGGCGGTCGTGAAGCTCGTTGCTTTCCTTGAGCATCTTGAACATCTCGATGCCGGCGGCCACGATCATAGGCGGCAGAGAGTTGGAGAAGAGATACGGACGGGAGCGCTGGCGGAGCATATCGATGATCTCCTTGCGGCCTGTGGTGAATCCGCCGACGGTGCCACCGAACGCCTTGCCGAGGGTGCCTGTGAATATGTCAATGCGGCCATAGCAGTCATATTGCTCCGCGACTCCGTGGCCGGTCTTGCCGACAACGCCGGCGGAATGGCTCTCATCAACCATCACGAGGGCATCATACTTCTCGGCCAGCTCGCAAATCTTGTCCATCGGAGCGACGTTGCCATCCATTGAGAAGACTCCATCGGTGCAGATGATGCGGAACCTCTGGGCCTGAGCCTCCTGGAGACAACGCTCAAGGTCGGCCATATCAGCGTTGGCGTAACGGTAACGGACAGCCTTGCAAAGACGCACTCCGTCGATGATGGAGGCGTGGTTCAGGGAATCTGAGATGATGGCGTCGTCAGCCGTGAGCAGAGGCTCGAACACCCCACCGTTGGCATCGAAGCATGATGCGTAGAGGATGGTGTCCTCTGTGTGGAAGAAGTCGGAGATGGCAGCCTCAAGCTCCTTGTGAAGATCCTGGGTTCCGCAGATGAAACGGACAGAGGACATTCCGAATCCCCTCTCGTCCATAGCCTTCTTGGCCGCCTCGATGAGCCTCGGGGAATCAGCCAAACCTAAATAGTTGTTGGCGCAGAAGTTAAGAGCCTTGCTGCCGTCCTGGAGAGTGATCTCGGCGGATTGGGCGGAGGCGATGTTTCTCTCGTTCTTGTAGAGTCCGGCTTCCTTGATGGAGGCAAGCTCTGCCTGTAGATGTTCCTGGAATTTTCCGTACATATTGATAAAATTTTAAAACGTTTCGATTTCGCACTGACAAATATATTAATTTTTGACAAAATCGATAATATTTTATTATAAATAAGGGCTCTTGTCAGAAAATAATGTAAATTTGCACTTGCTAATTTAGCAATAAACAAGCGATCCGCAATGAAAAATGTACTAGTGATAGGTTCGACCGGACAGATCGGTTCGGAACTGACAATGAAAATCAGGAATATGTACCCGGATGGCAACGTTGTCGCCGGCTACATCAAAGGTGCTGAGCCAAAGGGTGTTCTGCTTGAGAGCGGTCCCGCCGAGGAGGCTGATGTCTGCAACGGTGAGCAACTTCTGGGCATCGTGAAGAAGTACAACATCGACACAATCTACAATCTCGCCGCCCTGCTCTCGGCTGTCGCGGAAAGGAAGCCGCAGCTGGCATGGCACATCCAGATAGACGGACTCATGAATATTCTTGAGATCGCGAGGGAGAACAATGTCGCTGTGTTCACACCATCCTCGATCGGTTCGTTCGGCCCTGAGACTCCGCATCAGAACACTCCTCAGGACACGCTCCAGAGGCCTCGTTCGATGTACGGCGTGACCAAGGTGGCCACCGAGTTGCTGAGTGACTATTATCACACCAAATACGGTGTGGACACCCGTTCGGTAAGGTTCCCTGGACTTATCTCCAACGTGACACTTCCTGGAGGCGGCACGACAGACTATGCCGTTGAGATCTACTATGCGGCAGTAAAAGGCGAAGAGTTTGTCTGCCCTATCGCGGCCGGGACATTCATGGACATGATGTACATGCCTGACGCGCTGAAGGCCGCCGTGGACATCATGAACGCGGATCCTTCCAAGCTGAAACACCGCAACTCGTTCAACATCGCCTCCATGAGCTTTGATCCGGAGATTATCTACCACAAGATTCAGGAACATATTCCTGGATTCAAGATGCGCTATGAGGTGGATCCGGTACGTCAGGCGATCGCTGACTCTTGGCCGGACAAGATGGATGATTCCTGCGCCCGCGAGGAGTGGGGATGGACACCGTCCTATGATCTGGAGACCATGACCGTGGACATGATCGACGCCCTCAAGAAGAAACTTCTCTAAAAAAGGATTCTATTATAAAGGATCAAGGACTGGCCTTCAGGTCAGTCCTTATTTTTTACCGGCTTTCCGTGCGGCTTTTCTGGCTTTCTGTTTTTCGTAACGAGCCTTGTAGCGTTCAAGCATCCTCTCTTCCTTAGCACGACGTTTCTCCATCGCCTTCAATGTCTTGAGGGTCTTCTGACGCTTCTTCTTCAACGCTTTCTCCTCCTTGGCCTTAGCCTTGGCGGCATCACGGGCGTCAAGTTCAGCCCATCTGGCCTCCTTGGCCGCCTGACGATCTTTTCGCGCCTTCTCTCTCTCAGCCTTTTTGCGTTCTTGCTCAGCCTTCTTTATGGCCGAAGGATCATTGGCCAATGAATCGGCCTTGCTGACCGACAACGAATCTGAAACCACAAGGCTGTCCTTCACGGCAAGACTGTCCTGCCGCGCCAAAGAATCACGGCTGGCAAGGCTGTCTCTCAGAGCCAGACTGTCGGCACGGGCAAGGCTGTCCGCCAAAGCAAGGCTGTCGGCGGCGGCAACGATCCTAAGGCTGTCGGCAATCCTGGCAGCCTCAGCCTTGCGCTCGGCCTCAAGCCTTCTGCGCTCAGCGTTACGGACCCGTTTCAAGGAATCCTGTCTGGCCAGCATCTTATAGACGCTGTTCATGTGGCCCGGGAAGTAGATGTCCGTCTGCGCGAATTCGGCTCTCGGCACATTCTCATAGACTTTCCTCTGGGACTCTCGCGGCTTATATGGCGTGATGTCCTCCGGTTCCTTGGGACGTTTGTCCGGCTGCCAGTCGAATCCCTTCAGAATCTTCTCGTCCTTTTTCATCTGGACGACCGGGTAGGCATCTGTCTTCACGGCATCGAAGTAGTTCAAGTCCTGAATATTACCGTCCTTCAATGTCGCGGTCAACATCTTTGACTCGAACTTGTTGACGGTGGCCAGACTTCCGTTCTCCTCGATGTAGAAGACTCCGGACGCGCCACCCATCGAGTCGAACCGCCTCAACGCACCGGTACTGTCAAAGTATGCCATCATCTCTGTTCCACGGATCTGGTCATAGGACAAGGTGTCCTCCTGCACTATTATAAAGGCATTGGACATCAAGCTGGCGCGGTCAATGGACCGGTTCTTGACAATGACGGTTATACTGTCGGCACTGTACTGCCGCTTGATCTCATTCCAGACAATCGGGTTTTCATACAACCTTATCAAAGAGTCAAGATCCGTGTAGGCAAGAGAGTCGCATGCGACCTGCATGTCGTTACGGAACACCTTCACGTTACGTATGCCATAGATGAAACTGATCTTCGTGGAATCCTTGGGGGCCAAAGACAAAGAGTCAGTTGGAACATGCAGGGAATCACCCGGCACGGTAAGGGAATCCGTAGGGACGGTAAGGGAATCCGTAGGGACGGTCAGGGAATCCGGTGATTGCGGATTGGTCACTTCGGCAGGCTCAGTGACCGAAACAGGTTCAGTGACCGCGGAAAGGGTCTTCGCCGCCAGACTGTCGCTTGGAACACGTACAGTGTCGGGCGACGTTTTCAGGGTGTCCGGCAATTGGAACCGTGGAGGAGCATATTCAATGACATCATCCCATGGAGCGGGAAGGCCTTGACGGCCTTTCGTCACAGGATCGCCGATCATCGCGTCACCTGACAGTTTTCCGGATTTCGAGATCGCCTTTCCTCCTGAATTATCACCTGTCTTTCCAGCCGTTGTTCCCGCCGTCTTTCCTATAGCCGTTCCAGTTGCCTTGCCAGCCGGTTTCCCGGTCGGTTTTCCAGTTGCCTTGCCAGCCGGTTTCCCGGTCGGTTTTCCACCTGGCTTGACAGCGGAGGCGCCTCTGTCGGAGGCTCCGGCGGCGTTAGGGTCTTCCTCTTCCCGCTTCTTGCGGGCCTCTTCGGCCGCGGCCTTGGCTGCCTCGTAGGCCTTGCGACGGTACTCCGTGACAGGATCCACGTTTATCTCTTTCAGACGGCTTGCCGAATTGGAAATCTCCGATGAATCCACATCACATTTCGGTATGGAGCGCAGAATCAATGTGTCCGCACCGATGTAAGCTGTATCTCTCTTTTCCCCTTGCTCGCTGATCGCTATCACAGCCGGCTCACGGGTCAACTTTATGAATGACAAGGAATCTATATACTGCACATAACCGGCCACCGCGGCCACATTGCGAGTCGTGTCAAGCAGTTCCACATGGCCAAACATCTCCACATTGTTCGGAACCCGGTAATATACCAAGGTGTCAGCCCATGCCTCCTGGTTCTCGGTAAGAATATGCACGTTCCTGAAGAACGTGAACTTTTCCAAAGTCCGCTCGTAAAAACCGGCCTGAGAAGAAAGCATGTTGTTGTCCCTCCATGCGTTGGTGCCGGTTCCGAAAGTGGCTACGTTCGTGCCTGTGTTGTAGTCCAGATCATCAGTCTTCACGAATATCGAGTCAGTGTACATGTTGACGTTGTTCGTGAAACTGAACGTCTTGAGCTTGGAATAGTAATGGCCGTCATCGCTCTCGATGATCTGGCCGTCCTTGTCGCGCAAGGCACCGCCGTTCCTGAACACGGCCACACTGTCCTTGGTGTTATAGTCCAGGTCAGTGGTACGCAGGGTGTTCCCGTCCTTGTCCCTAAGCTGGACCAGCGCGCCTCTGAACTGAGCGAGGTTCTGGTCGATGAGATAGTCGAGGCTCTCGCTGCTGAGCACTGTGTTGTTCTGAATGATCTGGACGTTGCCGAAAGCGTTTATAACATTCTGGTTGACATTCCACAAGGCGGTGTCGCAGATCAGAAGAGTTGAATTGTGCTCGAATCTGGCATGTCCCAAAGCCTTCCTGTAGCTCTGGCCATATTCCTCGACCTGCTGAAGCTCATCACATCCCAGCAGGCGCACAAGACTGTCCTTCTGCTCGGTGTTCTGGGCGAAAAGGCCGAACGAAACCAGCAGAAGGATTAATGAATATGCCAGACGTCTTGCAAGCATCAGTCTTCAGAGAACTTTGAAGCCCAACCCGGACGACGGAACTCGCAGTCCTTGAACATCGGGTCGATGACAATGTGGGTCTCCTTGATCTTGCCGGCGAGGAAGTCATCGATGGCCTTCATCTGCTTGTCTTGACGGACTTGCTCCTGAAGCTGGCTGAAATCCTCCTCAAACGACGCAGTGTGGGCCGGAATGATCTTGTCAACACGGATGATCTTGTAGATGGTCTTTCCAACGACATAGTCTTTGACCTGATCCTGACGGCCATCATTGTCAGTGGACTCCACAGGCTCGGAGATCTCGCCCTCCTTCAAGTCCTTGATGGCCAGATAGTCCTCCGGCTTGAGCTGGTCAATCTCGAAATATGCCGAGCCGGTGTTCGGATCGGACATCTGACCGCCGTTGGTCCTGGTGGCCGGATCCTGTGAGTAGAAGTTCGCCGCCATCTGGAACGTCACGGCGTTATTGTTGATCTCGGTACGGAGGCTGTCCAGAGTCTTGAACGCCTTATCCCTGTCGTCATCAGTGTATTTAGGCTTCATCAGAATGTGGCGGGCGTTGAACATGTCGCCTTTCTTCTCGATGACCTCGATGATGTGGAATCCGTCAGGAGTTTCGACAATCTGCGAGATAACACCCGGCTTCAAAGCCATAGCGGCGTCTGAAAACACAGGCCAGAAGATTGACTTCGAGGCCATTCCAAGCTCGCCACCCTTACGGGCGCTACCCGGATCCTCCGAATATATTCGAGCAAGAGTGGAGAACTTCTCTCCGTTGATGATCCTCTCGCGGAGGTCCAGCAACTTCTCGCGCACGGCCATGTTCGCGGCCTCGCGGTCCGGATAACGGCAGATCTGACTGAGCTGGTACTTGATAGGAACTATCGGAAGGTTCTTGGTGTCAACCGTGTCAAGATATTCCTTTACATCATAAGGTGTCATCTCCGGGATCTTCTTCATGATCTCCTGCTGGGCCTGCTGTGTGAGGCTCATGTCCTCGTACTGCTTGCGCCATTCCTGACGGAGGCGGTAGAGAGGCTTGCCGAAATATTCCTCAACCTTGTCCTCGCCGCCGAGGTAGGTCAGCATCCTGTCCGCCTGCTGGGAAAGGCTTCCCTCAACCATGTCCTGATTGACCGTGAGAGAGTCGATCCTGGCCTGCATCAGGAATATCTTCGATTCGAGAATCGATTCCAGCACCTCGCAGCGGACATTCCTGTCTGATGAAAAGCCCTGGGCGCTGCGGTCCTTGACCGCCCCTTCGATGTCGGAGATCATGATCGCCTCGTTGCCGACAACGGCGACGGTCTTGTCAACGTATTTGTATTTCTGGGCAGAAGCCATCGCGCAGGTCGCTGCGAGGGCGAAGATGGTGATTGCTGTTTTCTTTATCATTTCGAATATATTTCAAAATTCTCCTTAACCTTGGCGTCTTCTATCAAGTCCCGTTCCAAACCGGCCAGGAGCTCGTGCTTTCTTCCGCTGATGATGATGTCCTTTATCCTGTCCTCACAGTATTCCACCGGAGCGATCTCCCCGGCCCTCCGGTAATCCACTATGAACGCGACAGAGATGTTGGCATCCCCGTCCGGCATCTCTATGAAGTTGCCGCTACGCTGTGAGAGCATCTGAACATAGTCCACACCGAACTCGGCGGCCAGTTTCACCGCGTCTATCCAGCCATTGGAATAGTCATGGTAACGCCGGGTCGAATTGAAGGCGATGCTGTCAGCGGCCACCACGTCCTCAACCTTGTCCGAAGACATCAGCTTCTTGATCTTCTGAAGATTCGGAGAATCTTTCGGAATATTCATAAAACGGGCTTTGAGGATCGGCCGCTCCAGCTTGAAGGACTCTTTGTGGGAGCCATAATATTCATCAATCTGCTTTTTTGAGACGGTGGTGTCGAGGCGCTCGTTGATGTAGCGCTGCTCGTAGCGGTACCGCAGAAGCGACTGGCGGTAGGCCTCAAGCTCC
>OIXO01000011.1_pt1 | contig 23953 bp, 15 predicted proteins | sample 1588031 | NCBI WGS metagenome assembly OIXO01 (sample SAMN03283242) | human gut metagenome | biome: human-associated habitat; material: feces | host: Homo sapiens | place: Peru | collected 2012
GCTATGGTATTCATTGATGTCCGCGACAATCCACTTTGGGCTTGCAATCCATAACAATGCCACGTAAATATGCCTTTACTACGAACAAGCCTAAAGTGCATAATTCCGAAACATTATTGTAATTGAGATAAATGAGGTATCTTTGATGAAAAATAGAGGAAGATGTGCAATAGAAAAACTGATTGGTTGTCCTGCGTGGCGATGTTATTGATGTCGTTGGCGCTGGCGGGGTGCGGAAACGAACCGTTGACGATGATTGTGGGCACGTACACAGATGAGTGTGCGAGCAGGGGAGTTTACAGTTACTTTTTTGATCAGGAGAAAGGGGTTCTGACAGATGGAGGCGGGAATATATTCACGGAGGCTCCTGGGGCGGTCAGTCGGGTTGAGATGAGAAATCCGTCTTACCTTACCCTGTCTTCTGACGGGAAGTTTGTCTATGCGGTGAGTGAGGTCGGAGATAGCTTGGCTTCTGCGGTCTCGTTAAGGCTTGACTCAAAAACCGGTGCGATGCAAATGCTTGGCAGTGAGTTGACTGACGGGAAAGATCCGTGCTATATCTCGACAAACGGGAAGGTTGTGATGACGGCCAATTACTCGTCCGGGAATGTCACGGAGTTCCCTATAGGCGAGGACGGACGGTTGCTGCCTCACGATTTCCTTTATGATACCGGCATGGGCGGGCCTGACAGTGTACGTCAGAATCTTCCTCACGCGCATTGCGCGCTGTTCAACGCCGCCGGGACGGAGTTGTATGTGTCTGAGTTCAGCGCGGATGTCGTGACAAAGTACGATGTGGCGACAAGACAGGGGAAGCGCATTCAACTTCCGTCGGATTTCGGACCGAGGCACATAATCCTTAATGCTGACGAAAGCAAGGCGTATGTCCTCGGAGAGTTGTCCGGAAATGTTGCGGTCATCGACACGGAAAGCGACAGTGTCATCCAAACCGTGTGCGCCGACTCTGTCCACGCCAGAGGCTGTGCTGACATTCATCTCTCTCCAGACGGGAAATACCTATATGCCAGCGTCAGGCTTCAGAATGACGGAATCGCAATATTCAAAGTTGATTCTGACGGGACTTTGACTAATGCCGGCTATCAGCCGACTGGCATTCATCCAAGGAATTTCAACATCACTCCGAACGGAAAGTTCCTTCTGGTAGCCTGCCGTGACAGTGGCTGCATCCAGATTTTCCGCCGCGATGCCAAGACCGGCCTTCTCACGGACACTGGTCGTACGATCATTCTTGACAAGCCTGTCTGCATCAAGTTCAGTTCTTCGCATAGGTAGGCACTTGACGCCTTTATTATTGGTTGAGTGATGACATAATGCCTTTTGTGGAACAGATTAATAGGTTGTTCCACAGAGATGGCAGATTAACAAAGGATAAAAACACATCTTGAAAATACTATTGTCAGGCATAAGAGTTTTATCTCTGATAATCATTGTATTATCTTCGTCATTGGACTGAATTGGATATAGATAACAATCTTGGTGCTTTTGTAGAATCGCCGGTTGATGTAAATTTGAGAAAAACTGATAACCGACATGATGCGATCAATCACAAAACTTGTCACATTGGCTCTATTCTGTCTGCTCAATGTGAATTGCGCCAAGAACGGGACGTACGGAGTCGTCTCGATATCCGCCGCGTCACTGAAATTCTCCGCGGCGGGGGAATCCAAGACCATCACCATCTCCGCGACCTCCAACTGGTCTTCCGAGCATCCCGAATGGATAACTCTAAGTCAGGAAAACGGGACCGGTGACGGCTCCGAGCAGGAAATTACCGTGACCGCAGGTAAGAATAACGGTGAGGCGCGGAAAGGCGAGCTGAGAATCACATTGGATGGAGGACATTCCTGTGCGCTGTCCTTGGTTCAGGATAAAAATTCCGAGACCACTCTCAGCGGCAAGAAATTCATTGTCTGTGCCAATTCCATGGTCTATTACGGAGGCCTTGTGGAATATGGCTCACAAGGCAAGGAAGACTTTGGAATGTTCTACAGGATGTTGAAGGACAAAGGTTTCTCGGACTATAGCATAATAGACTGCACTTATGGCAACCATCGTCTGTCGGACTATACAGCGGCTGGATGCAACACTCCTCACAAGGACTGTCCAGGTGTCGGAGTCGATCTGCTCAAAGGGCTGGATCTGAGTTCTTTTGATTATGTCATCATTTCTGAGGCCGGTAACGACAACTCGAATTTCTATGAGGACGCCATGGCTTTATTCTCACGTTTCACGTCTGTGAATCCGAATGTCAAGTTGGTGTACATCAATCATGTTTACAGTGTCTATAAGGATCACAAGAACATCTTGTCGCGGTTGAGTAAACTGCATGATGCCGGGGTGACTGTCGTAAACTGCGGTCAATTGGCCTATGACATCTACACCGGTGCGGTGAGTGTTCCGGGAGGGTCTGTAAAGTACAAGGATCGATACACTTTCTGCAACCATGCCGGATCTGACACCCATCATCCGAATCCTCTCATGGGATATATCATGACCCAGATGCTGTACTGTGCCCTCAGTGGTGACAACACCCCTGATCAGAGGTGGAGCGACCTGATAAAAGAATGCAAATACAGCAGCAACCCGATTCCGTACAATGATTATTACTCCACTTATTATACGACACCTGCGGACGTGCCTTTCATGACCGTGATTGACAACGCTGCGGAAATGAAAGGAATTCAGGATCTTATTCCGGAATATATAGATAAATTCTGATGTCTCGCTTTTCATGCATATTCCTGTTGCTGGCTCTCGTCCTTTCCGGGTGCTCGTCTGAACTCAGCCATAAGTTCAGGGAACTTGACCGGACCATATCGGAACGGGGAAAATACCGCATACAATTGGAGGAAAAGGCCGACAGTCTGCGCAGGGTGATGTCTGGCGCAGGAACCGACTCCGCGAGGTGGGAATATTCAGAACAACTTTTCAGATTGTTTAAATATTGGCAGGCGGATTCGGCGTTGAGGTATTTGGACATGATGGATTCATACGCTGACGGGAATCCGGCGAAGACGCTGCACGCGACACTTGAACGCTCTATGGTTGAAGTCCTTATGCGGAAATATTCAGAAGCGGAGTCGATGCTGAATCAAGTTGACACCGCAAGTCTGACGCAGGCGGAACTCGCGGCATACTATAAGGCGGATCTTTATCTGGATGGCATAAAGGCTGTGGATGAGATGATTCCGGCCTGGGATCGGAAGAGGATAGTGGAAAGACGGCACATAAAACGTCTGGCTTACATAAACAATCCTGAGATAGAACCGTTTGAGTTGATTAGACGGAACGGAATGCAGCTTTACGAGAGCGGCCATGCCAAAGAGGCGACGGTCATTCTGCGTGACCTCGTGGACAACAGTGAAAGCATAGAGGATAAATCAGAGGCCGCCTATAGCCTTGCTTTCGCATACGCATACACGGGAGACAGGGAGAAAAGGGAATATTGGCTGGCACAGAGCGCGATATACAGCATGGCGATTCCGATAAGGGCGTCTTTGGCTCTTTTTGAACTGTCTAATATGCTGTTTGAAGACAATCAGTTGGGAATCGCGTCACGGTACTGCCAGGTGGCTTTGGAGGATGCGCTTTCGAGCAAATACAACTCACGTATCATGAACTCGGCCAATTCGATGCTGTACATCGTGCAGGCTGTGGGACGCAAGACCAGACAGGATAAATCGGCGTACATCTGCATAATACTTGTGTTGGGGCTGCTGTTCGCCGCCACCGTCGCGCTCCTTGTTCTCTCTTTCAGGCAACACAACACGATAAAATTGAAGAACCGTCTTTTGGAAGACGCCAATGAAGCCAAGACAGAGTACATAACCAGGCATATCACCATGTCGTCCTACTACATGGAAGACATTGAAAGGTACCGGCATGAACTGCGTTCGGCCTTGAAGGAAGGAGGTGTGGACGCGGTCAAGGAGATGTTGCGCAAGCCTCCGGAGGATGTCGTGGACTACAAGACGTTTTTCAAGATATTCGATGACACTTTTCTGGGGCTTTATCCTGATTTTCCCGACAAGGTGAACGCTCTGTTGAAGCCGGATGCAAGGTTCATTCTGAAAAATCAAGATGAGCTGACCACGGGGTTGAGGATTCTCGCGGCGATCAGGATAGGGATAACAGACAGCGGAAAGATAGCCAAATTCCTTCACTGCGCTCCGAGTTCTGTCTATACTCACAGATGCAAGATAAAGAAACGCGCTGTTTGTCCTCCAGAGGAATTCGAGTCAAGGATATCACAGATTTAAATACATTGAAACTATAACTAAATTTTATGAAAAAGGTCTTTATTGCACTAATGATGTCGCTGATTGTCAGCGTGTCAGTTCCTGCACAGACGATGGGCTCATTTTCCGGGAAAGTCGTGGACTCGTCCGGAGAGCCGCTCATAGGTGCGGGTGTGGTCATAAAAGGAACGACCAATGGGTCCGCGACCGATTATGACGGCAATTACATGCTCACGGGAATCTCTTTTCCGGTGACCGTGGTGGTGTCTTGCATCGGTTATGATGATTCGGAGATTCATCTGACCGGAAAAGAACGTCAGCCGTATGTCATCACATTGAATGATTCCAGAAATGTTCTGGATGAAATCGTGGTCGTCGGCTACGGAACCCAAAAGAAATCAAGCCTGTCCGGTGCCGTGGGCATAGTGGATGGCGCCTCTCTTGAGAAAAGGCCGGCGGTCTCGGCTGCGAATGCCCTCCAAGGAGCGGATCCTTCTCTCTACATCAAGATGGGCAACGGTGGCCCTAACAGTTCCCCTTCCATCAATGTCAGGGGCAGTATCTCGGTGAACGGAGGTTCTCCTTTGGTGCTTGCGGACGGCGTGGAGGTCTCGCTTCAGCAGATCAATCCGAACGACATCGAGTCTGTGTCTGTTCTGAAAGACGCTTCCACATGTGCTATTTATGGCGCGAAAGCTTCCGCCGGTGTGGTGCTCATCACCACCAAACAGGGAAAGACAGGAAAAAGCTCGATAAACTACAACTTCCGTCAGGCTTGGATCCAGCCGACCACCAACACGGACTACATCACATCCGGTTACGAGCATGTCAGCATAGTCAACATGTTCTGCAACCAGTCGTTCCATTCCTCGCAGCGCAGGGTATTCGACTACACCGCCGAGAACGGACGGTTGCTCAAGCTGTACGAGAGGCGCAACGACAAGACCGAGGATCCTTCCCGTCCATGGGTCGTGCTTGAGGATGACGGCCTGTACCACTACTATGGCAACTATGACTGGTATCACAACCTGTTGAACACCAATCGTCCCACAAGTGAGCATAATGTGTCTGTGTCTGGAGGCAACGACAAGGTGAAATACTATGTGAGCGGGCGTTACTACACCGAGGACGGAATATTCAAGGAACCGGCGAAGGACACTTATCAGAATTTCTCCGTCAGGTCCAAGATAACCGCCAAGGTGACGGACTGGATAAAATATTCCAACAACATCTCCTACAACGTCCGTGACTACAAGTGGGGCGGCAATGAGGACACCAACCTGCTTTTCCAAAGGATGTGGTTCGTCTGCTCGCCGGCCTTCTCTCCTGTGAATCCGGATGGTTCGCTGGTGGTCTATCCTACTGAGATCGTGGGATCGCAGACCGACCTGATGAGAAGCAACGCGGCGCAGTTCCTGGCCGGAAAGAACCATTTCTCCAGAAATGTCAGCAACGACGACACGACCACCGGCGGAAAGATCACTTTGGAATAACCAATTAAACATAGCCGAAAAATGAAGTTATTGAATATATTCACGAATATCCTGGTTCTGTCATCGATGGCGGTTTCTGTAGCCTGCAATGAGACAGAAGAGCGCGGCTCCGAGGCACGCACCATCAACGCGGTGATAGTGCAGCCAGACACAAGGACATCATTGAATGATCCGGATGCGAACGGAGTCTACAAGACGGTCTGGTCATCCGGAGATCAGATAATGGTCTTTTCCGGAGATTTAGCATGTCGCTACATCCTCAAATCCGGAGAGAACACCAACAAAGGCGTATTCGAGGGGTATGGAAACTCGGAAGATCTTGTGGCCGTCTATCCTTTGTCAATCGGGATCAGCAGGACTGGGGCGACTATCGAAGTCGGACTGCCTGAAGTTCAGGAATATGTCAGCGGAAACATCCCGCTCGGCGCCTATCCTATGCTCGGAATCTACGGCAACGAGACATTTTCGTTCAGAAACCTGTGCTCGGTTCTGAAGGTTCCTATGTTTGGAGACGCGACAGTCAAGTCAATCACTTTCACCCCGAACAATGCCGGTGTCAAAGCCTCTGGCAAGGCTGTCATCAATGTCAATTCGACAAAACTGGAGATGGACGACAACTCCAAGCCATCCGTAAAACTTGATTGTCCGGACGTGAAACTGTCCGCTCTGCCGACTGATTTCCATTTTGTGGTTCCGGCGCAGATATATCCCGGCGGCTTCACGCTCACAATCGCCACAGACAAAGGAGACGTTGTCAAGACTCTCAAATCTGACATAACCCTTGACCGTTCGGTACTCTACCCTATCGAGGCCTTCGAATGCAAGATTGACAGTAAGGAGAACATCATCTTCGAGGACGCTAACTTCAAGGCTTATCTGGTCGCCAACTTCGACACTGACGGTGACGGTGAAATCAGCAAGGAGGAAGCGCTTGCCATCACGGAAATAATAGTCGGCACCAAGGACATCGAATCACTGGCAGGTATCGAGCACATGGCCAATCTTACAGAACTAAGATGCGAAGGACCGTGGAGTTTTTTTGAACCAGAGGAAGACCCGGAGGGAAAACTGAAAACCCTGGATGTGTCAAATAACGTGAACTTGACAATACTTTACTGCGGTTTCAACCAGCTTACATCCCTGGATGTGACAAACAACCCTAAAATCGAGCAATTACGCTGTGCAGGCAATAACCTGAACAGCCTTGATGTCAGCAAGAACACAGAATTAATAGAGTTCGAGGTCTATAACAACAGACTCTCTTCCATTGATGTCAGCAACAACCCAGAACTTGAATATATCGATCTGACCAATAACCAGATCAAATCAATTGATGTAAGCAACAACCCAGAACTTTATTATATCGATCTGACCAATAACCAGATCAAATCAATTGATGTAAGCAATAACCTTGAACTCGGTAGGATTACATGTTCCGACAACAAATTGACTTCAATTGATGTCACAAATAATCAGAAGCTGACTACATTGAATATTAGCGGCAACAGCATAGTCAAGATTGACCTCGGAAACAATCCGGATCTAGAATATTTATACTGTGAGAAAAACAAGATTTCCGAACTTGAACTCAGTAATAACAAAAAACTGGAGGGATTGAACGTAAATGATAACAATCTCACATCTCTTACGGTGAATTGCTGTCCGGAAATCGAAACATTGAAAGCAAATAACAACCTTATCAAAGAGATGGACATTTCCGAGCTGACAAGTCTGTTTGATTTCTATTGTTCAGGCAATCCACTTGAGACACTGTACGTCTTTGATGGGCAGATTGATGCACTCTTTGAAAAAGAGATTCCATCAACCACAAAAATTGTGGTGAAAGGCACCGAACCCGGTGATGACGAGGTGTTCACAGTCACTCCGACCCTGTTCGACATTGACGGCTACGAGCAGGACATCACGATGACAGTGACGGCGAACATAAGCTATTCGATTGACTCGCAGCCAGAATGGATCAGCAAAAAGTCCGATAACTCAGGCGTGTACACATTCACGGTCAGCGCGAACACGACTTCTTCCTCAAGAAGCGGCGAAATCATATTCAAGAATGTCAACAACTCACTCCTGACGGTGACGGTCAAGCAGAGAATCCAAACCTACACATCATCTGACTACAGTCAGGACGGACAGGTGACCAGGATTCATTCGGCGACTGTCGGCAAGGGAATCGACGTGGTGTTTGTCGGAGACGCGTTCGCGGACAAGGATCAGAATCTTTTCAACAAGTACGTCGAACTTGGCAAGGAGGCTTTCTTCACCGAGGAGCCGTTCAGGAGCACGAATAACAGGTTCAACATCTACAGGATCGGTTCAGTCTCGAAGAACGGAATCATTGCACAAGAAGGTGGTTACACCAAGTTCTCGGCACAATTCGGAGATGGCACTTACATCAGCGGCGACCATGATGCTGTGTTCCGATTTGTCCAGGACAAGATGCCGTCAGTGAACCTCAAGAAGACAATCGTCTTCGTGATTGTCAACAAGGCAAAGTACGCCGGCACATGCTGGATGTTCAGCGACAACAAGGCTGTCTGCTACGTTCCTCTCTGCCGCAACGAAAACGAGTACGCCCAGACACTCAGACACGAAGGCTGCGGCCACGGATTCGGAAAACTGGCGGATGAATACTTCTATGACTCCATGGGCAGAATTCCTGATGACGAGGTCTCAGAACTGAAGAAATGGAAAGGTTTCGCCTATGGATTTCACGAGAATGTGGACCTGACATCCGATCCGAACACCATCCTCTGGTCAAAATTCATCTCCGACTCAAGATATTCAGGTAAGGTTGGCGTCTATGAAGGTGGCTATACCTACCCTTACGGAGTCTATAGACCGACTGATAACAGCATCATGCGCTACAACACGGGAGGTTTCAACGCCCCGTCCAGAGAGGCTATCTACAAGAAAATCATGAAGTTCTCCGAGGGTGACGCATGGACTTACGACTACGAGACATTCGTGGTGTTCGACGCTCCGGCAAGAAGCGCCAAGGCCGTCACCAGAGCCGCCGCTCAATGCGCTGCCGTTGACAAGGCCAATTTCATCCCTCTCGCCCCGCCGGTGATGGTCATGGTTGACAAATGATGTCAAAGTCAAGAATATCCACACTCCTGGCGCTAGCGCTGGGACTAATCTCAATCTCCAGTGCCAGGACAAAAGTCCTGGCACTGGTGCTTTGACTCAAGCGATGTCTGGCACACGGACAGGGATGACTACGTCTCCAACAACTACTTGAAACCGGACTGGCTGTCGGCATGATAAGTGCCGGAGCCGGTTACAGCATGATCACTACCGCATCAGCGCATCATTCGGCCGGAACCGCAAGGGAGTGTTTATTAATATTTTGCCTTGCGATCCTCGCTATGCCTCTGGCAATGAACTCCTGCCAAGGCTCAAGTGGCTGTTCTCAAAGAGAATGACAAAGGAATTTTTCTGGTCAACAATGCGGCCAAAAGCCAGCCTTGAAACCAGATGCGGCCGCAAGCATCATCGCTCACGGCCGCACCAAAATCACGATGTGCAGACATCAGTCAACCTTGATCTTCAACGAATATTTTCCTGCGGTCATCGTCTTCGGCTTGCCGTTTGAAGCCGTGACAGTGGCAGTTGTGCCTTCCGGAACCTCAATTGCGAGCGAGGCGACATGAGACTTGACAGACTTGCGGCTGATTGAGACGCGGATCATTCCGTAATGGGTCTCAAGAGCGGCGGAAGCGGTCTTCAAAGTTCCCAGCTGAGGCTTGACATCGAAAGTCTGGAAGCCTGGAGCCGTCGGCTCGATCCCGCAGAGTTTCTGGCTCAGGATCGTAAGCGGGCCTCCACTCCAGGCGTGGTTGATCGTGCCACCGCCGAAGCCTTCGCTGCCGATTCCCCAACCCTCGAACAAGGTCGTGTAGTCGTACTTTAGCATCTTGGCGTAACGGGACTTCATCCTTTCGATGGCGAAGTCGGCGTGTCCCATCTTGAAGAGAGCCTCAAGGACATATTTCTCCATATAAGGACTGGCGTGATATTCCTTTTTAAGCGTCTCGAACAGAGCCGGATACTTGTCCGGTGAGGCAAGACCGGAGACAACGGCCATAGCCTGAGCGCGGTCATCTGTCTGTTTCTTGTAGTTCGGGTCACGGTAGGCGGAACCGGTCCAATACTGTGCGTCAAACGCATCGGAGATCCTTTTCATCAAAGCTTCGATAGTCTCCGCATCCCTCTGCCTGCCGAGAATGCGGGCGAATTCCTTTTGAGACCTGAGGGCAAGATAATACCAGCAGTTTGTCAAGACTTCAGTGTCGATGTCATCGCCCCAGTCGCCCCAGTTCCAGTCGCCCTGACGGACATTCAGAAGACCGTTATCCTTGAAGGTCCAGAGACCGCTTCTGAACAGATAACGCTCAACCTTAGGATAGATCTCAGCCACGAAACTGCTGTCGCCGCTGAACCAGTACTGAGTGTGGAAACCGTACCAGCCCACGGAAGCGAGCATCTGGAGCGGGAGTTCTATCACACGGTTGCCGGCCGGCACCGGAGAATAGACCACCCCGTTCGCCTCCTGCCAGTTCATCAGCTCAAGAATACCCTTTCTGGCAAGCAGTTGTCCGGACGGTGACAACGCATAGAAAGCCTCTCCCAGTTCGTTTACCTCATCTCCCCACCACTGGGCGCGCTCACGGTCAGGACAATCCATATAGGTGTCACGCATTGTGATGTAAAGCGTCCTCGCCGCGCGTTTCCAAAGTTCATTAAGGAACGGATCCTCGCACTCGAACGAGCCGGAGAACTCGGTGTCATAACCGGTCTCACGGTACTTAAGATCAATGACTTTCACGCCCGAGGGTACGATGTACCAAACCTCGTGGCCGTTCATCCAGCCGAGGTTCTCATATTCCTGAACACCTTTGCGGGCGATGTACTCGGCGCGGACATTGTTCTCGCTGCCGCCACGATAGTTGTCGGTCATTATCCTGACCATCTCGCCACCGTTCGCCTCGACCTTGAGGTATGGAGTTATCTGGGCGTTGTAAGGCAGCTTGCAATAGACGGTGTCATTGGATTGACGTACAGAGACATATTCCTTGAGTCCGTAATCCTTCCACATCGGGATCGGGCGCTCGACGAGCTCGCCCATCGCCGGCCACGCCATCTCATCCACATTGTCGGCCCCGTGCATCTTGCGGCGGACGTCAAAGCCAGGCATATTCCAACCTTGCATCTCTTTGCGCGCGTCGAAGCGGATGTTGCTTTCCGGGAGACGGTAGTTCGGATGCGGGGCGTCCGTGCTGCTGTAGGCTGGGTTAGGAACGCAGAGCCAGGATTTGTCGGAAAGGATCTTCAGTTCAGGAGATATGGCCTCGAAGATCAGCGCCGCCTGACCGCTGCTGTTGTGGCTGAACCCCTGCTTTCCGAAGTGCCAGAGCAAGATGGCGATCGTGTTGTTGCCCTCCTTGAGGAAAGGTGCGATGTCAACCTTGTCGTAATAGGTTCCGTTCGGGAACGGTCCACGCTTGAGCCCACCCTCGAAGACAGCGAGTTCGCCATTGATCCACATCCAGTACTTTGAATCCACCGCGATCCTGGCGATAAGTTTGTCCGGACGTTTTGTCACATTGACTTCCTTTCGGTAGGAAATCCAGGTGTTTGTCGTGCTCTGGACCCAAGGATGAGTGATCCAATGGGCCTTCCAGTCGGAACGGGACTCCGCGCCGGCGGATGAGGCCGAAGCAAGGGTCAAGGCCGCGGCGATGGCGGTCTTTCTGATCAGATTTGAAAGTTTCATTGTCATATACATTGATTACTAATTTCCGTGTTAAATGGCCAGCCGCGGCCGGACCTTGGAAGCTCCACGCCAAGGCTGAAAGACAAATATAATCATTTTCGTCGATGAAATGCGGGTGTTCGTCGATTTGAGTTGAATAAAATCCACCGCGCGACTACTTTCGCAACCGGATTTTGATCATCAATGAATATGAAAAAGTACGTTATCATCATTATCACAGCCTTGACGGTCGTCTCTCTGACCGCCGGCGCCCAGGCTAAGAAATGGACGTTGCAGGAATGCATCGACTACGCCGTGGAGAACAATATAGCCCTCCGGCAAAGCAGGAACGCGCATCTGGCCGGACTTGAAGACACGTATCAGGCCAAAGCCGTTATGTTTCCTTCTCTCAACGCTTCCGCAAGTCAAGGAATCACAAACAGACCGTTCTCGGAAAGTGGGAACAGCACGGTTGTCGGATCGGATGTCTATAGTACATCAAAGGCAACCAGTTGGTCCGGAAACTACGGATTGAACGCAGGGGTGACTCTCTACAGCGGAGGAAGTCTTCGCACGGCTTTGAAGCAGAGCCGTCTGCAGAACTCTGTCGATTCGTTGTCCGTGGAAGAGAACACAAATGATGTCGTGATTTCCATCGTCAAGGCTTATATGCAGTGCCTTTACGCCGCTGAGGCTGTCAAGGTGAGCGAGAGCACGGCGGAGACATCAAAAGCGGAACTCGACAGAGCGGTCGAACTCAAGAACGCCGGGGAACTCAGCAAGGTAGATGTCGCGCAATTGGAAAGCCAGTACGCCAGCGATCTCTATCAGATAACCTCGGCTAAAGCCACTTTGGACAACTACAAACTGCAACTCAAACAGTTGCTCGAACTCGGGGTCAGCGACGAGATTGAGCTTGAAGAGCCGACCGATGACGAGGCCGGAATCCTGAGACTGCTTCCAAGCAAGGAGGAAGTCTATGCAAACGCTCTTGAATCAATGCCGGAGATAAAAAAAGCTGGTCTGAACGTACAGGCTGCGGATTTAGGCATCAGACAGGCCAAATCTGCATATTCCCCTACCCTCTCAGCGACAGCCGGAATCGGCACGACCAACGTTTCCGGAACGAACAGTTCATTCGGCAGTCAGTTGGAGAAGAACTTCAACGAGAGCATCGGCCTAAACCTCCAGATCCCTATATTTCAAGACAGGAAGGCAAAGACGGCGGTCAACAAGGCGAAGATCGAGGCCGACAACAGCAGGTTGGAACAACTCAGTACGGAAAAGGCTCTGCTAAAGGAAGTTGAAGACACCTATCTGGAGGCGGTCTCCGCCCAGTCCAAGTACACTTCCGCCAAGGAACAAGCACATTACGCCGAACAAAGCTACGAACTCACGGCCGAGCAGTTCAACGTCGGAATGAAGAACACCGTGGAGCTGATCACCGCGCGAAACAACCTTCTCAACGCCCGCGTCCAGCTCCTCCAATCAAAATACACGGCATTGATGAACAATGCTCTACTCGACATTTACCAAGGAAATTATAAAATCAATTAATATGAAAACCAAGACTTTATGGATCGCGGTCGGCATCATTTGCACCGTTGCGGCACTCTGGCTGATCTTCCGCCCTACCGGAAAGCAGACAGTCACTCTTGAAACAGCCGAGACTGAAAGAATCGACATCTCCAACTCGGTCACCGCCACCGGAACGGTTGAACCTGTCACAAAGGTGGAAGTCGGCACCCAGGTGTCCGGAATCATCGACAAACTCTACGCGGACTACAACGACATCGTCAAGGCAGGTCAGGTCATCGCTGAAATGGACAAGGTGAACCTCCAGGCCGAGCTTGTCTCCTCACAGGCACAACTCTCCGCAGCCAAGACGGAATTCGAGTACAGGGAGAAGGAATATAATAGGACCAAAACCCTGCACGACAAAGAGTTGGTCAGTGATTCTGAATATGATTCCTCGTATTATCAATACGAAACCGCAAAGAATGCGTACAACCAGGCACAAGCATCTTTCACCAAAGTTAAAAGAAACCTTAGCTATGCCACAATAACGTCACCTATCGACGGCGTGGTCATCAGCAGAGCCGTGGAGGAAGGCCAGACAGTGGCTGCGGGATTCGAGACCCCGACCCTGTTCACGATCGCCAAGGATCTCGCCGACATGCAGGTGATCGCTGACGTGGACGAGGCTGACATCGGCCAGGTAAAGGAAGGCCAGAACGTCACCTTTACCGTGGATGCCTATCCGGACGATGTTTTCAACGGAACTGTGCAGCAGGTCAGGCTGGAGGCCACAACTACCTCGAACGTCGTGACCTACGAGGTTGTGATCACGGCTCCGAATCCGGATCTGAAACTGAAGCCGGGACTCACGGCCAACGTGACCATCAACACTCTGGAAGAGAAAGATGTGCTGGCTGTGCCGACAAAGGCGCTGAGGTTCAATCCTGACCCTGAGATGCTTAAGGGATTGGGAATCGAGGTTGACGGCATCGCTGACGAGTCCGAAAAGATAGTCTGGGTAAAGAGCGGAAACTCTATCTCGCCTAAGGCGGTGACTACAGATCACACAAGCGGAGACAAGACAGGGATCACAAGCGGCTTGACTGACGGAGAAGAGGTCGTTATAGGCCTCACGGCAGAAGCACCTAAGAAGATGGAAACGGCTGAAAGAAGTCCGTTCGCACCGGGACCTCGTGGTGGAAAGAAATAATGCCGGCAACATAAACTGGAAAAAGTATGAAAGACGTTATCAAACTTGAGGACATAAGGCGCGACTTCGTTGTCGGTGACGAGACCGTCCACGCATTGCGGGGAGTGTCCTTCACAATCACGGAGGGCGAGTTCGTCACGATAGTTGGAACCTCAGGATCAGGCAAATCCACGCTTCTGAATATTCTTGGATGCCTTGACACTCCGACTTCGGGGGAATATTACCTCGACGGGGTTTCGGTCAGGACGATGGACAAAAACGAACGCGCCACACTACGGAACCGCAAGATCGGTTTCGTGTTCCAGAACTACAACCTGCTGGCGAAAACCACGGCCATCGAGAACGTGGAGCTGCCGCTGATGTACAATCCGGAATATTCAAAGAAGGAGAGGTTCGACCGCTCAGTGGAGGCGCTGAAGGCCGTCGGCCTGGGGGACAGGCTTGAACACAAGAGCAACCAGATGTCCGGCGGACAGATGCAGAGGGTGGCGATCGCAAGAGCCTTGGTGAACGATCCTGCGGTGATTCTCGCTGACGAGGCGACCGGCAATCTGGACACACGCACCAGTTTTGAGGTTCTGGTTCTGTTCCAGAGGCTGCATTCCGAGGGCCGCACGATAATATTCGTGACCCACAATCCCGAGATTGTGAACTACAGCACGAGAACCATCACCCTGAGGGACGGACGCGTCACGAGCGACGTGCTGAACGGGCATATTCTTGACGCCGCGGAGGCGCTGGCCAAACTGCCGGCCGAGAACGACTGCTGACATATTCATAAAAGATTTTTGCAATGAATTTCGCCAATCTATTCAGAATAGCCCTGAAAGCACTGGGCAACAACAAGTTCAGAGGATTCCTGACGATGCTCGGCATCATTATCGGTGTCGGCTCCGTCATCACAATGCTCGCCATCGGCCAAGGCTCCAAGAAGAGCATCCAGGCCGAGATCAGCGAGATGGGATCCAACATGATAATGATCCATCCGGGAGAGGACATGAGGGGCGGAGTACGCCTCAGCGCCGATGACATGCAGACGCTGAAAGTCAAGGACTTCGAGGACATACGCCAGGAATGCGCCCACATTTCCCTCGCCTCCCCTTCCGTCAATTCCTCCGGCCAGGCGGTGTACGGCGCCAACAACACGCCGACCTCCGTCTATGGTGTCAACGAGGAATTCCTCGACATCAGAGGCTACAAGGTGCAGGACGGCGACATATTCTCTGAGCAGGACATCAAGACGGCGGCGAAGGTCTGTCTTGTCGGGAAGACGGTCATCGACCAGCTTTTCACGAACGGCGAGAACCCGGTAGGAAAGGTCATCCGCTTCGGCAGTATTCCGTTCCGCATCGTCGGAGTGTTGGAAAGCAAAGGTTACAACAGTATGGGGATGGACCAGGACAACCTGATCATCACCCCGTACACCACCGTGATGAAGCGTATCCTTGCCGTCACCTACCTTCAGGAGATCGTCTGCTCCGCTCTGAGTGAGGAATATACCGATGAGGCCATCAGCGAGATCACCGATGTCCTCCGCCGCAACCACAAACTGAAGGAGGCCGATGACGATGACTTCAACATCCGTTCCCAGCAGGAACTTTCCTCGATGATGACCAGCACCAGCGATATGATGTCCACCCTTCTGGCGGCAGTGGCGGGAATATCGCTCCTCGTGGGTGGCATAGGCATTATGAATATAATGTACGTCTCCGTCACCGAGCGGACAAAGGAGATAGGCCTACGAATGAGCATCGGAGCGAAAGGCCGGGACATTCTCGCCCAGTTCCTGATCGAGGCGACACTGATAAGCATAACGGGTGGACTTTTAGGTGTGATCTTAGGCGTGGCGGCATCGTACATAGTCAAAGCCGTCCTCTCCTACCCTATCCTCATCCAGCCTTGGAGCATCGTCGTCTCCTTCCTCGTCTGCACCATAATCGGCATCTTCTTCGGTTGGTACCCGGCACGCAAAGCCTCCAACCTCGACCCGATCGAGGCCATCCGGTACGAGTAGCGGCATTATGTGCAGGCGACAGCGAAAAAAAGGCAAAAGTCAAATTTTGCACGTTACCAAAATTTGACTTTTGATTTTTTCGCTGTCGTTTCTTTTTATACGCTCTTTAACCCGCTTAAAGCGCCGTAATACACAATAAACTGTAAATCAACCCATTAGTTCATCACCCTTAGTTAGAGCCAACTAAAGATAACGGCTTTATTCCTTGTCTATCAATCGCTTATAAATCACGGATCCAGCCGCATCACTTTCACTGGCCTCTCATCGCCCTGGTAGAGTTGGCTGCACCAGTTGATCTTGCCGGTGTCTTGGAAGCCGCATTTCTCCATTACTCGGCCGGAAGCGGGGTTATCAACGAAATAATCACACCAGAGAGTATGGAAACCTTTAACATTGAAGCTGTAGTCGATCATCAGGCGAAGGGCCTCCGTACATATTCCTTTGTTCCAATATGGTTTGGCCACCCAGTAGCCGATTTCGGCGTCATCCTCGCCGATGCCGATGTTGCTCTCGCCGCTCGGATAATAACCAATACAGCCGATCGCCTCACCTGTCTCATTCAGCTCGATCGCCCAAGTGTGGTCATTTGTGAATATATTCCTGATCACATCAAGGCTTTCCTCGAGGCTCTTGTGCACCGGCCATCCAGCACGCGGACCGACCTCCGGATCGGAAGCATATTTGAACAACGTCTCGGCATCGCTTTCCTGCCAAGGCCGCAGTGTTATCCTGTTCGTTTTCATTTCACTCTTTTCTTCTTTCTGTCAGTGACTTATCAGCCGTAAAAAATGTAAACGCCAAGCGTGGCTCTGGATTTGCGAAAGGGAGAGTCAAAAAGCGGCCGCGGCATAACTGTCACACGACACGACACGTTCACCGACATGTACCAAAGGGATGCGTGTCAGGACATAAAGCAGTGCGAATCCAGCCAGGACAACAACTGATTTTGTTAAATTCGATTTCATAAAACCCCACAAACCATATTTGACAAGCATTTGTGTCACTACCGTGACGATACGCTACAAATTTACATAAAAACTTATGTTTATAGTAAAGGATGTTACATAAAACAATGTTTTATAAATCTGATTCATCTTAACGAATTTATCGACAATTTTGTACATTTGCATTTTCCTTCTTGCACCATTCAAGGTCTCGTAAAGACGGAAATGGATTTTGTCTAAACAAAAGTACAGGATATGAACGAGTTACTATCCAAACTTCAAAGATGCGGGATTGTCTGGATCGCGGCCGTCTTGCTGACACAGATGACGGCGGCGGCGCAGAGCGTACTGCTTACCGGAAAGGTTGTGGACACGGACGGAGCTCCGGTGATCGGGGCGGGGATAATCTCTATGCAGAAAAAGACCACGGGAACGACCTCGGATCTGGACGGAAAGTTCAGTTTCAAGGTTCCGGATGGAACGGAATCCGTGCTGTTCTCCTCGGTCGGGATGAAAGACGTTGTCTATAAGATAGTTCCCGGCAAAACAGACGGCATCACTGTCGTGATGGAATGGGAGAGCACGCAGCTGGATCAGGTCGTGGTCACGGGGTACGCCCAGACTACCGTCAAAAGGATAACCGGGTCAGTGGCAGTCATCAATTCGGACAAGTTCGAGGCCAAGGCCATCTCGTCGGTGGACGCGCTGATGCAGGGTGAGGTCGCCGGTGTGGCCGTCTCGGCAACTTCCGGACAGCCAGGAACGCAGTCAAGGATCCGGATCAGAGGCGCGAACAACCTCTCTGGAACCAGCCAGCCACTTTGGGTTGTGGACGGAGTCCCGATGCAAAGTGACTCGCCAAGCCTCAGTTCCGAGCAGCTCGCCACCGGAGGCTTCGACGACATATTCGTGAATGGCATCGGCAACATCAACCCTAACGACATCGAGAGCATCACCATCCTCAAGGATGCCGCGGCGGCCGCCATCTACGGTTCCAGAGCGGCCAACGGAGTCATCGTCGTGACGACCAAGAAAGGCGAGGCTGGAAGGATGAGGATCAACTACAACAACACGTTCACTCTTTCGATCAAGCCTCAGAGAACCCTGAATCTGATGAACTCGGCGGAGAAACTGGCCTGGGAGGACGAGCTGTGGAACGAGTTCTCGGCAAGCAAGTACGAGGAATCCCTGACGGACAACACTGTGGTCTATCCGGTTGTCGGAATCGTAGGTCAGATCAGGGCCGGGCTTGGGGGCTTCACCAAACTCAAAGGCGACACGGCGGCGCAGGACGCATACATAGCGTCATTAAGGGAGAACGACACCAACTGGTACAATCTCCTGTTCCGGAACGCTTTCTCGCAGGGGCACCATCTCTCCCTCAGCGGCGGTTCGGACAAGAGCACATATTATGTCGCGCTCGGAGTCAACGACGAGGACGGAATGCTGATACACAACAGCTACAGAAGGTACAATGTCAACTCGAAGATGACCCTAAAGCCTGTGGACTGGGTCCGCATCGACATCGGAATGGAGGCCGCAAGGCAGGAATCCAGGATGCCATATTCAAGCGTGGATCCGTTCAACTACGCCTACTTCTCCAATCCGTACGAGAAGGCGTACAACGAGGACGGATCATACGCCGCCGACAACACCTGGTTCACCCTCGGGTACTACAACGGACGCGGAGTCGAACAGGTGATGCCGAAGAACGGATTCAGCCTCCTCCGCGAGCTGGACTCAAACTACAGCTCCACAAAAAACACGAACGGAACGTTCAGGACGCAGGTGGATCTCAAGATTCTGGAGCCTCTGCACTTCGTCGGGCTGGCGTCATATTCATTCGCAAACAATTCCACCGACAAGGTCGTGGACAAGGACACTTATACGGCCTTCCGGGACAGGCTCGGAAGCGACGACCGCTCGCAGACAAATCTCTACGGAAGCATCTCCCAGAACAGGACCGACAGGAACAGCTATGTAGTCCGTGGGCATTTCGCTTTCAACAAGACCTTCGGTGAACTTCACACCGTCAATGTGCTGGCGGGAGCGGAAGTCCGAGGCTCGGATGCCAACACGATCTTCACAAAGCGCTACAACTACGATCCGAAGACCGGCACCACTTCCCTGCCGTCAGTCAGCGGCCCGCAGGACGAATGGGTGAGGCAGGTCGAGAAACTCAACGGGGAATATTTCAGCAAGACCCGCTACGCCTCGTTCTACGCATCGGCGGACTACTATCTCGGAAAGACGATCGTCCTTAACGCATCGTTCCGCACCGACGGCAGCTCCAACTTCGGAAGCAACAGGCAGTTCAACCCGACATGGAGCGCGGGGGCGGCCTGGCACCTTGGCGAGGAGGAATGGATCAGGAAAGCCATTCCGAATCTCTCGCACGCTACCCTCAGGGCAGCCTACGGTTTCACGGGCGACGTGAACACCAGCACCTCCCACCTGCTTGTGATGCAGTACCTCCAGCAGCAGTACCGCTACTTCGGCGACGAGACTTTCAACCTCGGCACGATCCCTTCAGCCCCGAACCCCGACCTCGGCTGGGAGAAGACCCAGGACGCGAAGGTAGGCCTGGACTTCGGCCTCTGGAAGGACCGGCTCACGGTGAACACTGAATATTACTACCGCCTCAGCACGGACGTGGTCACATCCTCGCCCGTCCAGAGCACGACAGGATTCACCTATGTCTACTTCAACGCCGCCGACATCATGAACAACGGCGTGGAGGTCACGGTCAACGGCAAACTGCTCCAGAAAAAGGACTGGACAGTAAGCGCAGCCGTCAACTTCGCCTACAACTTCAACAAGGTTCTGAAATATAAGCCCGTCTCCCAGAGCGGGATAACCTCGAAGGACCGCTACGTGGAAGGCTACCCGACAGGGGCGATCTTCAGCGGGAAATACTCCGGGATAGCCTCCGACACGGGACTCTACCAGTTCAAGCTCCGTCCTGACGCGCAGATCGCCACGGCCACCGACCTCAACAAGCCGGACAACTACCGCTACTTCCTCGGCACCACCATCGCGCCGTACACCGGCGGCTTCAACCTCAGCGCATCATGGAAGCAACTGAAAATCAGCGTCAGCGGAATGTTCTCCCTCGGCTCGAAGACCTACGAGAAGATGCGCTACCCGGCCAGCTACAGCAACACCTCCCACAGCGGAGTCAGCACGGAGACCGTCCAGTCCCAGTTCAGCGACCTTTACGGCAACCACCTCAACGTGGAGAAGGACAGGACGAACAGATGGACACCTTCCCACACGACCGGAGTCAAGTACCCGCGCGTCTACGACTACTACGACGCCAGGTACAACTTCTCGTCCTACAACCCGATGGACTACAGCATCATCGACGCGGTCTACCTGAAGAACAACTCCTACGTCCGCATCAAGTCCATAATCCTGACCTACTCGCTGCCTTCGGAGGCTGTCAAGAAACTGAGGATGAGAGGATTGAGCTTCAACATCTCGATGAACAACTTCTTCACGTTCACGGGCTACGACGGTATGGACCCGGAAATCCCGGGAGCGACCTACCCGACCACCAGAAGCGTGTCCGGAGGCATCAATGTCGAATTCTAAAGAATCGGAAATGAAAAACATGGGAATATTCATGAACATCTTCAAGCGCGCCGCCGCCCTCGCCCTTCTGGTCAGCGCCGCCGGCTGCCGGGGCTACCTCAACGTCCAGCCCCAGGGGGAGGTCATCCCCGAGACGGACGAGGAATTCGCCGCGATCATCCACAACCGCCTGCGGGACATCGAGGGCGGCGGTGATGAATATGTCATCGGGAATATGGACGCCATCAAGCATCTTGAGGGCTGCGCCGACAATCTCGACGCCAACATCCGCACCAGCGCCAGCCTCACGTTCTTCGCAGGCGAGGAGATCGACAGCCGCCAGCGTGCCTACGAGGAGAGCTGGAAGATCGTCAGAGACTGCAACATAGTGATTGAGAATATGTCAGGCCGGGACACGGACATCGCCCGGGGCGCGCTTTCGGCGGCATATTCAATGAAAGGAATCATCTACTACAACCTGCTGAGGGAGTTCTGCCAGCCGTGGTCGGACGCCAAGGCCGGAGAGCTTCCGGGCATCCCTGTCGTGGAGAGTTTCGGCATCAAAGACAAGCCGCTGCGAGGCACCATCCGACAGACCTACGACTACGCCAAGGCTCAGTTGGACAAGGCGTTGGCGCTCAACCCGACGGATCCGAAGTACCTGTTCACGGAGTGGATCATCAAGGCCTACAAGGCGAAGCTGGAGTTCTGGTGCCAGAACTGGGACAGCGTCGTCTCTCTCTGCGAGGACATCATCGCCAGCAGCGGCGTCTCCCTCACCCCGATTTCCGAATATGCCGGGATGATCAACGCGCAATATGAAGCCAAGGGCGAGGTGCTTGTCCGCTCGCACATCAACAATTCCAGCGAGCTGGACTGGTACTTCAGTTACTCGAAAAGCTATCTGGCCTCCCGACCGGCAAGCGCAAGACTCATCAGGCTGTTCGGAGAGAATCCTGAAAAGGATGTCCGCTATGCGGCCAGCTTCAACAGCAAAAGGATGAATGTCAAGACTCCCGAGTGCAAGGTCCGCCTCTCCGAGATCGTGCTGATGCTGGCCGAGGCCTACTATCACAAAGGGGACAACGATTCCGCCCTCAGATGGCTGAACGAGCTGCGCCGCAACAGGATCGAGGATGTCTCCGACCTGACAATGGCGTCGCTTCCGGCTGTCCGCCCCGACGACAGGATTGTTGTGGATTGTCAGGGGAAGGCCGTCACTCCCCTTCTCCAGGCCATCTTCGATGAAAGACGTAAGGAACTCTACATGGAAGGCGACCGCTGGTACGAGCTTAAGCGCAACGGCTGCCCGGAGTGGTGGGTGATCAGCAACGGATTGAAATACACCACGAGAGAGTACCTCTACACCTCTCCGATCTCCAAGTCCGACGTGGATCTGAATCCGGGACTGGAGCAGAACCCCGGCTATGTTTATTAATGACAACTTACAATTTTCAAGCATTATGAACACAAAAAGAAATATAATTGCTATATTAGTCGCTGTTTTTGTCGGCGCTACCCTCTGTGGATGTTCCTACAATGAGCTTCCACCGAAGACTTCCGATGCCTCCAAAAGCTATATCAAACCGAAAGGTGAGATTCCCACCGCTGCCGAAAGGGAAGAGTTGAAGGCCATCAGGGCTGAATACGAGGCGGCGGTCAGCGCAGGCAAGGGCAAGTGAGGTTCGTGTTTTTAAGAAAAGAGTTTTGTTTTTTAATTTATAGCAGTATGTTTAAAAGAATTCTAACATTTGTGGCGGCCGCGGCGGCCGCGGTGACGATCTCGTCCTGCCAGAAGGATGACAAGCCGACTGTCGAGTTTGAGAAAAGCCTCTACACTGCCTATGCCAAGCGCAGCGTCGATGTGAAGGTCATCCTCAGCGAGCCGGCCACCGAGAATGTCAGTGTCATGATCAACTCCTCAGGAGCGAATGCGGGGACTGATTTCGAGCTGACCGGCGTCCCGGTCACAATCAAGGCCGGAGAGACCTCCGGCACATTCAGCGTAAAGAATCTTAATCTGACCCAGGCCAGTCCTCTGAACCTCGGGATCGAGTGTCCGTCAGGCTACGACCTCGGAACCAAGTTCGTCACCATCGTGGCTCCGGATCCGGAAGAGACGCTTGTATATTCATTCGAGTTAACCAAAGCGGACGTGCTAGGCTCCTATGTCGCCAAGATCAAGGTGACCGGCGTGACCTCCGGCGACAAGCTCTCCCTGAACGACGACGTGATCATTCCTCTCAAGATCACCGGCGAGGCGGCTCCGTACGTGGTCTTCGACCCGGCCACCAGAAACACGTACAAACCCTATTCAGGTCCTCACGCCGTCCTCAAGGCCGGCAAGTCGACAGCCACGTTCAAGTTCTCCCTCAAGGACGGCTTCAAGGACGGGGACAAGGTTGGGGTGACCGTGGACATGGACGCAGCCGTGAGGTTCATCCCGGGTGACAATGAGAGCGCGGAGTACACCCTCTATTCAGTAAAAGTTCCGGACGCTATTCTCGGAACATGGACGTTCAGCAAGGTGTTCGCAGTGGACGAGCTTATAGGATGGTTCGAGATGGAGGGAGACAACCCTTCTCTGCTGCCTTTGAACAATGAAGGATTCACGCTCACCTTCACAAAGGACGAGTCAGGAGTCGTGACCGTGACCCCTAATGACAAGGGAGACTTCGCCAGCTTCTTCAGGGAGGCCACAATGATTCCTACCAATCCAATAAACTACTCTTCGGAAGGGAAACCGATGGGGGAAAACGCCGTCAGCGAATGCACAATGTTCATGGCGTATGATGGTTATAAAGTCCACACGAACGCCTACTACCTTCTCTCAGCCGCCAACAGGGCTTTCAGCAAGGACAATGAGGCTATAGGCGAGGCTGTTGTTGTCTTTACCATTGTGGACGGCGATCTGACCGTAGAGTTCCGTGACTATGACAAGCCACCGTTCGGCATAAAGTGGTGGAAAGACGAGAAATTCGACCCTGACATGTTCAGTTTCGCCTCCCTTTTCGTAAAGCAGTAACCCCAAGGGAGTTCCAAGTATAAAAACGAGGACGGCTAATAATTCATAGCCGTCCTCGTTTTATGTAATTGACTCGTCAGCCATCGACAACCTCACGGGTGAGATAACAACCGATTTTCACCCCAAAGACCGTACGATGAT
>OIXO01000013.1_pt1 | contig 21543 bp, 21 predicted proteins | sample 1588031 | NCBI WGS metagenome assembly OIXO01 (sample SAMN03283242) | human gut metagenome | biome: human-associated habitat; material: feces | host: Homo sapiens | place: Peru | collected 2012
CGCGACGGGGTGTCAGAGGCCGTGGAGTACACCTACGGCAGGACCGGCAATGGAGAGCACGTGGTCGGCAGGAACCGGGAGATCGGCGGCGGGACCAATGGCATGGAGATCGCAAGGCCTGGCAGTTCATTAATGACTGTCAGGCCTTTATATTCATTCCGAAGCTACTACTCGCTGTAGTCGCCGTAGGTAAGTTCTCCTTTGTAGGAACCCTGGAAGAAAGTCTCGTTGTTGTCGTCACGAAACTTGAAGTCAATCGTGTAGATCTTGTCATTCTCATTTGTGATCCTCACCAGACCGACATTGGCGGCATAGACCGGCTTCCAGTCAAGTGCGTACCATGTTCCCAAGGGAGCAGAGCCTTCGGTGAACCCAGGAACCACCGTGAACGGCTGGAAATGAGCGTTGTCAGCAGCATACATCACCTTGTATGTACCGGATGGTATGGCCGTGGTGTAGCTGGATGCCGTGTTGAGGTCAAGCATCAGCATCTCACCCGTTCCATCATAGTTCTCAAAGTCCATGGTCTTGTCTCCCAGATAGATGGTCCAACCTGAATAGTCTGTGTCGGTCTTGCCGTAGATCTTTGTTCCGTAGTAGTCAAGAGTGCCGTGTGAAAGGTTCTTCATCTCGACAACCTTATAGTTTGCATAATCCTTGGAATAATCCTCGACAGGGACAGAGCCTGAATATGTGAAAGAGTATGCCTTGCCGCCGGCTTTGACATAAGCGGAGACAACATATTCACTGTTTACTGTCTTGACTGAAACCGCTCCTTCGCTGACAACCAGATAGTTTCCTTCAACCTCGCTATCATAGACAAATGTCCCCTGAAGGCCTTCTGTGCCGAAATCCTCTCCTTTGGCAAAAGTATATTCAGGCATTTCTCCAGATTCATCAACGGAATACGAGCCGGCCGTGACGGACTTGTCTCCAGATTTGGGAGCGTTCAATTCAAGGAAAAGTGCCGTTCCCTTGCCGGAGAAGGCACCGTCCGCAAACACAACGCTGCCCGAGGTGAAGTAAGTCCAGGAGTTGTCGGTTCCGGCCATGTAATAGTCTCCGTAGAAGAAGCCCTTGGCTGAGTTGAAGGCTGTGAACTCTGTAGGGTAGCCTTCCGGCACAACGGTCACACTGCACTCCGATGTGAGTGTTCCTCCCTGCACGGCCGCCGTGATGACTGCGTCACCTGCGGCCACGGCCTTGATTTCCGAGCCGGAGACAGTCACAACAGCCTCATCGCTCGAAGCCAGGATGTAAGTCTTGTCCGTAGCATCATCCGGAGTGATTGTCAACTCCGGCGTGAGAGTCTGCCCCACAGAAAGTGTCAAAGAAGTTTCATTGAAGGCAATCTTCTCGACCGAAATCGTCTTGTCTTCCTTTTCGCATGACACAAAAGTCAATGCGAGCGCGCCTGCAAGCAGGCACGAAACAGTTTTGATAAGTTGCATAACACTTAAAGTTATTTGTTAAATTCAAAATAAAGTTAACCACTTTGGGCGACATTGCCAATAAATTTTTGCGGATTATGATTTTATCGATATCTTTGTGTAGACAATTTTGTCGAACAAATTTGTCTGACACCTTTGTCCAACATTAAGAAGCTGTTTTGAATTGTTTGTTTGAAGGGTTGAGAGTGAAACACTTCAGTTTCGACCGCTTCTTCCCAAGGAAGATAGCGGTGCTGTCTGACTGAAGAAACGGGAAGAAAATGAAGATTTTTTCACCTCAAAGAACATTTCAAACAATCCAAAACATCTTCTAATGTCTAAATGAATACTTGATCGGCAAAATTGTCATAAAGCATAAAACATAAAGCATAAAGCATAAAACATACTAATCATCAAAGAATTATGAGATTTGCAATAACAGCGTTTGTGGTCATCGGGGCGGTGAAGATACTGCTCACGGAGGAATATATTCCTGAAAATGATGACAAATAGTGGAAATGCGGTTGGCGAAGTTCCGGGAGCGATTCAAGTCAAACGGTGAAATGAATATAATGGAACAACGAATATGGCAGAGGAGACTTTAGACACGGCCGCGAAAATCCTCAAGGCGGCGGAAGAGGAGTTTATGGAGAAGGGCTACGGCAACGCCAAGATGATGTCCATCGCGGCAAGGGCCGGAGTAAGCCATTCCATGCTGCACTACTACTACCGATCCAAGGGGAAACTCTTCCAGATGATCTTCGACGAGAAGGCAAAACTGATCGTCAGCATTCTCGAGGGAGTGCATGACAAAGAGATCAGTTTCAAGGAAGTCATAAGTCATTTTGTAATGAACCAGTTCGACCTGATGCGTAAGAACGACAGGTTTGTCTGGTTCATGATCGACGAGCTGATCCACAACAAGGAGAACCTGACCAAGATCATGGAGATTGTGCTTCCGAAGGTCACGGGCTACATCCAATGCGTCAATGACATGCTGGAGAAGGAGGTGAAGGCAGGTAATGTCAGGGAAATCAAGCTTATGGATCTGATTGTGAACATCGTCTCCATCAACGTCGCCTCGTTTCTCTACCTTCCGGTCCTCGGTCAGATCATGCCGGAGGCTGACATCAACCGATACCTTGACGAACGCAGGCGGAGCAATGTGGGGTTCATCCTTGATTCGATAATGATAAAATGAGAATGAACAAAATCCTGATTACAGCGGCCACGCTCATCTGCCTCGCCCTGCCGATGAGCGGCCAGATGAGCGGCAGGGCAACCGATCCGGACGCTATCAGGATCCAGCAGCTGAAAACAAAACAGATAGATAAATGAAAAAGACACTTACATATTCATCATTGCTGGTCCTTGCGCTGGCGATTACTTCCTGCGGGAAAGGGAACAAGGCTTACGATGCCTCAGGAGTTTTTGAATCAACGGAGGTGACGGTTTCGGCCGAGGGAAACGGAAAGATAATGAGTCTGGATCTTCAGGAAGGAGACAGGCTTGAGGCCGGAGCCGTTGTCGGGTGCATTGACACCGTGCAGCTTTACCTCAGCAAAATCCAGCTGGAGGCCAGCCGCAGGGCCGTCGGGAGCGGCAGACTGAACATTTCCAGACAGATAGCCGCCCTGGAAAGCCAGATCGCCAAACAGAGACAGGAACTGGACAGGTTCACGAAACTGGAACAGGCCGGAGCGTCGAACCGCAAGCAGGTTGAGGACATCCAGGCCCAGCTTGACATCCTCGAACGCCAACTGGCCGCCCAGAAGGAAAGCCTTCAGAACACCAACAGCAATGTCTCTGGACAGGCCGACGCCCTTGAGGCGCAAGTTATGCAGCTTGAGGACAAAATACGCAAATGCGTCATAACCAGTCCAGTAAGTGGAACTGTACTGGCGAAATATTCAGAAGCGGGAGAACTCGCCGTGCAGGGACGCGCGCTGTTCAAGGTGGCGGATCTTGAAAGCATCAGACTCCGCGCCTACATCACGGCCGACCAGCTGACGAATGTCAAACTCGGACAGGCGGTCAAGGTCTATGCTGATCAAGGCACGTCCGGAAGAAAGGAATATGACGGCACGCTCATCTGGATCTCTGACAAGGCGGAATTCACTCCGAAGACCATCCAGACACGGGACGAGAGGGCTAATCTTGTCTATGCCGTGAAGATCGCCGTGAAAAATGACGGCCTGATTAAACTTGGAATGTACGGAGAAGTCAAATTCTGATGATGAACGGTTCATTGACAGAATCAGCGGTACTGGCCGAAGGGCTTGTGAAGTCCTACGGCAAGGTCAAGGCATTGGGCGGGGTCTCGCTCGATGTCCGGCACGGTGAGACATTCGGGATCATCGGCCCGGACGGAGCCGGGAAATCCACGCTGTTCCGCCTGCTGACCTCCCTGCTGGTACCGGACAGCGGATCGGCTCAGGTCGAAGGACTCGACACCGTGAAGGATTACCGCGAGATCAGGAAGATCATCGGTTATATGCCAGGAAAGTTCTCTCTGTACCAAGACCTTACGGTTGAAGAGAACCTGACGTTCTTCGCAACGCTGTTCGGCACGACGATAGATGAGAACTACCACCTGATAGAGGACATCTACAAGCAGATCGAGCCGTTCAAGGCAAGGATGGCCGGAAAGCTGTCCGGTGGAATGAAGCAGAAGCTGGCCCTTTGCTGCGCGCTGATCCACAAGCCGAAGGTCCTGTTTCTAGACGAGCCGACGACCGGTGTGGATCCTGTCTCCAGAAAGGAGTTCTGGGATATGCTCGGAAGGCTGAAGAACGACGGGATCACGATTCTGGTCTCGACCCCGTATATGGACGAGGCCGGAAGATGCGACAGGATAGCCCTCATAAGGAACGGGAAGTTCCTGACAGTCAACAGTCCGGCCGGCATCATAGCGGAGTTCCCGGACAGGCTATATTCAGTCCGATCTGACAGGATGCACGCCCTGCTGGGAGACCTGCGGGCATATTCAGGAACGATCAGGGCCTTCTCGTTCGGAGAATCCGTGCACCTTTCCACGGGGGATGGATTCAGCGAGGACGACCTCAGGAAGTTCCTGCAGGACAGGAAACACAATAATGTGGAAATAAATGCGATCCGACCGTCCGTGGAAGATTGCTTTATGAGAATATGATGACGGAAGTAATTCATACAGAGAACTTGACAAAGCGTTTCGGGACGTTCACAGCCGTGGACCACATCTCTTTCGATGTGTATCACGGCGAGGTGTTCGGATTCCTCGGAGCGAACGGAGCCGGAAAGACCACGGCGATGAGGATGCTCTGCGGCCTGAGCAAGCCGACATCCGGGACCGGAACCGTGGCAGGTTACGACATCGCGCGGCAGCCGGAGATGGTCAAGAAGCACATCGGGTATATGAGCCAGAAGTTCTCCCTCTACGAGGATATGACCGTGAAGGAGAATCTGGTGCTGTTCGGAGGAATCTACGGAATGAGCCGCAAGGAGATCGCGGAGAAGACTGACGTACTCCTTAATGAGCTGAATTTCAGTTCCGAAAAGAACACGATGGTCAAGGAACTTCCACTTGGTTGGAAACAGAAACTGTCGTTCTCGGTCTCGATATTCCACCGGCCCGGAATCGTCTTTCTGGACGAACCGACGGGAGGGGTGGATCCGGTGGCAAGAAGGCAGTTCTGGGAACTCATCTACAAGGCGGCCGATGACGGAATCACCATATTCGTGACCACTCATTATATGGATGAGGCTGAATATTGCGACCGCGTCTCGATTATGGTGGACGGTCAGATCAAGGCTTTGGACTCCCCTGCCGCGTTGAAGCAGAGTGTTGGAGCGGAGAGCATGGACGAGGTGTTCCGCCGTCTTGCAAGAGAAGCCAAAAGAAACGGAGAGTAAGATGAAATCATTATCAGCGTTCATACAGAAGGAGTTCCGACATATCCTTAGAGACAGGTGGACTCTGCTCATCATAGTCGGGATGCCGATCGCGCAGCTTCTGCTGTTCGGATTCGCCATCACCACCGAGGTGCGCAACGCCTCCGTGGCCGTGTTCGACCCTGTAAATGACGAACTCACGACACGCATCATCGAACGGATGAATGCCAGTGAATATTTCAACGTCAGCGAAAGGATCACAGACATCGACAGGATCAACGACATCTTCAGGGAAGGCAAGACCAGCCTTGTGATGGTCTTCAGCGACAATTTCTCGAATGAGATACTCAATGGGGGCGCGTCCGTTCAGCTGATCGCCGACGGCACCGACCCGAACCAGGCCTCGATGATCACGGCCTACGCCGCCAACATCCTAGCCACCTGCCAGCAGGAGATCGCCGAGAAAAGCGGAATGGCAGGAGCGGTGATCACCCCGGTCATCAGAATGCTCTATAACCCCCAGGGCAAGAGCGCCTATAATTTCGTGCCTGGAGTTATGGGCTTGATTCTGATGCTGATCTGCGCGATGATGACAGCCGTAGCGATTGTCCGGGAAAAGGAAACCGGCTCGATGGAAGTGCTGCTCACCTCCCCGATAAGCCCGATGATGATCATCATCGCCAAGGCGATTCCGTATCTGGTGCTGTCAATCTTCGATCTGGTTCTGATCATTGTCTGCGCAGTGTTCGTGATGGGCGTACCGATCGCCGGAAGCCTGTTCTCGCTGGCTCTGGTCTCGATCCTGTTCCTGATCTGCACACTGTGCCTGGGGCTTCTGATCTCGACTATGGTCGAGACCCAGATGGCGGCGATGATAGCCTCCGGAATGGGTCTGATGATGCCGACGATGCTGCTGTCCGGACTGATATTCCCGATTGAAAGCATGCCGCGCGTCCTGCAATGGATCTCCACAATCGTCCCGGCGCGCTGGTACATCCAGTCGATCAAGATGATAATGATCCAAGGCACGCCACTCAGTTACACACTGCCGGAAATCGGAGTGCTGTCCCTCATCACAGTCATACTCATCGCATTGAGTGTCAAGAATTTCAAGACAAGATTAGCTTAAGAATATGTTATCGTTCCTCATAGAAAAAGAGTTCAAGCAGCTGGCTCGGAACAAGATCATCCCGAGGATGCTGGTGGCGCTGCCGCTGATGGCGATGCTGGTCTTCCCTTGGGCGGCGAACCTGGAGATCAAGAACGTTCGTGTGGATGTGGTTGACAACGACCATAGTCCGCTGTCGCAAAGGCTTGTGGCAGAGATCGGAGGATCGGCCTATTTCAACATCTCCGGCACATCGGACTCCTACCCTGACGCGTTGCGCAAGGTCGATTCCGACGAGGCGGACATGATATTCGTGGTCCCTCAGAACTTCGAGAAGGATCTTGTGAACGGCCAAGGCACGCAGGTCCAGATCGCCGCGAACTCCGTGAACGGCACCAAAGGCACGCTCGGTTCGTCCTATATGGTGTCAATGATCTCAGGATCAACGGCTCTGCGGGAATATTCAGAGAAGGTGAAGGTCACTTCCTCAGGGCAGGATATTCCTTCATTCTCGGTGAGCCCGCTCTACAAGTTCAACCCGTCGCTTGATTATAAGGTGTTTATGGTGCCGGCGCTGATTGTGATGCTTCTGACCATCATCTGTGGCTTCTTCCCGGCCCTCAACATCGTGGGTGAGAAGGAAAGCGGCACCATCGAGCAGATCAACGTCACCCCGGTCGGCAAGTTCCAATTCATTCTGGCAAAGCTGATTCCGCTCTGGATCATCGGAATCGTGATAATGGGTTTGAGTCTGCTGCTCGCCAAAGTCATCTATGGAATAGCCCCGGCCGGCAGCATCTGGACACTTATGCTTTTCACCGGAGTATATATTCTTGTGGTGTCCGGGTTGGGACTCGTGATCTCGAACTACGCCTCGACCATCCAGCAGGCGATGTTCGTGGGATTCTTCTTCATTATGATCTTCTTCCTGATGGGAGGAATGTTCACTCCGGTCAGCAGTATGCCGGACTGGGCGCAAGCGATAACAATCGTCAATCCTCTTAAATATTTCATTGAGGTGATGCGTCTTGTTTACCTGAAAGGTAGTAAATTAGTGGATATGATTCCTCAGTTCCTCGCTTTGTGCGGCTTCGCGGCCGCGTTCGGAAGCTGGGCGATCATCAGTTACAAGAAATCAAGTTAATATTCAAATATGAACAGGACATCTGAATATGCTCTAACCATTGTGGTGCCTGTCTTCAACGAGGAGGACAATATCCACAATCTGGAAAAGGCTCTGACCGAGTTCATTCCTGTCAGCAAAGTCAAGACTTGCGCGCTGTTCGTGGACGATGGTTCTAAAGATGGCAGCCTCAAACTGATCCAGGAGGTCTGCTCCCGCAACAAAGACATCTTCTACATCAGCTTCTCAAAGAACGCCGGACTCAGCGCCGCGATAAAAGCCGGATTCGACTATGCCTTCTCTGAATATGTCGGCTATATGGACGCTGACCTTCAGACCACACCGGAGGATTTCAACCTGCTGCTGGACGGAATGAAGGAACACACCTTGATGACTGGCTACAGGACGAACCGCAAAGACACGGCGTTCAAGCGGATCCAGTCCAAAATCGCCAACGGATTCAGGAATATGATGACTCACGACGGGGCGAAGGACACCGGTTGCCCCCTCAAGATCATCCGCACTGACGCGGCCAAGAAGATCCCGATGTTCAAGGGAATGCACAGGTTCCTGCCGGCTCTGATCCTGCTTCAGGAAGGCGGAAGTTTCGGCCAGGTGCCGGTAAGGCATTTCCCACGTACGGCCGGCACATCCAAGTTTCATCTTTGGAACAGGCTCTGGGGGCCGTTCGCGGACTGCTTCGCCTACCGCTGGATGAAGCCACGGTACATCAACTACTCCGTGGGCAAGGACAATGTCAACGATGAGCGGAATTAATCTTCCGGAATATGTTTGACAGCATTCCCACCTGGCTCACACTCACGCTTGGCTTCTCCGCCCAGACATTCTTCGGATTGAGGACAGCGCTCCAATGGCTGAAATCCGAGATGGCACATGAATCGGTCTCCCCGGTGTCCTACTGGATCTTCAGCGTGATCGGAGCGTGCCTGATGTTCATCTACGGAGTCTTGAGGAATGATTTCTCCATCATCCTCGGACAGTTCATCGCCTACTTCATCTATCTTTGGAACCTGAACGCCAACGGGATATGGGACCGTATGAAGATCCTCACAAGAGTTCTGCTGGCAGCTCTTCCGTTTGTAGCCGCCATGCTTCTGTTCAAGGACGCCCGGGGATATTCACAGAACTTCTTCCGCAACAGCGACATTCCGGTGTGGCTTGTGGTGTTCGGCTCAACCGGTCAATTGATGTTCACGCTGCGGTTCGTCTATCAGTTTGCCTTCTCACACCACTGGCATACATCCGTGCTTCCGAGGGGATTCTGGATCATCAGCATCGTAGGTTCCGGGATGATCATCATCTACGGCATCATCCGGCTTGACCCGGTACTGATCCTCGGCCAGATGTTCGGGTTTGTGGTTTACATAAGGAATCTGATCCTTGGATCAGGCAAAAAAGAATATTCAGATGAGAAACAACACTCCACAGACCGGGAAGGGTAACATATTCACCCGCCATCCTATGATGACGGTCTTCGCCTTCACCTTCGTCTGCCTTTTCCCGGTGATGCTGACAAGGGATTTCACGCCGTCCAACGAGTTGAGGTATCTCAGCATAGCGAACGAGGCCCTTGCGGACGGACATATATTCGCATTCTACAACCACGGACTGGCCTACGCTGACAAACCACCGCTTTATTTCTGGATTGTGATGCTGTGCAGACTGTTGTTCGGGCATCACAGCTGCCTTGCGTTGTCGATGTTCTCGTTGATCCCGGCGTTCGTCATCACGGGGATAATGGACAAGTGGGTGATGAAAGGCAAGTCAGCGATGGACAGAATGGCTCTGGCCGGAATGACGCTGACCTGCGTTATGTTCCTCGGGACTATGATCGTGCTGAGGATGGATATGCTGATGTGTATGTTCATCGTGCTGGCTCTCTGGACCTTCTATCGGATGTACTCAGGGGACGGAGCGCGAAGATCGGATTCCGTGATGCTGCCGGTGTGGATATTCCTCGCCCTTTTCACAAAGGGACCTGTGGGGCTCCTTATGCCGCCGCTGTCAATAGCCGTGTTCCTCGCCGTGAAACGGGACTGGAAAGGATTCGGCAAGTACTTGGGTCTCAAGACTTGGGGCATCATCGCCGGGCTTGCGGCCCTTTGGATCGGCTGTGTCTGGATCGAGGGCGGATCGGAGTACATCAACAACCTTTTGGTAAAACAGACCGTCGGGCGGGCCGTCAACGCCTTCACCCACGCCAAGCCGTTCTGGTTCTATCTCGTGGCTATTATCTGGTGTCTGGCACCGTACACCCTGCTGTTGGCCGGGACGTTTGTCGCCTCGCTGCTGCCGGTTCGGAATACATGTGTTGAAGAGACTTCCGGCCAAGCACAGTCAAAAGTCGGTATTTCTGACACGTCAGATGCGTCGAATTGCCCAAAACAGGGCCGTTCCGACTTAGAGATTCTTTTCCTCTGCACGATCATCTCCACAGTCGCGATGCTGTCCTCCTTCAGTTCCAAGCTGCCGATCTACCTCGTGCCGGTCTTCCCGTTCTGCGTCTATCTGTTTCCTATCGTGCTTGACCGCATCGGGGAGAGAGGATGGATGCGATGGGGTGTAGGAATATTCTCGATCATATTCACAGTCATTGGTTTGGCCGCATTGCCGGTTCTTTTCTGGGCTGTCAAAATCCCGGCTCTCAATGACCTTTTGACTGAATATCCTTTCGCCCTCGAAGCCCCGATAATCAACGGCATAATTCTTCTGACTTTGGCGAATATTCTGGGAATATGGTTCCTGCTCAAACGGAAAGTCTGGAATATTCCCGCACTCCTTTTGGGTGCAGGTCTTTTCCTCGCGGTGTTCTCCGCTTCGGCGGTCGTCAAGGACATCAATCCGTACATCGGCTACGGCTCCATCTGCTCGAAGGTTCCCGAAGGCACCGATGTCGCCACGGTCTTCCTGCACAGACCAGAGAACATCGATGCCTACATCGGCCGTCAGATCACCGACTACGGCAAGGAGCCGGAACGCCTTGTGGAAGCGGTCTCCGCCTCCGACAAGCCTCTGACAATCATCACACGCACGTCAAGACTGGAAACAATCCCTGAATTACAGAAACTCTTCAGCAATGGCACCGTCCTTTACTCCGGGCCTTACTGCCTGACGACTATAAGCAAGAAGTAGCCCAGTTGCTTCGGCACTTCGACAAGTTCAGCGACCTATGGTTCAGCAAGTCAGCTACGGACCTATGGTTCGGTAAGCCAGCTACCGGCCTATGATCCGGCAAGATCAACAACCGGCCAATTGTTCTGCGAATCGGTGACGGGACGATGGCTCTACAAACAGGCGACGGGACGATGGCTCTACAAACAGGCGACGGGACGATGGTGCCGCAAACAGGCTGTCGGCCGATTCCGGTCACTGAGCATATCGAAGTGACCAATTGAATCATGGAAGTTGGGCAATCATACAAAACAACTCAGAATCCTTGGTTTATGTGAAATGTTATTTGCCAGCCGTGGCGAAGTGGTTTCTTTAGTGGTATTAACGAATAAATTTCTGTTTTTTATATTTCTTATAGGTTTCTTTTCGTTTTTTACGTTTATTGTGCATATTATTGCGGTTCAAATATTTATTTAAATTTTGAACCATATGTATTTCAATGAAAAGAGACAGGAACTCGCTCCGTTCGTGAACCTGAGGAGCGACGTGGGATTCAAGGCGGTGTTCGCCGACAAAAACAACAAGGACATCCTAATCGGGGTGCTGAACATGATCCTACCCTCAGAGGCCAGAATCGATGACATCACCGAATATTCCGACCGCGAGCAGCGGCGGGATGTACCCTATGGGAAAAAGACAGTGCTGGATCTGGTCTGCCGTGACAAATCAGGCAGAACTTTTGTTGTGGAGATGCAGGCCGCCGAGGAGGACAACTTCTTCGAAAGGTGCGTCTATTACGCGTCGGGGCTCTACCATCTTGAACTGTCGGACGGGGAACGATACAAGGGACTACGTCCGGTCTATGTGGTGTCGTTCCTGAACTATCACCTGAAGCACGACGACGAGTCCCTCTGGGACACCGACCACTTCATCTCGTACTGGCAGTTCACAGAAAGACGCACCGGAATGGTTGCGAATCAGACAATTAGTATTATCTTTGTGGAGATGACGCTGTTCACCAAGACGCTGGAGGAGTGCGTGACGGAGTTCGACAGGCTGTTCTACATATTCAGGAACAGTGAGGGCTTCCAAAGGGTCCCCGAATGGATCGAGGAGGCCGGAGGAATTTCCAGACGGCTCGCCGAGGCGTGCGAGGTCGCGGCGTTCGACAAGGATAAGAAACTTAAATACGAAATTGACAAGATGAACGAGTGGGACATTCTGGCGCAGCGGGAATTCGCCGAGCGCAAGGGCTTCGAGGCGGGATACGCCGATGGCGAGGCCAAGGGAATCGCTGACGGGACAGCAAAAGGAAAAGCTGAAGGAAAGGCTGAAGGAAAGGCAGAAGGAAAGGCAGAGGTAGCCAAAGCTATGCTTCTTGGCGGAATGGCCAAGGAACTCGTGATGCGGTTCTGCGGACTTACAAAGGAACAAGTTGATAATCTGACCGACGAGTTAGCGTAAAGTCAACATTGATTCGATTGTTGACCAAGTGGTCACAGTCTTCTTCACAATCATAATGTGGAATCACACCCATTGATTCAGTGCGAGTTACGAAAGGCTGCCGGTCATTTTCAGAGGGCAGCCTTTACGAACATATTCATTTACAACACATTACAATTCACACCTCCATAGTCTGATTCTATTGAGGATGGTGCAGAAAGTGACAGATGGAGGGCACAAGCCAGCAAGTCCCTTGCACGACTCTTTCGATTTGTAGGTACAGGAGATGTCAGACGGAGAGCTCAAGCCAGCGGGTTTCCTTGGTGTCGAGTTCCGAGGAGACCTCGGCGAAACGGGTGGTGACCTTCTGGAGCTCGGCGGGGTCGGTGAGGCCGCCATTCATCTTGGACTCCAGGTCGGACTTCTCGGCGGTGAGGGACTCGATGTCTTTCTCAAGTTGCTCAAGCTCACGCTGTTCCTTATAGCTTAACTTGCGGGGAGCATCGGGACGGGAAGGCTTGGATGAAGCACCGGCGTCAAGCGGAGACGAGGCTGAAAGTGAGCCGGCAACAGCGGCGGACTTAGAGGCACGTTCCTCCTCACGGGCCTTGGCGCGTTTCTCGGCCTCATAGTCCTTGATGAACTCACGATACTGGCTGTAGCTGCCTATGAAGTCCTTGACCTCACCATCGCCGCAGAAGACAAACAGATGGTCCACCAAGCGGTCCAGAAAATGACGGTCGTGGGAGACAAGGATCAAAGTGCCCTTGAACTCTTTCAGATACTCTTCAAGAATATTTATGGTCACGATGTCCAGATCGTTCGTCGGCTCGTCCATTATCAGCAGGTTCGGCTGCCTCATCAGGATGGTCAGCAGGTAGAGGCGGCGTTTCTCTCCTCCGGAAAGCTTGCTGATGCGGTTGTTCAGCATATCGTGCGGGAAGAGGAACTGGCTCAACAGATGAGTGTCGTTCACGGTCTCCAGAACAGTCTGGTTCTCATCGAACTGCATTCCGCTCTGGCGGTAGTAGCCGATCTTCAGAGACTCTCCCCTCTCGATCACGCCGGTGGTTCTACAAAGCTCACCTACCGTGGTTCGGCCAGGCTCACCAACCGTAGAAGAACCAGAATCCGACTGATCCATATTCCCGATCAGAAGATTGATGAATGTGGTCTTGCCGACACCGTTCTTTCCCACGATTCCGACCTTCTCGTAGCGTTGGAAATTATAAGTAAAATGGCTCAGGTAGCAGTCTCCGCCATAGTAGAAACTGACATCCTTGCAGTTGATGATCTTGGTTCCGAGCCTGGAGGCAGGCCCCATCTCGCCGAGGCTCACGCTGTCGGTCCTGTAAACCTGCTCGGCCCTGTCCTTCAGCTCGTAGAAAGCGTTCTTGCGGTACTTGGCCTTGCCGGTCCTGGCGCATGGACTGGCGTGCATCCACTCCAGCTCACGGCGCAGAAGATTCTTGATCTTATCAGTCTCGGCATTGTAGTTTTCGATGCGTTCCTGCCTCTTCTCCAGATAGTTCTGATAGTCGCCTTTATAAATATATACGGCTCCGTGATCCATCTCCATCACGGTGTTAGCCACGGAATCCAGAAAATAACGGTCATGGGTCACCATCAGAAGCGTGCATCGGGCGTGAGACAGATAGTTCTCCAGAAACTCGATGCCGTCGATGTCCAGATGGTTCGTGGGTTCGTCCATCACGAAGAAGTCCGCCTCGCTGGCAAGCATCACGATGATGGCGGCACGCTTGATTTCCCCGCCCGAAAGCACCTTCATCTTACGGTCATATTCAGACATCCCGAAGGAGGTCAGAAGGCGGCGGACGCGCTGCTCATATTCAGCAAGATGTTCAGGATCAAGGTTCTTAGTCCACTGTTCGCTGTCCCGCATAATCTGATTCCACACGGTGGATTCGGGATCATATTCATACTCCTGCTCAAGGAACGCGATGCGGATGTCCTTAAGGAATATGATCTTGCCGCCGGAATCGGAGCTGTCCTTGCCGGCCAGAATGCGCAGAAGGCTGGTCTTACCGGTGCCGTTCGGGGCGATCAGGGCGATCTTGTCGCCCTCGTTGATGTTGAAGCCGATGTGCTCAAACAGGACTTTCGGCCCGTATGACTTGGAGATGTTCTCTATCTGGAGATAACTTGGCATATTCGTAGTAAAATGTAACCGTCAACAAAATCTTCTAAAACAACCAGCCCCGCTTTCCTGCCGCCTGCAAAATTAGCGATTAATCGCCGAATATTCGCTCTTCTGCCCCTCAAAATCTTCCCAGCCTCCGTCCGCATCTTGAAGTAATTTCACAAAACTCGTTCAGCCGAAGTGGCAGCGGAAGGCGGTAAGACAATGAATAAGCTGAATAACTCGTGGTAAATCATCTGAGTTTTTCAACATATTCATTAATAGGCAACGTTCTAAGGCACATTGGCATGAACGTGATTTGTAAGATGCAGCGGCCATTTGCAGTAGCAGCCGAAGGTCTTGGAACATCCGAAGCTCCGGAACATCCGAAGCATCCGAAGCGAATCATTACGTATTTTTGTTTGTGTTTTCAGAGTAATTTCATATCTTTGACGTGATTATGAACCAGATCCATCAGGAGTACACGATGGAAAGGAGACCGGAAAGCCTTCCCTGGCGAGGGTCATTCCGGCTTATGACGACAAGAGAACCCTACTTTCGGAAGAAAACTAACAACCAAAGAATATGAATAAATACATCATCACCATCATTGTAGCCCTTATGGCTTTAGGAGTCGGCGCCAAGGCGCAGACCGTGTATTCATGTCAGTACAAAAGCGAGGCGGACGTGAAAGTCCATGTCACCAAATACAAGTCCGAGGCGGATCTTGTCGTCTACAAATGCAAGTACAAGAGCGAGGCCGAGGACAACAAGGGGCTTTGGTTTTTTGTGAAATACAAGAGCGAGGCGAAAAAGAAGTTGTTTTTCGTGAACTACAAGAGCGAGGCCGACATTGTGATTTATTTTACTGACTACAAGAGCGAGGCCGGATGGAGGAACAATAGCAAAAAACATCTGATGTACTGACGTTTAGAAAGTACGACTTGTCATTGATCGCGGCTCTGGTGGCCGCGGTCGGTGTTTCCGCCCAGAGCCACATCCGGCATTGGCGAGCGGCCGCACCAAATATTCGTGCCAGACAGTAGTTCTCAGAGATAGACCGAAGAGTTTTCCGGCTATCGGTGTGAACGTGTTTTGTAAGATGTGGGAGTCGCGGATTTGCAACCCCATCAACAATATTACCGGCAACACCATCTACATTTCCACCCACATTTCTATCTACATTTTTACCTACATTTCCACCAACATTTCCGTCAGCATTCATCCTCAAGCGGGATTTCTTTTGCGCGGAGGGGAGAAGAATCACGTTTTTTGTGTAAGTTTGCAGTCCCAACGGAGAAGGGTGGGCTATGGGCGATGCGGCTGGAGGCCTTCCCGTCATGTGCGGGGATGGAAAAGCGAATAGGGATGTTGAATATTCACGAAAATTAAATAATTGAGAATATGAGGTTTACGAATAGGATTCTGATGATGGCACTGCTGGTGGCGGGTCTTTTTGCGGTGTCTGTCGACGGGTACTGCTGGGGGCAGAAGGGGCATGATGTCACTTGCGCTGTCGCACAGCGGCATCTTACCCGAAAGACGGCAAGGAAGATTGACGAAATACTTGACGGGAAGACCATTGTGTACTGGGCGAATTGGATGGACAATGCCAGCCACACTCCTGAATACCGGTACACCAGCTCGTGGCATTACAGGAACACTGACGAGGGCGAGACTTTCAGCGGAGCTCCCCTTAACGAGAACGGCGATGTCGTCCGCGCCGTCAACGAGCAGATAGCGGCGTTGAAAAGCGGGAAGCTTGACAAGGAGGAGCAGGCGCTCTCATTGAAGTTCCTGGTCCACCTTATGGGCGACCTGCATTGTCCGATGCACATGGGACACAGGTCGGACCGCGGCGGCAACAGATGGCAGGTGCAATTCTTCAACAACGGTACGAACCTTCATTCCATCTGGGACACCGGAATCATCGAGAGCGCCCACAAATGGACATATTCGGAATGGGTCGAGCAGATTGACACCAACCCTCGGGCTGAGAACAGAAAGATGGCGGAAGGGACACCGGAATCCTGGGGCGAGGAGACCTACGGAATCTGCAGGACAATCTACGCATCGACTCCTGTCGGCTCAAAACTGTCCTATGACTACGTGGGCGAATGGACCGGAACGGTGGAAGTCCAGCTTCTACGCGGCGGCCTGCGGCTTGCCGCTGTCCTGAACGACATTTTCGGATAGCCCGGAGGAGCATCAGAAACCGAAATAGTTCCGGGCGTTGTTGTAGGAGATGTCGCGGACCATGCGGGCGGCGGCGTCAAACTCGCCGGACGGGATTCTGCCAGACTCGATGTCGGAGCCGATGACATCGCAGAGGATGCGGCGGAAATATTCATGGCGAGGGTAGCTGATGAAGCTCCGGGAATCGGTCAGCATACCTACGAAGCGGCTCAGAAGGCCGAGCGACGAGAGTGCGTCCAGCTGCTTCCGCATACCGTTCTCCTGGTCGAGGAACCACCAGCCGGAACCAAACTGCATCTTGCCAGGCACGGAGCCGTCATTGAAATTGTAGGCCATCGTGGTCATCACCTCATTGTCCTTAGGATTAAGACAATAGAGGATTGTCTTCGCAAGGTTGCCCGTCATGTCCAGCACATCGAAGAACTTGTTGCCAGCCTCGGCTATCGGCTTGTCGTTCATCGAGTCGCAACCGGCGTCCGGACCGACGCTCCGGAATATCCTCGTACAATTGTTGCGCAGAGGCCCGACGTGGAACTGCTGCGTCCAGCCAGACTCGGCGTCCATCACGGCAAGGTCGTACAGAACCGCGCTCTTGTACTTCACGGCATCATATTCATCAACAGGCATCCCTGAAAGGGCGGTGCTGAATATTCTCTCAATCTCGCTTTCATCATATTCCCCAGCATAGAATGTGTCGAGACCGTGGTCCGAAAGACGGCACCCCATCGACTCGAAGAAGTCGTGCCTTTTGCGGAGAGCCTCGATCAATGATGAATATGACCGTATCTCGATTCCGGCAGCCTCGGAGAGTCTCCCAAGATATTCATTGAAAGACTTCGCGTCCTCGATTCCCATCACCTTGTCAGGCCTCCAGGTAGGCAGCACTTTGGTGCCGAACGGATGCTCAGCGATCTGTTTGTGCCAACGCAGGTCATCCGCCGGGTCATCGGTCGTGCAGACCACCTCCACGTTGAACTTGCGGATAAGCGCCTGGCCGCGGAACTCCGGAGTAGCCAGTTTGGCGTTGCACTCCTCGAAGATCTCACGGGCTGTCTCCGGCTTCAGGATTTTGTCTATTCCGAAAACACGGCTCAGTTCCAGATGCGACCAGTGGTAAAGCGGATTACGCATCAGGTAAGGCATTGTCGCCGCCCATTTCTCGAACTTCTCCCAAGAGGACTTGTCTCCGGTGATATATTCCTCCGGCACTCCGTTCGCCCTCATCGCGCGCCATTTGTAGTGGTCGCCGCTGTGGCCGTCCACCAGCCAAAGCTGCGTGATGTCGCGGAACCGGATATTCTCGGCGATCTCCCGTGGTGAAAGATGGCAGTGATAGTCTATTATCGGCAGTTTCTCGGCCTCGCCGTGGAACAACTGACGTGCCGTCTCATTGGACAGCATAAAGTTTTCGTTGATGAATGCGCTCATTGTCTGTTCTTTAACATTTGGATGTTCTTTCGGCCCGGAAGACTTGTAGCCTAAGTCATTCCTCCGTCAGAACCTGGCTTGACAAAGTTAACAATGGTAACGCTAATTCGCAACATAAATATGGTCTGACATTATGTCAGCGATTATGTAATTGGCAGATAATTTGATACCTTTGCAGTCGCTTTGGATGGTCCGGTGACTGTCCAGAGCGTGGATTGTTTTGATTATAAGGAGTATCAGATATGAGCAAAAAGAACAAGGAAGTAAATAATAAAGAGCAGGAAGAGCCTAAGCAGGCCGGCAAGACTGCCGAATCGGCGGAAAACAAAGCCGGAAACGAGCAGAAAGGCAAGGAAGAGGCTCCGGAGGTTGACGAGGAGGCCAAGAAGATTGAGCAGAAACTCAACACTCTTCTGAAAGAAAACGAGGAACTTAAGGCCAGCGTGGCAAAGGAGAAGGATGACTACATCCGCCTGATGGCCGATTTCGAGAACTTCCGCAGACATTCCGCGGAGGCAAAGCTTGAGCTTGTCTCGTCAGCGGCGGCTGACACGATCAAGGGTCTGCTTCCGGTGCTGGATGACTGCGAGAGGGCGATGAAGATGCTGGAGGAGAACTCGGCCGATGAGGTGGCCAAGGAAGGCACAGCGTTGATATTCAACAAACTGATGGGATATCTTAAAACCAAGGGACTTGAGGTGATCAAGGCCAAGGGCGAGAAGTTCGATACGGACTTCCACGAGGCTGTGGCCCAGTTCCCGGTTCCGGAGGAAGACAAGAAAGGCCTGGTGTATGATGTCGTCCAGACGGGCTACACCCTTTCCGGAAAGGTCATCCGCTACGCCAAGGTTGTTGTCGGAATATAGGAGATAGACGAATATGGCAGAAAAAAGAGATTACTACGAGGTGTTGGGGGTCGCGAAGACAGCCAGCGCCGATGAGATAAAGAAAGCCTACAGGGCTGCCGCGATGAAGTGGCATCCTGACCGTTGGGTGGACGGCACCGAGGCTGAGAAGAAGACCGCCGAGGAGAAATTCAAGGAAGCTTCGGAGGCATATTCAGTGCTCAGCGACCCTGACAAAAAGGCAAAATATGACCAGTTCGGATTCGCTGGTGTGGACGGCCAGGGCGCGCCTGACTTCAGTGGCGGGTTTGGCAATCTGGATGATATTCTGAGAGATCTGTTCGGAGGAGGATTCAGCGGATTCACCGGCTTCGGAGGATTCGGCGGAGGCCAGGGACGCACTCAGCAGCAAAGGGTTATGAAAGGCCGTGACATCCGTACAAGAATCCGTCTTACCCTTGAGGAGATCGCCAGCGGAGCGGAGAAAGAGATCACGATCGAGCGCAACAGACCTTGCCCTGACTGTGGTGGACGTGGAACGAAGAACGCCTCCGACGTCAAGACCTGCCCGACCTGCAACGGCACAGGACAGACACAACGTGTGGTCAACTCGCTGTTCGGAAGGACGGTGACATATTCAACCTGCCCGCAGTGCGGCGGCGAAGGGAAAGTCATCAGCAATCCTTGCCGCACCTGTGGCGGAACTGGTTTAGTCCGCAGACGCGAGACCGTGAAGGTCAAGATCCCGGCGGGTGTCGAGGATGGTATGCAGCTGACAATCAGAGGCGAAGGGCACGCCGCCCCTCACAACGGTGTGAACGGTGACCTGCTCGTTATCATCGAGGAGATTCCTCACTCATCATTGAAACGCGACGGCAAGAACCTGTTTTATTCTACAGTGATTTCCGTTACCGACGCCATCTTGGGAACCGAGATCACGGTACCTTGTCTGGACGGGTCATACAAAGTGAAAGTCGATCCCGGCACCCAATCCGGCACCGTGATGAAGCTTCGCGGAAAGGGACTCCCTGCCGTGAGCGGGTACGGAAGCGGAACAGGAGACCTCTACGTGAAGATTCTGGTCTGGATTCCAAAGAGGCTCTCCTCTGATGAGAGGAACGCGTTGGAGAATATGAGGACAAGCCGTTCGTTCACCCCGGATCCTTCCCGTGACGACAAGGCGTTGTTCGACAAGATGAAGAACATTTTCTAAATGAGAGGCAAACTAATAATCGGCGTAATGGCCTTCCTGTGCGTTTCGTGCGGGAGGGCTGTTTCCGTTCTTGACAGCGACTTCAAACTGGATCACGTGCTGGAGGTCGAAGGCCGCCAGGGGGTCGCCACCGACGGGGATTTCTACTATGTTTCCGGATCCACCGCACTCTATAAATATGATATGGAGGGCAATCTGGTCGCCAGGAACGAAGCCCCGTTCAAAGACCTTCAACTGGAATGCAACCACATCGGCGACATCGACGAATATGACGGAGAGATCTTCGCCGGTTGCGAATATTTCCTTGACGGTGTCGGCAAGAACATCCAGACCGCCATCTACGATGCGAAGACCCTTGAATATAAGCGTTCAATCCCTTGGGTTCCGGAATCCGGACAGGTCGAATGCTGCGGCCTCGCCGTTGACCGTGACCGCAAGGAGGTCTGGATGGCCGACTGGGTACAAGGCTCGGAACTTTACTGCTACGACCTCAAGACCGGGAAGTACCTCAGGAATCTGACACTCTCCCCCGCCCCGAGACTCCAGCAGGGAATCTACTGCGTGGACGGGCAGATGCTCGTCTCCTGCGATGACGGTGACGCCGAGAAAGGAGAGCCGGACAACCTTTACAAGGTGGATCTGAAAACAGGTGAGGTAACGTTGTTCCGCACGATGGACGATTTCATCCTGACCGGTGAGATAGAGGGGCTTACGATGAATCCCAAGAACGGGAATCTCATCGTGATGTCCAACAGAGGCGCAAGGATCATCCTCGGCATGCCGAAAGGCTTTTACCCAGGCTACGACCGGGAGATCCACAACATCTACATTTACACACCAGAAAATAACAACGAACGATAATGGCAAAAGTAATCACATTCGGCGAGATCATGCTCAGGCTCTCCACCCCGGGCTACCTGAGATTCTCGCAGGCAAAACAATTCGAGGCCACTTTCGGAGGCGGTGAGGCCAATGTGGCCGTGTCTCTGGCCAATTTCGGAATAGACACGGAATTCGTCACCAGATTCCCCGATAACGACATAGCGCGAAGCTGCATCCGCGACCTTCACTCCTACGGGGTAGGCACGAAGCACTGCGTCTTCGGCGGAGAGCGCCTGGGAATATATTTCCTTGAGACCGGTGCAGTGGCACGTCCAAGCAAGGTGGTTTACGACCGTGCATATTCATCAATCTCAACCATCCAGCCGGGAATGATCGATTGGGAGAAGGTCTTCGAGGGAGCGGAATGGTTCCATTGGACCGGCATCACCCCAGCGATCAGCCAGAGTGCGGCGGATGTCTGCCTTGAGGCGGTGAAGGCTGCGAACAGACTGGGAATATTCGTGTCCTGCGACCTCAATTACAGGAAGAATCTTTGGAAATACGGCAAGACCGCGGCTGAGGTTATGCCGGCCCTTGTGGAAGGATGCGACCTCATCCTCGGCAACGAGGAGGACGCCGAGAAGGAGTTCGGAATCAAGCCGGAAGGATTCAACGCCGAGCAGACGGACGGAGCCATCGACCAGAGCAGATTCGAGAGCGTCTGCAGGCAGCTTATGGCAAGGTTTCCTCGCTGCAAGAAAGTGGCCATCACCCTGCGCGGCTCGATCAACGC
>OIXO01000031.1_pt1 | contig 15687 bp, 9 predicted proteins | sample 1588031 | NCBI WGS metagenome assembly OIXO01 (sample SAMN03283242) | human gut metagenome | biome: human-associated habitat; material: feces | host: Homo sapiens | place: Peru | collected 2012
ATCTTCCTTGGAAGAAGCGGTCGAAACTGAAGTTTTTCACTCTCAAACCTTCAAACAAACAATTCAAAACAGCTTCTAAATTATCATTGATGTCACCACAGCGCAAAGAAATTTTTCCATGGCAAATTTTTGTAACGTGAAAAATTTGCCATGGAAAAATTTTTTGCGCCCATAGTGCGCCTGTATTGCGCCCATAATGCGCCCATAATGCGCCCATAATGCGCCCATAATGCGCATGTATTGCGCCCTTAACCGCACCATCAAGTAAAAAGGCTGACTAAAAACATTTTCAGTCAGCCTCTAATATTCATTAGTGTAATTATTACTCCGCCGGTTTCAGCGTGCTGTAAACATTGGTGACATCGTCATCGTCCTCAAGAAGGCCGGTGAGCTTGTCAAGAGTCTCACGTTGCTCCGGAGTCACGTCCTTCAGTTCCACGTTAGGAATCCTCTCGAATCCTCCGGACACAAGCTCGTAGCCATTGTCCTCGATGTACTTCTGGATCGCTCCGTAGGACTCGTAAGCTCCGTAGATCACCACGTTCTTCGTGATGTTCTCGTCCTTGTCCTCCTGCTCCTCGATGAAAACCTCAGGATCATCATCGCACTCACAGAGGGCGAGCTGAAGCTCGTCGAGGTCCATCCCTTCCTGATACTTGATGCGGAACACGCACTTGTGGTCGAACATGAAGCTCACGCTGCCGCTGGTTCCGAGAGAGCCTCCGCACTTTGTGAAGTAGCTTCTCACATTGGCCACCGTACGGGTGTTGTTGTCAGTCGCCGTCTCGACGAGATAGGCGATTCCGTGAGGGCCGTAACCCTCGAACACAACCTCCTTGAAATCTCCCTGGTTCTTCTCAAGGGCTCTCTTGATGGCCTTCTCGACGTTGTCCTTAGGCATGTTCTCGCTTCTGGCCTCCGCCATAAGGGCTCTGAGCCTGGAGTTGCCGATCACGTCAGGTCCACCCTGCTTTACCGCGATGGTGATTTCCTTTCCGATCTTGGTGAAGGTCTTTGCCATGTGACCCCACCTCTTGAGCTTCCTTTCCTTTCTGAATTCAAACGCTCTTCCCATATTCCTTATTTGGTCTGGTTCTCGATGCGGGTGATGTACTTGTCGATGTCGTAGCCTTCAACTGACTGAGGGTACTGATCCTTGATCTTCTTGTAGAAAGTGAGGGCCTTGGCGTTGTCTCCGAGTTCCTCGCAGGTCACGCCGGCCTTCAGAAGATAACCGGCTGCGAACATGTTGTCAGCCGCGGCAGCAGCCTTCTCGAAATAACCGACAGCCTCGCTGTATTTCTCGAGACCTACGTAGGCGTCACCGATGCACGCTGTGGCGCGGGCGGAGAGAATCGCGTCCTTGCCGTTGTACTTCTTGAGATAGTCGATGGCTGCCTGATAGTTTCCGAGCTGGAGCTCGCAGACTCCGGCGTAGAAATATACATCCTTGCCTCCCTTCGCACCGAAATCGTTGATGATCTGCGCGAAACCGAGCACGTTGCCGTCACCGTTGAGGGCGAGTTCATACTCACCGTTGCGGAAGTTGGTCTCCGCCGGAATCATCTGAGCGGTGGCCTCGTCGCTCTTAGGCTGCACGTAGAATTTCTGATACGCGACAAGGGCGAGGGCGATCACCACGAGGGCGATCAGAATGCCATAGATTGTCTTTTTGTTCTCACGGAAGAACTGGTCGGTCTTGGATACGGTCTCGATGACCTTCTCCTCACGCTCCTGCTCTTTCTCCTTTAAAATTGCATCTTGCTTTGCCATTTCTATAAAGTTTTTGTTATTATCGAATAATAGTCCGCAAAAATAGAAAAAAATGTTTAATCCTGCAATATTGATGAGCCTATATGAAATTAAGGTAGCGCCAAGGGCCGCCGGTTCTTTCCGCGAAAGGGAATTTTGACTAATTTTGAAGAAAAATGCGCGTGATGAGACATCCTTGTGTGGCTGTGCTTGCCGTTCTCATGACCTTTGCCTCCTGCGGTGGCCGCGGAGACGGGCTGAGGGAGCTTGACAAAGTCATAGCCGATCAAAAATACTACCGGGACAGCCTTGAGAGGTCAATGAATATGTTGAGGGAAGAGTTGGACAAGACTTCGTCGGACTCTGTCAAGTGGGAATATGCCCGTAGGCTGTTCTCCGGTTATTACCATTATAGTCAAGACTCCTCTTCCAGGTACCAACGCTTGATGGAGCGGTACGCTTCCGACGACTCGCAAAGGTTTCTGGCCAAGATCCAGAAAGTCAGAATATTTCTCATAAGGAACGAGGATGACATGGCGGCTTCTGTGTTCAACAGCCTTGACACCGCGCGGGTGGTCGCTGATCCGGAACTGCTGAACGATTATATTCAGTGTGAGGCTGTGCTTTGTTCGGACATGCTGTCATCCGATATTTCCGAGGAGGAAAAAGATATTTACCGGCAAAGGCTCAGGTCGTCCCGCACGCGCTCTTTGGCTATTGACTCCACCTCTTTCTACGCGAGAAGGATGAAGGCGCAGCTTTGCAGGGACAGCGGGGACACCCTTGCGGCTATGGCCATTCTGGAGGAACTTTACAATGGAAGCGATAATCCGCATGAAAAGGCTTCCGTGGCGTATAATCTTGCCAGAATCCATGGGAGTCAGGGCGATGATGAGGCTCGTTTCGACTGGCTCGTGCGCAGCGCCGTGCATGATTTCAAAAATGCTGAGAGGGCGTATATGTCTCTGTATGAGTTGGCTTTGATTCTTTATGACAATCATCGGTTCCGCAAGGCGGAACGGTACATCAGCCAGAATCTCATGGACGTGATCGCAGGTAATTTCAGCAAACGCCTCGGGGATTCCGGCAAGGCCAACCTGATCATCACCGAGACGGTACAGAGGGTGACGCGGTCGAGAGCCCGGTGGCTGGCTGTGGGAATATGTCTGGTGACGGGGCTGTTGGTGGTCATCCTGACTCTTCTTCGCCGCGAGGTCAGGCACAAGGAACAGATGAAGGAGACGAACAGGAGACTCGTGGACGCGAACAAGATCCGCAACGGCTATGTGTTCAGGTACATGGCCCTTTCCGTGCACTACATAGACAAGATCAGCGAGACCAGGAACGAAATCAGGACCATTGCCAAGTCGGAAGGGTTGGACGCAGTGATGAAGGCCCTGCGTTCTCCGTCCGTCATGTACAAGGAGTACGAGAACTATTACCGCATCTTCGACGAGACTTTTCTTGGAATATATCCGGATTTCGTCGAGAAGGTAAACGCTCTCATGACCGAGGAATCCCGCTTCAATCTGAACGGGGAGAAAACCTTGCCTACGGAACTCAGGATTCTGGCCGCCATCCGTATCGGGATAACGGAGAGCGGAAAAATCGCCAGATTCCTTAAATGTTCCCCCAACACAGTCTATACCTACCGGACTAAACTGAAGCGTTCCGCAGTGTGTCCAAAGGAGGTTTTTGAGGCGGAAATCTCAAAAATATAGTTGCAACCGCTCTTTAATGGTCTATATTTTAAACGATATAATCGTATAGATGACCTGCGTGCATATTCATTGATTGATAATGATTTATTAATGAATATGCGTCAATATTCCTCCGTAATCAGTCTATATTTGGCCGCGCGGGTATTGGGCAATCCGCCGCGATTGGCGAATTTTGCATCACGGTTGGTTCCGGACTACATCGGAACGGTCGTCTGGATGGCGTGCCCATCTTGGAAAAATTAATACCTACTTTTAACCAAAAATAACTCATAATGAAGATTAGACTGATTCTGATTTTCGTGGTCGCGGCTTTGTTGTGTCCGGTCTTCGCGGAAGCCCAGGCGCAGCAGGGAACGATCACTGTGACAGGTACTGTCGTGGATGAGAAGGGGGAGCCTTTGCCTGGCGCGTTCGTGCTTGTGCCGGGGACAACCAACGGCACCTCTACCGACGCCGACGGCAAGTTCTCAATCAATGTGTCCGCGGGAGGCTCTTTGGAGGTCCAGTTTATGGGATATGAGACGAAGAAGGTCTCCGTCCCTAAGGAGCGCCGGAACATCTCCGTGTCTCTGTCTCCGGACAGGAACCTTACACTTAACGAGGCCGTGACCATCGCTTACGGCTCTGTGCGCAAGCAGGACCTGACCGGTTCGGTGACCAATGTGAAGATGGCCGATGTGAAGGACGCGCCTGTCCTTTCCGTTGACCAGGCCCTTCAGGGAAGGATCGCAGGAACGGACATTATGACCACCTCCGGTGAGCCGGGAGCGGCCACGTCGATCCGTATCCGTGGAACCCGTTCGATCATCGCGTCCAACGAGCCTCTCATCGTGGTGGACGGAGTGATGGACGCGGTCTCTGACCTTGGAGACCTTAACTCGGCCGACATCGAGTCCATCTCCGTGCTCAAGGACGCCTCGTCCACTGCCATCTATGGTTCCAGAGGATCCAACGGTGTCATCATCGTCACGACCCGGCAGGGCTCCACGGGAAGCAAGCCGAGGATCACGTTCAAGGCCGAGGCCGGCATAAGCCAGCTGCCTAAGAAACTGGATCTGATGAACGCCAGCGAGTTCGCCCAGTACAGGAACGACATAGCTCTGTTCCAGTCATCCAACACTGACGCTGTGCCCGGAGCGTCTCCTTCCGAATATCCTTATCCGGATCCCCTTTCCTACGGGCAGGGTACCGACTGGATCGGGGCTATAATGAGGACTGCGGCCTATCAGAACTACAACCTGTCCCTGTCGGGAGGCAACAAGGAGGCCTCCTACTATGCGTCTTTGGGCTACAACGACACCGAGGGTATCGTGAAGAACAGCGGCCAGACCAGATACACGGGCAGGATCAACCTTGACCGTCAGCTCTTCAAGTGGATGAAGGTCGGGTACAAGGGCTCCTACACCTACCGCTCTCAAGACAAGCTCCTTGCGAACATCGGCGGCACGAGCACCCGCTCGGCGATGTACCTGAGTCCGCTTCTGAAGAAGACGGACTACTACATCACCGATGACGAGGACAATGTCACCACGACCTATAATCCTCCTACCGCGCTCATCGCGATGAGGACCAACTATGTGACGAGACTCTCGGCCAACCATTCCGTCTATGTGGAGATCGAGCCGGTAAAGGACCTGAAACTCAGGAGCAGCAACTCTTACTACAGCTACCAGCAGCACGGTTTCATCTATAATCCGAGCACCCTTCCGGCGAAGAATCCGGGGGAGGGCGGAGACGCCACCAGAAACGAGCGGGATGATATGACCCTCTCCAGCGAGAACACGATAACCTACGCCTTGAAGAAGAAAGGGCACCGGTTCGATGTCCTCGGTGGCTTCACGGCGTACCGGTTCAAATCCGACAGGCTTGCCATCTCCGGCTCCGGATATATGGTGGACGATGTGAAATGGAACAATATGGGAGGCGTGACCGACAAGAACACGCTCAGCCCAAGCTCCGCTTCCGTCTCCACGACCAAGATGTCTTTCCTCGCCAGGGCCAACTATAATTATAAGTCACGTTATTACATCACCGTGACAGGCCGCGCGGACGGCGCTTCCAACTTCGCCGCCAACAACAAATGGGGATTCTTCCCTTCGGCGGCCTTGAAATGGAACGTCAAGAAGGAGAACTTCCTGAAGCACGCTTCCTGGATCGACGAGCTTTCACTCAGGCTCAGCGCCGGACGCACCGGAAACGATGCGGTTGACGCTTACAGAAGCCTTGAGATGCTCTCCACGACTTCCAAGGGCTACATATTCGGAGGAAGCCAGGCGGCGGCGTATTTCAGGGGGCAGCTTCCAAGCCCGGACCTCACCTGGGAGAAGACTGACCTTTACAATGTCGCGACCGATATGTCCTTCTTCAACAGCAGGCTCAATGTCACGGCAGAGGCCTATGTCTCCAAGACCAGAGACCTTCTTATGGAGGTGCAGGTGGCTTCCCAGACCGGATTCAACTCCCATTTCGTGAACCTCGGAAACACCTCCAACTACGGAGTCGAGCTTTCCATCGAAAGCCGCAACATCGTGCGGAAGGGCTTCACCTGGACCACGAACCTTACCCTGTCCCACAACAGGCAGAATGTGGACAACATCGGAACCTCTGAATATGTCTCCGTGGCCGACTCGGGCGGAAACAACCCGTTTATGATGCACGGATTCGTGAAGGGCTATCCGCTCAACGCCCTTTGGGGATTCCGCTACGCCGGAGTATGGCACAACACTGAAGAGTTCAAGCGCAACGAGGTCACGCACGCCTACACGTCATCCTCTGTGATCACGCCTGACAAGTACGACATCAACTTCGGAACGCCTCGGTACTATGACATAAACAACGACGGAACGCTTGACCAGAAGGACCTTGTCTATCTTGGCAACGCTGACCCGTGGCTGTACGGAGGCGTGCAGAACACGTTCACCTTCGGCGATTTCCGTCTTGGTGTCTATGTGGCCTACTCGTTCGGCGGAAAGATCTACAACTACTCGGAGCTGTTTATGGCCGGAGGCAACACCACCAACCAGTACAGGTATATGGTCAACTCCTGGCATCCGGTCAGGAATCCTGATTCGGACTACCCGAGGGCCGGCGGCACGATGTCCAAGGATGTGCCGAGCGACAGGATGGTCTATGACGCTTCTTATGTCAGGCTGAAGAACGTCTCGCTGGGCTACACACTCGATATGTCCAAGAAGGTCAAGTGGCTGAAGGACATAACCTTTAACCTCAGCGGAGAGAACCTCCTGCTTTGGAAAAAGTACAACGGGTTCGACCCTGATGTCTCATCCTCAGGCAGCGAGTCCACGCTGAGGCGTCTGGATATGGGCGCTTACCCTAAGGCGAGAACCATAGTGTTCAGTGTGCAGTTCAGATACTAATCATCGACAGAAATGAAACTTAAGAATATATTGACAGTGATTTTCGCTGCGGCCGTCTTCTCGGCGTGCAGCCTTGAGGAGGACACGTCCACATTCGCCAACTCCAAGTCGTTCTACAAGAACGAACAACAGTGCAGGGCGGCGTTGAACTCCTGCTATATTCCTATGAAGGATCTCTATTCCTACAAGATGATGCTTGCCACGGAGTGCGCGACTGACCTGGCATATTCAAGATCATCGACGCAGGACGCGCAGCTGGACATCTCGCCGGCGAATCCGCGTTTCGGAGCCGATGTCTGGAACAACGGCTACAAAGGAATACGCTACTGCAACGAGGCCATAACCGGAATCGAGGGCTCCAACCTTGACGAGAAGGTAAAGGCTCCGCTGGCGGCCGAGGGCAAGATTATGCGGGCCTTCTACTATTGGCTTATGACATCGTTCTTCGGGGATATTCCTTTCTACACCGAGGATGTCGCTGACGAGGCGACACTCGCAAAGGTGGCCAAGCTTCCCCGAATGTCGGCGGACTCGACCCGCGCGTGGCTTATCAAGGACCTTCAGGAGTGCCTTCCGAGCCTTCCGTTGAAAAGATCCTCCGAGATAGCTGACAACAGGGTCGGAGCGGCCGTGGGCTATATGCTCATCGCCAAGATGGCCCAGTGGAACAAGGAGTGGCAGGTGTCGCTGGACGCTTGCCGGAAGATCGAAGAAATCTACGGATCTCTGGATCAGTACCCGCTTTCGGACATCCCTTTCAGGATGAAGAACACTCCCGAGTCCATCCTTGAGGTGCAGCACACCTATTCCGCCGGAGGCCTGGACTACACATCTAATCTGGCCTGCCTTTGTATGCCTTACAGAAGGAGCGGCGACAAATATGACGGAGTCGTGATCGAGGAACTCGGCGACAACGCCACGTGCTGGGCTCCGGCGCAGGCCAACAACTATCTGGTCAACAACCTGCTGGCGGAGGAGAACAATGACCTCAGGCGGCCGATGACAATCGTCAGGGAATGGAACGGCCAGGTGTTCAACACGATGAAGAACACCACGACGACGGCGTTCCTCGGTCCTAAGTTCTGGTGCCCGGATATGCAGAGCAACCACGACCACAACAACTACAAGATTTTCCGCTACGCCGATGTCCTGCTGATGATCGCCGAGGCCCACTGTATGCTTCAGGACGATATGGACGCGGCCCTCAAGTACTTGAATATGACGAAAATCCGTGCCGGGATAAGGCTTTATGACAAGCACACTTGGAAGAGGATCCGCGAGGAGATTATGGCGGAGCGCGGACGTGAGCTCTTCGGAGAGTTCCAGAGGAAGTTCGACCTCGTCAGGTGGGGAACCTGGTACGAGCGCACGGAATCCGAGACCCGGTCCGTCGCACTGAAGACCAACATCCTCCCTTGCCACAGGTATTACCCGATCCCTGCCGTGCAGGTGGCCTACTCAGGCTATGCGCTTGACAATAAGGAATATGAACAATACGGAGTACAATAATAAACACAGAATGAATATGAAACATACAACCATACTTAGGAATGCCCTGACAGCGCTTCTGGCCGCGGCCGCCCTTTTCGCGGCTTCCTGTCAGGAAGAGAAAGAGTCTCCGACAAGGATGACCCTCGCTGTCAATGACACTACCATGAACCTTTCCAGCAAGGCCAGTCAGCAGCACGTGCTGGTCTATGCCAAAGGCAGCTGGAACGCAAAGCTTGGCGAGAACGCCGACTGGGCCACTCTCGACAAGGCTGACGGCTCGGGAAACGGTGAGTTCGTCCTGAATGTGACCGGTAACGATGGGCTCCGCCGCCGCGCGGACATCGTTCTGACGGCCTCAGGAGTGAGCAAGACCATTTATATTCATTTGAATCAGGATGGCGCGCTCGGCAATCCAAAGATCACGTTCGAGGACACGGACAAGCATTACATCGCTTGGTCCACGGATGATCACATCACCTTCAAGTCCAATGTGGACGAGTCTCTTCTGAAGGCGGAGGCCTCTGAGGACTGGATCACCGGCCTCACTGTCGAGGACGGCAGGCTGAGCTACAGCGTCGGCGAGAACACGACCGGCGAGGAGCGTACCGGAACCTTGATCCTCTCCTACACGGATGACGAGGCCACCTACCGTGCCACGGCGACCATCACCCAGGGATCAGAGGCGGGTTATCTTATCCTTGACGAGACACAGATGACGGTTGAGGCCTACGCCTCGGCCAAGTCCGTGACCTGGAAGGCCAACCTCGGGACATTCTTCCCGTCGCTGACCAGCTCTGTCACCTATGAGGGTGCCCAGAAGGACTGGATTTCGGACATCGTGATGTCAGAGGAAGGCGTTACGTTCAATGTCGCCGCCAACGAGATAAAGTCCGAGCGCACGGCCACAATCAAGTTCGAGCTCGCCGAGAAGGGCGTGTCCGCCGAACTGAAAGTGACACAGATCATCCCTACCAAGCAATATTCATTCGCCGAACTCCGCGCGCTTCTGACTTCCGCCGGGGAATATAAGTTCGACGGCGACTGGTTCGAGGCAGTGGCTGTCGCTGACGGAGGAAAGGAGAATATGGACACGGATCCGATGCTCTCTGCCTCGTCAATCGACTACAACGAGTCCGCGACGACGAACTACCTGCAGGGAGTTGACGGGAAATATGGCCTGAGAATCAAGGTGGCGACCGCCGCTGACAACACCCTCAAGAGGGGCGACAAGGTCAAGGTCTCCCTTACCGACGCCACCCTCGTCCGTGAGGACAATCCGGTGAGGTACACCCTCAAGGGGCTCACTGCCAACAGCTTCACCATTGAGTCCAGCGGCAACGCCGCGTCTGTCTCCAGGACCGTGTCACAGATCGGTGACGATGACATCTATACGCTTGTCACACTGAAGAATGTGGAGATAGCCTTCTGCTACGGAAGCTACAACAACGTCCGCACGACCTGGATCAGCACCAATATGCAGAATTTCGACTACAGGATCCTTCGTGACGCGAACGGAGCGAGGATGAATATGCTCGTGAACAGCAACACTCCTTGGGCCATCACAGACAACGGCGTGCCGCAGGGTTCCGGTGACATCACGGGAGTCGTGGTGAGCTCGACATCAGATTTCCACAGCGCAGAGCAGCTCGGAAAGTATCAGATCCGTCCTATCGACCTGAGCGACATCGCATTGAAGACCACCGGATTCAGCGAGACCCTTGTCGAGTGGTTCTGGCCTGGAACACCGACCGACCATAAGACCGGAGACACATTCGACCCGTCGGTCGGAACCGGAGTGATGAGCAGCGTCGGCGGCAAGCCTAACCAGACCGACTCGTTCCTCAACTTCACAGGAAAGCCGGACACCGCCACTGACAGGGCCAGGGGAACACGTTTCGATGCCATCTGGTGGAAATCAGGAGCGGCCAACGCTTCGGTACAGTGGTCGTTCTCGACAGCGTCCGTAAGCGGAAAGAAACTTGCGTTCATCTTCTCGTCCGCTATGGGGCAGATGAAGGAGAATGCCACAGGTCAGGCTCCGGTCAACTGGAATCTGGAATATTCCACGGACGGAACCAACTTCAAGACGGTTCAGAAAGTCTTGATCAGACCTCTTCCTGCGAAGGCCTCCAATATGAAGTCACTCCCTGCCGCTCTCGATGAATACTGCATCGATCTCCCGGCCGAGGTCGCCGGCAAGGACAACGTCATCATCCGCCTCATTCCGGCCGATGGTACCACCATCAACTTCAAGACTGGTGAGTACACCGAGCAGGTGACTTACGCCAAGGCTCAGTATATGCGTTTCGGCGCTGTCGCTGTTAAATATGTAAAATAATGAATATGAATAGAATATATTCAATTATTGCCAGTCTTTTCACTGTGTGGGCCTTTTCGGCCTGCACGGTGGATGACGTGGAGAGGTTCGAGTTCTCGGAATTCGGAATCTCCCAGTCCGAGGTCATATTCCCGGCCAGGGCGGAGTACAACGACGGGAAGGTTGTGACTGACCTCAAGAAAGACATCCAGATACTCTCGAACCAGGACTGCTTCGTCACCTATTGCGACGGCGAGGTCGATTGGATGAGGATCAGGAATCTGGAGGACTATCAGGTCTGCCGTCAGATCGCCTTCACGGGGGACTGCACATTCCGCATCGAGTGCGACCAGAACGATGACTATGCCAGGATGGTGAAGCTTTTGGTGCAGACATCCTCCAGAACCGACACCTTGGTGGTCCGCCAGGGCGGAAAGCGTGAGCCACGCCTCAGACTGGCTTCCAGCTCGCTCATCCTTGACGGAAGCAAAGGCGGCTCGCAGAGTGTGGAATATTCTACGAATATCACTGACCTCGAATCCCTTGAGTGCGTCATCAGCTATCCGTCAGACCAGGAATGGATCACTTCCGCAACTGTCGGGGACGGCTCGTTGACAATTAGTTACGATGCGAACGCCGACAAGGAGAACCTTCGCACGGCTTCCGTGAAACTCTCTTACACGGACGGGTTCGGGACTGAATATTCACAGACTTTGTACGTCATCCAGAAGACCGGGAATGACGGTCTGGGCAAGTCGATGTCGTTCTCCGAGATCCGTTCTTTGGGACGTGCCGGAGAGAATGTCACCATTGATGACTATGTGATGCTGGAAGGCTATGTGGTCGGAAACAAGGAATCCGGCAACAGTGGGGAGAACGAGAAACTCTCCACCACCAGCTCGGACAACACCTCATATTTGAAGGATATCTATGTGGAGAGCCTTGACGCGGCTTATGGCTTCCTTATAAAGGCCGAGACCGTCGAGGACAACATATTCTCTCGATACGACAAGGTCACCCTGCTTCTCAAAGGAATGACTATCAGGAAGGAACTGGAACCGGAAAGATATGTCATCGAGGGCTTCACGACGGCCAATGTGGTCGGACGCGAGGCCGGCACCTCCGCTCCGGAGAAAGAGAAGTATATCTCGGAACTCACAGACAATGACCTCTATACGCAGGTGACGCTGAAGGATTGCGAGTTTGCTGTCCGGAAAGGCTCCCTGACCCCGGTCAACGATGCCTACACCCTCTCAAGCGGCAAGGGATTCATCTCCAAGTACCCTCGGCTAGTGCGGGACATCCAGGGCAGCACCATCTACACGTACACCAACACGACCTGCCCTTACCGCAGGGACGGAGTGAAACTTCCTTACGGATCCGGCACCCTTACCGGAGTCGTGGTGTCCGAGCTCTATCCGAACTATGTGTACGGGGACAATGACGATGACGACCTGTGCGGCAACATCGGACGCTACCAGATCCGCCATCAGGCATATTCAGACATCGCTTTCGACAAGGAAAGGACGTTCTCGAACATCCTTCTGGAGTTCAGGTACGCCGCTGGGTTCAGAAGCGAGGACGGAGTGTCGTATTTCCGCCCTACCGAGGGGCAGGCCACGGCCCGTTTCCTCCATTCGACAGGCGCGGCCGTGACATATTGTCCGTCCACATTCAACTATATCGGCTGGACCGGAACATCGGCTGGAGTGGCTCCTTTCAAGAACCATAAGGGCGTGGACGCCTCGCTGGACGAGCCGCTTGGATATTCATTCGCCGCCGGATATTATTTTGACTATTCCGGCACGAACAGTGACGGAAAGGGCAAGGTCGATTCGAGGAGCAAGAACAATTCCTACAACGGAGCTTCCGCGAAGATCTATGACGGCTGGATGTCAAAGGCTTGGTGGAACGACGCGACCGACAAGGCGGAGTCCTGGATAATCGAGTTTTCCACGAAAGATGTCACGGCGAGCCACGTTTCTATGCAGTTCACCTCGTACGGAGCCCAGACCGGAGCCACGGGTAAGACCCCGTATTCCTGGACGGCGTACTGGTCTGAGACCGGGGATCTGTCTGACGACGCGGCCTGGCACAAGATCGCTGACTATGTGGTTCCTGACGGAGTCGTGAACGGTCAGGAGAGGGATTGGCAGCTTCCGGCGTTCAAGCAGTATGACTTCGCTCTTCCGCTGGAGATCCTTGGCAAGGAGAAGGTGTTCATCCGCCTCAGGCCTTCAAGCAAGGACACCAACACCGGCTATTTCGGCGAAGGCAGCATCGCTGACGGCACCGACTCGGGAAATGGTATTGATTATTTCGCCATAAGATACAATTAGAGCAATGAAAAGAATATTATCGATAATGATGCTGGCCGCCGCCCTCGCTTCCTGCGGGAAGACGGAGGCCGACAAGCCCGAGACCGAGATCTCCGAACAGCCGCAAGCGGGACGGACGGAGATAAAGGTGATGTCATCCAATGTCAGGAACGGATCGGAGGATTCGGGAATCAAGCTTTGGTCCTACAGGAAAAACGCCTATTTGTCGATGCTCAGCGATATCCAGCCGGACATCATCGGCTTGCAGGAGGCCAAGAAGCACACCCTGAAGGATCTCGCTGTCGCCTCTGAATATGAGATTTACAATGTCTATGAATATGACGGCTCGAATCCGACCGTGGTCAACGACCATCTTCCGCTGAACGCCATAATGTTCCGCAAGTCCCTTTTCGAGAGACTGGACGCCGGGGTGTTCTACTACAATGAGGAGGATCATCTGAAGCCTGTGCACTACCCGTGCGGGGCTTCCGGATGGCAGGTCAGAGGCTGCGTGTGGGTGAAGCTGAAGGTCAAGGCCACAGGCAGGACAGTGTATTTCTTCGACACCCACTACACCCACGATCCCGAGATTATGGACGCTGACGGGAACAAGATATTCAACATCGAGCCTCGCCGCAAGGCCTCCGAGATCCTTGTGGGCGAGATCGAGGCGAAGGTGAAAGGCGGGAACGCCGCCGTGTTCGTCACCGGGGATTTGAACTGCGCCAGGTCGGACGGTGCCACCAGAAACGGCCCGAGGAGCCTTGAGCCGCTCGTTGAATATATGTGGTCGGCCAGAGAGGACGCCAAGTACTATGACGGGGCAATCAGCTTCAACGGATTCGATCCGGACTACGACAAGGCCAGCGGCAACATCGACCACATCTTCTACCGTGGAGCCGAGGCTCAGGAGTTCATCACTGTCAACGGTCACGACTATGGGGTCTATTTCATCTCGGACCACTATCCTGTAACCTGCACATTTATACTTTAGAATGAAGAGAATATTATTGTTTTTCGCACTGCTTTCGGTGGCCGCTGGCTTGTCCGCGGCCCCGAAGGCTTTCACTCTGAAATCCCCTGACGGGCGGATGAAGGTTGAGATCTCCACGGACGGAGGGATCCGTTACAGTCTGACCCACGATGATGTCCTTCTGCTGGAGAACTCAGGCCTGTCGATGTCTCTGACGGACGGTACCGTTTACGGCGGACCGGAATCCAAACTTAGGCGCGCGAGAATCGGTTCCGCCAACCGAACCGTGAAGGCCGTGGCCTACAAGAAGGCCGAGGTAAGGGAGAACTACAACGAGCTGACCCTTGAATATCGTGGCTTCAAGGTCATATTCAGGGCTTATGATGACGCTTGCGCCTACAGGTTTGTCTCCTTGTCCGACAAGCCTTTCATTGTGAAGGACGAGCAGGCGGACTTCCGCTTCCCGGAGGACAGGACGGCTTATATTCCTTATATTCATAAAAAATGGAAAGGATCGTTGGAAGAGATACTGGAGAATGACTTCCAGTGCCCATACACGCACTCGCTCCTTTCCGAGTGGAACGAGCGCTACAGCATCGCACCGCTTCTGGTGGAATGTCCTGAGGGCAAGAAGGTTGTGATCACCGAAGCGGATCTGATGAACTATCCCGGAATGTTCCTTTACAACTATAAGAAGGGCAACGGGGAGACATTGAGCGGGTATTTCGCCCGTGTGCCGGACAAGACCGAGATCGGCGGTCACAATATGGTGCAGGAAAAGATAGATTCGAGGAAGGATTATATCGCTGAATGCCAACCTTTTGAAAAGTTCCCTTGGAGGGTTGTGGCCGTCTCGTCGTCCGATAAGGAACTGACCGATTCGGACATCGTCTGGAAACTCGCCACCCCTGCCGCCGACACTGACTGGTCCTGGGTGCGTCCCGGCAAGGTGGCTTGGGACTGGTGGAACGCCTGGAACATCAAGGGCGTGGACTTCGAGGCCGGAGTCAACAACGACACCTACAAGTACTACATCGACTTCGCCGCCGCGAACCACATTGAATATGTCATCCTCGATGAAGGCTGGGCGGTCAAGTACGCCAACGACCTGAATCAGGTCGTCCCGGAGATTGATCTTGAGGAGCTTGTCGCTTACGGCAGGGAAAGGGGAGTCGGCATAATCCTTTGGGCCGGCTACTGGCCTTTCGCGAAGGATATGGAGAACGTCTGCCGCCATTTCTCCGAGATGGGGATCAAGGGATTCAAGGTGGATTTTATGAACCGTGACGACCAGCCGATGGTGGATTGGTACAGGAGGGCCGCCGAGATGTGCGCCAAGTACCATCTTCTGATGAACTTTCACGGAGCATACAAGCCGACCGGACTTCAGCGCACCTATCCGAACGTGGTCAATTTCGAGGGCGTTCATGGTCTGGAGCAGATGAAGTGGAGCGATCCTTCGGTCGATCAGGTCACATACGATGTGACGATCCCGTTCATCCGGATGCTGGCCGGCCCGATGGACTACACCCAGGGAGCGATGCGGAACGCCACCAAGAAGAACTACAAGCCGATCCGCACCGAACCGATGAGCCAAGGCACACGCTGCCGCCAACTTGCTGAATATGTTGTCTTTGAGTCTCCTCTGAATATGATGTGCGACTCTCCGACCAACTATATGGCCGAGCAGGAGTGCACCGATTTCATCGCCGCCATCCCTACCGTCTAGAACGAGACC
>OIXO01000034.1_pt1 | contig 15308 bp, 9 predicted proteins | sample 1588031 | NCBI WGS metagenome assembly OIXO01 (sample SAMN03283242) | human gut metagenome | biome: human-associated habitat; material: feces | host: Homo sapiens | place: Peru | collected 2012
CAAGGTCTGGATCACCAACGCGGGCTACGAGAAGGCCAAGGCGTCCATTGAGGAATCCATGCGCAAGCTGCGCACGGACTATTTGGATCTGCTGCTGATCCACCAGCCCTTCGGCGACTACTACGGCACCTACGGTCTGCGTCTTGACAACCTCATAAACACGGTCATCCCGAAGAAGGATGACGCCGAGCGCTATGCCGACGTGAAGGCCATCTCCCAGATCCTTCTTAACTACGAGCAGTGGAGAATTCTGGACACCTATGGCGCGGCTCCGATCACAGAGGCCTTCCGCGCGCAAAGCGAGGGAATCCGCACCCCTCGCTACGACCTCTACCAGGAGGGTATAGACGGGACGCCGATGTACAAGAAGATTGACTCCGAGGTCAAGGCCGCGGTGGAGATGCTCAAGGCCTCCGACGAGAGCCAGTACGCCCTCGGCGGCAACGACTTCTTCTACGCGGGGGATGTCCGGAAATGGATAAAGTTCGGCAACACGCTGAGGGTGAAGATGGCGCAGCGCCTGGAGAAGGCCGACGCGGCGTTCTACAACAGCGTCGTTGGCGAGGTTCTCTCCTCCGCCTCCAACATCATGTCAAGTAACGAGGAGTCCTGCGTCTACCATCACAACAACGAGTACAACAACAACACCGACGACATCCAGGACATCACCAGCCGCTACGTGGCCTCTGCCGCGTTCGTGAACTTCCTGAAGTCCTGCGACGACCCGAGACTTCCGGTTCTGGTGAGGCGGAACGGTTTCGGCCCGGGGAACAACAACACCCAGAACGACGAGTGGTTCGAGACATTCAAGAAGGAATATCCTGACTACGAGACCCGATGGCCGCAGTTTGTCGGCCGCTATGTTGGGATGTCAGCCAATCCTGACAGCGCAGCCACGACGTTCAACAGGAATGCCTACCTTACCTTGCCTTACCACAAGGAAGACGGTACGGAGGCCAACCTGGACATCCGCATGCACTCCCAGATCGAGAGCCGCTTCTACATCAAGAACGGAGGCACCATCGGCAACAACAACATGCCGGCGAGAGCCATCGAGGGGGAGGAATACTACATCAACCAGGAGAAGATGCACACATTCACTCCGTTGATCACCTACCCTGAGACCTGCCAGATGCTGGCCGAGATCGCCGTCAAGAAAGGCGGCTCCGTGGCCGGAAAAGACGCGAAGGGATGGTTCAGAGAGGGGGTAAAGGCCTCGATGGAGCAGTACCGGGACTGGGCGACGAACATGTTCGTTGTCGCTCAGACAGCGGAGACCGCTCCTAACTATTCCCCGATCACGGATGCGAAGATCAATGAATATCTCGCCCGTCCGGAGTTCTCGGACATCACGCTGGAGAAGATCATCTCCCAGCAGTGGGTCAACCTGTACATGAATCCGGAGGAGATGTGGGCGACATGGAAACGCACCGGTCTGCCGGCGTTCAAGGCCAAGCCGGAGCCGGAGGGCGGCGTGGCTTTCCTGGAGGAGATCAAGGACGCCAAGAATGTTCTCACAATCCCGAGGCGCAACTCTCTCGGCACGCCTAACACGCTTAACATCGCCAACTACAACACGGCCATCGACGCTCTGAAGAAAGACGCCAAGTACGGCTCCGACAACGACAGGACCGAAGGCCGCATCTGGTGGGACGTTGAGTAAGACTGAATATTACTCCAAGAGAGGGTGGCTGAAGGACTTTGGCCACCCTCTTTCATTTTGACACCGGACCGCTCATGTGAAGACCGGCACTTCGACTGGATCAGTGACCGTGATGTTCCGGTCGCCGAGGCTGTAGAAGAGACTTGTCCATTAGCCGCGCAAGCGTGAAATGCCAGAGGATCACCCCGACGGAGACGGAGACGTTCAGCGAGTGCTTGGTGCCGAACTGCGGGATTTCCAACGTCATGTCGGAAGCGTCCACAACCGCCTGATCCACCCCATCCACCTCGTTGCCGAAGATCAAAGCATATTTCTTTCCCTCGGCGAATTCCGGCGAGAATTTCTCCAGACTGACAGAATTGACGGTCTGCTCCACACTGACGATCTCATACCCCACTGAACGCAAATGGCTAACCACATCCAGAGTGCTGTCCGAATGCTCCCAAGGCACACTGTCCTCCGCCCCGAGGGCCGACTTGTGGATCTCCGCCGACGGCGGCACCGCGCATATTCCGCAAAGCCAAAGCTTGTCGATCTTGAAAGAGTCGCAGGTGCGGAACGCCGAACCGACATTATGCGCGCTGCGGATGTTGTCCAGCACCACAACCACCCCGATCTGAGGAAGTTCCTTATATTCATCGGGAGACACTCTTCCCATTTCTATGCTCAACAGCTTTCTGTCTTTCACCATATCATGCTTTTATGGTTGCAAATATAGCAAAAATCGTTTTTTAATCTTATCTTTGTCAATCCCGGCACATAAACGACGGGTAACACTAACAACAGAATTTTATGAAACAGGATCTTCAGATTTTTGATCTGATCAGAAATGAAAAGGAAAGGCAGTCTTCCGGACTCGAATTGATTGCATCAGAAAACTACGTAAGCGATTACGTGCTGGAGGCGATGGGATCCATCTGCACCAACAAGTACGCCGAAGGCTACCCTGGCAAGAGGTACTATGGCGGCTGCCAGATCGTCGACCAGATCGAGCAGCTTGCGATCGACCGCCTCTGCAAGATCTATGACGCTGAATATGCCAACGTTCAGCCTCACTCCGGCGCCCAGGCCAACATGGCCGTCATCATGGCGTGCCTCAAACCAGGCGACACTTTCATGGGACTTGACCTCTCACAGGGAGGCCACCTCACCCACGGCTCGCCTGTCAACGCCTCCGGAATTCTCTATCATGCTGTGGCTTACGGTCTCAACGAGGAGACCGGGATGATCGACTACGACAAGATGGAGGCCACTGCCCGCGAGTGCAAGCCGAAACTCATCATCGGAGGCGCTTCGGCATATTCCCGTGAGTGGGACTATGAAAGGATGCGCGCCATCGCCGACGAGGTGGGAGCCCTCCTTTGGATCGATATGGCCCACACAGCCGGCCTCATCGCCGCGGGTCTGCTCAAGAACCCTGTCAAATACGCCCACATCGTGACATCCACCACCCACAAGACACTTCGCGGACCACGCGGAGGCATCATCCTGATGGGCAAGGACTTCGACAATCCTTGGGGATTGAAGACACCTAAGGGCGAGATCAAGAAGATGAGCGCGATCCTCAACTCAAGCGTGTTCCCTGGAGTTCAGGGCGGACCTCTTGAGCACGTGATCGCCGCCAAGGCTGTCGCTTTCTACGAGGCGATGCAGCCTGAATATGTGGAATATCAGAAGCAGGTTATGGCCAACGCCAGGAAGATGGCCGAGGAGTTCGTTGCAAGAGGCTACAAGGTGGTTTCCGGCGGCACAGACAACCATCTGATGCTGATCGACCTCAGGACCAAGTTCCCTGACGTGACCGGAAGGATGGCCGAGAAGGAGCTGGAGAAGGCCGAGATCACCCTCAACAAGAATATGGTTCCGTTCGACACCCGTTCTCCGTTCAAGACATCCGGAGTCAGGGTCGGCACACCGGCCATCACTTCCAGAGGTTTCGTGGAGAAGGACATGACCGAGATCGTCGAGCTGATCGACACCGTTCTCAGCGCCGTGGCCAAGTACGCCGATGTTGTCAATGGTGTCTCCCAGGAAGGAGCCGAGGAGTACGCCAAGGTTCTTGAGACCGTAAGGCACAAGGTCCACAATATGACCGCCGGCCGTCCGCTAAACAGATACTAATCGAATATCGGATCTCGATTCCGCATTGTATGATACAACCCTCGGAAGTTCCAATGTAACTTTCGGGGGTTGTCCATATTCAGTTCACGAATATCATTGAATATCAAGATATTCACAACATACGATTGTCCACATCCAGGCATCGCGAATATGGATATTCCGGAGTAACTTTGCACCCGAAAATTAGTTTACAAATCAAACGGCATTATGAAAACAAAGATTGTTCGTGGCATACAACTGTTCTGGGCATATTTCATCGCGCTCGGAGCTGTTGTCGGATTCGGAATGATGATCTACGACCCGAGCGGGGTGACATTCCAGATGGATCCGCTGCTTCCCCAACTCAGGGAAGCGTTTCCGTTCCTCTCCTTTATGTTCGGAAACTTCATCTGGTCTGCGTTCGCGCTGCTGACCGTCAACGGAATCACAAATATGGTTTCTATCTACCTAATTCATAATAATAGTGAATATGACGCATTGAGCGGTCTGTTCTGTGGTCTGATCCTGATGATATGGATCCTTGTGGAGTTCTACATCTGGGGATTCAGCGGGTTGTCGGTTGCCTACGGAATATTCGCAGCTTGCCAGATCCTCAATGCGGTCATATTCATAAAAAGCAAAAAAATAAAATAGAAATGAACATCAGAATTGAACAACCCAAAGACTACCGAGAGGTAGAGAACCTCACCAGAGAGGCATTCTGGAATACTTACAGACCGGGCTGCACAGAGCATTACGTGCTTCACAAGTACCGTGAGAACCCGGACTTCATCCCCGAGCTCGACTTCGTGATGGAGGAGGACGGGAAGATCATCGGGCACGTGATGTACTCCAAGGCCACCATCGTCCGCGAGGACGGCGGCATACTGCCGGCCTGGACATTCGGGCCGATCAGCATCCTTCCTGAATATAAACGCAAAGGCTACGGACTCAAACTCCTGACATATTCAATGGAGAAGGCCCGCGAGATGGGCATCGGGGTGCTTTGTATGGAGGGAAAGATAGGTTTCTACAAGCACGCGGGGTTTGTTGTCGCCAGCACTTTGAAGATCCATTACCACGGAGAGCCAAAGGACAGCGAGGTGCCTTATTTCCTCGCCAAGGAGCTCATCCCAGGCTATCTGGACGGAGTCGAGGGCACTTATATGACTCCGAAAGGTTATTATGTCGCTGACGAGAATCCTGAGGATTTCGAGGCGTTCGAGGCCACGTTCCCGGCGAAGGAGAAGGATTTCAACGAGGAGCAGCTTCCGCAGTTCTGCCAGAGTTGCGGGATGCCGCTGACAAGGAAAGAGGACTGCGGGACCAACGCTGACGGAAGCGTGAGCTTTGACTACTGCCAGTACTGCTATAAGGACGGCAAGTTCCTCCAGGACTGCACGATGGACGAGATGATAGATCACTGCTCGCGGTTTGTCGATGAGGTGAACAAGCATATTCCTGAGCCAATCACCCGGGAACAGTACAAGGATCAGATGCGGCAGTATTTCCCGCTTCTGAAACGGTGGAGGCGCTTCGACAAGCTCAGCGACCGCAATTAGTATGGTCACTGAGCCTGTCGAAGTGACCAATGGTAAAAGCCGGCATGGAGGATAACCGCCTGGTCTTCATGCAAAAACATACTGTCCTGGTACCTGTTACGGCACCAGGACAGAATGTTTTACGCTCATATTCAAGGCGTTAAGCGCCACGACAGATTCTAGTTGCCCACCGGGCGGATGACGAATCCGAACTCACGCTCGGTGGCCGGGATGAGGTACTGGTCCAGAGGAATTGTCCCCCAGGAATTAATGCCACCCACACCCATCTGCCTGAGGTCGAAGTTGACGTATGTCGTGCCGTTGGCGCGGTCGTTCTCGTGCGCCTTGGCCTTAAGGTTCAGGGAATGGCGGGCCTCGCCGTTCTGGGTGTTGGTCTTGTTGGCACGCTTCGGAGTACCGTTCTCAAGGCAGTCCAGATCCCTCATCGAGAACGGAAGGGCGGAGGCGGAGAACCTCTCGTCAGCGGTGACCTCAAGGCCGGTGCCGTTTGAGTCAAGGAGACGGAAATATCTCAGGCCGGTCTTCGTGCCGGACTCCTGAGTGCGGACATAGCCGTAGTGGTACTGGTCGTTGACACTCTGCACATAACGGCCGACAACGGCGGCGGAGTTCCTGTCGGAGTAGTTCTCCCAAGGGCCCTTGCCGTAGAAATCCACGGTGGTGAAACGGCCCGGCATCGCGAACTTCATTCCGAAACGCATAAGAGCCGGAGCCTTGGCCAGACCGCCGGCTTCCTTCATCGTCTCTGTCGCCTTGATGCTTCCGTCAGGGAATATCTCGTAGAACATCCTCACGGTGGCCGCCCCGCCGGCTATTGGTTCATATTCAGCGGACAAAGCCATAAGGCCGACACCATCGGTCGCCTTGTCAACAACAAGCGAACCGGCTTTCAGTTTATAGACAGGATAACGCCAGGTGTTGTACATCTCGCGGATCGTCATCGCACCCATATCGTTCTCGTTAGGTGCGCGGGCGAACTCCGGAGTCAACGGCTCGGACAGCATCTGGACGCCGTTCACGGTGTAACCGGTGAGGAATCCTGTGGCCTTGTCGAACGTAGCGGTCCAGTCGCCGACACGGTCAGCCTGCGTGCCGGCGAAAGCGAAGGAGCCGGAGAACACATAAGCGCCGGCGGTCTCGCTGTGAGCCAATGACTTGCCGCTAACTGAAGCGGATCCGGCGACGAAAGCGGCACCTGACTTTTCCCTAAGCATAATCTGGTCATAAGCCACCTCGGTTCCGGCCGGAAGCACACCGTCGGCAGTCTTGAGGACATACGAAACGTTAAGGAATATGTCAGCGTCAGCCTGAGGGATGGTCTTGAAGCCAAGGTCCACAGTCTCGGTCTTCCGCGGGGCGATGTTCAGGTTCTCAACGACTCCCGAGGACACGGCCTCACCGTCAACGGAAATATTCCAGAGCATCCGATACTGGCTCAGATCCTTGAAGAAATATTCATTGTAAACGTTCACGCGGCCCTGGCCTGCAAGTGATGTATGAACATTCCTGTGCTGGTAGCGGACCTCGTAGGCGTGAGGGTGCAGGGTCCTGTCGGCGGCGATGACGCCGTTGCAGTTGAACGAGCCGTCCGAAGGATCATATTCATTGAAATCACCACCGAACGCGAAGATGTGGTCGGTTCCGCCCTCGTTGGACGGCCAGCGGAGCGCCTGGTCAACAAAATCCCAGATGAAGCCGCCCTGATAGTTAGGATACTTGCGGATGAGGTCCCAATATTCCTTGAAATTTCCCATCGAGTTGCCCATCGCGTGGGCATATTCGCACTGTATCAGCGGTCTGTCAGGGTTTCCTTTTGCGAAATCCTCACACCACTTCGGAGAGGCATACATCGGGCAGATGATGTCGTTCTGACTGGCCTTCTCGGCTCTTTCGTACTGAACCGGTCTGGTAGGATCATTCGCTTTGAGCCAGTCGTAGCAGGCGACGAAAGTATCGCCGAATCCGGCCTCGTTGCCAAGGCTCCAGATAATAACCGACGGGTGGTTGAAGTCTCTTCGCATCATCCTCTGGTCACGGATGAGGTGGGCGGCCTTGTAATCCGGTCTCTTCGCCAGAGTCATGTCGCCGTACCCAATTCCGTGGGACTCGATGTTGCCCTCATCCACCACATAGAGGCCGTACTTGTCGCAGAGGGCGTACCAGCGAGGGTCATTCGGATAATGGCAGGTGCGCACTGCGTTCATATTCAGTTCCTTCATTATGCGGATGTCGTTGATCATGTCCTCCTCGGAGACGACATAGCCCTTGTCGGCGTTCATCTCGTGGCGATTCGCGCCCTTGATGAGGACAGGCTGGCCGTTGACAAGCAGCTGGCCGTTCTTGATCTCGACAGTTCTGAATCCGAAGTCGATGGACGTGCTTTCCACAACGTTCTTCCTGTCGGAGGCCGTCACTTTCAAAGTGTAGAGGTTCGGGATCTCAGCGCTCCAGAGGTCAGGATTCTGGACCGTTCCGTTCAGGACGGCCTCCCCTTTTACCGGAGTCGCCTCCCTGTAAGCCACCTGGTTGCCGTTCCTGTCGATGACGGCGACACGGACGTTCCTCACGCCCTTGGTGACCTTCGCGTTGACAGTGAAGTTCCCGTCCATCCCGGCGATGATGTTCACATCCTCGATGCGCTCCCTCTCGCGGGTATAGACATAGACCCCGCGGGCTATTCCGCTGAGCCTCCAGAAGTCCTGGTCCTCAAGATACGAGCCGTCGCACCAGCGGAAGATCTCAAGGGCGATGAGGTTCTCGCCTGCCTTGACGTACTTGGTCAGGTCGAAGCGGGCCTCCAGCTTGCTGTCCTCGCTGTAGCCGACCATCTTTCCGTTGACCCAGACACGGACGTTGGAGGTGGCGGAGCCGATGCAGAGGCAGATCTGTTTCCCGATCCACGACTTGTCAACGTTGAACATGCGGCGATACTGACCGACGTAGTTGTGCTCAGTCGGAGGGTACGGAGGATTGTTCTCGTAGTGCCCCCTCCAGGCGAAGCCGACGTTAAGGTAGATCGGGTCGTTGTACCCGTTCAGCTCCCACATTCCAGGGACCGGGATCGTGCCCCAGTCCGTGTCGTTGTAGTCCACGGCCTCGAAGCCTTTTGTGCGGCCCTCGATGGTCTCGTTCCATTTGAACTTCCAGACTCCGTTCAGAGTCAGGGTCTTCTGCTGGTCGGTGACAAAGGTGGCGGCCATCGGCAAGCGGTTCTCCTCGAACACGTTAGGATCCTGCCAAGGCTCCATCTTGCCGTTCTTGCCCGCAAAAAGCGGGGTCGCGGCTAAGGCTGCCGCCAGAATCAGTAGTGTTTTTTTCATATTCGATAATATAACTATTCACTTTATTATGGTCACTTCATTCTAAACCGCTATCTGCGCAGCAATGTCACTGTTCCGTCCATTGTGGAGGCGAGAATGTAAGTCACTTCCCCTTCGCTCCAGACCTCCATCGGATTCACAAGCGCGATGGAGATCTTGCGGGCCCAAAGCCTGCTGCCGTCCTCAGCGCCAAAGCCAATTATGTTGCCCTTGTCTGTCGGCATAATCACCTCATTTCCAATGCGGACGATCGAAGTCGGCGAAATCTCGTACCCAGCCCCAGTCTCAGCGCACCAATCCACCTCAAGGCTCGCCGCATCCACGGAAGTAATTGTGTGCCACATAGATTTGCAATAGACCTTCTTCCCGTCCGGCGAGACACCTACCGCCTCACGAGCAGACTTCTCATAATGACGGAGTTCCTTTCCGGTCGCCGCGTCAAGCGCATAAAGCCTCCTGTCCGGAACAGCTATGAATATCTTCCCGCACGCCTTGACTGGCCACACGGCCGCCGGGGAGTACATCCTCGAAGGCTTCTCGCATTTCCACTCCCATTGGAGCGCACCAGTCTGAGGATCAAGCGAATAAAGTCTGTTTCCCCAAGTGCCGAACACAACCTGATCCCGATCGACATAGGCGCGGCACTCAACGAATCCCTGCACGTCTGAATATGTCCACACAGCCTTTCCGGTCTTCAAGTCAAGGGCCCTGAAGCAACCGTCCGAAGCGCCGACATAGACCCTGTCATTGAATATCACAGGACTGCCCAGCACGGATTTCCTTGCGGCATATTTCCAGATCGTCCTTCCGTATTTGGCGTTCAGCGCATAGATGTTGCCGTCGGTGCAGCCGAAGACAAGGTATTTTCCCTGCACGGCCGGAGTCGAGAATATCTTGCCCGGAAACTTCTTCGTCCATATTCGCTTGCCGTCCTTGACGCTTATGCAGCGCACATTGCCGGAAGCGGTGGTGTACCAGGCGCGGTTTCCATTTCTTGCGAAGCCAGCGACTATATTGCTGTCATCCTTCAGCTTCCAGACCTCCTTGACAGGGCTGTCGCCATTGACATCGTAGCGCATCCACGGGTATGATGCCGGCAGGCCGTCGGCATCGTATGTCACGGTGTCCTTCACCTCTGTCAGTTTCCTCGTGTACCAAGGCTCCATCTGCACAGTCGTGGATCCATAAAGTCTTCTTTCAGAGACGGTCACACTGTCGTTCTGGATTGTGAACACATTGTAGCCCGGCTGCCTTCCGGCCGTCAGAGTCGAGCGGTCAAGAACGCCCGGCAGACCGTCATAATCCAGCGCCACATTCCTGTGCCAGTGTCCTCCAATCTCGAACCGAGTGCCGATCCTCTTGAGCTCACGCGTCACATCAAAATAGTTGAGCACCGATGTGTCCTGCGGGTAATGGTTTATGAATATCGTCTTCTTTCCCGGCTTGAGGCCTTTGAGCCATTCCATACTCTCCTGAGGAATCAGCGCGGGAGCCATCCTCATATCCGGCCCGCAGTTGCAGCCGATGAACCGCCAACCCTTGCACTCAAACTCGTAGTTTTCGTACCCGAACACCTTCAGGAAAGTGTTGCATCCACTCTCCGACCATTTGGCGTCATGGTTTCCAGCCACGACATAGTACTTGTACCTGAGCGAGTCCAACATCTGCTTCACCGCCGCGATCTCCTCGTCAGTCCCGAAGTCCGTCAAATCACCGCCTACCAGGACGAAATCCAACCCGTCCAATGTGTTGACATCCTTGACACAACGGCTGAGGTCCTTTACGGAACCGCTTCCGGCCGAATAATGCAGGTCAGTCAGGAACGCGAACCTGATAGGCGACTCCTGCGCCACAGCCACCGCCGCGGACACCCACACGGCAGCCATCAATGACATTACCTTTCTCATATTCATTTTAGCATCATTTATTTCAATTTCTTTCCCTGTCGCCACGTTTTTCAACACGCCAGCCTACAAATTTACTTAATTATAAGGAATATTCAGCCAGTCCGTCATCATATTCCAAAGTTTTTCCAACCGTTTTAGGGCAGAAATATTTGCGGATAACAGAAAAAGCGTTATCTTTGCATTCCCAATCAACGGTGCTTTGGCCGAGCGGTTAGGCACAGGTCTGCAAAACCTGCTACAGCGGTTCGATTCCGCTAGGCACCTCTGGAAAAGCCTTTGACGAATTATTGTCAGAGGCTTTTTGATATACATACGAGTTGACCACAAAATATAGCCAATTGATAATTGTCAGCATATCCAGTCAATAACACATTGCATATAATTATCTTAATATTAGTGCGATACGCCAAAAGATAGTCAATTCCCAAATTTGCCCGTCTTCCTTTAAAAGCAGGAATATGACGGAAAAACGCTCGTAAAGAAATCTTTGCCCTTCTAAAAGCGCGATTTACACAAAGTAACGCCTGTGAAATAGTTCGTTTAACAGACAATGCAGGCTCCACAGACTATTCCACAATATGCCCATAGCACTCAGGTGTGCGAACATATTCACACCTGGAAGAGCAATTCACTGGCTATCAAGCCTATGGTGTTCCAGGTGCGTCTGGTTTCTCGCACTTGGAAGTCCGGAACACCAATAGAACACTCTGTACGGGGGGAGCCGACTCTCAGGTGTGCGAATATGCTCGCACCTAAAACTCTAACTTATTAGCTATCAGAAGAGTAATGTTTCAGGTGCGCATAGTTTTTCACACCTGGAAGAGCGGCCTCCTATTGTTTTACAGGACAGAAAATGTACGAGAGAATACCTTTGTATGCACCGAATATACTGAGGCGCGACATTGGTACAGAAAGCACACTTCTGGTGCACCTCTCTTAACTAAGAAGCAATTGCCCCCCCTCGCACAAGAGAATATTTTACGTTTGCTGAAGGATCGGCAAGTTGGATATGGCGATGACTTTGACTTCTACAAGAACAAGATGAGAAGGCTAAGAAAGAGTTCCAAGAAATCAACGCGGAATATTTTAAGGCAATCTATTTCAGTCTCGCGCCACTTCTTTGCGTACCGATGTACCAGCAAATAAGGCCTTTGGAGGCGATTTATGGCAGAGGAACTCTCAAGCGCAGCTCATTCTGGGAGGACGAATCTTTGGCTAACTTCTGGGGAGAAGATCGCTTAAAGCACCCAAGTTGTGTCACTGACAGTATCCTCAAGACAGAGAAACGGGACGTGGGGAACGGTGATTCGGTCATAACGGTCTATGCCTATGGTTACCGTAGAATGCAACGACTTACATATGTCAGCGTATGGGGTGGCGATGGAAGATCACATCAAGTGCCCGTTTATCGGGATGAATACATAAGCGTCACAGGACAAGGAAGCATCCGCATACGAGAGGATATTGATTTTGAGGATAGCGCGATCAGCCAGCGCGAACGTTTGGATCATATCAACACAGTACTGGACAGTGCGAACCTGAACATCTACAGAAGACACATAGCGCCTAAAGTGTAATGTACTTTAAGCAGAATACCAACCGAAGGCCAAGCAGCGCTTTGGCAGCGTGGCAGATAACTAGCTGATAATCAAAAGAAAACACAAACTCCAGGTACAGGATTCGGCACCAGGAGTTTATTTAATCAGTTGATTGTCAAAGGCATAAATGCCACGTCATTCAGCGGTATCTGATGACATCATCGCTACTCCACGTAGAGAAGGAGTCCCTTGAGGTACTCGCCTTCCGGGTGGTAGATGTTGACGGCGTGGTCAGCGGGCTGGTTCAGACGATCGAGGATACGGACGCTGCGGCCGGTCTGGGCGGCGGCGGAGAACACGGCGAGGGCAAAGCCCTCCTTGTCAACGACTTGCGAGCAGCTGAACGTGAAGACCAAGCCTCCGGGAGCGACCTTGGAGATCGCGGCGGCGTTCAGACGCTGATAGGCACGGAGGGCGTTGTTCAGGGCACCTCTATGCTTGGCGAATGCCGGAGGATCCACGATCATCAGATCGTACTTGTCCTCTGGGACGTTGCGCAGGAACTCGATGGCATCGGCGCAATAGCCTGTGTGTCGGGATGGCTCGAAACCGTTCAGGAACATATTCCTTTCTACCATATCGATGGCCTTGCGGGAGCTGTCCACGGAATCAACGTGAACTGCGCCGGCGCCGAGGGCATAGACGGAGAAGCCTCCGGTGTAGCAGAAGAGGTTCAGGACGTTGCGGCCTCGGGAATATTTCCCGACAAGGGCCCGGTTCTCCCTTTGGTCGAGGAAGAAGCCGGTCTTCTGGCCTTCGGTCCAGTTGACAAAGAATTTATGGCCGTTCTCAAGGACGATCTGCTCGTCATCGGAGAAGTTCTCGGAGCGGTAAAGGTAGCCGTCAACAAGGTCGAGGCCGGCCTTGAACGGGGCTGTGCCGGAGCTCTTGTCATAGACTGCCTTCAAGGACGGGCCATAGACGGATTTCAGGGCCTCGCAGATCGCGCCTTTCGCACGGAACATTCCTACGGAGTGGGCCTGCATAACGCAGACGCCATCGTAATAGTCTATGATCAGGCCGGGGAGACCGTCGCCTTCGCCGTGGATAAGGCGGTAGCAGTTGGTGAGGGCGGGTTCTCTGACAAGGCCAGTCGCTTCGACAGGCTCAGCGACCGGAGAGACAGGCTCAGCGACCGGAGAAACTGGCTCGGCGGCCGAAGAAACCGGGCAGGCCAGTCCAACGGCGACACGTACCCGGAGCGCCCGGGCGATCATATTCTTCCAAAAGTCTGGCGAAAAGACATCCTCGCCGGCGAAACTCAGCACACGGACGGCGATAGATCCTATCTGATAGTGCCCGTAAGCCAGAAAATCCCCGCCCTGAGAGAACACACCGACGATGTCACCTTCAGCCGGCTCGCCGACAATCTGGGCGATGGCACCAGAGAATACCCACGGATGGAATCTCAAAAGAGAGTCCTCTCTACCTTTCTTTAATATTATCTTTGTCATTTTCAGTGTGTTTTGGAGGGTTTGGAAGCATCTGCTCCGGAGTCAACGGATTCTTCTCCGAGGCCAATAGCTTGTAGTACATCTCACGGCATATCCAAGCGTCTGTCGCGGCATAGGCCTGCTGCGAATCCGAGAGGACATCCGCCTCCCAGTTGGAAAGCTGCTGGGTCTTGGAAATCCGCACCCCAAGGATTATCGCGGCCATTTTCTTGACACTCTTGTCCTTGATGCCATATTCCCAGACCATCTTCTGGAGATCGACGAAGGATTTCGGCTCGAAATCGTGATGCTTCTTCAATCCGCGGACATCATCAGTGACCGCTGCTCCCACCTTGATTATTTCTTTGTTACCCAGTATCTTGCGAAGGGACTTAGGGATTCCGCCCATAAGCTTCACCCTGAACAGGAAAGCCCTCTCCTTGCCGGAAAGCTGCAACAGAGAGACCCCGTAGTGCGGCTGGTTCGCCGAGAAACAAGGCCGGGACTCCGTGTCGAAACCGATAACCTTCTGCCGCCTCAGATAACTGATGGCCTTGAGAAACTCAAAGCCTTGGTTGTCAATGACCTTAATCTTACCTGGAAAGCTCGAAGGCTCCAGCTGTTCCATTTCCTCCGGACTAATGCTGATTTTGTACGTCATAGGAATAATAAGTGTTTGGAGCAAGAACCTCGACCGTGTCTGGGTACGAAGCCGGGACAAGACTGTCAATGAACGGAAGGACGGACACCTTGGAATCCAAGGAATCACGCACCGCCATATAAAGCCTTGCGACAGGGTATGCAATGTTGTGCGTGAAAGCGTCCCTTTCCCTCATCTTTCGGAAGCAAGCCTCAGTGAATGAAAACGTTGTGTCAGACGAACATATTACCGGGACATCGCAGCCTATCCTTTCGAAGAGATCGCTGACATCGCTCCCGCCATATTCAGAAAGAATCGGGTTGCAGATGATGAGGATCTTGCAGCGGGAAGGAATTTTGAGAGCGGCGAGCGCGCCGTTTACCGTCAACTCCCGCAAGACAGTCTGTCCGTCTTTCGTGGCAGGCCGGTTCATATAGGCGGTGTCGGCGAAATTCAGGATAGAGACGATTGTCTCCCCCGCAAAGTCCGGCAGGCCGTCGCTGATTTTCCGCGCGTCAATATTGTCGAAATCGTCACAGATCATCATCCTTTCGCTGAGACGAAGGCACCCCGACGGATCGCCGACCAGAACTATCGTCCCCGAGGATTTGCCGTTGCTTTCAGCCAATGTCCGCAGTTCCGGAAGGGAATCCGTCAGGAGGGAATTGACGTAGGCTATTGTTCTATAGCCATTTTCAACCCGCCTTGAACAGCTGGAAGCCGCAATGACGGATAGAGCCAACAATATTACCGCAAAAAATCTCTTCACTGTTATCAAATACCTTCCAGACGGCATAGCCGCCCGGACCACTCTTAAATTCGTACAATTCCGAACCGTTGTCTTGATCTGTCCGCCTAAAGATTTCTCACCTTTAAAACATTTCAGACAAATTAAAACTGATTCAGACTGCAAAGGTAAAAAAATCTTCACTATCTTTGAAGATAGTAAGCCTTAAAAAATAAGTCGATAAAGATTTGGCGGTATTTTAGAGGATATGGTTCTTTTGGAAGAAGGAGTGTGCCGGTGGCACATGACTGATGAGAAAAGAAATATAGACCGAAAAGACAATCAAAGATTATCAAGT
>OIXO01000047.1_pt1 | contig 14235 bp, 10 predicted proteins | sample 1588031 | NCBI WGS metagenome assembly OIXO01 (sample SAMN03283242) | human gut metagenome | biome: human-associated habitat; material: feces | host: Homo sapiens | place: Peru | collected 2012
TAAGTTTTGCAGAGACACATTCAAGACAAGGATCAAACTTCCAGACCGATACTATTTTAACAGGGAGTTAGGCTTTATTCTTCCTGAATCATATGTGGTCAAAGGCAAGGTTGACAAAGTTCTGAAGTCATCTTGGAACTATTGCCACAGGATAATAAGGGACATAGATGCTTACGTTAATATTTCGGAAGGCCTTGGAGAGAGTGTCAATCTGTCCGAAGAGGAGGTGAATATGATCATCAAGAAACTCATAAAGGATGAATATAAGGTTGATTCAATTTTAGATTTAGGAGTAGATGATAGATGCCGATTGGCTATCGTTCTCAAAAAGAAATACAGACTTGACACAAAAAGGATTTCAAGAAAAGTGCGGATTGAGTACGACATATTGAAAAAGCTCTTTGGATGATCAAACGTATCGCTTAAGCGGTTCTCCAGAAGCAAGATTAACGGTGAAGGGCGCCTGTGGAAGAATGATTTGCACGCTACGAGCGTGATTAATAGTGAAAAACGCTTGTGGCGGACGTGTAAATCCTCCACGGGCGGTTTTAATGGGGAAACACGCCTGGCGAGAATGGGAAGAGATGATAAGGGAAAGGATACAGAAATGGCCTGAAATCCTACTGGAATCCAGGCCTTAAATTGTTATAAACTATATTCCTGACTATTCAGCGGAATCGTCATCTCCGCCGTATTGAGAGATGTTGTCATCCGGAAGGGTGGTGTCGGCCGGAGCGTCAGCTGAAGATCCTGCAACATCCTCGTTCTCGGCGTCCTCCTCTCCCTCAAGCCATCTCTCAAGAGCCTCGGCATCATCGGTTTTCACCTTGATCTTCACAAGGTTGATGGAATCATCCGTCTCGACGGTGACAGCATAGAAACTGGTGCCGTCAGGTTTTGGATACTTGACAAGGTCAGGGAGATAGTCGCTGAAACCTCTTGGATATTTCTCATTGAACGCTGCGGCAAGCGCTTCGGACATATTCTCGTAGCTTACCACGTGTCTTTTCTTCTGATCTGGTGCCATACTCATTTATAAAACCAAATAAAACTATATTCTTAACACAACCGCGGCACATCGTTCCTGAATATGAAATTCGGGAATTTCAGGCCATTGCAAGGTGACGGAAAAGGATCTTTTCAAAAGTCCCTCGTTTTCGGGTGCAATATTAAGACATTTTTCCGAATTGAGAAGCAAACACGCTACTATTTTCTGAAAAAAAACGATTTCTGCCGTTTCTTCTTCTCCGGATCACGTTCGACAAACACCGGCTTCATGGTACGCGGGTCGATTCCGGTGTAGTACATCACGGATGAGGTGGTCATCGGAGTCGGTGTGAAATCCTGCACCTGATCCATATATATTCCTTTCAAAGCAGGATTTTTGGACAGGTTCTCCATATCCTTCATCGTGCAGCCTGGGTGCGAGGAGATGAAATATGGAACGATTCCGGTGCGCCGTCCGTTCTGGGCGCAGATCTTGTCAAACTCATAGCGGAGTCTCTCGAACAGTTTGAACGAAGGCTTGGCGATGTACTGAAGAACCTTGTCCTCCGTGTGTTCCGGAGCGACTTTCATACGCCCGGATGTATGGTCAAGAATCAAAGTCTTGAGGTAAGGCTTGGATGTCTCGTCCACAAAGCCTTTCTCATCGAGGAACAAATCGTAACGGATCCCGCTGCCGATGTAGGAATGGCGTATTCCCGGCACGGCATCGACCTTCCGGTACAACTCAAGCACCTGTTTGTGAGAGCGGTTCATATTCGGACACGGAGCCGGAAACAGACAGGATTTCCTGCGGCATTTGTCGCAAAGGTCCGGGTTCTTGCCACGCATCATATACATATTGGCCGTAGGGGCCCCGAGATCGGAGATATTCCCCGCAAAGCCTGGCATCTTGGCCAATTTCTTAACCTCAGCGACTATGGACTCCTGCGAACGGGACTGGATGAACTTACCCTGATGCGCGGCGATGGTGCAGAAATTACATCCTCCGAAGCACCCTCGGTGAGTGATGATGGAATCCTTGATCATGTCATAGGCCGGGATCCTCTTCCCCTTGTAGCGCGGATGCGGCAACTTGGTGAAAGGCAGATCCCAAAACGAGTCCATCTCCTCGGTCGTGGACGGTGAATATGGCGGATTGATCTGTACATAGCCATTCCCGACAGGCTCGACGATCGTCGCCGGATGCATCATATTGGCGTGAGTCTCAATCAGATGAAAGTTCTCGGCGAACGCCTTCTTATCCTTCTTGCACTCCTCGAACGAATGAAGCACCAACGGCTCCTTGACCTTCCACTTTCCGCTCATCAGAAAGGCGATCTGCGGGATCCTATGGATTTCGTGAATATTCCTCTGCGCCTCTATGGCTCTCGTCAGCTCGATCATCGGCTTCTCCCCCATCCCGTAGCAAAGGTAGTCAGCCTTGCACCACTGCAATATGGACGGAACAAGTTCATCTTTCCAATAGTCATAATGGGTAAGCCGACGGAGCGAAGCCTCGACTCCCCCGATGATGACCGGCACATCGGGATAGAGTTTTTTTAATATGTTCGTATAGACACTGACCGCATAATCCGGCCTCTGTCCGGCCTTGCCTTCCGGCGTGTAGGCGTCATCGTGACGGAGACGCTTGCCGGCAGTGTAATGGTTCACCATCGAATCCATAGCACCGGCGTTCACTCCGAAATAGAGCCTCGGAGCGCCTAACTTCTTGAAATCCCGGAGGTCATCCCTCCAGTTAGGCTGCGGAACGACAGCGACCCGGTAGCCGAAATGCTGAAGCCAGCGGGCTATGCAGGCCGTGCCGAAAGAAGGGTGGTCCACAAAGGCATCACCCGTGAAAAGGATGATGTCGATGTAGTCCCACCCTAAGGCTTCAACCTCCTTTTTGGAGGTCGGGAACATATAATCCGTTTCGGACATCGGAAATATTCCTACATTCTTTCAGGCAGTTCGATTCCGAGGATGCCCATCGCCTTGCGTAGGACGGCGGAAAGCGTGTCGATCAGCACCAGACGCATCTTGAGCACATCCTCGTTCTCCTCCTTGAGGATCGGCGTGTCGTGGTAGTACTGGTTGAACTCCTTGGCGAGGTCGTAGGCATAGTTGGCGATGACGGCCGGTGAATATGCCTGCGCGCCTTCGGCTATCTTGGCCGGGAATGTGTTCAGCAGCTTTATCAAACGGATCTCCTTGGCGCTGAGCTCAACCTTCGGCAGAGGAGAGGCGGCATATTCAATGCCCTTCTCCGCGGCCTTGCGCAGGATGGAGCGGATGCGGGCGTGGGTGTACTGGATGAACGGGCCGGTGTTGCCGTTGAAGTCGATGGACTCTTTCGGGTTGAAGAGCATCGTCTTCTTCGGATCTACCTTGATGATGAAGTACTTAAGGGCGCCGAGACCTATCATGTGATAGAGCTTCGCCTTGTCCTCCTCACTCATGTCGGCCAGCTTGCCGGACTCGTCAGAGGTCGCGCGGGCCTCCTCGTACATCTTCTGGATAAGGTCATCGGCATCCACAACGGTTCCCTCGCGGGATTTCATCTTGCCCTCAGGCAGCTCGACCATTCCGTAGGAAAGATGGAATATGTTGTCGGACCATTCGAATCCCAACTTCTTGAGGATCAGTTTCAACACCTGGAAGTGGTAGTTCTGCTCGTTGCCGACCACATAGACGTGAGAGTCAAGGTGATATTCAGCGAAACGCCTTTCGGCCGTTCCCAGATCCTGGGTGATGTAAACCGACGTTCCGTCAGAACGGATGAGCAGTTTCCTGTCAAGTCCGTCGGCCGTGAGGTCGCACCAGACGGAGCCGTCCGGATCCTTCACGAACACGCCCATATCCAGTCCCTTCTGAACCAACTCCTTACCAAGAAGATAGGTCTGGGACTCGTAGTAAACCTTGTCGAAAGTGATTCCGAGAGCCTTGTAGGACTCGTCGAAGCCCTTGAGCACCCAGCCGTTCATCCTGGCCCAAAGGTCGCGGACCTCCTTGTCGCCGGCCTCCCATTTCTGGAGCATCTCGTGGGCTTCCTTGAGGCAAGGGGCCTCCTTCTTGGCGGTCTCCTCGTCCATTCCCCCGGCAATCAACTCCTCGACTTCCTTCTTGTAGATGTCGTTGAAAGCCACGTACATATCCCCGACAAGATGGTCGCCCTTAATCCCCGTGGACTCCGGAGTCGCGCCGTTGCCGACCTTCAGCCATGCAAGCATGGACTTGCAGATGTGCACTCCCCTGTCGTTGACAAGGGTGGTCTTGATCACGTTGTTGCCGCTGGCCTTCAGAAGCCTTGACACCGAGTCACCCAGAAGGTTGTTCCTGATGTGTCCCAGGTGAAGAGGCTTGTTGGTGTTCGGCGACGAGAACTCGACCATGATGTTCTTGCCGGTCGTCGGCAGGTCACCGAAGTCCTTGTCAGCCACGATCTCTCCGAAAAGTTCGTTCCAGAAGAGATTGGAGAACAGAAGGTTAAGGAAACCTTTGACGCAGTTATATTCAGAGATTTCCGGCACGTTCGCCTTCAGCCATTCTCCGATGGCGTTGCCGGTGTTCTCCGGAGTGGAGTGCGACAGGCGCAGGAGCGGGAAGACGACGAGCGTGAAGTCTCCGGTGAATTCCTTCCTTGTGACGGAGACCTGAAGCGCCGACGGTTCGATGTCGGCGTTATAGAGTGCCTTGATGGCTTCTGAAGCCTTAGAGGCGATAAAAAGTTCCGGGGTCATTAACCGAGATAGGTTTTAAGAAGTTTGCTTGCGGATGGTTTCTTTAGCTTGCGGATCGCCTTCTCCTTGATCTGGCGGACTCTCTCTCTTGTGAGGTCAAGCCTCTCGCCGATCTCCTCAAGGGTCATCTCCTGACAGCCGATGCCGAAGAAAGACTTGATGATCTCGCGCTCACGGGTCGTCAGGATCTGGAGAGACCTTTCGATCTCGGTGCTGAGGGACTCGTTCACAAGGCCTCTGTCGGCCATCGGCGAGTCATCGTTAGGAATCACATCCAGAAGGCTGTTGTCCTCGCCCTCTACGAACGGGGCGTCCACGGACACGTGTCTTCCGGACACCCTGAGGGTGTCGGAGATCTTGTCCTGCGGGATGTCTATCATCTCGGATAGTTCTTCATTGGAAGGGCTTCTCTCGTTCTTTTGCTCGAACTGTGAAAGAGCCTTGTTGATCTTGTTCAGGGAACCGACCTGGTTGAGCGGAAGCCTGACAATCCTGGACTGCTCGGCAAGAGCCTGAAGGATTGACTGGCGGATCCACCACACGGCGTATGAAATGAACTTGAAACCTCTGGTCTCGTCGAACTTCTCGGCGGCCTTGATCAGGCCGAGATTGCCCTCATTGATCAAATCCGGAAGGCTAAGCCCCTGATTCTGATACTGCTTCGCAACAGAAACCACAAATCTAAGGTTGGCCCTTGTGAGTTTCTCCAAAGCTTTCTGGTCACCCTTGCGGATTCTCTGGGAAAGCTCTACCTCCTCTTCCGGAGACACCAACTCCTCGCGGCCGATCTCCTGGAGGTACTTGTCCAGGGACGCGCTCTCGCGGTTGGTGATTGACTTTGTAATCTTTAATTGCCTCATATCTTGTAATACACAAATTTCCCTGACGGAAGGCGCGGAGCCGTTTCCGTCAGGGAAACACTATCCTATAACCTTCATCAACTACTCTTTACTGAATCCGAAGAAGGCTTTTCTACCGTTGGCTGTGACACCTTCGATATAAACCGCCCTCTTTGCGGACTTGGCGATGTTCAAAACATCCTGAGGTGTGCCGACCGGCTGATCGTTGACGTAGGTGATGACCATTCCATCCGAAGCGCCTGCCTCAAGCATCTTGCCGCTTCCGACGGATGTGACCTCGACACCTTTCTTCAGACCGAACTTCGCAAGAGTCTCCTTGGAAGCCTCCTTAAGAGTCGTGCCGAAGAAAGCGATCTCTCCGTCACCGACCACAGTACCGTTCTCGGTGCTACTGCCCTGGAATGTGACCTCAAGTTCCTTCTCCTTGCCGTCACGGATGATCTTGACCTTAGCCTTGTCACCAGGATGGAAGGTATTGACCTTGACCTGAACTGCGGAGCCACTCTTCACATCGGTTCCGTCAATGGCCACAATCACATCCCCTTCCTTCATTCCGGCCTTGTCAGCGGAGCTGCCTTTCGCAACCTCTCTGATATATACGCCTTCCGGAGAAGAAAGTTTCAATTTTTTCAACATATCATCGACAGAATCATATTTCAGATTCTTGGCAAGACCTTCGCTGAGATCAGACATAGCGATTCCAAGAACGGCTCTCTTCACTGACCCAAAGTCAATCAAGTCTTCTACAACCTTCTTCACAATATTCACCGGCACAGCGAATGAATATCCCGAATATGCTCCCGTCTGTGAAACAATAGCGGTGTTGATGCCGACAAGCTCACCGGTCTTGTTGACAAGGGCGCCACCGGAGTTGCCAGGGTTGACAGCCGCGTCGGTCTGTATGAACGACTCGATCTGGATTCCGCCATTGTTTCTCTCACGAGGATCGTGCGCCATCGAACGTCCCTTGGCGCTGACAATGCCGGCTGTGATGGTGGACCTGAGCTGGTAGCCAAGAGGACTGCCCACGGCCAAAACCCACTCACCGAGCCTCAACTGGTCGGAATCCCCGAACGGAAGCGTCGGAAGTCCCTGAGCGTCAATCTTTATCAAAGCGACATCCGTAGCCGGGTCAGTACCGATGACCTTGGCGTCATATACCTTGTTGTTATTCAGGGTGACCTGTACCTTCGTCGCGTTGGCGACCACGTGGTTGTTGGTCACGATGTAGCCGTCAGGACGGATGATCACTCCAGAGCCGCTTCCCTGCTGCTCTCTTGTCTGAGGGCCTTCATCCCCGAAGAAGAAACGGAAGAACGGATCCGTCATCTGATATTGCTGGGTCACCGTCACCTCCACATAAACAACAGCATCAACCGCAGCCTCCGCGGCGTAAGTCAGATCCGGATAGTCCGACTGTGCCAGATTGACAGTCTTTGTGACCGTTCCGTTCTCTGTACTTGTCACATTGTCTCCATCATTCACGGTGGCCGCCTTGACGACACCGTATGCCGCCAGCACGCTGAACAATACTGACAGCACCACTGTTAACAAACCTTTTTTCATTTCTGACATATTAATTAAATTTATCAATATTCAATCACAAGCATCCGGATGGTGCTTCCGAAGCCCAAGGCAAAAAATCAAATATGATGCCATAATATTAAGGGAATATTCGTATATTTGCCTTTCACAGAGGTTTGCCACCGGGCGGCCTGTAAAGATGAAATAAAAAAACACTGACGAATATGAAATTCAATGTATCAAGCACAGAACTTCTGAAAGGGTTGATGGACATCTCCAAGGCCATCCCGGCCAAGTCCGCGCTTCCGATTCTGGAAAATTTCCTGTTTGACCTCAAAGGCAACATCCTTGAGGTGACAGCATCTGATTCCGAGCTTACATTACGTACCGAGATAGAGGTTGACACGACCGAAGAGGAAGGCAAGATAGCCGTTCCGGCAAGACACATCATAGATTTGCTCAAGGAGCTTCCTGACCAGCCGGTAGCCATCAGCACCGCGAACGACAGCTCGATAGAGTGCAAGTGGACAAGCGGTAACTCCGTGCTTCCTTTCTTCCCGGCCGAGGACTATCCTGAGATCAAAGGGACAAGCGAGGACGCCGAGAGGATCGAGTTCCCGGCCGAAAGCCTGATAGAAGGCATAAACAGCACGATCTACGCCACGGCAGATGACGAGATAAGGCCGGCGATGAACGGAATATTCTTTGATTTCAGTCCCGAATCAACCACTCTCGTGGCCTCAGACTCGCACAAGCTCATCTGCTACACGGCCAAGGAAGTGAAGACCCCGGAGAAATGCTCGTTCATTCTTCACAAGAAGCCGGCGGCCGTCCTGAAGTCCATCCTCGGGAAAGACGACGGAACTGTTGAGATCGCGTTCGATTCCAGCACCGTCCTCTTCACCTTCGGGAAGACTACCATGGTGTGCAGGCTGATTGTCGGCAAGTACCCTAAGTACCGCGATGTGATCCCTCAGAACAACTCCAGCGTGCTGAAGATCGACAGGGCGATGTTCCTGAATACGGTAAGGCGTGTGGCCGTCTGCGCCAACAAGGCCTCCAACCACATCAAACTGGATCTCAAGCCAGGCCAGATGGAGATCACCGCACAGGATCTCGGTTTCGCCATCGCAGCCTACGAGAAGATCAACTGCGACTACAGCGGTGACGAGCTGACCATCGGATTCAAGTCAACATTCCTCACGGAGATCCTCGCCAACATGAGCTGCGAGACAGTCGTGATGAAGTTCGCCGACGCGCGCAGGGCTGCCCTCATCATTCCTTCAGAAGAGGATGATGAGAGCGGAAAGATCTGCGGAATCCTGATGCCTATCATGGTTTAACCTTCGGAGAATCAAAGCTATGGAACTTTCTCTTGAAAGGCCTCTGCTTTTCTTTGACATTGAGAGCACGGGGCTTAATATTGTCAATGACTGCATTGTCGAACTGAGTTTTGTCAAGGTGTTCCCTGACGGACACCACGAGGTGAAGACCTGGAGGGTCTGTCCTTGGGACTACACTCTCCGCAAACAGCATCCGATCAATCCCGAAGCCAGTCAGGTGAACGGGATCAAGGATGAGGATGTCGCAAAGGAGAAGAAATTCATCGAGATTGCGGCCGAAGTCGTGGATTGGCTGAGAGACAGTGATCTGGCAGGGTATAATTCCACAAAGTTCGACCTGCCGATGCTGTCCGAGGAACTTGAGAGGGTACGTGCCTATTGTATGCGCAGGCTTGCGGATCCAAGGAACACTCCTGAGAACAAGGCCAAGGCCAAGGCAACCCTTGAGGCCACGGACATCGACCTGCACTCCAAGCAGATGATCGACGTGCAGACGATCTACCATTATATGGAGCCACGCAACCTCAAGGCCGCATACCGTTTCTATTGCGGCGGAGAGGATTTCGAGAACGCCCATTCAGCCGAGGCTGACACTATGGCTACATATGAAGTGCTTAAGGGCCAACTGGATATGTACCAGACTCCGACAAAGTACCACGAGCAGGTTCTCAAGAACGATGTCGAGTTCCTGTCCGGAGTCGCCGGCCGTCCACGCACCGTTGACTATGCCGGCAGACTGATTCTCGGCAAGAACGACGAGCCGACCATCAGTTTCGGAAAGCACAAGGGCCACACGGCCAGGGAGGTATATGAGACCGAGCCGGCCTACTTCGCCTGGATCGAGAACGGTGAGTTCACGATGGACACCAAGCGACAGTTCGCACGCCTGAAGGAGCAGTTCGACAAGGAGAAAAAGGAAGCCGCCAAAGCCAGAGAGGCCGAAATGAGCAAGCCACTTGAGGGTGAAGCGTTTGACAGTGCAGTAGCCGGCCTGAAGGACAAATTCTCAGGCAAACTCTTTTAACTGTCGGCGGAATGCGGCATTTCCTGCGGGAAATTGATTTATGAATATAATAGTAAAGACATCATCCGGCCACATCACCGTTCGCCCGGACACAACGTGGGAGAAAGACAACGAGGACTTTTACCCTCCTGAGTTCGTGGACGAGTTGACATATTCCCCCGTCCTTTTCGCCCGCATCCTGAAGCCAGGCCGCAGCGTCGGGAGGAAATTCGCGTCAAGGTACTATGACTCAATCGGTTTCGGAGTCCTCCTCTACCCGGAGAATATGCTTGACGGCACCCCGGAAGGCTACGCCCAGGCCATCTGCCTCGACCACACCTCCTTCCTCCCGTCACCAATGTTTCCTCCAGAAAGATTGGAGAAAAACGGTCATTTCCGCCTGTTCCGGAACGAACATGACCTTTTTGTTTTTGACCAACCATCGTTGAATATGATCGAGGATGCCATCGTTGAAGCCACAAAGCTGCTCTACATCCGCACCGGCGACCTCATCGCCATAGAGTTGTCTGACAGGAAGCCGCTCACTTACCGTAACAAATCCAGAGCTCATGTCACCGGCTCTTTCGGCCAAGACAAAGTCCTTGATTTTCAGATAATATTCTAAACGACATTTCGTGATGAACAGGGTTCAGTGAAGTGTCACCACAAACCCTCCGCGCTTCGCGCTCCGTCCCTCCCAGCCTACGGCTGGGTCCCTACCGCTTATAGCCGCGGGTGGCTAAGGTTCGTGATGGCACTTCACTGAACCTGGATGGCTAAATAAAGCAATACAAAGCAAAATAAAGTATGTCATCGCATAGCAATATGATATAATTATGCATAAACTAACATAAACACGCAAGCCGCCGAAAAATCAAAAGTCAAATTTTGGTAACGTGCAAAATTTGACTTTTGCCTTTTTTCGACGGCTCATTCCAGCGGTTATTTTTCGGCGGCAAATTGATATTTATCGCTTCGACAAACTCAGCGACCAGCTATTTCATCAGCCTGCGGAAGCCTTTGGCGATGCGGTCAAGACCTTGCTGGAGACGGGCGCGAGGGCAGGCGATGTTGATGCGCATAAAGCCATCGAGACCGTACATCACACCGGAGTTGATCCAGACCTTCTCATTGAGCAAGAGGCTGTTCTCTATGTCGTTAGCGGACATATTCAAAGCGCTGACATCCACCCACACAAGGTAGGTTCCTTCCAGTTTGCTGACAGGGAACTCCGGAAGGTTCTCCTCAAAGAACGACAGCAACGTGCGGTAATTCCCGTAAAGATATTCATTAAGCTCCTTGAGCCACGGCTCACCCTCGTTGTAGGCGGCCTGAAGCGCAAGCACACCGAAAGGATTCACCTCACACAACTCGTTGATATTGATTACCCTGTCGATGATTTTCTTCCAGTCAGGATTGTTGGTGATGATGTTGGATATTCCCAAACCGGCGATGTTGAACGACTTGCTTGGAGAGTTCATCGTGACGGTATTGTCCTGGGCTACCTGTGAGATAGAAGCCATCGGAGTGAAGTGATAGCCAGGCATTTCCAGTTCGCAATGGATCTCGTCGCTTATGACGATCACACCGTTTCTGCGGCAGATGTCGGCTACCCTCTCAAGGTCCTCACGAGGCCAGACACGTCCGCAAGGGTTGTGAGGATTGCAGAACAGCAGCACCTTGGCCATCGGGTCGGCTGCACGTCTCTCAAGATCCTCGAAATCAATGTACCAAGTGGCCTGATCACCTTCCGTGTCGTAGATCAGTTTGTTGATTGAGAGTTCACAAAGATTGTTCTTCGCGGTGGAGAAGAAACAGTTGTACGCCGGACTCTGGATGATCATCTTCGGCAATTCACCGTGAGGGCCACGTCCACGGTTCGGCTTCTCGACCACCTCGCCGTCCACAATCTCGTACTGCGTCAAAGCCTTGACAACCACCGACATCGCCGGAACCACCCCTGCAATGTAGAGGTACCAATCCTTCTCCGTATGCCACCCTCTGCGGCGCTCCCACCAGTTGACGGCAGCCTCGTAGTAGGAATCCGGCACGTGGGTGTAGCCGAAAATCTCTTGATCCACACGATCTTTCAACACGTTCACGATCTCCGGAGCCACCTTGAAGTCCATATCCGCCACCCAAAGCGGAATCACATCCTCCGAAATCGGCCCGACCGGACTCTCCGCATCCCATTTGACGCAGTTGGTCCCGCGCCTGTGGGTCAGTTCATCAAAATTATATTTTCCCATAATAAAAGTATATTTTCCCTCAATCGCAAGCCTTGCCACCTTCTTCTTTCCGCCATAACAAAAGGCGGGGAATGATTCCGGGAACGCGGCGCAAGGCAATTTCAGCCTATTCCCGGACAATTAATCTTCGAAGATAGCAAAAAACAATTATATTTGCGAGCGATGAAGATTTATGAATATATTCTGTCGGCCACGATCCTTCTCGTCAGCATCTGCGGATGTGCGAGGAAAAGCGCCGTGGCAACGGCTGCGGACGAGTGCGAGCCGCTGTTTCTGACTGTTCGGCCGCTACCGGAGGGAGGATATTCACTGATCTCACTCTCCCCTTTCGACGGTTCCCGCGACACGCTGATCATCAGCCGCCCGCTGAGCAGACTGATCGTGATGAGCACCTCGCACATCGGCTTCCTCCGCGCCATCGGCGGCGAAGACGCCATTGTCGGAGTCTCGGGCGCGGAATATGTCTACGACTCCACCGTGAGGGCAAGAATCGGCGAGGGCAGAATCCTTGACATCGGCTACGACGCAAGCCCCGACTATGAGAAGATCATGGCCTTGAAGCCGGAACTAGTCCTTACATATTCAGTGTCACCCGTCAAATCACAGTTCCTCACCAAGCTGGAGTCTCTGGGAATCAGCACTTTCACCGTCAACGAGCATCTGGAAAGCCACCCCCTCGCCCGCGCCTCCTATGTCCGCCTTTTCGGAGCGCTGACAGGAAACATGTCCGCGGCTGACTCGGTTCTGGCCGTGGTCTCGAAGAATTATCAAGCCTTGAGGGACTCCGTCAGAGCCCTGATGACCGTTCCGGGCGAGGATCCACAAAGCGCTGATGCCGAGCAAAGAATATGTGCGAGAAAGATTCTGGTCAACATCCCCTACAAGGATCAGTGGTTCATTCCCGGCCAGGAGAATTACCTCTCTCACCTGGTGCGAGATGCCGGCGGCGAGATTCTCGGAGCCAAATCCGGAAGCTCAGTCTCGGGCCAGATTTCGGTCGAGACGGCATATTCATTGTCAAAGGAAGCGGATCTTTGGATGAATGTCGGTTGGTGCCAGACTCTGGAACAACTCCTTTCCGTCAATCCCCTGTTCGACGACTTCTTGATGGATATTCAGGGAAACGCCTCGGCCAGAGGATACTCCAATGCCGAAGGATGCGCCACGAACTCCAGTGACACCTCCGCAAGCGTGGTCTGGAACGACAACAACCGCCTCAACCCCAAGGGTGGCAACGATTTCTGGGAAAGTGGTGTTGTCCGCCCTGACCTCCTCCTCCGTGACCTCATCGGAATATTCCGCGGAGAATATGGCTATGCTACAATCTATTACAAGTCAATAAAATAGCAAAATATCACCCGCCTCAATAACATATGCCTCTTTCTGGTGTGCGGACATATACACACCTAGAGTACCAACACATTGGCTTGCAGGCAAATCCTGTTTCAGGTGTGCGGAGTCTTTCACACCTGGAACAGAGCGCATCCAGCCGAGCGACCTATTCCTGAATTATATTGCCAGAGTCAGTATTAGAAGGCTCAGGCGTTACATTTTCATGTTCAGGAACGGAAGCACAGGCGTATGATAAAACAAACGGAAGCAGTGCGTATAAGACTTTCCTAGGCTATAAGATTTATGGTCAAAAAAAGGGGTATCTTGGAAACAACACCGTTCTGGTGACGGCACAGACTTTTATCATAGGGTGAACATCCCAGGCGAGGCTTCATGTCCTCCCGATTCTGGTGACGGCACAGACTTTTATCACAAGGTGAACATCTGGGAGGCGCGGGTGCGGGGAAGGGTCTGGAGGTTGGTGATTTCCTTTGCGGTGAGGTGACCGTCAAGGCGAATCGACCTAAGGGCATCGGCGGCGGAGTCGAAGGCGAGAGACGGTGTGTTGTTGTTCTCACTTAGATGGCAGAGAAAGATGTTCTTGAGGCCGGGATGCCAGAAACGGCGGATGGCCGAGGCGCACTCATCGTTGCTCAGGTGACCGTTGCCTTGACATATACGCATCTTGAGTTCGTGTGGGTAAGGGCCCCCGATCAGCATTCCGGAATCGTAGTTCGACTCGAAGACAACCGCGTCGGCCTTCCGGGCATATTCAATAGCCTCGTCAGTCACCCTGCCGGCATCGGTCATCAGGAAGAACCTTACCCCTGACCACTCGATGAAATAACCTACGGTCTGGGTCGCGTCGTGCGGCACCACAAAATGACTGACCAACGGGAGTTCCTCTTCCGGAATATCCCCACGCAGTCTAATCCTGACAGGACCTTCATCCGGAAGGACACAACGGTAATCCGAGATGTAGTCCCTTGTGAATGTGTGATGCGAAAGAGCCTCGTGCAGCACGGCGGTCGCATATACAGGCTTTTTCAGATGCTTGCAATACGAACCCAGCTGTCTGATGTGATCAAGATGATCATGTGTCACAAGCACTGCCTGAAAGGAATCCACACCTAAGCCGTGCTCCATCAGAGTCTTCTTCAAACGCCGCTGGCTGACTCCAGCGTCGATGAGAAGCCC
>OIXO01000050.1_pt1 | contig 13288 bp, 12 predicted proteins | sample 1588031 | NCBI WGS metagenome assembly OIXO01 (sample SAMN03283242) | human gut metagenome | biome: human-associated habitat; material: feces | host: Homo sapiens | place: Peru | collected 2012
CCTGTCGAAGTGGCCAAATCTACAGGAAAGGCCGATTGGAGTGAAAGTGGCCCCGCACCTTCCGCGTTTCGCGCTCCATCCCGTCTCGCCTGCGGCGAGCCACCCGTTCACGAGGCCACGGGCGGCCACGGGGCTGGCAATGCCATCACTGCCGCCTCCACGGCCACCAAGACTGTGACTCATCATGGTTCACAAACCAATGAAGCAATTGACATCAATACCGTCCTTGAACAGCCCCTGCCATCGATGAATGGTTCTTCTGATCTGGAACCGATGAGCGCGGCGGAATACAAGGAGATCTCGAAGGAGACGATGGCGGCGTTCTCGTCGGAGGAAAGGACGAGGTCGTTCCTCAAGGTGCAGGACGGATGCAACAACTTCTGCGCCTACTGCACAGTGCCTTATGCGAGAGGAAACTCAAGGAATATACCGATCTCGGAAGTGCTGGAGCAGGCCCGCAGGATAGCAGGAGCCGGAATCAAGGAGATTGTCATCACCGGAGTCAACACCGGGGACTTCGGCAGGACGACCGGCGAGAGTTTCCTCGATCTGCTGAAACGCCTCAACGACGTGGAAGGCATCGAACGCTACAGGATCTCGTCAATCGAGCCGAATCTCATAACGGAGGACATCGTGGACTGGATAGCCTCCGGCACCAAGTTCCAGCCACACTTCCATATTCCTTTACAGTCAGGGTCGGACACGATCCTCAAAAGGGTGGGCCGCCGCTACACGACGGAATTCTTCGCCGACAGGATCGACTACATCCGCTCCAGGATGGATCCGAAGGCCGGGCAGGACGACAGACCCTTCGTGTTCTTCGGGATAGATGTCATCGCAGGACTGCCCGGAGAGACAGAGGAACTGTTCGAGGAGACATATTCATTCCTCAAGGACCGCGTCAGACCGGCGTTCATCCACGTGTTCCCCTATTCCCGCCGCCCCGGAACCGTCGCCGCCGGGTGGAAGGATCAAGTCAAGGATGCCGTCAAGACGGAAAGGGTGGCAAGGCTGGAGGCGCTGTGCGGCGGGCTGCACACGGCGTTCGTGGAAAGGAACAGGGGCAGACGCTCGCAGGTGCTGTGGGAATCCGACGAGAAGGACGGGATGATGGGCGGCTACACCGGCAACTACATCCGCGTTGAGAGACCTTACGACCCGGTGCTTGTGAATATGGTGGAGGACATCACGATCTGACTGGCGATCCGGTTTATATAACACGGGTTTATAAAACAATAGAACAATAGAACCAAGATTATTTTACGGAAACAAGAATAATTATATGCGCAAGGCAAGACTTACATTTCTGGGCACCGGGACTTCACAAGGAGTCCCTATCATCGGCTGCAAGTGCGATGTGTGCACATCACCGGACACAAGGGACAAGCGGTTCCGCTCATCCGTGTTCGTTGAATATGAGGGGCTTGGCATCCTCGTGGACGCCGGGCCGGACTTCAGGATGCAGATGCTCGCCCATGATCTCTGCCACCTTGACGCCATCCTGCTGACACACAACCACAAGGACCACACTGGAGGCCTTGATGACGTGCGCTCGCTCAACTACATCGACAAGCGCGCCGCCGAGATCTATTGCGAGCGGAACGTCCTCGACGATCTTATCAAGGAATATCCCTACGTCTTCGCTTTCCCGAAATACCCCGGAGCCCCGGAGTGGCATCTGCATGTCATTGACGAGAATCCGTTTCTGGTCTATCCGAACGCAAAGGACATGGAGTTGGTCTGGGTGCACGATGTCGGCTACCATTACAAGACTCCGGACGGAAGGCTGATTCCAACCGGCCGGAAACTGGAGGACATCATCGACAAGGCGGATCCCGCATCGATGGCCGCCTCGACGGGCGGCGTGGAGATCATCCCGATCCGGGGACTCCACGACAGGCTCCCGGTGCTCGGATTCCGCTTCGGGGACATCGCCTACATCACCGACATGAGCTTCATCCCGGAGAGTGAGTTTGAAAAGTTAAAGGGTCTCAGACACGTGACTCTCAACACGGTAGGCTACAAGAAGCACCACTCGCATTTCAGTCTCGACGAGGCCCTTTCACTTGCTGACCGCATCGGCGCCGAACACACGTGGCTCACCCACCTGTCACACACCTTCCCACGCCACGGACAGTTCGCCAAAGACCTTGAGGATCTTTGCCGCCGGCGACACATACACTCAATAGTCAGCCCGGCCTACGATGGACTCACTATCGAATAGGATCCCCGCATCCGGGCTGGCTCGTAAATGACTCGTAAACGAGACTAATGCTGAATATTCATTAATCGGATATATTTCAGAATCAGATCGTTCCACCTGGCGTCGCCCGGCTTCTGGTAGCGGCAGTTGCCGTTAGGATCCGGCGTGAAGATGGTCTCGCCCTTAGGTGTCAGCTCGACCCAGCCGCGCTCAGACATGTAGAACGCGCTGTCGCCCTCAACCGCGTTGATGACGGCGAGCGGATCCCACATCTTCTGCCCCGTGTCGCACTGCGTGAACTTATAGATCCACTTGATCGGATGGGAGTCTGTCCAGCTGATGTCCTGCAGCACGACCTCCGGCTTGTAGTCCAACGGGTCGCCGACCTCGCCAGGAGAGAAGATCACGTTGACCGACTTAGGCAGCAGCTTGAAGAACCGGAGGGAATAGTCGATGGCCTGGGTGAAGTTGTAGTCAGGTTCGACGGACTCTCCGAACACACCGCCCATTGCATAGACATCGGTCACCTTCTTCGCCACAAGTTCCACACCAGTGAGCGGTGAGAACTCGTCCGGTCCGGACTCGAGCAGGCGCGCGAGCGTGGTCACGAAGCCCACGGAACAGATCTTCACCGAGCTGTCAGGCTGCGCCGCCAGTATCTTACGGTACAGCTTGTAGCCCTCCATGTAGTCATCCGTACTCTTTACGGTCTGCTTGAAAAGAGGTCTGGCATCAGTGTCGCGCGCGTAAGGGAAATTGTGGTAGGAGATGAACACCACCGGACGCTCGATGCCGGAGCGCTCAAGCCCGATCGGAATGTCAGGATAGCCGTAGAAGTTGTTCAGCGCGTCCACCGCGTCGGCGTTGGCGGCCCCCATACGGTCGATCATCACGCCCAGAAGGTTGCAGCGCCCCATGTCCATGTAGCGGTAGAGCATCATCAGCGCGAAGAGGTCATCGGTAGAGCTGCCCATGTCGCAGTCGTAGATGATGCGGTTCTCCGGCATGTCGTAGTTCGACTTGACATTGATGTCCTTCGAGCAAATGTACACCGTGTGCTGTCCGTTCTCGCGGGCGAACTTCACAGCGGCGGCCAGACTGTCCTCCGGGAATATCCTGTTGCTGTCGAAATAATACTTCTTGTTCTCGGGATTGTACCATCCGCCCACAAAGCCCTCATGCTCGCGGGCATGCTTGATGACCGCCGGCAGACTCTTTTTGTCGAAGCTGTTCTGCGTGGCCGCGTAAGAAACCACAATACCTTCCCTCGGTTGGTCAAAGGTGTCGATTCCGATCGTGAAACCATCCGGATGGGCCTGGGCGAAACCCCATAAGAAATTGACAAGTTCCTTGTCACTAAGATTCACCTTGTTCCTGTTCGTCTGAGCGAAGGTGAACAAGCTGCTGGTTAATAAAGCCAATAGGATAAATAATCTCTTCATAACTCATAAAATTATAGTTTCGTAAAAATACGAAAAGAATTCTAATAAACAAGAATATATCCACGCCTCAAACTTTCATTCCGCATCCCCGCAGCCGATAAAAGGATCATTCTGACACTTTATGAGTTGAAACAACTATTGGTTATATTTCAAGATATATACATCGGAACGTCGCCATTGTCAATGAGTTGACGGAGAATGTCGAGATAGTCCGGCGAATGGTTTCCGGAAGGATTGCCAAATTCGGCGACGATTTCCTCAAGGGAATATTCACCATCCTTTTCATCAATATATTCAATAAGTTTCCGCCTCGTCATCTGCTGAAGGGTCCGCGCGGGAAGGGCGGCGCGGCGGGCGCGGCACACGTCGCAGGTGCCGCAGTCGGCGGCCTCGGTCTGGCCGAAATAGCGGAGAAGGTAGCGGGAACGGCATTCGGAGGTCTCGCTGACATATTCAAGCATCGCCTCCGCGCGCGCATGGAAACTCTCCCTGAGCATCGCATAGCGGGACGGCATCAGATTGACGTTGCCGGGACGCAGACGGTCATGATGAAGCACCACCACATCGGAGTGATCAGTCGGCACATAGCTGATGACATGAGCGAGCGAGAGACCATAGAGCGACTGCCGGAGCTGCGGAACGGTCTGGCCGGCGCGGCGGGCGACATATTCCTCGTCAATCTGCTGAAGGAATGAGAATATTCCCGTGTAGCTCCGCATCAGCGCCTCCAGCACATTCGCCTGCCCCTGATCCGCCAACTCAACGTCGTAGAGCGACTTCCTGTCCACATTGATCCGCACTTTAGTCGGAATGTCAACCTCCTCTGAATATGTCAGATGATCCGTCCGCTCAAGGTATTTGAGCGCATAGAACGCCGGAGCTCTCTGCAAACCGAACCGCTTGCAGAAATCCTCGATCTTGAACTTCAGCTGACGTCCCATTCCAGTGTCGTAGGGAATCTCGAAAAACGCATGAAGTTTCTGGTACACATCCTCTATATATTCAAGAGAAGGAAATGAGACATCCTCTATCTGCTTCGCCCGCCGCACATCGACACTGTTCCAAAGCTGCACGGCGAAGGAGCGCTTTCCGTCACGTCCGGCGCGCCCAGCCTCCTGAAAATACGCCTCCGGACTCTCCGGAAGGTCGTAATGCACCACGAAGCGCACGTCCGGCTTGTCTATTCCCATGCCGAAAGCATTCGTGCACACCATCACCCTGACCGCGCCGCTTTTCCATGCAGCCTGACGCTCCGCCCTCGCCTGACCACCAAGCCCGGCATGGTAGAACGATGCCGAAACTCCCTGAGCCATCAGGAACGCCGAAAGTTCCTCGCATTTGCGCCGGTTGCGGGCATAGACTATTCCCGTTCCCGGCACACCGTTGCAGACGTTCAGTATCTGGGAATATTTATCCTCGACCTGACGTACTATGTAACTGAGGTTAGGTCTCTCGAAACCACTCTTGAGCAGCAGCTTCTCCTTGAAACCAAGACGCTCCATGATGTCCTGAGCGACTGACGGAGTGGCAGTGGCCGTGACAGCGATGACAGGAGCGTCGATCCTTTCCCGGAGTTCGCCTATGCGCAGGTAATCCGGACGGAAATCGTAGCCCCACTGGGAGATGCAGTGAGCCTCATCAACAACAATGAAGCTTACGTCCAAAACGTCAATATATGACCTGAACAGTTGCGTTCCAAGCCTTTCCGGAGACAGATAGAGAAATTTGTAGTCCCCGTAGGCCGCGTTGTTCAGAGCCAGATCCACCTCGTGGCGGCTCATTCCGGCATGGATCGCAAGGGCTCTCACTCCCCTGTCGTTCAGATTCTGGACCTGATCCTTCATGAGGGCGATGAGCGGAGTGACGACCAGAGTGATACCGTCCCTCATCAAACCAGGAACCTGGAAACAGATTGACTTGCCGCCACCCGTAGGCATGATGGCCAACACATCCTTTCCCTCCAACGCGGCCGTGATGATCTCCTCCTGCATCGGACGGAAGCCATCGTAGCCCCAATATTCTTTCAACACTTCTGACGGCGACATGTTCAAAAATCGTTAAACCGTTTTATCTCAACCTTTTGCGCATTTTGCTGGCAAACTATTTGCAGTGAAGCACTGCCGGCGAAGCAAATGTACGAAATTAATCGCTTACTCATTTGAGTAATGGATAAAAATTCCTTAAATTTGCGGCGCTTTTGAGAGAATAAGTTTAACTTTATAAAAACACATTTTACTATGCCTAAGATGGATTTAAGCAAGTACGGAATCAAGAGCGTGAAGGAAGTCCTTTACAATCCGACTTACGAAGTTCTCTACAACGAGGAGACAAAGCCTGAGCTTGAGGGCTATGAGAAAGGTCAGGTGACCGAGCTCGGAGCCATCAACGTGATGACCGGCATCTACACCGGACGTTCTCCTAAGGACAAGTACATCGTTATGGACAAGAACTCAAAGGACACTGTTTGGTGGAACACCCCTGAGTACCCTAACGACAACCACCCGATGTCCGAGAAGGTTTGGAAGGTTGTGAAGAAGACCGCCCAGCAGGAGCTCTCCGGAAAGAGGCTTTTCGTTGTCGATGGCTTCTGCGGAACCCACAAGGACACCCGCATGAAGGTACGCTTCATCATGGAGGTGGCATGGCAGGCACACTTCGTGACCAACATGTTCATCCGTCCGAAGAACCAGGAAGAGTTCGATCAGGAGCCTGATTTCGTAGTTTACTGCGCTTCAAAGGCTAAGGTCGCCAACTTCGAGGAGCTCGGACTCCGCAGCGACACCTGCGTCGCCTTCAACGTAAGCAGCAAGGAGCAGGTTATCCTCAACACCTGGTACGGCGGCGAGATGAAGAAGGGTATGTTCTCCATGATGAACTACTACCTCCCTCTTAAGGGCATCGCAGCCATGCACTGCTCGGCCAACACCGACATGAACGGCGAGAACACCGCCATCTTCTTCGGTCTCTCCGGAACCGGCAAGACAACCCTCTCCACCGATCCTAAGCGTAAGCTCATCGGCGACGACGAGCACGGCTGGGACAACAAGGGTGTGTTCAACTTCGAGGGCGGCTGCTACGCCAAGGTCATCAAACTCGACAAGGAGTCTGAACCGGACATCTACAACGCCATCCGCCGCGACGCCCTTCTTGAGAACGTGACCGTAGACGCACAGGGCAAGATCGACTTCAACGACAAGAGCGTGACCGAGAACACCCGTGTGTCCTACCCTATCTACCACATCAACAACATCGTACGTCCTGAGTCACAGGGTCCTGCCGCAAAGCAGGTCATCTTCCTCTCAGCCGACGCCTTCGGTGTCCTTCCTCCGGTTTCCATCCTTGATCCTGAGCAGACCAAGTACTACTTCCTCTCAGGCTTCACCGCCAAACTGGCCGGAACAGAGCGTGGTATCACCGAGCCTACCCCAACCTTCTCCGCATGCTTCGGACAGGCATTCCTTGAGCTTCACCCTACAAAGTACGCCGAGGAACTCGTCAAGAAGATGAAGAAGAGCGGTGCCAAGGCTTACCTCGTGAACACTGGCTGGAACGGAACAGGCAAGAGAATCTCCATCCGCGACACCCGCGGAATCATCGACGCTATCCTCAACCATAGCATCGACTCGGCTCCTACCAAGACCATCCCTTACTTCAACTTCGTGGTTCCTACAAAGCTCGAAGGTGTTGACACCCACATCCTCGACCCTCGCGACACCTACGCCGACGCCTCACAGTGGGAGGAGAAGGCAAAGGATCTCGCCGCAAGGTTCATCAAGAACTTCAAGAAGTACGAGTCCAACAGGGCCGGCAAGGCTCTTGTAAAGGCTGGTCCTCAGCTCTAATCGACAATTTGTCTTACATGAATATGGCTGGTCAGGGTTCCTGGCCAGCTTTTTTTTGCAAGTCACTGGAAGGTTAGATACATGTTATAGGAAACAAAGGAATATCCCCCTTCCCGAATTTTTCACGTTACAAAAATTGCGGGAAGGGGGATATTCCTTTGTTTATTGCGGTCATTGAACTTAGGCTTGCTGAAGCAGCCGAAGCATCGAGGCGTTCTCATTGATAAAGGTCGAGAACGTGGTGATGCCTCCGAGGAAACTGCCTCCTCCTATAAAAAGTAACGTTCGTATCATATTTTTACTTTCAAATTCCAATCATTCAAGAATATACTAATATAGCCTCGGCCGGCAAGCCTCCTCTTCATTAAACTCTTATTCAATGAATATCCAGTCTTTCCTCTTCATAAAATCTCTCGAATATACTCCTAAGGCGCTCTGGATCGTGAATTATGTCCCTTAATGCCTGAAGACCGACGGCATTGCCGGATTCGGGAATATACAGTTTGAGATAACCTCCGTAGTCATACTTCTCGGCGAGATGCTCCAGCATTCGTTTCCAATGGCCTTCCTTGTCCAACTCCGGATAGTGTTCCATTCCGAACTGGACGGTACGGCGCAGAATCCTCATCGGTTCTATATCACGGTCAGCCTCGGCGACGATCTTACCGTAGATGCTTCTGGGCTCGCAGCCTGACGAGGCACGATGATCCTCCGCTGCCTGAGCGATCGTCTCTATCTTGTCAGGGGTAAACCATTCTTTCAGGTGCGGATCCTCCCGGATTATCCTGCCGGAAGACATATGGTGCACTTCCCTGCCGTCAACCAGACCGGTGTCGTGGAAAGCGGCGGCGGCATAGAGAACGTCCTTGTCAACGTCATAGTGAACTGACATATTCATAGCCTCCTCTATCACCTTGCGGACGTGATCCTCCCTGTGCGCCTTGTCAAAAGACGCATAACGAGGAATTATTTCACTCTCGACATATTGAACAAGCCCTGGATTCAGCATATTCCTGAATGATCTTGACATTTTCATTCTTGGATCAGCCTCTTCGCTCAGCCGGCTGTCGAGATTGGTTCCGCTTGTGAGAGCGACTCCAGAAGCCCGGCGCAGCCTTCGGTGATGTCCCTGTAGGTCTTCTCGAAATCTCCGGTGTACCAAGGATCGGAGACATCTGAATCCTTCCCGGCATATTCCATCATCAGATGCACCTTGGACATATTCATCGGGCTGATGATCCGGGACAGAAGCCGCCTGTTCGAGGCATCCATCACGATGATGACATCATATTCAGAGGCTTCGGCATCCGTCACCCTGTGGGCACTATGCCTCCCGAAAGGGATTCCGTGCCCATGCAGCGTCCGTTTCGCCGGAGGATAGATGTCGTTCCCCTCCTCTTCGTAGGACACAGCCGCCGAATCAATCCGCACCTCCTCAAGCCCAGCCTTCCGGACCATATCCTTAAAGATAAACTCCGCCATCGGGCTCCTGCAGATGTTCCCGTGACAGATGAAAAGTACACTCTTCATATAGCGTTAAACCAACTTCCTTGTTAAACTTGTCATTGAAGCCACTATTGGCAGAACAAAAGAAAAAGCCTCACAAGCTGTTGAACTCCAACATTCTTGTGAGGCTTTCTGCGGTGCGGAAGGGACTCGAACCCTCGACCTCCGGCGTGACAGGCCGGCATTCTAACCAGCTGAACTACCGCACCCTGCGACTTTGCATCCATCGTTTCTGGTTGTTTTCCTGAACGCGGATGCAAAGATAGGCATTTTTTCTTAACCTGCAAACTTTTTTACTTAATTTCTATGATTTTTTTCGCCTGAGGCGCTTCCTGCTTCTGAAGCTTAGGGATGTTGACCTTGAGGACACCATTGACCACAGAGGCATTAATCTTCTCTCTTTCAACATCATCAGGAAGAACCATCGTCTGCTGGAACTTAGAATATGAGAACTCACGTCTCAGATAGTGTCCGTGCTTCTTTTCTTCATTGTTCTCCTCTTTCTTCTCCATGTTGATGACAAGATCACCATTGTCATCGAGGCTGACCTTGAAATCGTCCTTGGTCATTCCTGGAGCGGCGAGTTCGATGTCGTAGCTCTTCTCGTTTTCTAATACATTGATCGCTGGTGCCGTGGCGTTTGTCCTGGCCATCCAATCGTTGTCAAAGAAATCATTGAAAAAGTTTGGTAACCAATTCTGGTTGTTGTACTTTTTTGATACTGGTAACATAATCAAATCTCCTATTTTTATATATTCTTTATCTTTTCTTTTCCCCGTTCTTTCGAGCGGGACATCTGAGATTCAATCAATCTGCATGCCGATGCCGAAAAGGTATCAAAAGGGCGACACTATGTCACTATTCCATGACAAAGTGTCGCCTCCGGCTGTCATTATGTCGAATTTACGACATATTCAAGGACTAGAAAGGCTTCTTGAAATCCTTGAAGTTTTTCGCAAGTCCGCCTGTACTGGTCTCCTTGTAAAGGGACGGAAGGTCCTTTCCGGTCTGCTTCATCACCTCGACCACATGATCAAAGGACACGCGGTGCTTTCCATCAGAGAAAGCGGCGTAGAGATTCGAGTCAAGGGCACGGGTGGCGGCGAAAGCGTTTCTCTCGATACATGGGATCTGTACCAAGCCGCAGATCGGATCGCAGGTCATTCCCAAATGGTGTTCCAACCCCATCTCGGCGGCATATTCAATCTGCGAAGGACTGCCACCGAAAAGTTGGCACGCGGCGGCGGAAGCCATCGCGCACGCCACCCCCACCTCACCTTGACAGCCGACCTCGGCACCCGAGATGGAGGCGTTCCGTTTGACTACATTCCCGATGATCCCGGCTGTAGCCAAAGCGTGAAGCACACGAATATCCTTGAAATCATGCCCCTTCGCCAAATGGTAGAGGACTCCCGGCATGACTCCGCTCGATCCGCAGGTAGGCGCCGTCACGATGACTCCGCCGGAAGCGTTCTCCTCACTGACGGCAAGGGCATAGGCATAGACCAGTCCACGGGTCTGAAGAGTCTGCTTGTAGCCGGTAGCCTTGACGTAATACGTCGGAGCCTTCCTCGGAAGGTTGAGCGGTCCCGGAAGGACACCCTCATGGTCTATGCCCCTTTCCACGGACGCTTTCATGGCCTCCCAGACCTCCTGCAGATAATCCCAGATGTCCGGCCCTTCGCAAAGGTCAACATATTCCCAATAGCTGCGTCCTTTGTCCTCGCACCATTTCTGGATCTCCGCAAGGCGGTTCATCTCATAGACATCCGGAGTCAAGAACCTGTCGTCCGGCCTGCCCTCGGACAACGCTCCGCCGCCGACACTGTACACCGTCCACTCATCCGTCTGGTGGCCTTCGGTGTCAAACGACTTGAAGCACATCCCGTTGGGATGATAAGGAAGGAACACCTCCGGCTTCCACACAATGCTCACCGGGGCGATGCGTTCCAGCACTTCGATGATCGCCACATCCGTCATGTGTCCCTTGCCGGTGGCGGCGAGGCTTCCATAAAGCGTCACCTCGAACGAAGCCGCGTCCAAATGCCGCTCGGCAAAATCCTTAGCGGCCTTGTTCGGTCCCATGGTATGGCTGCTGGACGGTCCCTTGCCGATTCTGTAAAGTTCTTTAAGTGATTTCATAATTCTCGTTCTTATTTCTTTGAATATCCCGATGTCCCTTACCAAGCCCTCACCGCCTGAACGGCGCATTTCTGGCAAAGACGGGCATCCTTAGAATTTATGCTGTACTCCGTGTCACGCATAAGGTAGCCGTTGCCAAGGACAGATTTGCCGAGCGTCGGCCTGATCAGAGCCTCGAACCATGTGCACGCGGCCACGTAACGCCCGTACTGACGAGTCAGATGATAACCGTCACGGGTAAGCTGATAGACCTTGCATGTCTGCGGGACATCATCCTGATTATTCAGGCGGGTCCCTCTGGCGATCTGTATGGCGTCTCCGCACGGAATCACGACAGGAAGGTCAAATTCCTGTGACGCACGCCTCACACAAGCCACTATGCCGGAATACATACGTTCCTGATCATTGCCGTACAGTTTGAACATTCCATGCGACGAGTTGGCGGCATAGGCCCAGGTCTCGTGCCAGACAATGGACGCGTGAGGATTCAGAGCCTCTTTCCTTATGATGTCAACCAATCCGGGAATCCACTCCTGATACGTGTCGTATATTCCCGTGCGCCCGGATGTCTCCTGAATGGTGATTATGTCCCACGGCTCATCCTTCAGTCCGTCAAGCAATGTGGCGTTCTTGCTGACGGTCTCCCATTTGTTCCGCGTTGACTTGTAGTAGATGTAATTGGCCAGGCCCTCCGCATACTCCTTGCAGTGTCTCTCCAACGAGCAGCCTCCGATATAGAGCCTCGCCACAATCACATTATGGATTCCGGCCGCCTCCAGAAGCCCTGGCAGGTATTCAGTACCGTCATCGGAAAAGCTGTTGCCTACAGCAAGGATCCTTAATGTGTCCGGTCTGGACGGAAGAGGATAATTCTCCATGCGTTCCCGGGCACCCATGGTGAACAGTGCCAGAAACATCAGGGCAAAACAAAAAAATCGTCTCATTCTGTGTAATTTTGATCGCTAATTTACGACATTCCTTAGGAATATTACTAATTTTGTCATTCATTTAAGGATTTAGACAATGAAAAGAACAATCACAATCATAGGTTCGGGCATGATGGGTTCAGCCCTCGCGTTCCCGGCATTTGAAAACGGCAATGAAGTCAGGCTTGTCGGCACTCCGCTTGACAAGGAAATCATAGAAGAATGTAAACGTTCCGGCAAGCATCCGAAATTCGACAGGCCTTTCACGAAAGGTGTTGAATATTTCCAGTTCGAGGACTGGCAGGAGGCCGTGAGAGGAGCGGACTTCGTCATCGGCGGAGTGTCATCGTTCGGTGTGGACTGGTTCCTGAACGAGGTACTGGCGTATCTGGATCCAGCCATGCCGGTTCTCTCCGTGACCAAAGGTCTAATCAATCTTGAGGACGGGACATTGATCTCCTATCCTGCCTATTGGAAGACCGAGCTTCTCAAGAAAGGCATACGCAGGGAGGTCAACGCCATCGGCGGCCCGTGCACATCCTACGAGCTCGTATTCCACGACCAGACAGAAGTGGCTTTCTGCGGCAAGGACACCGCCGTCATCAAGATGATGAAAGAGGCCATGCAGACCTCCTACTATCACATCTCCACGACCAACGACGTGATCGGCCTTGAGAGCGCTGTGGCGCTGAAGAACGCCTACGCCCTCGGGATAGCCCTCACGATCGGTCTTGTGAACAGACAGCACGGAGCCGAGGCCGGTCTCCACTACAACTCACAGGCCGGGGCATTCTATCAGGCCACAAAGGAGATGACCAAGCTTCTGAGACTCCAAGGAGCCGACGAGGACAGCACGGTCCTCGGAATCGGAGACCTCTACGTCACGGTGTACGGTGGAAGAACCAGAAAGATCGGCATTCTTCTGGGTGAGGGCAAAACCTACGAGGAGGCACTGGATATCCTCGCCGGGGTCACTCTCGAATCTCTGGTTGTGGCACGCCGTGTGGCCAAGGCCATCTACCGCAAGGCCGAACTCGGAATGGTCGATCTGACTGACTTCCCGCTCATGACTCATGTCAATGACGTGCTCGATCACGGCAAGGACGCCGAGCTGCCTTGGGATTCGTTCACGTTCGACAACACGAAATAACAGCTCCATTACCCGAGATACGGGCGGAGATTCCGCACGATCTCGGGAGCCCTCAGGCGGCGGAGAGATTTCTCACG
>OIXO01000053.1_pt1 | contig 12966 bp, 9 predicted proteins | sample 1588031 | NCBI WGS metagenome assembly OIXO01 (sample SAMN03283242) | human gut metagenome | biome: human-associated habitat; material: feces | host: Homo sapiens | place: Peru | collected 2012
AAAAAATTTATGAATATGAACAAGTACTTTGTCAAAATCTCAACATTGGTCGCTATGGCTCTTGTGCCGGTTGCGATGAATGCCCAGCAGACGTTGACGCTGGAGCAGTGCCGCGAAATGGCAATCGAGAACAACAAGACCTTGAAACAGGCCGAGACCAAGATTGAAATGGCAGGCTATGACCGTAAGATAGCGTTCGCGAATTATCTTCCGAATATCTCGGCGACAGGCGCGTACATCTATAACGCCAATGACATCGCCCTTGTCAGCGACGTGACTTCCCAGAAGCTGCAGAATATGGGAACCCTTATCCATTCTCAGGTACAGGGTTTCGCCCAGGAACTGATGACCGCTATAAAATCCAATCCGGCGGCCGCTCTTGAATATGCCAACAGCCCTATGTGGCAGACGGTTCTCGGAGCGCTTTCGCAGACGGATATGTCACAGACAATCAACGCCCTTGGCAAGGAGATCGATGACGCTTTCCATCCGGATATGCAAAACATTTTCGCAGGTGCCGTGACAGTTCAGCAACCGGTGTTTGTGGGAGGCAAGATCATAGCTGCCAACAAGATTGCCAAATTGGCGGAAGAGCTGTCAAAGACCCAGTACGACCAGCAGTACCAGCAGGTTATAGTTGATGTTGATCAGGCATATTGGCAGATTGTTTCCATCGCGAACAAGAAGAAGCTTGCCGATGCCTACGCCGACCTTCTTCACAAGATGGAGCACGATGTGGATCTTTTTGTCAAGGAAGGTGTGGCCACGGAGTCTGACGCTCTCCAGATAAAGGTGAAAGCCAACGAGGCGGACATGCTCAAAACCAAGTCAGACAATGGCTTGACTCTTGCCAAAATGCTTCTCTGCAAGCAGATAGGTCTTGATCTCAGCACTGAGATCGTACTTGCTGACGAAACCCTCTCCGACATTCCTGTCCCTCAGATGGGTGCGGACAAGGATTTGGATCAGATATATGCCGACAGGCCGGAGACAAAGAGCCTTGAGCTGGCCTCTCAAATCTATGACGGAAAAGTCAGGGTGGCAAGAGCCGACATGATGCCGAAAATAGCTTTGATGGCTTCGTATTCGGTGACCAATCCTAATATTAAGAATGGATTCCAGAAGGACTGGGGCGGATTCTTCAACGCCGGCGTGATGGTGAACATTCCGATCTTCCACGGATTCGAAGCCATGAGCAAGACTCGTAAGGCCAAGGCGGAGGCCACACTTTACAGAACCCAGCTTGAGGATGCCAAGAACCTCATCAACCTGCAGGTGACCCAGTTGCGCAAGCAGGAAGGTGAGGCGTTCGAGAAGCTCACGATGGCTCAGAACAACCTGTCCAGCGCTGAGGAGAATCTCCGCACCGCGACTGTCGGCTTCGAGGAAGGCGTGATCGAGACCAACACGGCTCTCGCCGCCCAGACCGCTTGGCTGAAGGCTCATTCTGAATATATCGACGCGGGGATCGAGCTCCAGATGCTCGCCGCCAACCTGAACAAGGCGGAAGGCAACAACCATGCTCAGACAAAATAAGTTAAGGGATAATAATAAAAAACAAAGAATATTATGGAAAAGGAAAAGAAAAGCTACAATCTTGTGATTGGCATTGTGGCGCTGATCGTAATCATCCTTCTGATCGCCGTCATCGGCTATTTCGTCTCTAAACCAAAGCCTCTGATGATTCAGGGCGAGGCAGAGGCCAGTGAGTATCGTGTGTCCGGCAAGGTTCCGGGCAGGATCGAGGAACTTTACGTCAAGGAAGGCCAGATGGTCCACAAGGGAGACACCGTCGCCCTCATCGACTCTCCTGAGGTACGTGCCAAGCTGGCGCAGGCCAACGCCATCAAGGCGGCTGCCAGCTCACAGAGCAGAAAGGCTCAGAACGGAGCCCGCAAGGAGCAGATCGCCGGAGCCTATGAGCTTTATCAGCAGGCTCTTGTGCAGGAAGACGTGATGAAGAAGTCTTTCGACAGGATCCAGAAGCTCTATGACCAGAAAGTCATCGCGGCTCAGAAATACGACGAGGTAAAGGCCAAGTACGATGCCTCCGTCGCTCAGACTAAGGCTGCCAAGAGTCAGTATGACATGGCTGTCAACGGAGCGCGCGAGGAGGACAAGGCTGCGGCCAAGGCTCTCGTCGATCAGGCTAACGGCGCGTTGATGGAGGTGGAGTCTTATCTGAGCGAGCTGTATCTTACGGCTCCGGCTGACGGAATCATCTCTGCTCTTTTCCCTAAGGTCGGCGAGCTTGTCGGCCAGGGAGCGCCTGTCGCCAGCGTTACTGACCTGAATGATGTATGGTTCACGTTCAATGTGCGTGAGGACTACCTTCACGGCATGAAGCAGGGCGACAAGATCACGGTGATCATCCCGGCCCTTGACGGCAAGGAGGTTCCGGCCACCATCAACTATGTGGCTGTCCGTGAGTCCTACGCCACGTGGAAGGCCACCAAGGAAACTGGTATGTACGATGCCAAGACCTTTGAGGTCAGGGCCGTTCCGGATGTGACGGTGGACGGTGTCCGTCCAGGTATGTCCGCAATCGTTAAGTAAGGACTATCATCATGACTAATTGGCAGAGAATAATTGCGGTGGCCCGCCGCGAGCTCAGGATCATCAGGCAGCGTCCGATCTATCTTCTGGGTTCGGTAGGCGTGATAGCCTTCTGCGCCATATTCTTCCTGACATTTCTGAAGGACGGTCTGCCGAGTGATGTTCCGATCGGTCTTGTGGACTACGACTACTCGTCAACCTCAAGGAATTTCTGCCAGCAGCTGGATGCCACCCAGTTGGGAAAGGTTGTCCACTACGATTCGTTCGCGGCTGCCAGAGAAGACATGAACAGAGGCAAGATCGCGGCTGTCTGTGTCGTTCCTGTGGGGATGAACGATGACATCCAGGCGAACCGTCAGCCGAAGATCACGTTCTACGTCAACGGCTTGTACTTCGTCAGCGGGGCGCTTGCGTGGAAGGATCTTCTTCAGATGGTCAATCTGACCAACGGAGCCGTGCAGAGGCAGGCCTTCAGGGCAAGAGGTTACAACGACAGCCAGATCATGGGCATGATCCGTCCTGTGGACGTGGATGTCCATCAGATCGGCAACGTCGGCACCAACTACAACTACTACCTCAGCAGCGTCCTGCTGCCGGGTGTGCTGGAGATGATCGTGATAATCGTCCTGATATATTCATTGGGAGCGGAGCTTAAGTATGGTACCTCCAGGCATCTGCTGCAGACCTCCGGCAACTCGATCGTGACCGCCCTCGCCGGCAAGCTTCTGGTGTGGACGCTGACATTCTCGGCGATCGGGCTGATACTGATCCTGCTGCTCTTCCATAGGCTGCATTTTCCGTTGGCGGGATCCATCTGGAACATGTTTTTGGGCATATTCCTTATGATCTTCGCCAGTGAGGCGATCGCCATATTCATCCTTGAGATGCTTCCTGTGCCGAGGTTGGCGTTGAGTATCGGCGCTCTTTACAGCGTGCTTGGATTCTCCCTCTCGGGCTTCACGCTTCCGATAGAGGCCATGCCGCCTTACATCCAGGGACTTGCGGCGGCGTTCCCGTTGCGTCATTATTATCTGTTCTATGTCCAGGAGGCCATATTCGGAGCCGGATTCGCCGGATGGTGGAAGCAGGTGATCTACTTGCTGATCTTCATTCTGTTGCCGCTCATAGGTCTTGTGCGACTCAAGAAGGCCTACATTCATCAGAACTTCCCTAAAGACTAAGTGACATGAAAAATACATACGCAAAAACATGGATCAAGGACTTCTGGGGCATATTCTGTCATGAGCTTCGACAGATTTTCTCAGATAGCGGCGTGCTGCTGATCTTCCTTGTCGCTGGACTTGTCTATCCGCTGCTTTACAATGTCGTTTACCTGAACGGTATTCTTTCTGAGACTCCCGTTGCCATTGTTGACAATTGCGACAGCCCGGACAGCCACCGCTTCATCAGGGAGATCGACGCCACCCGAGAGGTCGAGGTCGCGGCGAAATGTATGAATATGGCCGAGGCGGAAAAGATGATGCAGGAACGCAAGGTCAACGGTATCATCTATTTCCCTTCCGACTTCACGGAGAAACTGGCTCGAAACGAAACCTCCACATTCTCCGTCTATGCGGACATGAGCAGCTTCCTCTACTACAAGAACGCTCTCATGGCCACCAACTTCGTGATGCTTCATGAGATCGGTCAGATCCAGATGCAGAGGTTCTCGTCCCTCGGGATGACGGAACAGGCCGCGTCCCAGACTGTCAAGCCGCTCGGCTACGAGGACAATAATCCCTACAACAGGGCCTTCAACTACAGTTTCTTCCTGATCTCGGCCATCCTGATGATCATCATCCAGCAGACGCTTTTCTACGGAATGTCACTGCTGGTGGGAACCGCAAGGGAGAGGAACCGCAGTTTCGCATCGCTTCCTGACAGACTTGAAGGTCACGGTGTCGGGCGTGTGGTCATGGGACGTGGAGGCGCCTACTGGCTGCTGTACATTGCCGTGGGTATGTACATAGCCTTCATCGTCCCCGCAATATTCGGAATCCCTCAAAGAGGTGAGTTCAAGGATGTCCTTGCGATGCTGGTCTTCTTCATCACTGACTGTGTGTTCTTCAGCATGGTCTGGAGCACGCTGATCACGAGGAGGGAGTCCGTGTTCATCCTCTTTCTGGCGATGTCGCCTGTGGCTTTGTTCCTGACCGGTTGCTCATGGCCGACATTCGCGTTCCCGGGCTTCTGGAAGGTGTTCTCCTACATATTCCCGTCCACTTTCGGCGCGCAGGGTTTCATCAACCTCAGCACTGCCGGTGGCGAGATGGGAGCGGCAGACGTGCAGATGAAGGCCATGATCATCCAGACGGTCATCTATTTCTTCCTTGCATGCGTGGCTGTCTATGCCGAGAACTGGGTACTGCGTCACAAGGAGCAGATCCGTCAGAGGAGTGAGCGGCTCGCCAAGCGTGTGGGCATCGACAGCGCCGAGGACGCTAAGATCATCGCCGGAGAATAGGACGTGATCCGGTAAAAAGAAAACTCCCTCCCGATTTTTGGTAACGTGCAAAAATCGGGAGGGAGTTTTCTCTTTACCGGTTGCTGAACCTACCGAAGTGGCAGTCGTTCTGCAGTTATATGTCTGCTTTTATTATTCCCCTACGTGGAACGCCACGCGGAGTTCCTCGATCTCCTCGTCGGTGATCGGGTTCAGTTTGCCAAGCGGAGCAGCGAGGATCAGCGAGCGGGCGCTGAAATCCGCCACCTCAAGACGGTCGAACGTGTTGATGAGCTGGTCACCGGTCACGACGACGGAATCGTTTTCCAGCATCACGAACGGTCTCTGTTTGAACTCATCGGCGAGTTCTGTCAGATGCTCGTTGTACTGGCTCCCGAACGGGAATGTCGGGATGTCCTGAAGGAATATCCAGCTCTCCGGGATTGTTCGCACGTCGAATTTCACTCCGGTCGTGCAGAATCCCATCAGGGCAGGGGACTGGGTCAGGATGATTGAGTTGACCTTCGGGTTGCGGCGGTAGATCTCGTAATGAAGTGCCACAGAGCGGCTTGCGTTCTTCCCGGCCTCTACCATTCCGTCTTTGATCTGTACGATGTCTTCCGGCTCAAGATCCCAACGCTGCATGCTGGACGGAGTGATGAGGAAATCATTGCCTCTCCAGCGCACGGATGCCGTACCGTAGGAACTGCACATAAGCCCTTGTGAGCAGGCTCTGCGGACAATTTTGCAGATCTCCGCGCGGATCGCCCTCTCATCTGAAGGGTGCGTTACGTTCATAAAGTGTTGGAACGGAACGTTCACGGCTTTCTCGTGCTGGAGGATCTGATCCTCGCTGAGGTATTTAGGCTCTCCCAAAGTCTTGGCGTTCAGGATTGTGCGAGCGCAGAGCTCCAGGGTCTCAAACCTCTGGTAAGCATCAGCGATGTCCTCACCGGCAACCACGACACCGTGGTTCTCCATGATGACGGCCTTGTAGTCCGGGTTCTTCTTGAATTCTGCCACAATTTTCTTTCCCAGAAGCTCGCTTCCAGGGAGGGCATATTCAGCGAATCCGACAGGGCCGCAGGTCGCGCGCGCCTGAGGGATGATGCTCGTGTCCGGAACCTGGTGAACCATACTGAAGGTGACCAGTCCAGGAGGGTGGGCGTGGATCACTGAATGAATATGCGGGTTCATCTTGTAGATGGCCTTGTGGAAAGGGTACTCGGATGAAGGTCTGTGAGGTCCGATGATGGTTCCGTCAGCCTTCACGCACATGATGTCCGCCGGAGTCAGCGAACCTTTGTCAATCGCCGCCGGGGTGATCCACATATCTCCGTTCTCGTCCATGATGGACAGGTTTCCGCCGGAGGTGGTGGTCATCTCGCTGCGATAAATCCTGCCGATGATGATAGCGATCTGCTCGGCCGGATGCATCAGATTTACGTCAAGTTGTTTCATGATATTAATGAATTACATTGGAAGCCGCTTTACTTTGCCTGAAGTCAAGGTCGCTTCCCGGATTTACAATTATGCCAGCATGACCTGCCCTCCCGTCACAGGGATGGCCTGTCCGGTCTCTCCGGTCTGGTCGATGGCGTAGAGGATGGCCTTGCAGACATCCACTGGGTTGCAGCCCTTGCGCATAGGCACCTGGGCGAGATAGTAGTCCTTGACATCCTGCACGGTCTTCGCTCCCGGAACCTTGCCGGCGTTGAGGTACTGGATGAACAGTCCGTTCTCCGGGTTGCTCCACAGAGGACCATCGTAGTAGTTGCCAGGGCAGATGCTGTTGACTTTCACCCTGTAAGGGGCGAGCTCAAGCGCGAAGGACTGGGTCAGGCCTATTCCACCGAACTTGCCGCCGGCGTAGGCGAAGTTGGCCTTGCTGCCGCGCAGGCCGCTCTTGCTGTTGACCTGGATGATGTCGGCGAAATATTCAGGATCATATTTCGTCTCGATTTTCATTATGTGCGAGGCGACCTTGGCGCAGAAGAAATAGGCTTCGTAGTTGATCTTGGTGACGAACTCGAAGTTCTCAGGGGTCATCACGTCCAATCCGCCGGCGCGGACAACCCCGGCGTTGCTGACGAACGCGTCAAGCGCGCCGAAGTTCAGAATTGTCTCCTTCATCAGGTTCCGGAGGCTCGCCATATCAGCGACATTTGTCTTTACGAATATGGCCTTGTTGGCTCCAGCCTTCTCGTTGAAACTGGCGGCGGTCTTCTCGCCGGTCGCCTCGTTGAGGTCGGCCACCACGATGTTGGCTCCCTGCGCCATCAGCTCACGGGCGATGCCCTCTCCGAATCCCTGGGCGGCTCCGGTCACGATGATCGTGCGGCCTTCCACACGGCCTTTGGACGCGCTGGAGGCCACCTTGCGGCGGTAATTCTCCACCTCCCAGTTGTCGATGAAGTCGATCCAAGCCCGCTCCATCGGATGCTCTCCGCCGAAGCTCTGCGCATAGAACGCTACCTTCATCGCGTCCGTGAACACATCGGTGATGATCTGTGCGTTCCTGGAGCTGTCTCCCACGGCGATGAGGCCGATTCCCTTGATGAGCAGTACCTTAGGAGTGTAACCCTTCTCGCTGACGAAGGCCTCGATTTCCTCCTCGGCCTGCTTTAAAATCTCTTCATCTGACTCGGCTTCAATGAATATGTACGAGCTCTTGCAGTACACGATGATGTCCGGGGTGAACGGCTTGGCAATCTTGTCGAAACCGGATTTTCCGGGACAATCAGTCACTGAGCCTGTCGAAGTGACTGAACAACCATCAATGAAGAAGTCCACAAGGGCGTTCTTCGTGACTTTCAAGGTCTTGTAGCCCCTTCCGGAGCGGGAAAGCATCTGCCGGATCGCCGGAACGACATCCGTAACTGTCTCCGAGACAGCCGTGTCACCCTCCGGAAGAGCGGCGACCTTGGCCTCAAGTTTTCCAAGGACTTCTGAATATATTCCCTCAATCTCAGCGGTGGTGTCCCCACCCACGAATATTCCGTGATTCTGAAGGAATATCACCTGGGGTTCCTTGCCTTTCTCAGCCTTGTAGGCCTTTATCCGGTCATAGACCTTCTTGAAAAGCGTGTAGCCCGGGTCGGTATATTCAATGTAAAGGGCATCCGGGAATATCTCCTTGCACGCGGCCTCGGCGTTCACCGAGCACATCAGGCCGTTGACAAGGGTAGGGTGGAGGTGAACCACGAAGGCGAATCCCATGCAGTTGTGCAGGGATGTCTCCACTGAAGGCCTTCTGTCCTTTGTTATACAGGCCACGGAGAGGTCGTTCTTGACCTGTTCCTCACGTATCGCCGTCGCCTCATTGTAAGCCTTTTCGCCCATCTCGTTCAGAAGGGCTCTGTCAAGGACGGCAAACCCGTCCTCTGTTATCGTTGCGAGGGCGTGGCCGCTGGCCTTCACCCAAAGTCTGTTCTCATCCTTGTAGGAGGTGTTGCCGCCTCCTGCGATTACGAACCTGGAGTCCTGTCCGAACTTCCGGGAAATCGCGATAAGGTCTTCAATCTGTTTCATATTCGTGTGTCAATTATGTGTTCTGTTCGCTGAGCTGACATATTCCTAAATGGCTAAAGTCTTGCGGATCAGCTCGTCTCCCGCTTCGATGGAGTTCAGCCCAGCCTGGTGTGCGGCCACCGCGCAGGCTCCTCTGTAGTTGGTCTCGCGCAGTTTTTCGCTGAGTCCTTCGGCGTTGTCGCGGGTGCGCAGACGGATCGGCTCCAGCGCCGGGGTGTTGTGCTCCGAGCCGAAAGTGACGATGAATCCCTCGTCCTGGAGGTAGCCTGAATATTCCTCAAGCACGGCCGTCGTGTTGCGGGTCGTGATGAATTCCACGGACTTGATCCCGCGCTTTTTCAGCGTGTCGGCGGCCTTCTGGAGATCGCCCTCGAAGTCGGTGAAGTTGCCTTTCGCGTCGTCCGCGAGGAACGGGTAGGTCGGGATTCCGCCCGCTGCCTTGATGATTTGGCAGACGGTCTCCATCGGCAGGAACGCCTTAGGATCCTCAGGCACGAAAGCCGCGCCGCCGGCCTTGAGGAGCTTGCTTCGGATCTCGTTCTCCACCGCCGCCTCGTTGTCCGGAGCGGATTTCAGAGGCTGTCCTCCGAAGATTCTCTCGTAGAGGGCGAGCCTGTCCTGGATTTTGTCGGCTTTGGCGTCAACCGCCATCCTGAGAGCCTTCGCAAGGTGACGCTCACGCACCGATCCTCTGGTCAGTTCCTTGACGATATGTTTGAAATCAACGTTGAATCCGGCCTTGACCTCATCCAGATGGGCGTTCAGTTTGGCGCACATCCTTTCAACCTGGGCGTTGGACTCAGCCCGTACATCGGCGAGCATCTGAGCCTCTTTGCCGCTGAGTATCACCGGATAGGCCAGTCCCTTTCCGCTCAGGTAGGTGCGTCCCGGGTTGTTCGGGTCGTTCACTCTTAATCCGGCGGCCTGGTCCTCGCTGTTCAGAGAGATGAACTCGATGTTGAACATCGGGTAGAGATGCCTTGCGGCGCATTCGTCATTCCACTCCCTGTAGCCGTCGAGGCTGTAGAAGTCATTGATTCCCACAACTTCGACACCTTCGGCGGCGGCCATATCAAGGGCTTGTCTCACGTCTTTGAAGGCGCTGAAGGAGTACGGTGTGTGCAGATGGGCGTTAACGTCGATTATCGTTTTCATATTCATGAATATTCTTTGCTCAAAGTTAGTAATAATCTTATAAAGGTCATTCTGCAATGCGGATTTTTGAAGCCGTTCGGTCAAATTTGAAATTAATTTGCTAAATTTGTGGAATATGCCACGAAATATTTTCGATAACATAAAACATCTTACAAATGGAAAAGAAACAACAAGGTAACATTTTCGCTATTGTGATTATGTTCTTCCTGTTCGCGATGATCTCATTCGTGACGGGATTCCAGAATCCGTTCGGAGTCATCGTGAAGCAGCAGTTCGCCGCTTCGAACTTTATGTCCCAGCTGGGCAACGCCGCCAACTTCATCGCTTATGCGTTTATGGGCCTGCCTGCCGGTATGATCCTGTCCAAGAAGGGCTACAAGTTCACCGCCCTCGCGGCCGTGACCGTAGGATTTGTCGGAGTCGGCATCACATTCCTTTCAGGAATCGCCGGCAGCTTCGCCGTCTATCTTCTCGGCGCGTTCATCTCTGGTTTCTCAATGTGTATGCTCAACACGGTTGTGAACCCTATGCTCAACACTCTCGGTGGTGGTGGAAACAAGGGTAACCAGCTCATCCAGTGGGGCGGTTCCTGCAACTCCTTGAGCGCCACGATCGTGCCTGTGCTCGTGGGCTATCTCATCGGTGACGTTACGAAGGACACGCAGATCGCCGACGCAAATCCGGCGCTTTTCATCGCGATGGGCATCTTCGCTCTGGCGTTCATCATCATCGCGGCCTCGCATATTCCTGAGCCTGAGCTTGAGGCGGCGGCAGCTTCCGGAAAGACGCAGCAGCTCACCATCGGCGAGAGCGTCAAGGGAGCCCTCTCCTTCAAGCATTTCGTGCTTGGTATCATCGCCATATTCGTCTATGTGGGTGTCGAGGTAGGTATTCCTAACTTCGTGAACCTATACATGACATCCGCCGAGATCGGCATCAGCGCCGCTGTGGCTGGAACAATTGTCGGGATGTACTGGTTCCTCATGCTTTGCGGTCGTCTCGTGGGAGCTTCCGTCGGAGGGAAGGTCTCCAGCCGCGCCATGGTCGGCTTTGTGGGCACTGTCGCCATCATATTCCTTCTTCTTGGAATGTTCCTTGGTGACACGACAACCGTCAAATTCCCTGCGATCACCTCCCAGCTGTCATTCTCCCTCGCCGAGATTCCGATCGGAGTGATGTTCTTCATCCTTTGCGGTCTCTGCACATCCGTGATGTGGGGCGCCATATTCAATCTCGCTGTCGAGGGCCTCGGCAAGTACACATCTATCGCTTCCGGCCTGTTCATGGTGATGGTTTGCGGTGGTGGTATCCTTCCTCTCATCCAGGGTGCCGTCGCTGACGCCACCAACTATCTGATGAGTTACATTGTTGTCATCATTGGTGTGGCCTACATCCTTTGGTACGCACTCTTCGGCTCCAAAGTAAAGAAAACAGCTTAGTTTGAAATCCTGTCCCGGTGGGGTTCTCCGCCGGGACTTATCATAGCCAAATATTATGGAACAGAATTTAGTAATAGGAATAGATGTAGGTGGACAGACCACCAAATGCGGAGTCGTTGACGCCCGTGGAACCGTGCTTGCGCAGACCGTGATCCGCTCGGACTCCTACACCACTGTCGAGCCTTACATTGAGGAACTTGCCGCGGCTCTGAAGAAGATCATCGCCGATGCTGGAGCTGAAGGACAGATCCGTGGAATCGGTGTGGGAGCGCCTAACGCCAACTACTACACCGGAGAGGTCGAGAACGCTGTGAACCTTTCATGGGGACGCGCCGGCTCCATACCTTTTGCCAAGATGCTTACCGAGACCATGGGTGGCATCCCTGTGACCCTGACCAACGACGCCAACGCCGCCGCGATGGGTGAGATGACCTACGGTGCCGCGAGAGGTATGAAGAATTTCATCATGATCACCCTCGGAACCGGTGTCGGCAGCGGAATAGTCATCAACGGTGAGATGGTCTATGGTCACGACGGATTCGCCGGAGAGCTCGGCCACACCACGATCGTCCGTCACAACGGCCGTCGCTGCAACTGCGGAAAGAGTGGTTGCCTTGAGACCTACTGCTCCGCGATCGGGGTGGCCAAAACCGCCCGCGAGTGGCTGGACATGAGCAGTGAGCCGTCATCCCTCAGAAGCCTTGACAACATCACTTCAAAGGATGTCTATGAGGCCGCCAAGGAAGGCGATGCCCTTGCCATCAAGATCTTTGAATATACCGGAACCCTCCTCGGCCAGGCTTTCGCCGATTTCATCGCGTTCTCCGCTCCGGAGGCCATCGTCCTCTTCGGAGGTCTCGCCAGAAGCAAGGAGTTCCTCACCGAGCCGATCCTCCGTTCGATGAACGACAACGTCCTCCCTCTCTGGAAGAACAAGGTCAAGCTGGTCTACTCCCAGCTCAAGGAGTCCGACGCCGCCATCCTCGGCGCCTCCGCCCTCGCCTGGGAACGATAGCCTTTCCCGATGCGGCATCCGGCCTGGCCTTGAAGCCTTGCCGGATGCCGTCGCCAGAGCGAGCCTCCCTCCAACCATGGAGCGCAAACTCTTGTAAATGAATATTGTGACGTGCCATCCTTTGCCCGAAACGGGTGTGGGGATGGTGCGTTTTTTTTACTTTTGCAAGCAAAGATGATACTGTATTCGTGATACCTCTTTTTCTATCATAAATGATACCGATACGGGGATGACTGTGCAATCTCTTTTCTTGATAGTATTGTACGTGTCAATATTTTGCTGTGTCTTTTCCAGAGAAAAATATGAGGATGATAATATTTCACGTTTACGTATGGAATGTGTCGCAGTTATTTCAGCTATTGGCTTTTCGTTTATTATCATGTTGAACGTGTTTCAGTTATTAGTGCCGTATGATCAGTTCGATGTGATTAAACAATGGCGTATGGATTTCTTTTGGAAGGGGAATTTTGTCATTAACCTTGCTATACTGTACTATATCATATTTAAAATAACGGCACGAAAATATAGAAGATGAAGCTTAAAAATATATACGAGTTGACCACAAAATATTGCAAATCGTTAATTGTCAACATATTATTTATTTAATGACACATTGCTTATAATTGTCTTGATATTAGTGCGATACACCGAAAGTTAGTCGATCCCTAAATTTAACCCACGTCCTCTAAAAGCGGGAATATGACAGAAAGACGCTCGTGAAGAGATCATTGTCCCTCTAAAAGCGTGATTTGTACAAATTAACGCCTGTGAAGGAGCGTTATGGACGGTTAACGGCAGCATTGGCAAGAATCTCTTTTAGGAACGGG
>OIXO01000057.1_pt1 | contig 12876 bp, 9 predicted proteins | sample 1588031 | NCBI WGS metagenome assembly OIXO01 (sample SAMN03283242) | human gut metagenome | biome: human-associated habitat; material: feces | host: Homo sapiens | place: Peru | collected 2012
GCGTGTCGGTTATCGGCTTGAGTCTCGTGCCGAGGCCAGCCGCGAAAATCATCGCCTTCATCTACAGGATCTTCTCAATGTCCAGTTCCCGGTGGGTAACCGTAATCTTTATGTCGAACCTGTCGGCCAGATGCTGGGCCAGATGCTCCGCGCAGTAAACGGAGCGGTGCTGTCCGCCAGTGCATCCAAAACAAACTTGAAGATGGGTGAACTTCCTCTCAATGAAGCATTTGACATGGTTATCGACAAGGTCATAGACGTTGTTCAGGAACTTTGTGATTCCGCCGTCATCCTCAAGGAATTTTATGACCTCCTTGTCCAGTCCGGTGAACTGACGGTAATGCTCGTACTTGCCTGGATTGTTGATGGCGCGGCAGTCAAAGACGTAGCCTCCTCCATTGCCGGATGTGTCAACAGGGATGCCTTTCTTGTAAGCGAAACTGAAGACTCTCACTTCCAGACGTTTGTCCTCAGCGATGTTGTTGAACTGGGACATTGTGGTGAGTTTGGTGAGGATCTCGTTCAGATAAGGATAATACTCGAACGGCTTCTGGAGAAGGCGACGCAGATTACCCAGAGCGTAAGGAACGCTCGCAAGGAAATGCGGTTTCTTCTCGAAATAGCCTCTGAAACCGTACGCGCCCAACACCTGGAGGGTCCTGAACAGGACAAACAGCCTGAGCCTCTCGTTGAAATGTTCCTCGTTGACCTCGGTGTAACCTTTCAAAGCGCGTAAATATGTCTGAACCATTTCCTTGCGGAGGTTCTCCGGGTAGCGTGAGCGGGCCTGCCAGATGAACGACGCGACATCATAGTAGATCGGGCCTCTGCGTCCTCCCTGAAAATCAATGAAGTACGGCTCGCCGTCCTTCATCATCACATTCCGGGCCTGGAAGTCACGGTACATAAATGTGTCTCCCATATCCTGCATCAGGTCCGTCTTTAGCCTCTCGAAATCGTCCTGAAGCTTCACCTCGTTGAACTCCAGTCCGGTAGCTTTCAGGAAGCAATATTTGAAATAGTTCAGATCGAAGAGGATCATCCGCTCGTTGAAAGCCGACTCCGGATAGCAGACTGACCAGTCCAGCCCCTCGGCTCCCTTGAACTGAAGTTTCGGCAGCATCTCCATGGCACGGCACAGAAGACGGCACTCGTAGGAGCTATATTCACCGCTCTCGCGCCCTTGGGAGACAACCTTGTAAAGCTGGTCATCGCCAAGGTCTTCCTGAATATACCGCATTCCGTCCTCACTGACAGCCAGTACCTTAGGCACTTTTATTCCTTTGCTGAGGAAATGCGCGCTGAGACTGATGAACGCGTTGTTCTCCTCGCGGCTTGTCCCTATGACACCTATAATGGAGATATTCCCGCCCTTGAGACGGAAATATCTCCTGTTGCTTCCGGAGGAGTTAAGTTCCTCCGTGTCACTTACTTTCTGACCTGTATAACTTTCAAATAAGTTCCTGAGTTTGTCCATTAATGTCTAAACTGTTAATAGAGACTGTTGTAGGAAGCAGTTCTGTTTGAGTAATAATTGTATTGGTTGGCCAGCTTACCGTACATCTGGCCGAGAACCTCAAGGTAAGGCTTTCCTTCCACAAGTGTGAGCCTATAGACAGTGTCATCCACTTTGTAGAAGTCCATCCCGTCCATCGTTATCGTGTCGTAGTCGTCAGGAAGATCCTCGACAAGGGCTCCGGCCGGAGGAACGATGACCTCGTACTGGCCGTTGGAGTTGACGATGTAGAACACCCCGTCCTGATAGTAGTACGGCTGGTTGGCGTAGGCGTAGCTCTGCACAAGACCAAGACGGTCCGCAAGTGAATAAGCGTTGTAGGCTCTCGTAGAGTTCAAAGCGAACGAACTGTTCTGTGCGGCGATGGTGGCGTTGTTCCGAGCGATTATCCTGTTCTGCTCCTCGATGATCCTGTTGTTGGAATCGATGGCGCGGTACATCCGGTAAGTGTTGTTGTAGTAGGCGAAGCGAACCGACGCGAACACAAGATCAGAAATCGCACGGTCGATGCAAACCCCGAACGGAGGACGGCAAACCACGAACATGTCACCGTACGGACGGTAATATATTCCGTCATAGATGCAGTACTCTACTCCCCAGTAAGTCATTCTTCTGTAACGAGGTGGCAGGTAGTGAACCCTATAGCCATAGTAGTGGTGCTCATGCGCCCAGAAATGCCTCGGGCGGTCGTATGGCATGAAGTCACGGTCGCGCGGCGGGATTCTATGGACGTTACGGTCCTCCCCTATCCTCATGAAGTCGCTTCTTCTCTCCCTCATCACATCCTTTCCGCCATGTGCGTTACGGTCGTAGGAAGTCAGACCTCCTCGGGTGGCGTTTCCGACCCTCTGGGACTGCTCCCTTCTGGTGTCAGACGCGGAACTTCTTGCTGAAGTACTTCTGGAGGATGAAGATCCGATCTGTCTCGCGACCCTGCCTCCTGAACTTCCTGTCGATGAGGAAGACTCTCCGACAGACGAGGATGAACTTCTTACAGATGATGATCTCTCTGAAGAAGAGCGTCTTACCGAAGACGAGCTTCTCACGGATGAAGATGATCTGTCAGAAGACGAGTTCCTTACTGATGTAGAACCCGTAGAACTTCTTCGGTTATTATCCTGCGACCCCCTCGACACGCTGGAACTACTCCTACGGCTGTTATTGTCCTGATAGCTTCCGCTGTCACCGCTGCGGGAAGAAGACTCTGACGCGGATGACGAGCTTCTCACTGAAGAAGATGATCTGTCTGAGGACGAACTCCTTACAGTAGTGCCGCTACTTCTTCTGTTATTGTCCTGCGAACCGCGTGAAACGCTCGTGGAAGATCTGCGGCTGTTGTCCTGAGAACTCCTCGACACGCTGGAACCACTCCTGCGGCTGTTGTCCTGGGAGCTTCCGGACACGGAAGAACCAGAGCTTCTTGTAGAGGAAGAACCAGAACTCCTTGTTGCGGACGAGCCGGAACTTCTCGTGGAGGACGAACCAGAACTTCCTGAGGAAGAAGAACTTCTGGACGAAGATCTGGTCTGGGAAGAAGTGGTGGTGCTCCTCGATCCGGAAGAGCGTCTTTCCTGTGAATATGAATCAACCGGTGATGCGATAAGGGCCAATGCCACGGCCGATGCAATCGCGATGTTCAGAATGTTCTTCATTTTGATTCGGTGTTAAGTGGTTTAATTAAGTGGTTTAATTATATAGCCAATACTTACGGGATAGTGTCCTGAAAGCCTCGACATCCTTTGACCAATAGTCAGCGATGTCCTCGACTTTGAGACGCTTTCCGAAAGTCGTTCTTACATAATCCGTACCACAGACCTTGTCGAACATATTGTTGCGCCCCTTCGAGAGGGCGAAAGGATTCTTTTCCGGATAGAGTTCGTTCACGGCCTGCATCACGTAGAACTGCGTCAGCGTGCAGCAGGCGGCCTCATAGTCAGTGTAGTGGAACTGAACGCCGTGGATCAGCTTTCCTTGAAGGCTTCCCGAGAACGGCTTGAAGTGGATTGTCCTGAATGCCACCCCCGGAAGGTTGTAGCTGTCAAGAAGCGCCTTCAAGGCATCGGCGTCAATCCATTCGGCTGCGAAAACCTCGAAAGGGAGGGTGTAGCCGATGCCGATGTTCAGATAGCCCTGGAACTCTCCGGTTATGCCGGAGGACGGATAGTTAACGGCGGACTGAGGATAAGGAATATTCGGGGACGGGAGCACCCAAGGTAGGTTCGTGTCCTGATAGAGCATATTCCTTGTCCATCCTTCCATCGGAATGACGGAAAGTCTGCATTTCAGCGGTGCCTCGTTGCCTTTCTCGCCACAGTTCAGGCCTTCCTCGTTCAGGAGAAGGGCGAGCTCGCCGACAGTGAGGCCGTAGATGTAAGGGATCTTGAACTCGCTGACGAACGAATGGAAGCCCGGCTCCACGAGACAGCCTTCGATCTTGTTGCCGCCCAACGGGTTAGGCCTGTCCAGAACCATCACCTCGATGCCGTTCTCGGCGCAGGCGCGCATAACGAGACCGAGGGTGCTGATGAAAGTATAGGAACGGCTGCCGATGTCCTGGATGTCATAGACAACGATGTCCAGCCCCTCAAGCATCTTCTTGCTCGGCTTGCGGTTGGAGCCATAGATCGAATAGACCGGGATCCCTGTCTTAGGATCCTTGAAATCCTCCACGTGCGAGCCGGCGTAGGCATCCCCGCGGACCCCGTGCTCAGGGGCGAAAAGCGCCTTGAGGTTGACTCCCGGGGCCTCGTGGAGTATGTCGATAGTGGAGCGGAGATTATGGTCGATACCGCTCGGATTGGTGACCAGCCCGACATTCTTGCCGACAAGTCCCTCGAAGTCACGGCCTTCAAGCACTTCGATGCCGGTGCGTACAATCTGTTTCTGTCCAGCCTGCGCGGAAAGGGCCGACAATGCGGCAACGGAGAGCAGGACGGTGAATATTCTTTTGACTGCGTTCATATATTCATTGATTATCAATTCGTTGATTATTTCTTACCATATTCAGGATCGATCTTGCGGTCGGCGAGGAAGGTGACGACGACGGTCGCTATGCAGCAGACAATCACCATCCAGAAGAAGCCCTTGTAGCCGAGGGACTCCTGCAGGAAGCCGGCGAACATGCCCGGTATCATCATGCTCAGCGCCATGAAGCAGGTGCAGAAGGCATAGTGCGAGGTCTTGAACTCGCCTTCGGAGAAGTACATCATGTAGAGCATGTAGGCGGTGAATCCGAAGCCGTAGCCAAACTGTTCTATGGCGATGCAGGTACAGATTGTGGCGAAACTTACAGGCTGTACCACAGCGAGATAGACAAACGACAGGCAAGGAAGCGTCATAAACGCGGCCATGATCCAGATGGATTTCTTCAGCCCGAGACGTGATGCGAGAAGTCCTCCGAGGATCCCTCCGAGAAGAAGGAATATCACGCCGAGGGTACCGTACGCTATGCCGACCTGCGCGGTCTGCATCCCAAGTCCGCCGGCCTCCCTCGAAGCCACAAGGAACGGGGTGCACATCTTGATGAGGAAGGCCTCAGGGAGACGGTAGCAAAGCATGAATATGATCGCGAGCCAGACGCCCGGTTTCTTGAAATATGTCGTCACGGTGCGGCCGAAACCTGCGAATATCTCGGCGACCTTGTTGCCTGAATCCTCTTGAATATTAGGCACATCGGACTCTGGCTTAGGAATCGCGAACGTGTGATAGAGGGTCAACCCGGTAAGGAGTATGCCGGATCCGCCGATGGTCAGCTGCCAGGCCAACGGGATGTTGCCGGTTCTGGTCTCCAGCAATCCGGCCACTGCGACGATCACACCGTTGCCGAAGACATTGGCGAGCCTGTAAAACGTGCTGCGGACTCCGACAAAGGCCGCCTGGCTGCTCTGGCTCTGGGCCAGCATATAGAAGCCGTCAGCCGCTATGTCGTGTGTGGCGGAGGCGAAGGCCGCGAAGACGAACAGGATCAGCGTGAACGAGAAAAGGCTCATAGGCGTGCTGCCGGCCGCGATGGATTCCGCTGACGGATGAGGCATCGTAAGAGCCTGGACCACAAAGGCTATGGACATTATGATCTGCATCGTGATGATCCACCATCTCTTTGTCTTGATGATGTCCACGAACGGGCTCCAGAGGAACTTCAACGTCCACGGGAGGTAAAGCAGGGATGTGAACAACGCCATCTGCCCGTTCGGAACGCCCATCTTGGCGAACATCAGGACGGAGACATTGTTGACAAGGAAATATGGAATGCCCTCGACGAAGTAGAGGGTCGGGATCCACATCCAAGGATTACGTTTAGTGAAATTAGCCATTATGTGTTGATTATGTTATCTTCTTTCCAGTATGCTGCCTGGATAGTAGTGCAGCAGGATCTGATCGAACGTGTAGCCTTTGCTGGCCATCACGGCGGCGCCGATCTGGCAGAGGCCGACTCCGTGTCCCCATCCGGATCCGTCAAGGACCAGTCTGTCGCCGACCCATTTTATGTCAAAGGCGGAGCTCTTGAGATGGGATTCGGACAGCCAGCGGCGGATGATCAGTTCCTTGCCGATGACCATTGTCTTCTTGTCGCCGACCACCTTGAGCCTTTTGAGCCTTCCGGACGGGCCTCTCTCGATCGGGACGAGGTCACGGATGGTGCCGAAATCTATTCCGGAGCGTCTGCGGACAAGTTCCGAGACATCCGTCCTTGAATATTCAGTGGTCCATCTGTAGAAGTCCTTCGTCTCCAGATCGTAGTCGTTAAGCACTTGGGAGAGAATCTTTTCGTCCTTGGTGTCGCAGAAAACGTCGCCTCCTTCCGCGCAGTCCGGAGTGTCCGGGAGCGGCTGGAGGTAAGGGTAATCCTTGTCTTCCCAGCAGGTGCTGAATATCTCCATACGGCCTCCGCAGCATTTTGAGAAGCGGGCGTCGCATATCCGGCCTTCCGAGGTGAGCACAAGACCCCAGGTCTGGTCTATGGCCTTGCGGACAGTGTCGCCCACGGCCATCGTGAGACCTTGGTAACGCTGGCAGTGATCATCGGCGCAGACATCGAAGAGGGTGTGGTCATCGTGGTCGAACCATTTGATGTACTCCTCCTCGCCGCCGGTCGCTGAGTTCACTTCGGTGGTCACGGGACTCACTTCTGTGGTCACTGAGCCTGTCGAAGTGACCGGATTCCGACGGTGCTCCACCTGCGCCATAACCCAGGAACGGGAAATGACAGCGTGCGCCTTGAGGAACTCCAGTCCGGCCGAAGCCTTCATCTCAGACGAGATGACACTAAGCAGATAGTCCTCAACTCCAACAATATTCACGGCCGTGACCTTGTCCCCGTCCACGATGAACTTGAGAGTTCCCGCGAACTTCTGGGTCACCTTCCTTTCCCAATGGAAATCCACACCGATAGTCACTCCGTAAAGGATGAACGACGGCTCGGCGAACATAGTGGCCTCAGTCTGAGCCTCGAAGACCAGTTCATCGTAAAGAACTCCGTTGTAGGAAATGCGTCCCGCCGAATATTCGACTTTCTGCCGTCCCGCCCCGTCGGAAATGATCTCGAACTCGATCGCACTGCCGGACATTATCCCGACCTCCAGCCTGCGCTGGGTTCTGGTCAGCCTCCAGATGATGCCTTTCTCTGTCTCCCCGCTGACGGTTATCTCACGGACAACCGCCGTAAGAAGCTCTGAGTCAAGTTTGTCGTAATCCTCACGTTTAGGAGCCACAAACACACCTCCCAGATCAGCGCACCCTGGACTCATCGCCAGATGATCCGCCCCGGTGGAATAATAGTTGTGCGGACGATGCTTATCCCTGAATATCACAATGGAGCGATATTCCCCGTTATGCGTCCAGGCGAACAGGTTGATTTTCGGCTCATCCGAGTCCTCCGGCACCGGAGCGCAGTCCATAAGCCGGTAGAAAAGCTTAGCCACGGATTTCGCCGTGCCGCCGCAAAGGACGAAGACTCCGTTGGCATATTCATTAAGATGGAAGAGCTTGGCTTCCTTGACGTTGGTGAAATATTCCAGAGTATTGACATCGCCGGCCGCCAACAATCCGTCCACCCTGTTCTGGAGAGGCATCAGTCCTTGCGGACAGGCCTGGAAATGCTGATGGTCAGGCGCTGAAGCCCCACTCACAGGGCCGTTGTAGAACCCGAGATATTCATTGTGCGCGCTGACAAAGTCAAGAAGGTCTTGATAACGGTGCCAGATGGATTGCCGCGTGTGCTCGAAACTTGAGATCACGAGATGCGACGGGAAGATCGGGTACGGGTTCAGCGTGACGCGGTATTTCCGTCCCTTGCGCCCCTCGAACTCAATGTGGGTCTGCTGCGACGGGCGGTTCTCAGGGCAGAGGAAGCAAGGCCTCTCGCTGAGAGACTTAGGGTCCAGGGCCGCCTCGGAAGAAATCTTGCGGCAAGGATTATGCTGGACGATGACCTCCAGTCCTCCGACATCCAACCGTTTGGTTTCCACCTTCTTGAGGTCACGATAGTTCTCGGCGGCAAGAGGCCAGACCGACAACTGGTCCTTTATGAATTTGTCAATGTTATTGTCCATCAGAGCAAAGCCAGTAAAGTGTCCTTGATTGATTTGAATTCCTGCTCAAAATTCGGAGTGAACAGTCCCCGCGCCAGATTCGACTCGATCTCGGACATATTCCAGTAGCGTCCTTCGGTGACCTCGTCATTGTCAGGCTTCAAAGTGAAGTTGCCGACGGTGGCGAAGACGCTGACCAGTTCCTTCTCGCGAGCCGACTCCCAAATGTAGGATTTCAGGAATATCGGATTGAAGTCCCTGAATCCCAGTTCCTCAGAGGCCTCGCGGTAGAGCGCCTCTTCAAGCGTCTCGCCGTAATCGACGTGACCGCCGACGGCCGTGTCCCAACGCCCCGGAAGAAGATCCTTCTTCATCGAGCGTTTCTGAATATACAGACACCCCTCCCTGTTGATGATGTGAAGATGGATCACCGGATGCATCAGCTTCGAGCCATCGTGCACGGACTGCCTGGTGGCCTGTCCGATGACAAGGCCGTTCTCCTCCACGACCGGGACCATCTCGCCCGTAGGACGTGGACGGTCACCGGGATTGTCGGCCGATGGCAAAGGCATAACCGGAGCCGGGGAAACCGGGTAGATCAAGTCAAACATAACGTCAAGCTATCGCCAAAAGGATCAGCAACTGGGCCACAAGCACCCTCATAAACATCGACAGAGGATAGACGGTGGCGTAGTTCACTGAAGGATAATCCGTTCCGTAAGCCCCCTGGGTGAACGCCAGGACGGCGGGATCGGTGGTACCACCGGAGATCAGACCGCAGATCTGGTAGAAGTTCAGCTTGCAGACATATCTTGCGATGAGGCCGATCGTGCAGACAGGGATGAAGGTGATGAGCGCTCCGTAAAGGATCCACCAGTAACCTCCGTTCAGGATCGAACTTACGAAGTTCTGTCCGGCTCCCAAACCGACGGCCGCCATAAAGAAGGATATTCCCATCTCCCTGACCATCAGGTTGGCGCTTTGGGTCGTGTAGGTCGTGATCTTCCACTTAGGGCCGAAGTAGCCAAGCAGGATCGCGATGATGAGCGGGCCTCCGGCGAGACCAAGTTTGATAGGCTGAGGAATGCCCGGGATGGCGATAGGAATGGAACCGAATATCACACCAAGGGCTATTCCGAAGAAGATCGGGATAAGGTTCGGACGGTTCAGCGTCGAGATCTGGTTGCCGACAAGATTGGCTACCTCCTCTATTCCGAGCTCCGGACCGACAACCCTCAACACATCGCCCATCTGGAGGATGAGGTTAGGTCTTGCGACAAGGCCGACACCGGATCTTATGACTCTGGTGACACTGACCCCATAATTAGCTCTGACATTGAGACTTCTGAGGGTCACTCCCGTAAGGTTCGTCTTGGTGACGGTTATCTTCCTGTTCACCATCCTGGCATCCAGCTGCTCCCAGTCCTGAAGGTGCATCGGAACCTCTTCTCCGAAGGTGATCCTAAGCGAGTCCACATTCTTCTGCGAGGTGACGATCAGAAGTTTGTCTCCTTTCTGGAGAACGGTATCAGGCCCGGGAACGGACATGAGCCCGTCGCGAAGTATTCTGGAGATCACGATGGAATTGCCCAGATCCTTGGTGGCGTCCTTGATTGTCATTCCGAAGACCGCGGGATTCTCGACCTCGCAGTGCATACGCCTTGCCACATCCTCATTACTATCCTCATTGTCAAGGACTTCCTTCTCCTTATTGAGATCAACTTTGAATATCGCCTTGAAGAACATCATCAGAGCGATCACAAGCAGAACTCCCAACGGGTAGGCCACAGCGTAGGCGGAAGCCAGCCCGGAGGTCGCCGATGTGATGTCAGACGCCAGATAGTTCTCCGCGCGCATTGAATCCGCCATCGTCTGCTGGGCGGCACCGAGTCCCGGGGTGTTGGTCACGGCTCCGGACATCACGCCGACCATAGTCTTGAGATCCTCGCCGGTGATGAAATGGATCGCCACGGTGACGGCCACAGCCAACAGGACAAGGGCGACCGCCAGGATATTCATCTGAAGTCCGCCTTTCTTGAAGGAGTGGAAGAATCCCGGGCCGACCTGAAGGCCTATCGAGAACACGAACAGGATCAGGCCGAAGTCCTTCATAAAGTTCATCACGGTCGCGTCCACCCTGAGGCCGAAATGACTCAACAGGATAGCCACGAACAGAATCCACGTGGAACCGATGGAGATGCCTTTGATCTTGAATTTGCCAAGGTACAGTCCGATCGCGATCACGACTGCGAAAACTAGAATCGAATGGGCTATTCCAGCCCCTAAAAACAAATCTCGCATATCTAATTAAAAATCTATCCGCGCGCAAAAGCACGGTTTGTCTTCAATTTTACCTTCTATGAAATATTTCTTTTGTCCGTCAATATCCTCAACACTTCTGAATATCCTGACAACCTCCCCAGGCTTCGTCTCCTTGATGAAGTTGATGCTTATGCTCCTGACAGGGTTGCCGGCGACCTCCTCATAGTCAATGCAGTCCATAGCCCAGACCACGTAGCGGGCATTGTTGGTGTGCCCCAGCACATCGATGTCTGAGTATGCCGCCTTGTGGCAGCCGACTTCCTCCGCGGGGATATTCTTAGGCATCACGACCTTGCCGCAAGGGATCTGGATCGCATTGTCAGGGCACTGGGTGGTCGCCGGGACCATATTCAGAACCTCATCGCTGCGCACCAGCCGCCGGGTCTCGACATTCATCACTATCCACGAAGAGGTGCAAAGCACCTGCGCCTTTGATTTGTCGGCGAAGTCCGTGTCGCCCTTCCTTCGGAGCTCGAAGTCACGCAGGAAGAACAGGCCGTCCTGTCCCTTGTGCCAAGTGTAGAGGGTCGTCTCGTCCGTCCATTTCGGAGGGTTCAGAAAATCCATCCGCATCCGTGACAGAACCCAGGCCGTGTGATGCCTCTGAAGGTCGTCATAGCCGAAATGAAGCGCCTGGGCCGCCAGATACGCCATTTCCTGGGCGTGATCCATAAACGCGGCCGGCTTCAGGCGGAACGATGCGTCCGTGTCGTAGCACGGGATCGTTATGTCAGTACTGAACCTATTGTCTGAAACGTTGATCTTTTCCATAGTCCTAATGATTTATAATCCTCAGTTCCTCAGGGGTGTATAGGATCGAGTCAATGAAATCCGGAGCGATGTGGGCGAGGAGTATGAATATTCCGAGAGCCACCAGCGCCAAACCGATGAGGCTTGCCGCCACGATTAGAACCACTTTCCAAGCACGGTTTCTCGTCTTGTGACCTGTTTCCTCCTCTCTTTCTTTCTCATCTTCTTTCTCATTTTCGGCTCCGGTGTCAGATTCATCGGTCGGAGTGTCTGTTTCCTCGGTCACAGAGCCTGTCAAAGCGACCGGTGCAATCGGCTCTCTGATGGGAACCGGATCCGCCACCAGCTCCCTAAGCGCCGCTACACTCTGCGCCACCTCGTCCGGAGTCTCCTCGTGAGTCTTCAAAGACACCGGCTCCAGCCCTACCCCATAAGGATAGATGTCCAAATCCTCGTCAGCGATAAAAAAGAACGTGTTCTCCTTAGTCGCCCTCAACCGGCCGAGCCCGGGGAATATCACGACCTTCTTTGCCTGCAGCGTTGTCCTCAGCCCGGCGATAAACTCCCCAAGGATTCTCTTTGAAGTCTCAAGATCCGTCCCGTTGATCTCGGCATAGAACTCCGCCATCATCTCCTCGTTTCCTGATCCGCGCTGCCTGAACGACAGTTTTCGGTAAGGAGGATTGATGGTGTACCCTTTGTCAGAAAAAGTAGAGGGCATCACCTCGGAGACGAAAGTCCCCAAGCCAGGCAACGTAACCTCATCATTGTCAAGGATCAGCCCCTTGACCATATCTGAAAACAAGTCTATGTCCATTTTTCCTCCTCCGAGAAATTCACACAAAGGTACACAAAAAAAACTACAAAAAAATTTGCACTAATCAATTTTTGTTGTACCTTTGCACTCCCGAAAGGAACAAACAACCGAAAAGGTTGACAAAATTCCTCAATAGCTCAGTTGGTTAGAGCACCTGACTGTTAATCAGGGGGTCGTTGGTTCAAGTCCATCTTGAAGCGCAAAACGAGAGGAGTCACACAGCGTGGCTCCTTTTTTTGTATCTTTCATCATAACGTAGGGACATGCCTTTGGCATGTTTCGGTGCAATTAGCAATGTGACAATGCTTTGGAAACATGCCGAAGGCATGTCCCTACGCTATGGCGTTGTCGTTTTAGGAGATTTGATATATTTCCTTTTGTTTAAGGATTTTTATTTATTAAGGTAATTTCCTAACCCCAAGTGAAAGCACTTTTGAATAAAGGAACACAAATTTTTATTATATAATCACATTTTAAATTTACTATCTACGAAAATGAAGAAAGTATTTCATTTTGTGTTTGCAGCAGTTATGCTGGTGATGGGTCAAAGCGCGATGGCACAATCAGAGGTGACCACTGTGCTCGACGAATCATTTGCTGCATTCACCGAGGGCAGCGAGGCAGAGCCCGCTACCACCGACATCTCAAGCGGCTTGACCAACAAGTTGGGTACCACCCTCACAGGCTGGAGCGGACGTTATGTGTATGAGGCCGGCGGTATGCTGAAAATTGGCGACGGCGGCAACTTGCAGACTGCGCGCTACGATATGAAGGCCAACAAGGGCGTTATCAAAATCTCGATGCGTGTTCGCTCTTACGACGAGAGCGGCGCCATGTTCGCTATCGCTGTGAACTACAGCACCAAGGTGACCGACTTCGTGTTCGACAACAAATGGCACGACGTGAGTTATGTGGTGAGCGGCGCAAGCACTTCAAGCACC
>OIXO01000058.1_pt1 | contig 12735 bp, 11 predicted proteins | sample 1588031 | NCBI WGS metagenome assembly OIXO01 (sample SAMN03283242) | human gut metagenome | biome: human-associated habitat; material: feces | host: Homo sapiens | place: Peru | collected 2012
TCTGTCCAGCTCGGACTTCGAGAAGGCGTCGAAGCTGTCGCTTTCCGCACTCCAGGAAATCGGCGTTCCCCGCATCCAGATACTTGCCAGGAACGGTGGCGAGAAGATTACCAGGACTGAGGCGAAGAAGCGATTTGACTTGCTGGCGTCTCCGTACATTGTAAGGGGAAAGCCATCGCGGAGAATAGTTCGCAAGGAGGAGAAGCAGTGAACAAGGAAAACATCGTCATCCTGACGGGGAGTCTGCCGTTGTCCTTCTCAACTCTCTTGAGAACCCTTCCGCGGCAGAACGGATAGCCGAAACGATCCAGCATTCCGCCGGCCGCTCCTGCATATTCAAAGGAGTCTTTTTCGTACCACGAATGGAGTTTCGGGGCGCAGGCGGCGCAGTCCGGGTGGCTGTCCATCCAGTCGGTGAGCGGTTTCAACCAATCTTGGGGAACCTCGATGTCAGAGTTTATGAGCACGAAATATTCAAGATCTCCGGCGTCCGGCAGCTCGCATACAGCCTTGAAGGCCCTGTTGTAGCCACCGGTGAAGCCGTAGTTCTTGTCCAGGCGGATCTGCCGCACTGTCGGGAACTTCTCGGACAGCATCTCCATCGAACCGTCCGTGGAGGCGCTGTCAGCGACAATGATATCCGTCCCGTCCGTGGCCGAGGCCAGCAGACCAGGCAGGAAACGCTCAAGATATTCCTTTGTGTTCCAGTTCAGTATGACAACCGCCGTGCGCATCTTCCTTTATTACTCTTTGTGGCAGTCGCAGTTGCCGTGGCAGCATTCGCCGTCCTTCTTGCCTTCTCCGTGGCAGCACTCGCCATCCTTGTGACCTTCGCCGTGGCAGCCGCCCTCGCCCTTGTGGCAGTGGCACTCGTGCTCTTCCTGTGGGAGGAACTCGCCGTGGAGGCCTTCCTTGAGCTCTTTCTCCGTAGCTTCCCTGACGCTGACCACCTTGCCGGTGAAGTTGAGGGTCTTGCCGGCCATCGGGTGGTTGAAGTCCATCACAACGGTGTCTGGCTTGACCTCGTGAACGGTTCCCTGTACGACCTGGCCAGTGTTGCTGAGCATAGGGATGATCTGGCCTACGACGAGAAGATCCTCGCGAACTTTCCCGTCGATCTCAAAAGCGGCCTTAGGCAGCTCGAAGAGACGGCTGGCGTCGAATGTGCCGTAGCCTTCCTCCGGAGTGAGGGTGAACGCGAACTCGTCGCCCGGCTCCTTGCCCTCGACCTCGCTCTCGAATTTAGGAAGAAGCATATGTGTCCCGTGAATGTAGCCAAGCGGACGCTCCTGCGTCGCCTTGTCGGCGAGTTTTCCGTCCACAATCAGTTCGTAGGTCAGCTCGACCACATTGTTTTTCTGTACTTTCATAATGATGTCTTATTGTTAATGAATTTATTTTTCTGTTTGTTATGAACTGCTGACGATTCCGCGTCACGCGCTGAAATCAACATTTCCGAACGCTAAGGTAGGAATAAGTTTTGACTTACAGAACCTCGCATCGTTTCCGGCGGCCAAAAGATTGTTCCAAAGGGTGAGGAGATTGCCGGTTATGAGCATCTCCCTTACCGGATGGACGATCTTTCCGTCCTTGAAAAGGAAGCCTTCGACTCCGAAGGAGAAGTCGCCGGTGGCTGAGTTGCTGTTGCCGCCGTTGAAGCCGGTGACAAGGATGCCTTCGCCGACTATACGCATCAGTTCCTCCTTGCCGCAGGTCGCTTCGACAGGCTCAGCGACCGGTGGCGCGAAACAAGGCAAAACCACCGGTCTCGTAGCGTCCTCAACCGTAGCCTCGACCCCCATCTTCCTCGACATATAAGTATTGACGAAATATTCCTTCACAACCCCGTTTTCAACAATCGGCATCTCCGCGGTCGCAACCCCTTCAGAATCAAACAGCCTCGACCCCGTCTCCCCGACGCTCACCGGCCTGTCCCATATATTCAGCCACTCCGGAAACATCCTCTTCCCCAGCGAATCCAGCATAAACGAATTCTTCTGCTGCAATGAATATCCTCCCAGAGCGTTCAGCACAGGCGTCACAAGCCTCGATGCCACCTCGCTTTCAATGACCATCGAATATTTCCCGCTCTCGATCTTGACCGGGCCTATCTGTGACATCGCCCGCTTGAACGCTATCTCACCGCAGTCCTTGATATTCAGATCCTTGAGCATCGGTGTGGCGTCCCACCAGTAACTGCTGAACCTGTTCCCGTCCGCATCCTGCACGGTCACCTCGACCCCATATTCAAAGGAAGTCTCGGTGTGGCGGCATCTAAGTCCGTTGGAATCAAGCACAAGCGAGTCGAAGATGGAATCTGAATATTCCCCCTCCTCCGAGATGAGTCCTTCGCCACAGTGCATTTTGAATATGCTCGCGTCGATCGCCATCCTTAGTCTTTCGTCCGATGTCAGGGCCGGATAAGTCTCGTCATAAAGTCCGAGTTCCTTGCCGGTCACGGCGTTTTTCGCCGTTCTGGACGGATCCGGCAAGTCTCTGCAAGGGTCTTCCGCAAGCATCCTGACCGTTGCGATCGCCTTTTTCAGGAAATCATCCAATTCGCTTTCCACCAGCCGGTTGGTGGAGAAACTGCCAAATTTTCCGTCCACGAAAAGGCAGACGCTGATTGATCTGTCCAGACAGTGCGAGACCTTGTCAAGTTCTCCGTTAAGGGTTCCGAACAGCTCCATCAGGCTCTTGTTCAGCGTGATGCGCACCTTGTCCGCTCCAAGTGCCAGAGACTTCTCCAGACATTTCTCAGCGACGAGAATCTCCTCCGCAGTCAACATTCCGTTTATCTCTTCCATCTTATTCTCCTCCAACTGTAAGCTTGTTGATCAGCACGGTAGGGATTCCGCAGGAGACCGGGCAACTCTGTCCCTTTCCGCACGTCCAGGCCCCCTCGTCAATCTTCAGGTCATTCCCCACGGCCACAATGTCGGCCAATGCTTGCGGCCCGTTACCGATGATGTTTATGTCCTTGACCGGCTGGGTCAGCCGTCCGTTCTCGATCAGGAATCCGCTCTTGACAAAGAACGTGAAATCTCCTTCACCGATCTGAACCTCACCGTTGCTGAACTGATCCACATATATTCCTTTCTTCACGGATGCGATGATGCTTTCCTTGTCGGCCTTGCCGCTTTCCATATATGTCGCCCTCATTCTCGGGATCGGAGCGTAACGGAATGATTCCCGCCGTCCGTTGCCGGTAGGGGAGACCCCGTAGAATCCGGCGCTAATCCTGTCGTGCAGGTATGAGGTCAGAATCCCGTCCTTTACCATATATGTCTTTTGTCCCGGAACGCCCTCGTCGTCGAAATTGATGGAACCTCTATTGAGCGGAACCGTGCCGTCATCCACGATCGAGATGCTTTCGTCGCAGATTTTCTGTCCCATTTTCTCTGAGAAGACTGACTGGCCTTTCCTGTTGAAATCCGCCTCGAAAGCGTGTCCCATAGCCTCGTGCAGCAATATCCCCGAAGCTCCGGCACCCATCACGACAGGCATCTGCCCGCCTTTCGGGCGTTTGGCCACGAAACGGTCGTCTATCCCCGTCTCAATGCTGTCCGCGATCTCGTCCAGAAGCGATTCCGTAAGCATCTCTGTGCCCGCTCGGTACGCCCTGGAGGTGTTCTTGCTCTCGATCTTGCCGTCCTGGCTGAACACGACTGAGGCTGACAGGATTCCCATCGGCCTTGTCTCGAATGTCAATTCTCCCAAGGAGTTGAACATCAGGATATCGCTTACTTGTCCGGAGAACGAGACGATGATCTTCACTATTCTGGAGTCTTTCGCGGCAATCTTCTCCTTCAATTTTTCCAGCCACGGGACAAGCCGCGTCGCGTCGGATGATCTCCAATCATATTCATAAGAATATCTGTCCTTAGGAGCTGTGACGGTTCTGCAGCAAATCGCAGACGCTGTTCCGATACCGCCTTCCGCTATCTTGGAGGCCGCCAGGGCCGCCTCGGCCATCGAGCGGGAATCCGTGCTTTCGGAGTAGGCATAGCCGGTCTTGTCTCCTTTCAGAACCCTGATTCCGACACCGTAGTCGATGTGGAATCCGCCTGAGGAGACGATTCCGTCCCGCAGCAGCAGATCGTTGTAGGACGTGTTCTCGAAGAACAGGTCGCAGTAGCTTCCGCCTCCTTTCAGACCATCGGCCGCAAGCCTTTCCAATTGTGCTTCGCTGACCTGGAACAGGTTGAGATAGAAATTCTTATCCTTGTACATTCTTTAGTTTCCTTTTTTCTTCTTCCAGATGTTTTTCATATTCTTCGTTGATCGCCTGGATCTTGCTGAACTTCTCCGGCTCCCGGATTATCTTTCCGTCCTCCGACGCCTCGGCCACAATTGAGAACGGCACATTCGAGTTGTCAAGGAGAAGCCATCTGTCGCAGATCGGCATAAAGTCCCGGAAAAGATAGTGGAGTCCGACATTGTAGCGCCTCCGGATGGTCTCTTCCTTGATGTTATGCCCTCCGGTGGCCACCCTTGCGGCCACTCTTGCGACTGCAAGATCCGGAGAGTTCAGCCAAAAGTACAGAATCGTGACATAGTACCCGGCTTCCTTCGCATCCTTTATCACCTTGAGAAGAAAACGTGTGGCGAGCGTGGTCTCAATGCAGAAATCGGCCTTCCTCTGGAGCAGGAACCTCATCTTCATCAGCATATAGCGGCTGGCCGCCACGTAGGCGCTTTCCGGATGGAACGGCGAAAGGCTTTTCGCGAACTCGTCGGAGTTCACGAACTCGCTGCATTCCAGCATCCCCGGCAGAAGCGCGTAGGACGCCGTGGTCTTCCCGGAACCGTTGCAACCTGCTATGATGAAAAGTCTTGGCATATATCAATTCCAAAGGCGGACAATCATTTGCGAATATTGCAAACTGTCGGCCACATTTATTATTATACGAATATATTCGCTATTTTGTTTTGGCAGGCTTTGGATGGGTCACACCGTAGCCGAAGAGGGAAAAATCCCCTTTGCAAGGGTCGCCGGGGAATATGTCCGCGAAGCAGTCGGTGATCTCCCTCACGGTCACAAGGTCTTTTTGCTTTCTGGTCGTGAGCCCGAGTGCGATCGCCTCGTCATAGACGTGTACGTCCAATGGGATGAGAAGGTCGGCGGGATCCGTGTCCTTCCATATTCCCAAATCCACCTTGCCATCGTTCCTGACCATCCACCGCCTCATCATATTGATCTTCTTGTTCGGAGCCTTGAGGTCGGATTTCTGGCCGAAGATATTCGTCCTGAACTCGTCCTGGGACAGAGATTCGAGGGATGGGTTTGCCTCATAGGCGCTTTTCAGACGGGAGCATATTCCAGCCACCTCGCTCCATTTGATCGTGCGGTGGATGCTGGTGCCGTCGTCCCGCCACTTGCCGCGCATCACATATTCATAAGGCTTCCAGTCCATTTCCTCGAAAAGTCTGCCGCAGTCCCTGATGATCATCGCCCTGCGGCCCCAGGCGAAATGCGCCGCGAAGACCGCCGCGATTTCCACGTCGGCCAATGAGCGTTTCCCGGCCTTGAAACGCTGCGCGAACAAGGTCGGGAAAGCTATCGGATCTTCCTGGAAGTACTGAGGGTCGTTGTAGGTCTCAGCCCACAGGATCAAAGTTCGTCTTGTCTCTTCTGTCATTTAGAAGTCATTTTTGCCGAGCCTGAAGTATTTTGTTTTAATCCTTCGTCGCCGCCTCCAGTTTCTTAAGCAGCGCGAACATCACCACACCGGCGGCGATGCAAAGTCCCATCAGAATGCTCCAGTTGGCCGTGAGGGAAACCTTTTTCCAAAGCATTCCAGGGATGGAACTGAGGTAGTTGCCGACAGCGGTCGCCGCGAACCACAGACCCATCATAAGACCTTTGTACTTAGGAGGCGCCACCTTCGACACGAAGGAGATGCCCATCGGGCTGAGCAGAAGCTCGGCGAAAGTCAGGATCAGGTAGGTTCCGATCAGGTACATCGGCACCACTGGATCCGGAGCTACCGTGCCGTTGAGCGAAGCCGGTGAAGGCTGGCCAATGGAGGCGAAGATCATCACCAGATAGCCGCAGGCCGCCACAAGCATTCCTATTCCGATCTTCTTCGGCGCGGAAGGCTCCATTCCCTCAGGATGCTTGGCGGTCTTTTTCGCGGCGAGGGCACTGAATATGGCCATAGACACCGGTGTGAGGGCCACCACGAAGAACGGATTGAACTGCTGGAAGAGCTGTGGCTGAATCTCCAGAGGGTTAGGAAGGCCTTTGAATATGGCGTAGGCCCCGCACCAGAGGGCGGCGGTCACGGCTCCGCAGCCTACCTTGCCGGAAGTCTTCTCAGACTGGAATATTCCGAAAAGAGTATAGACTGAGGTCGCGATGAGAGCCAGCGCCCAGATGTTGAACCCGATTCTGCTCCAGCCCTCGGCAGTGCTTTGCGTGTAGTCGCGTGCGAACCAGGTCAGCGACTGGCCGTTCTGGTGGAACGCCATCCAGAAGAAGATAACCACAGCAAACACGAGGCACAGGGCCACGATACGCTCCTTGGTCTGTTTAGGAGTGAGTTCCACGTAATTGCCTCCGGAGGTCTTGGCCTGTTTGGCGTTGACGTCAGCGTGCTTGAACCAGCTCTTTGTCGCGAAATAGATCGCTATCGAGACCACGAGTGAGATGCACGCCACCGCGAATCCCATATTGTAAGAAGCAGAAAGCTTGTCGATGTAGTACGGACAGAACTGGTCGAGCCCCATTCCGGCCGCGTTTGCGTCCGGCATCATCGCCATAAGCCCGTTCAGTTGCTCGGCTCCCTCCGGAGTGATCGTGCCGGCCATCTGCTGGTGGGCCAACGCCGGAATCGCAGCCTTGTATATGAGCCCCGCCTTTGCCAGGAACTTGTTTGTGATGGCGGTGGCGGCGGCAGGAGCGAACATCGAACCGATGTTGATGGCCATATAGAACAGGCTGAACGCGCTGTCCCGTTTGGATGCGTACCGTGGATCATCGTAAAGGTTGCCGACCAGAACCTGAAGGTTCCCCTTGAATAGACCCGTTCCGACAGCGATGAGCAGCAGGGCCGCGAGCATCACGGTGACTCCAAACCCGTTGGCCGCTGTAGGGACTGCCAGTACCAGATAACCGATGAACATCACGCAGATGCCCGTCACGACGCATTTGCCGAATCCTATCTTGTCAGCGAGCCATCCTCCCACGACCGGCATAAAATAGACCGCCGCGAGGAAGATTGAATATACCTGGCTGGCCGTTGACTGCTCCCATCCGAACTTAGCCTGGAGGAACAGCATAAAGATGGCCAGCATCGTGTAGTAGCCGAAGCGCTCGCCCGTGTTGGCGAGGGCGAGCGCGAATAAACCTTTCGGTTGGTTTTTGAACATACTATGTTACTTTGTTACTTTCTCAAGCCACTTGACCATGCCGAGCATAACGCCCATTGCCAGGAGGCACATGCAGAGGAACACGCTCCAGCAGGCCCACAGAGGCATCTTGTTGTACATCAGAGGGCCGATCCACAAGAAGAGGTTGCCCACCGCGGTGGCGCCGAGCCAGAGTCCCTGGCAAAGTCCGAGAAGGTGCTTCGGGGCGACCTTCGACACGAACGAGAGACCCAGAGGAGAGATGAAGAGTTCCGCTACCGTGAGGAAGAAGTAGGTCGCGATCAGAACCCAAGGGCCGGCCTTCATCGTGGCCTGCTGGGCGACTTCCATACCTCTGAAATCGGTGGCTGAAGGGTAACCCATCACGCCTGAGAATATGGCCAGGAACAGGTAGGCCGTGGCGGCGATACCCATACCGTAGGCGATCTTGCGAGGAGTGGAGATCTGCTTGCCTCTCTTGCCGAGGGCGCCGAAGATCCACATGATGATAGGGGTCAGCACGATCACGAAGAACGGATTGACGGCCTGCCAGATCTCCGGGGCGATCTTGTCGGTGTTGACGAAGTCACGCGCGAAGAGCGAGAGGGACTGTCCGTTCTGGTGGAACGCGAGCCAGAAGAAGATCACAACGCCGAGAACCGCGAACAGGGCGTACATTCTCTGCTTGATCTCCTTTGCCATGGTTGCCTTCTCCTCAGCGGTGTAGCCTGCGTTGGTGGAAGCTGCCTTCTTGGCCGGGGTAGGGAACTTCTTCTTGTTGACAATGAATATCACAAGAGAGATCATCATAGCCACAACCGATGCGATGAAAGAGTAGTGGATTCCGGCGTTGAACACGTCCAGATAGTTTGTGCAGAACTGTCCGATGGCCTCACCGCCCTGTGCAAGGACAGCAGGATCGGCACCGGCCTTGGCTGCCTCGTCGAGGAAGTTCTGTGAAGTTGTCCCGTTGTTGATGAACTCGTGGCAGAGTCTCGGGAGCTGGGAATTGTAGATGAATCCGTTGACTTTCAGCCACCAGCTTCTCAGAAGCGGAGCCACGAACGGTGCGACAAGGCCTCCGATGTTGATGAACACGTAGAAGATCTGGAAACCGGAGTCGCGCTTTCCCTGTGCCTCCTTGAGGGCCTCAGGACCCTGCTTGGCGGCGTCGGCCTCGAAATTGTCATACATCTGTCCGACGATCGCCTGGAGGTTGCCCTTGAACAGACCGTTACCGAACGCGATCATGAAGAGTGCGAAGCAGGTCAGAGGCAGGAGCCAAGACTTGTTCTCAGGTGTCGCGAGGATCGGAACGGAGAGGACGACATAGCCTAAAGCCATGATGATGAGTCCTTTCTGGATCGTCCCCTTGTAGTTCTGGGTGCGGTCGGCGATGATACCTCCCACGAGGCTCAAAATGTAGATTCCAGCGTAGAAGAATGAGTAGATCAGGCCTCCGGTCTCGTCACTCAATCCGAACTTGGAGCAGAGGAAGAGGGTGAGGACGGCGTTCATGATGTAGTAGCCGAAGCGCTCACCCATGTTGCTTAGCGCTGCTGAAATCAGCCCTTTAGGATGTCCTTTCATACAGATGATGTTTTTACTTTAAATTTGTTTTTGTGTTATAATTATTCATTCTATTCCATCCCCGTCCGGCAACTTTCCCCGTAGGGGAATGTGGCCGCCACGTCATAACAGGTGACGAATATACGCAAAACTCCCCAACTCACCAAATTTATGTCGTAGGCCGATTCTATGGCAATTATGTGACCATCACAGGCCGAGCATAGCCAATGTCGGGACCTGTTCGTAGCCGTATAATCAAACGGACAGTCAATGACGGCTTATCACTCGGTATTTGCCATCCATACCTATGATGGATTTACTTTGCAAATAAGATGTTGTTGAAAATCAATTCTTTATTGTTTGTGCGGATTTGCTTTGCAAATAAAACTCTTTTTAGATCCGTTCAAAGAAATCATCGTAGTCTTTGTCGAGAATCTTCCAGATGCCGTTTTTGCGTCCGCCTTCACGGGCGATGAGGTGTAATTCAGTGAGCCTTCTCAAGTACTTCTGGACTTGTCTGGTAGATACACCTAAATTCTCTGCAATAGCCGTGATGTTGATTTGAGGGTTCGTTGAAATCAACTTATATATGCGTCTTTGGGCTTTTACGAACTCTTTTGTGAACTGTGGTGGCTCTTTTACGAACCCTTTTACGAACCTTTTTGTGGCAACGGATGTGTCGTTAGCGACTTCTTTTACGACATCGGTGCCGTAGTTGAGATTCCAGAGGGTTACGTGAACTCGGTGGCGTTGGAACTGAACTCTGGAGCGTGGTATTCCTTTAGTAATGTGTAAAAAATTAGTTGCATCAGTTGACCGGTTTGACAAGGTAGTTCCACTTACCGAGTTCCTGGGCGAAGACAACCTGTCTGGCAAGCCTCTTCTGGTACGATTCGTCAATCGGTCGCTTGATGTCATAAGTTTTTGAGTTAATGTGAACATGTACTTTCAATCCCTTCTTTGTAGTGGTCATCGCAGCCCTGTCAGCGGCATTTTGAAGAGACGTCAGAGGTGCACCACTCCAGCTGCGGGTAATCTGTGAAAAGAGACGGTGCTCAATGGGATTGAACTTGGAACAATACGGAGGATAATGAACGACAAGAAGCCTGATACCAAGTTTGTTGGCAAGGTCCATAAGATCCTGCTTGACGATTCTGTGCGCACTGGAATTCGATCCTCCGCCATCGCACAGGATAACAAGCGTATGCGCATCAGGGTATTGCCACTTCAGGTGTTGTTCCCATACTCGTGCGATGTTGTCGCAGACAAATCTGGATGTGTCGTGACTGATTCCCAATGCCATATAGCCGACATTCCTTGTGACATCGTAGATGCCGTGCGGGACAATCTGACCATCAGAGAACGTGGAGAAGTCGTGGTCAAGGGACTTGAGCGGTCCGTTGGACAGCGCCTTTCCTTCACGCTTGAAGTTCCCAAGCATCTCCTTCTTCTTGGTATCAATGCTGACGATGGGAAGTCCTACACTCGAAGCCTCCTCGCAAATGGCGGTGATTTGCTCGAACTGCTCGTTCCTGTCTTTCACATCCTTCATGGGGAGGTCCTTATAGAAGGAGCGTTCCCTAAGGCCAAGCGAATCAAGGATTTGTCGGACAAAGTAGCGGGAGATGTCATATCCTATTGCGGAAAGTTCATTCATAATTTGCGTGACACTCAAGGATATCCATACCACGTTCTCATCCTGCGGCAAGCCAGCCGTATGCGGTTCTATGATTTGCACGACAGCCTGCGTCCACTCGGGATGCCGGGGAAGTACACTCTTCCGTCCGGCACCCGTCCTGCGGATACGGCCGTCTCCAGGACCTTCTCCGGAGAGGAGTTCCTGCCTTCCGTTTTGAAGAGTATGTGTACTTGTTCCCATAATTTTACTAACTTTGCGGTAGCTGAGCCCTTGGGTCTTGAGGTCGGCGGCCTTTGTGGCCAGGAACCATCTTCTGTCTCTTTCGTTCAGCGTGGACATATACGCCAGATCGCTTGGCGAAAGGACTTCTGGAGGAGTTTTCGTTATCATTTTAAGAGCATTGCAATTACCCTTAAATTTACGAAAATTTCTCCAGTTTTCCTATACTATATCATTGATAACCAATGGTTTAATCTAAATTATTGTCACTTTTTCGGAGGCTGTTATCAGGGCGGCTTTACAACCGTTCTCAACAGTGTGTCATGGCCGCAAATGGCCGCATAAGAGAGCCTCCAAAATGAAGCAGGTTATTTTTTAACATTTACTGAATATAAAAACCATTCTTACCGCTATTGGAATTTTCAATAGCAGCGCATTCGCTCGAAGTGAATTGAGCAAATGAAGTGGCGCATATAAACATAAGCGTCCACGAAACCAATAATTTGAGTTTCATAATGTTGTTGATAATTTTTAGTTAGTTATTTGTAATAAACGAAATTCTCCATACGTTTGCCGTTCCTGTACTGCTTCCGCGTTTTGAAACGAAATAAATGAATCTGCCATCCGGACTCCATACTGGACTGAGATCATCCGCAGCGTGATACGTCAACTGTGTCAATTCTGTCCCGTCAATCCGACACACAAAGAGATCTGTATTTTTGTAGGACAAATTCTTTCCTGTATTAAGCGCACTGTCTCCGACCATCAGAATCCACTTTCCATCTGGCGAGACGGATGGGGATGAAAAACTGCGATCTGTGCTGGAGACTATACATTCCTCCACTCCTGTTGAGTAGTTTATTAACCAAATTTCGGATTTTCCATCTCTTGACTTACGAACACAAACAAGTTCATCTGTTCCTTTTACAAGTTCATCTGTTCCTTTTAAAGGTAACGGACTGAATCCGACAACAATATTTGACAGCGAGTTGTCACTTAGACTATAACACCATATACCAGAATTGCCCTTCCCTTCCAAACGGCCAAAGAATATATGTTGCATATCATTCGAAAAAATCGGCGATGAATCATATTCGCCATCTGTCACTTGGCGACAAATGTAGCCGTTCTCCGAATCTGTAATGAAGAGTCTGGTGACTTTCCCATTTCGTTCAGAAAAAACAATTTTCTCTTCATTGGGAGACAATGAAAAATCAATAACACTTGATCGCTTGGTGCGTTGCACTGTTTTTCCTAAACCATCCAGATTCTTTATGAAAATATTAGTTGAATTGTCTCTTTGTGAGAGATACGCTAATTTTCCACCTCCGGCGTACACTGAGATTATTTTTCGAGGATCCCAAGAGGCCTTCCCTCCAAATCTCTTTACGGATGGCATTACCACATAATCATTGTCTGATGTGATTTTCTTGAAATCGAGCCCGGCTTCCTCTCCTACAGAAACCATCGAGTAATCAACATTTTGAGCAAAAACCGACAACGATTGACAGAACAGGGCTAAAGCCGTTAGAAATGTGATACTTGTCTTCATTTTATGATATTATTAGTATTTAATATATCTGGAACTGTTTGGGTTACGATAATAGTTCTTGAATATTGAAGCCATAATTGTTATATAGTACTTACGGACTATATAACATACCAATCCAAAATTCCAACCTAATCCTGGAGCCGAAATATGATGCTGTTTCGCAAATTCTTTGATCAAGACATCAGAATGCTTTTTGTCGGTATGAATACGCTGTCTCCATTTTCTGTCTTTAATGTTCATAATAGATCCTTCGGTATTTCTGTATGTGTAAATCGCGCCGGGAACGGTAACTACCGTATGAGCTAAATACAGAGCGGAAAACGAAAAATATCTATCTTCGATCAACCGTCCAACTTCAAATTTCAAGTTATTGTCAATCAGAAACTGACGTTTAAAGATATAC
>OIXO01000061.1_pt1 | contig 12621 bp, 9 predicted proteins | sample 1588031 | NCBI WGS metagenome assembly OIXO01 (sample SAMN03283242) | human gut metagenome | biome: human-associated habitat; material: feces | host: Homo sapiens | place: Peru | collected 2012
ACGCGTGAATGAAAGATGGTCACTTCGGCGGGTTCTATGGCCGAAAAGTCAATCTACGGCCAAATCGTTTTGAAATCCAGCGCAAACTTCGTAAATTGCTTTCGAAAACACAAAAAGCTATGCGACTTGCATATTGCATACACGCCCTGAACCTTTCCGGTGGCATCGAGAGAGTACTCACAACAAAGGCCAACTACCTGGCCGATGTTTTGGGCTATGAGATACACATCATCACGGCCCGGCAAAAAGGCCGGAAAGAGTTCTTTCCACTAAGCGGGAAGATAATCCGCCACGATCTTGACGCCAATGACAGGATGTTTCTCATCAAGTACAGGAAACGCCTTGACGCGCTTTTGGCCAAGATACGTCCTGACATCACCGTGACCGTCTGCGACAACAGTCTCTATGCCCTCACAAGATGCACTGACGGTAGCGTGAAAATAGGGGAATTTCATTTTTCCCACGAGAAATTCCTTATGAAATACGGCACCAACGCCATTGGTAAGCTATACGCCTCCTTCAGGACACGAAAACTGGAAAATGCTGTCAGGAAACTGGACAGGTTTGTCGTGCTGACCAAGGCAGACAAAAATGACTGGCGGAAAGTGACTCCTGAAGTCGAGCAGATCTACAACCCGCTCCCGTTTGTGTCTGACGAAGTCTCCCCCCTCGACGAAAAACGCTGCATAGCCGCCGGACGGTTGGAAAGCCAGAAGAACTTCAAGGATCTGATCACGGCCTGGAAAACCGTTGATGCCAGGCATCCGGACTGGAAATTAAGCGTTTACGGCGATGGCAGCCAAAAAGAATCCCTTCAGGATCAGATAGACTCAATGGGCTTGAAAGGGAAAGTGACTCTGAAAGGGCGGACAAACGATGTCAGGAAAGAACTGCTCGGAAGCTCCTGCCTGGTGATGTCATCGAGGTTCGAAGGTTTCCCGATGATCCTTCTCGAAGCCCTTGCGACCGGATTGCCTATCGTAAGCTACGACTGCCCTAAAGGGCCTTCGGAAATTGTCACCATCGGCGCGAACGGCTACCTTGCGAAAGTTGGCGACACCGGCACGCTTGCACAGGGAATATGCAGCGTCATAGCCAACGAAGAGCTGCGGAAAAGGTTCGGGGCGGAATCAAAAAGGCGCTCGGAGAACTTCTCTCTGGAAAAGACGATGGAGAAATGGGACTCTTTGTTCAAAAGCGCCCTGAAACGGTAAACCTCACTTCTCGTAAACTGACTTCTTTGGAAGAGCCGCGTCAAAGGAATCCAACAGGATGCGGCGTTCCGAAACATAAGCCTCGTCCTTAAGATGCACGTCATTGATGCAGACAAGCTTACGTGACGGGTGTAGAAGATATTCCCCGATTGATGACGCGGAAGACGTGGCTATGGAAAAGAACTTGCCGGAGAGACGTTCACGGATGGCCTTTCCCTGATGGTACATATAGTCCAGAAACAGGTACTGGTTCAGGTTATCCATAGTACGGACCTGTGAGACGGTGGAGAAAATCTCCGTTCTCATCTTAGCGTAAACCTCCTCGCAGGCGCTCCGGAACATAGGTGAGCAGATATGCTGGGGACGTATGAAAAACGGAGTGTGTCCAAGCCCGAGAGCCTTTCTCGCCAAACGGTCCGAATTCCGGCACTGACGCTTGTACATCCCGGTCGCTAAAAGATGGGTCGAGAACCCTATCACAATCTTCCCGTCACGGAAAAAATCCTCCTCACGGCAAGGCGACACCGGGAACATATCGTCATTGAAATAGATGAACCGTTCGTCCAGCCCCGGAATCCGGTGAAGGAACATCTCGATGGTCGTGCTGTTGAATGTCGGCAGGAACTCCTCCGGAATAATGTCCCTGTGGGTCACCACTTTCAAGCGATCCGACGCCCATTCCGGAACCTGGGTCTTCCCGGAGACCACCAGATGGACATTCCTGACAAACGGCATATACGTCTCCACTCCGCGGAGCAGATACCTCAATGTTCCCCAATCCCGGAACCTTTTGTCCAATGCGGGGATATTCAATGCCCGTGAATATTCTTCCCTCCAAACAGGGTCAAGGCCGTTGACGTAGGTTATAACGACATCCATAGAGAACTAATCATCAAGAAGATAAACAGTAAGATCGTGAGTTTTACGCTCATTCTCGGGAGGCAAGGTCATATAGTCCCCGAACTCCTGTGACAGCCATTCGTCCCAACGCCTGAACGCCTTGAACGCCGCGCCCTCGAATTCCAGGTCAACATATTCCTCGAACATATTCCTGTCAAAGATTTCCCTTGTGCCGTTGTATGTCACAGAGACGGCTCCGGCAAGGTTTGAGGTCTCGTAAGGGTACTTCAGCATCTCGGTGTTGATCTTCCTCCACCAATATTCAACACCCCACGCGTGCGCCTCAAGCTTTGAGAACAGCGGCTGATGGAAATTGAACAGGTCGAATCTTGTGCCGCAGATGTTCAGCCTGTGGGACCAATGCGTCAGCAAGCGCTCCCTTTTTCTTTGAAGGACAGCGTCCTCAGGCTTTCCGTCAACCGGGAATATGTCGAGGTTCAGACCGAAATCATAGTCAAAACCACGTCCTTGCAGGCTTTTGGTACGAGTGTCCTCAACCTTGGCGAAAAAATGGACAAAACGGTCCCCCTTCACCCCTTCCTTGTGGCAAAGGCAGCGGTAACGGGAGTCCGGATCCTTGCCGAAAGTAGCGACAAAGCGTTCATAATCAGGACGTGGCATCAACAGGTCAATGTCATCGTCCCAAGGAATGAAGCCTTTGTGGCGCACCGCTCCGAGAAGCGTTCCGTAAGCCATAGAATACCTGATTCCTTCCTTCGCGCAGAAAGCGTCGACAGCCTTCAGGATGTCCAGGAGGTAGAGTTGAATCTCTCTATGTGATAATTTTTGCATTATAAGTCCAAAATATTGCCGAATATTCACAAATATAACTGATTTTTGCTAAATTTGCGTAATCTGTAGCGAACCGAGTATGCATTCTTATGTTTTTCCAGGAGATCTGGACAAGGAAATAGCGGCGGTCGGGTCACAGCCGATCCCATATATGAGAACCGAGGAGTTCTCAAAAATCAATCTCGAATCCGAGAGAATCCTGTTGGACCTCATCCATTGCCAGGGAGGAAAGACAATCATCTACACGGGTTCCGGCACCGGCGCGATGAGCGCTGTTGTGGAGAACTACGTCAGCACGAAGGGCAAGGCGTTGGCGATCAACGGCGGCTCGTTCGGCAGGCGCTGGGTCTCACTCTGTGAATATTACGGAGTTCCGGTGGTTGACTTCAAGGTTCCCTTCGCCAAGGACATCGACTATGACGAGCTGGAGCGGACAGTGGAGGCCGAGAGCCCCGAAGTGTTCCTCTGCCAGCACCACGAAACCTCGACCGGCCAGATATTCAACCTTGAGAAGATCTCAGGGATATGCCACAGGCACAATGTCTCATTGGTTGTCGATGTCATCAGCACATTCCTCGCCGAAGAGCTGGATATGGACGCGCTTGGAATCGACATCTGCATCACAAGCACCCAGAAGGGTCTGAATATTCCTCCGGGACTGTCGATCCTGTTCATCAGCAAAAGGCTTGAAGGCTATGAATATGCCCACAGAGGCTACTACTGGGACTTTGAGGACAACCTGGGCAATCTCAAAAGGGGGCAGACCCCGTTCAGCCCGGCCACCCTCATCTACCTCCAGCTCAACGCGAGGCTCAGGCAGCTTCAAGTTCAGGGAGGTGAGATGTACAACATCTCGCAAGTCCGTCACAGGGCTGAGGTGTTCAGAGAAGAGTGCCGCAGGTACGGCTGGACAATGCCGGCCGAGAATCCGTCCCACGCCATCACGGCCATCCAGACAAAGGACACAGCCGAGCGCAGGATATTCAGAGGACTGATAGAGCGTTACGAGACATTCATTATGCCAGGCTCGCTTCCGGGATTCTACAGGATCTCACATATGGGGCTTCAGACTGACGAGGAGCTCCGGACCTTGGCAGAGCGCATCCACTTAATCGAGACAGAGATTGATGAGTAAGGATATTCCCAACATAGGCGGCGACCGCCCGCACGGGAGGATTGTCATCACCTACGGTACCTTTGATGTACTGCATCAAGGGCATATCAATCTGCTGCGCAGGGCAAAGGAGCTTGGTGATTGGCTGATTGTGGGGGTGACCACTGACAACTTCGATCTTGAGCGCGGGAAGATGAACACAAGGGACAGCGTGATGAAACGTGTCCAGGCGGTCAAGGAGACGGGCTACGTCGATGAGGTGATCATCGAGGAGTACAAAGGGCAGAAGATCGACGACATCCAGAAATACAACGTGGATGTCTTCGCCATAGGATCGGACTGGGAAGGCTACTTCGACTATCTCAAAGAGTACTGCGAGGTGGTCTATCTGCCACGCACACAAGGCATCTCAAGCACGATGCTAAGGGAGGAGCAGATCTCGGTGAGGATCGGAATAATCGGGACCGGCAGCATAGCCGGAAGATTCGTGCCGGAGGCGAAGTTCGTCAGCGGCAACACGGTCAGCGCGGCCTACAATCCCGATCAGGAGGAATGCCGGAAGTTCTGCTCGGCGAACGGGATACCGATGGCGGCCCGGACACTTGACGAGCTGCTGGCCAACTGCGACGCCGTCTATGTGGCCTCTCCACACTACACTCATTATGAATATGCCAAAGCGGCCCTTCTGGCAGGGAAGCACGTGCTGGCGGAGACTCCTTTTGTACTGCATCTTTCCGAGGCGGAGGAATTGTTCTCGATAGCCGGGGCCAAGGAAAGAACCCTTATGGTGGCGCATAAGACAGCATACTGCCCGGCGTTCAGACACCTTGTCTCTATGCTGAAATCCGGCGTGATCGGAAAAATCGTGGACATCAACGCTTCAGTGACCACCCTGACCGACGAAAACTCCTCGAAACTCGACCACGCAAGATTCGGTGGCAGCATGAACGAGAACGCGTGCTTCCCTCTCCTGCCTATAATAAAGCTGTTGGGGCGCGACATCCGGAACATCAACTTCTACTCGATAATGAAGAATGATGTAGATATGTACACCAAGGCTGTGTTCCGTTACGACAACGCCACCGCTTCATTCCAAGTCGGACTCGGAGCCAAGACGGAGGGAAATATGGTCATCTCCGGGACACAGGGCTACATCTATGTCCCGGCTCCGTGGTGGAAGACGGACTATTTCGAGCTTCGGTTCGAGGATCAGAACATGAACAGGAAATGTTTCTATCCATTTATGGGAGAAGGGCTTAGATACGAGATCAGAGAGTTCGTCTCACAAATTCTCAACCCGGAGCAGAACCTTTATCTTCTGACAAAGGAGGAGATCATCGCGATGGCTCGTGTCCAGGAGGACTACATCAACGGGAAGAACGTTTACAAACTAAGTTAGTGACAGCAATGAGACACCTCACACTCCAGGAGCTTCAACAGTTCAGTCTTGACATACTCAAGGATGTGGCCGGATTCTGCGAAAAGAACAATATAAGATATTCATTAGGCTACGGCACTATGCTCGGCGCGGTCCGCCACAAAGGGTTCATTCCGTGGGATGACGACGTGGACATCATGATGCCGCGCGAGGACTATGAAAAGTTCAGAACCATCTACAAGTCAAAGCTGTACTCATTCATAGACAGTCGTAACACTCCAGACTGCTACATCGCTTTCGGCAGGGTCTGTGACACCAAAAAGACTCTTGCGTCAAGTTGCATTCCATGGGTGAAAAAGGATGTCGGGGTCTGGATTGACATATTCCCGGTTGACAGGGTACCTGACGACAAGGACACTTTTGACAGAATCTACGATTCCCTCCTTCTGCTCATGAAGTTCAATGTCGGAATACGCAGAGTGCACACAATCTCATCATCCAGATTATCCGTTAGGAAAAGACTGAAAATTTGGGTCTTGAAAAGGACTCATCCACGCCTTATCAAGCGAAATCCCGCCGACATTGTCAAGGACATGAACACATTGATATCATTGGTCTCCCCCGCCGAAAGCCATCATTGGTCGCAACTTTGTTGTCCAGACTCCGGGACCAACGAGTTTTTCGATGACGACGAGATCAGTGAATATGTCAAAATGCCTTTCGAAGACAGCGAGTTCTTTGTCTGGAAAGGCTACGACAAGATACTGCGCGACTCCTACGGAGATTTCATGACCCTACCTCCGGAAAACAAACGGAGACCTCTTCAGAATTACATCTCGTTCTACTGGAAAGATTAATCATGTCACTTCGGCAAGCTCAAATCTGGTCACTTCGGCAAGCTCAGTGACCAGAAATAGTTACAATTCAGTGACCATCGACAAGATTTGTCGACCAGAAACAGTGACAATAAAAGAATATACCAGATTCTTTATCAAGGTCAGAAAAATCAAATTTCAATTTTGGTAACGTGCAAAATTTGGAATTTGCCTTTTTTCTGACCTAAAAAGCATTGCAGTATCCTACCCACGAAGGTACTTCGCGGTCCAGGACAGTCCATTCTTGACCATGTCCTCAGGGGTACCGGCGAAGACCACCTGTCCGCCATTGTCACCGGCCTCCGGACCGAGATCGATCACCCAGTCCGCCGCCTTGATCACATCCAGATTGTGCTCCACCACAATCACGGTGTGCCCGTTACGAATCAGGAAGTCAAAGGCTTTCAGCAACTTCTCCACATCGTAGAAATGCAGGCCGGTCGTCGGCTCGTCAAAGAGGAACAGAATCTTTTTCCGGCCGTTCATCGGATCTTCCTCGTTCTTGGACAGGAACCAAGCCAGTTTGATCCTCTGACTCTCTCCACCGGACAAGGTTGACGAGCTCTGCCCGAGTTTGATGTAGGAAAGCCCCACATCCACAAGAGGCTGAAGTTTGCGGGCGATCTGTTTGGAAAGGTCCTCAGGCTGCGATCCGAAGAACGAGATCGCCTCCTCGACGCTCATGTTCAGGATGTCGTCGATGTTCTTGCCTTTGAACCTGACCTCAAGGATGTCCGGCTTGAAGCGCTTGCCGCCGCACGTCTCGCAGACCATCGTCACGTCAGCCATGAACTGCATCGGAATGCGCACGAAACCGTCCCCTTGACATTCCGGGCAGCGGCCGCCGTCCTGGTTGAACGAGAAGAAGGACGGAGTGTAGCCGTTGATCTTGGCGTACTGCTGCTCGGCGAGGAGCTTGCGGATGTCATCATAGACCTTGAGATAGGTCACGGCGTTGGAGCGTGAGCTCTTCCCTATCGGGTTCTGGTCGACATATTCAACATTCTTGATGCGGTCGGTGTTGCCGGAGATTTTCCTGAATATTCCCGGAAGGTCGCCGGTCTGGTTGATCATGCGGTAGAGCGCAGGATAGAGGATGTCCCCCACAAGGGACGACTTGCCACTGCCGCTGACTCCCGACACGACGGTCAGCACTCCCAGCGGGAACTGCACATCTATATTCTTAAGATTGTGCTCCTGAGCGCCTTCCACGGTGATTGAATATGTCCACGGATGTTTCTCCCTGACATAGCGGGAACGCCGCCCCGTCAGGTACTGGAGCGTCAGCGAACTGTTCATCACCTTCTCCGGAATCTTATCATCGGTCCGGCCTTGGAAAACTATCCGGCCACCGTTCACTCCGGCGTACGGTCCCATGTCAATCAGCACATCGGCCGCGCGGATGATCTCCTCATCGTGCTCCACCACGACAAGCGTGTTGCCGATGTCCCTGAGCTTGCGCAGGACTCCGATAAGCCGGTCCGTGTCACGTGGATGCAGGCCGATGCTTGGTTCGTCAAGAATGTACATCGAGCCGACCAGCGAGCTTCCCAGAGCTGTCACCAGATTGATCCTCTGACTTTCGCCACCGGAAAGGGTGTTGCATGCCCGGCTCAGGGTCAGATACGCCAGACCGACATCCTTTATGTACCTCAGACGAGAGACGATCTCTTCAACGGCCTTGCGAACGATCGTGTTCTCGTAGTCTGTCAACTTCAAGTTCGAGAAGAAGTCAAGAAGCTCATCCACGTTCATGTCAAGCAGTTCCGCGATCGTCTTCCCTCCGACTTTCACGTACAATGCCTCAGGACGGAGTCTCGTGCCGTGACAAGCATGACAGGTGGTCCTTCCAGAGAATCGGCTCAACATGTACTTGTACTGGATCTTGTACCTGTTGGACTCAACCCACTTGAAGAACTCGTTGATTCCGATGAGGGTACTGTCATCCCCCTCAACACTGTGTGTGTCCCAGATGATGTCCTTGACCTTTTGCGGCAGATTGCAGTACGGCTCAAAAATCGGAATCCCATAACGAGGCGCCACCTTGATCAGATGATCCCTGAACCAGCCCATCGACTCACCCTTCCAGCAGGCGATCGCACCATCGTAGATGCTCTTGGTCTTGTCCGGAATCACAAGGTCCTCGCTGACCCCGATGATCTTTCCGAGGCCTCCGCAGACCGGGCACGCCCCAAGAGGGCTGTTGAACGAGAAGAGATATTCATCAGGCTGGCGGAACGTCATTCCGTCCAGTTCAAAGCGGTTGGAATATTCCTCAACGGAATTGTCCTTGCGGAGGATGAGTCTGCCCTCGCCCACCCTGAACGCCGTGTCAATCGAGGAGCGAAGTCTTGTCTGTAGATCCTCCCAATCGTTCTGTGGCCACGGAGAGCCGTCTTCCGAATATGGCAGACATTCTTTGAATATGGGCAGTTTCAGACGGTCGATCAACAGGTTAAGATGTTCAGGATATTTTCCCTTGTCAGCCATCCTCATTATATCCTCGATGCGGATGATGCCATCGTCGCCAAAGAAACGGGAATATCCTTCCTCCTTCAGGCGGAGCATCAACTCTACCTTATCCTCCCTGGCGGACCAATTCAGGTCGGCGAGAATATACGTTGTCCTTGAATCTCCGCTTAATATACTGGCCATCACATCATTGACGCTGTGACACTTGACCTCCCTGCCGCTGACCGGGGAATATGTCCGGCCTATCCTCGCGAAGATGATGCGGAGATAGTCGTAGATCTCCGTGGTGGTAGCGACCGTGGAGCGTGGGTTCTTGACATTGACCTTCTGCTCAATGGCTATCGCCGGCGGTATGCCTTCAATGGACTCCACATCCGGCTTGCTCATCCTTCCAAGAAACTGGCGCGCGTACGAGGACAGGCTCTCAGCGAAACGCCTCTGTCCCTCGGCGAACAAAGTGTCGAAAGCCAATGACGACTTTCCCGAGCCCGAAATGCCTGTCACCACCACAAGTTTGTTCCTCGGAATCTCAACCGTGATGTCCTTAAGGTTGTTGACCTTTGCCCCTTTGATGATTATCTTTCCTTCCTCCGTCATAGTTCAGCGATTAGCGAACCGCAAATTTACGAATATTTCCCGGCTTGCGTTGAATAATGTCGCTATTTTCAAAAAAGACTCAGAGCAAAAAGCCTATTTTCCCCGCAAGGTTGACTCGCATCCTTTTATTGGCTACCTTTGCCCATCCAAATCAATACGGTCATGAATCTGAATGTTGAGCCGAAGGACATCATCGACGCGTACAGCACCCCGATAGTCCAGCAGACATCCTTCTGGTCGAAAGTGAAGGAAAAGCTCGGGATGGACTGAAACGCGCTTTTGGTGTACCAACAAGGACAAGACGTCTGGTTTTGGTTAGGGGAAGAAAACAGTGGGCGACATTCATTCATCAACCTTGGCGCGTGGCATTGTCGGCTCAGATCCAAACAACTATTATTCCGGGTGAAAAAATGGTGGTTATACACCCGGAGAGACATCCCTGATTGGAGTCGGGTGCGGAAAGCCACCTTTTCACCCGATGCATAAGCCAGGGATCTTCCGCTACACCTTGTCTTATTCTACGATGGAGATTAGGTCCTCTACATACAGATTCCTGCGCAGGAATATCGATGGGTCGCAATTGTTTACATATCAGTGCCATAAGAGAAATGTTGGCCAACTCCTATAATAGTCCCCTTAATAGATTTCAATCCGCGTTCCAAAATATATATGAATATCATTGTGGATTATCAAAAATATTCATTACTTTTGTGATTGTAATCGCACAGCAGAATGCACTGACACATCATTCCTTACATACGCACAAAGCCGGACGAAGGTCCTAAGGAGGGTGTATTGTACCCTGACAGCAGGAACCGGGTGGCCGGTGTTATGTGGTTGGCCGACAGCGTCTTGTCAACCACTATGTTCTTTGAAATATTTTGTGCGTATGAACAACGACAAATGCCAGCTTGTCGCCTGGACGGAAGGCGGGAATGTGAAGATGAGCCTTGACCTGATCAAGGAAATGTCCAAAGAGTATCTCGAAAGGATCAAAAGTCTTGAGAGCGCGGTCTATAAACGTCACAAGGCCGGCGAGGAAGTCCCGTTCATCCTTGCGCTCAGCTTCGCGCGGGAGGAGTACGGAAACTTTCTGAACGAGTCAGGCCTTACATTCCTGGCGCTCAGGCAGTACATCGAAGCCTCAAGTGTCTGCACTTCAGGCAGTGACCTCAACTGGTCCGACTGCGATGAGGGCTTCGTCCTCTGTGGTCCGCTGAGAGCCAGATTTCTGGAGATGTACACCAAAGTCAGGAATATGGTCGCCGAAGATCCTTCGCTCGGCTTCGCTTTCGACCACAGCGGACTCAAGGATGAATATCTTGACATCACCTCCTGCCAAAGATCGTGGCGGAAGGAGTCCGATGAGAATCTGGCCGCCCTCCTTGCCTGGAGATTCGGCCGGTCCTGACCAAAGAAAACCTCCGTCAACAAGTCTGGCCCTTTAACAAAAACGCGCTCCCTGCCGGATTTCCGTGCCAGGGAGCGCGTTGTCTGTTATCGCGGGACAAATTACTCTATATCAAATCCAAAGAGCATCTGACTTCTCGAATCACGTGCATTTGTCCGGTACGCGACAGTACGGCCGGAAATTTCCGCACTGCTCTTAGCGGCAACGGAAGCCGTCTGAGCGTATTTCTCGAAAGAGATGTTGACCGGAATCACAGCGTCAGCCCTGCCCACAGGATTGCCATCAGAATCAAAGGCGACCCAGCAATATCCTTGGAGAGTGTACGGACCTCCGACCGCTCCGTTGTCAGCGAACTCAATCTTTCCGTCAGAATAGGTACCGACAAGTCCGGTCCAATCATAGACATCCGTGACCTTGGGTTTATATCCGTTGCGGCAGACATATTCATAAATTCCGCCCTGCTCTTGTTGGTCAATCACGCTCCACTGCGTGTCATTGGCGTGCTTCATAAGATAGTAGGCGGCATCAGACGAAGGAGTGCAGACGGAATGAGCGGTGGTCGCCTTGACCTCGGACTCGGCAAAAGCGAACATAAAATCTTTCACAAACGGCACCTCGATCACCGTTCCGTCAGCCAGGACCAATGTGACCTTGGAGGAGGACTCATCAGCCTTGACACTTTCAAAGAAGGAGACTCCGTTCTCTCCGGAAATCCTGGTCCAGGTCTTTCCTCCGTCAACCGAGATGCAGGTAGCATCCTGAAGAGGGGTTACACTTGAGACGGAGACATTGGAACTCAACGCGTCACAGATTTTACCAAGCGCGTCGATGTTCGTGTTCATCTCCTCGATTTTCTTCTCCACCTGCGACAACCGGTCATCGATGTTGTCAATGGAGTTCCAGACATCTGAAAGGTCTGTCTTGCACGCAGGGAGCACACAAGCCGAAAGCACGGCAAACAGCACCCCCACACTTTTCCCGAGAAAGTGGTTCATAAGAATATTTATTAAGTTCGTCACCGACCCGGCTCCGCACTCAGCAATAACACACGTTGAATATGAAGCCGCCTCATCATCAAGACGAGGATATCCAGAATTGGGGGGGCGTAAATATATCAAATAAGCTTTAGCGAACAATGCGAGGACATAAAATATTCACGTCAAAAGCCTCGTCATGAATATTAATTCGCCGTTTCAGAACGTGATGTGGTAAGCAATCCCTGGCTTTGTGTCGAATTCCAGGGTGGTCTGACCGTTGCGGAGGGCGCATCGGGAGCTGGCGCGGGAATGGATGACGGCTTTTGTCAGCCTGCCGGCGGACCATTCGAGATCGACCTCGAAGCCGCCTCGGGCAAGAAGGCCGGTGACTTTGCCGTCAGGCCAGGCGGAAGGAAGCGCCGGCAACAGATGTATGAATCCCAAGTGGCTCTGCAACAGCATTTCGGTGATGCCTGCGGTGCCGCCGAAATTGCCGTCGATCTGGAACGGAGGATGGGTGTCCCACAAATTGTCCAGAGTACCGTTCCCAAGAAGATTCCTGAACAGTTTGTAGGCTCTGTCTCCGTCATACAATCGTGCCCATTGGTTCAGTTTCCAGCCCATACTCCAGCCTGTGGCCCCATCTCCCCTATGATTCAAGGTGACTCTGGCGGCCTCAGCGAGCTCGGGAGTCGTCAAAGGAGACAGAGTGTGGCCCGGATGAAGCCCGAACAGGTGGTTGACGTGCCTGTGATGGTCATCAGGATTGTCTGTGTCCTTTGACCATTCCATCAGCTGACCGAAACGGCCGATCTTGTACGTAGGCAGGGCTTTTTCCACGGAAAGCCATTCGGATCGTTCCTCTTCATCCAGACCGAGAATCTCAGCGGC
>OIXO01000065.1_pt1 | contig 12506 bp, 5 predicted proteins | sample 1588031 | NCBI WGS metagenome assembly OIXO01 (sample SAMN03283242) | human gut metagenome | biome: human-associated habitat; material: feces | host: Homo sapiens | place: Peru | collected 2012
TACAGGAGGCGGCGGGGCATTCAAGCCCGGCGATGACGCAGCACTCTCCTCCGAGTACTCCGCCGAAAGCGTTGCCAAGTCCCGACAAATCTGAGACAAATGCCAGAATGAAAGACGATAGCATCGCCCCCGTGACAGTCAGAAGTGTTGTCTTGACCATCGAATAACGCCACCTATGCAGCAGCAAACGGACGGAAACGGCGAAAAGGATCACCACAAAAGCCAGGCTGCCAAGTCCGAACCATCTACGGACAAGCAGGTCGGCCCACCGGTATCCCATCTTTCCGGCCACGTTGCTCACCTCGACCGAAATGTCACCGACTGCGGAAGACAATGAACTCTGATCCGCTTTCCAGGTGAAGAAATAGGAAACGGTCGCCAGCAATGTGAACACTGCCAGCAACGCGACAAGGATTCCGGTCATCTTCGTCAGCCGTACCTTGTCCCCGTCATCCATATTCCTCCAGAACCCGAGCATTATTTTCTGTTCTTACGATTGCCTTTCTTGTTGTTCCTGCGGTTCTGTCCCATGCCCAGATTCAGCCCCGGACGCGAGAAATTGGAATCAAATGAAATCTTTGTAAGTTCCAGATCGGCGGGAACCTGGATCCTATAGCCGGAAAGTTTCTCAATGTCAGCGAATATGGTCTCATCGGCCACGCTGTCTTTGTTCCAGATCAAGTACTGCTGCCTCATGTAGATGGCCAGCGAGCGCAGCATGGAGCGTTTGACCTCTCCTTCCGGCTCTCCGGCGATCAAGTCAATGATGCTCTCGATATTACGCCCATAATGGCTGGCCCGCACAGGAGTCTTGTCAATCGGGATATTCATCGGAGGCACGTCCATCGCCTCAGGATGTGGAGCCGGATACGGGGAATCGATGTCCAGATCATATCCCGCGATCATGTAAAGGTGATCCCAGAGCTTCTGTTCGTAGTTCTCCTGCGTGTGGACCTGAGGGTTCAGGGTCTCCATCACCCTGACTACCACACGGGCCTGCTCGCTTCGTTTCGCCCTGTCCGGAATTGCCTTGACCTGCTCGACCATATTCAAGACGATGCGGCCATATTCAGGCATCTGAAGTTTCTCCCTCTCCGTGTTGTAGTAGAGTTTTATAGAGTTGTCGTTCGCTTCCATAATAATTTTCATTTTGTGTCAAAAGGCAAATATACGAAAATTATTCCACCTCATCGGTAAGTACATACCAGATTATAGGAGTAATCTCCGAATATCCCATCCGGCGGTAGATGTCAGCGTAACGGGCGACCTGCCGGTGGTACCGACGGTTTTTCTCGCCGAACTTATAGTCGATGACCGTCACCTTCCCGTCCTTGATCAGCACCCTGTCCGGGCGGTAGACCTGACCGTCAGTGTCAATCAGCTGTGTCTCGTTCAGGACTTCCGTGTCCTCCGATGGGAACCACTCCGGATGCGCAGAGGTTCTTTGTGTAAGAATATCCAGATACTCTTCTTCCTGTCCGGCATCAATCTCACCGGCATCGAAGGCATGCCGGACGGCATCGGGCAAATCAGACAACGTGACAACCTCTGAAAGGATACCGTGTAGCACAGTGCCATTGAGTCTGGCCTCGTTTCTGGCTTCATCGCAGAAAAAATCTATGGAGTCGGCGCTGTACTTGAGCCTTCCGCGCTCGCGGACGTCAGTGTCATCGTCTTCGGCAGACGGGTTAAGAGGGTATGACGGGTAACCGGGCATCAGTTCGGAAATGGTGTCCGCCTTCCGTTCCAGGGTGGAGTAGTCGTAAATGTCGCCTTTCGAGAAGACGATCTTGCTTTCGGACTCTTCTTTGACATAGCCCAATGGCTCCCCGTAACCGTACAGATAGGCATATAGAATCTGTGAGAAATCCGTGAAGTCGCATGGCGGGACCACTTCGGTCGCTGAGCCTGTCGAAGCGACCGGCACGATGGCTCCAGTGATCTTCTCCGGCGGATTGGATGCGATGACAGTCAATCCCTTGACCGGCCTCGTCAAAGCCACATAGAACGTGTTGATGTTGTCCACAAGCTGGAACTGCATCTCTTTCTGACTCCCTTCCCGGAACAGCGAATCCTCGTTCGACGGCTTCCTCAACGACACGTTATAGACCCCGTCGGTGATTCCCTCAAGCTCGGTTCCCTCCACCGAAGGCCGTGTCCAATGCTTCTCGCTGCGGAAAAGCCCGATCTCCTCGGCGAACGGAAATATCACATGCTGGAACTCAAGCCCTTTCGACTTGTGGATGGTCATTACCCTGGCCGACTCCGGGTCGGAAGGCGAACTGATCTTGGGATCAGCCTCCTGCCAGGCCTTCAGGAATCCATCTATGGCATTCCCGTTGACGGCGACATAATCCTGCACGAAATCCATCAACGCCTGGGCGTACTGGGTCTCCGACTCAAACAGTTCCGGATCCCGATTCTTAAGGATGCGCAGGAGCTGCTCACAAAGATCGGACAGAGACAGGCATGACAACTCAGCGACATTGATGTCCAGTTCTCCGGCAAGGAAAGAGCCGATGGTGTCGTCCTCGTTTCCTACAGAGGAGAGAAGCGACACGACCTGACGGGCCACAGCGGAGGATTTCAAATGCAGCGAATCATCGGAAATCACACTGATCCCGTTGTCCATCAGAAACATGGCCACTTCAGAGCCATGCCTGTTGCTCCTGACCAGAACAGTGATCTCACCGTATCTCGCCCCGGCCTCATGCACTTTGTTCACAGCATCGAGAATCTCCTGCATCTCATCCTCCTTGTCGCAGAAAACGACCTCGACACTTCCGCCAGCGACATCCTTCGACTTCACAAGCTGCCCCGCGTCCGAATATATGTCATGGACCTTGAAGTCCGATTCCTCACCCGACATCCCATCGAGAACCGAGGAAGCATATTCAAAGAATCCATTGTTGAATTCGACTATATTCCTGAGGCTTCGGTAGTTGCTGTCAAGTGTTTCCACACCGCACTGAGTAAATTCTCCCTGAACCTCGCGCGCCATCATCCGCCAGTCGGAACCGCGCCAGCGGTAGATGCTCTGCTTCACATCGCCGACAAGCAGATTCTCCTTCCCCTGCGCGACACTATTCTCGATGAGCGGTCTGAAATTGTCCCACTGAATCCGGGAGGTGTCCTGGAACTCATCCAAGAGGAAATGCTCGAAACGCACTCCCAGCTTCTCGTAGATGAACGGAGCGTCCGTGCCGTCGATTATATTCCTCAGAATCACATTGGAATCGTCCAGACTCAGCACGTTCTTCTCCTTCATCAGAGCACGGAACTCCCGATCAAGGTCTCCGGCGATACCCAATTCATTCAGAATCAAAGAGATTTTGGAGGCCGTTGAATATACCTTATACTTTTCCGTAAATATCCCGCAGTACCTCTGAAGCAGCGGCATCAACCGTCCCTCCAACGGCTCATACCTCTTAAAATCCGCCTTTCTGAACCACTTGCTGAAATCCTCACTGTTCTTGAATATGGTCGCAGACGGGTAAGCCGGTACTTCCTTAGGGTCCGACGCGGCGCAGACATAGACAGAATTGAAGCACTTCCTTGAAAAATCCTCGTTTGCCAGGCCCTCTTCTCCGGCCGCGCTGACAAACGCCTTGGCGGCTTCCTTCACCTCCTTGACGAACGAAGCCATCACACCTGCAAGCGCCTTCTTCATCCTCGCCAGATTCTCCTTTGAATATTCCTTCTCCTCGTCAATGCCATATTCCTCGACAGCAGCCCTGTGCTCATCCGATTTAAGGGTCATCGCGACTGTCTTCAGGTTGTTCTCCAGATTGTAACGCTTGCCTTTCTCCAGATCATCCATCACGCTCTGTGTCAACCATTCGAGAAGATCTTTGTTGTCATCCGAAAGGGAGTCCAGAACCCTGTCAACGCTCTCGGAGACAAGCGATTCACGATCCAGTTCCACTTGATAGGTAGCGAACTGTCCGATCTCTCTGGAAAAAGCCTTGAGGGTCTGCTGGAAGAAACGGTCTATCGTGCTGACCGCAAACGCACCATAGTCGTGCAGTATATCACACAATACAGTCTGAGCCCTTTGACGGAGTCCGTCCTCCGACTCAAACGCCAGGACAAGTTCCTCATAATAAGGCGAATCCTTAGGAGACACCGCAAGCAGATGCAATTCTTTCAGAATCCTGCTTTTCATCTCGTCGGTCGCCTTGTTGGTGAATGTCACCGCTAGAATATGTCTGTAGGAATATCTTTCCTCGTCCGTCAGCAACAGTCTTATGTATGTCTTGGCCAGATTGAAGGTCTTACCCGAACCGGCCGAAGCTTTCATTATCCGTATCATCTTCTTATCCTCCTTATTCTCATCTTCATCATTACAATGCTTACCTCCCGCAAATCATTCTGAAATCACAAATCGCGCATGTGTCCTCATCATCCGTTCGCCTGAACGGCACATCAACCGAAGCGATCTCTGAAAGGAGGCCGTGGAGCTTTTCCTCGGTGAGCCTCATGAACGTCTCACTGACAGGGACTTCCTTGACCGGCTCCGTGAACAGGTTAGCCGGGGGGTAGATGACATTGACCATCCTCTGCCCGTTATAATTCTTGGACTCCCTGCAGAAAACATCATAGAGGTAAAGCTGGAAAGCGATCTTAGGACGTCCCGCGTTACCTGGTCCGAACAGAGCCTCCACAATCCCTTCGGCGTTGTCATCGGTGATGTTGACATCCTTGTCCTCAACCTTTCCGGTCTTGTAGTCAATAATCCTGATCTCTCCCGGGCGCAGGCTGTCCATCCTGTCAACATAGCCCACGAAATGGAAACCATCTATGTCATGAAGGAATTCCTTTTCCAGTCCCAGAATCTCAAACCCGTCATATCCGGATGTTTTAAGAAGTTCCCGATCCCTGTCAAGTGTTTTTATGACATATTCCACAATCACATCCTGCACAACCAGATCGCGCCCCGTAACTTCCAGGGAATGAAGCTGTTCAAGAATCAACCCCCTCACTATCTCCTTTATCGCGGAACGTTTGCGCAGAAGTCCGGCAAGATATTCGTCAGTCACTTTTTTTCCTCCGGCCATTTCCGGTGAATAGAGCCTCTGCATCGTGCCGTGATAGACATCGCCCAGCATTCCGGCGTCCAGATCCTCGGAGACCTCGTTCTGCCTGCGGAGTCTCTTGACCGTGGCATAATAGAATTTCGCCGGACAGTCAAGGTAATTCTTCAGCGCCGAGGCCGAAAGTCTGGCATGCCTTACGGCCTCTACATCGGCCTCAGTCTTAACTATCTCCTTAGGAGAGAAATCTCCGGCGGCGTTCGCCTTGACAAAACCGCGTTTTATCGGCACTCCGAAATGATACTCAAGCTGTTTGATGTAACGGCTTTCCTCCCCGTTCTTCATGCCTTCGGTCCTGGAATCATAAACCAACGTCACCTTCTCCGCCCTTTGGATGAGACGGTAGAAATAGTACGCCCAGACAGCGTCCTGAAACTCGTAAGTCGGCAGACCGAAGCCCTTGCGGAGCTCCGGCGGGATGAATGACGAGCTGACGCTCCGCCTCGGAAACATGCCCTCGTTGCAGGACAGGATCATAACTTGCTTGAAGTCCAATGCTCTGGTCTCCAACGGTCCCATGATCTGAAGACCTTTCAGAGGCTCCCCGTTGAACGGAATGGACACCGGCCCGAGGAGCTGGTCGAGAAGCCGCACATAAGTCATCGGAAGAACCTCAAGACCGGCCGTCTGCAATTGGCTAATAGCATTGTATGTGGCCTTCGCGAACTCGAGCTCGATCGCCATGGAAGAATCCGCGGCCAGCTTTGGAGCAAGTCCTTTGATCAAGGTCTTCTGGTAGTCAGCGAAAGCCGAAATCTGTTCCTTGGATGCAGCTTTCGGATCAGTCACCGCCGGCCTGAACAACAGATCAAAGACCGGAACCCCGGAAAGATCCTCCTGGGGGATGTAGTACTTCATGCCATCCTTGATCGCCTTGATTCTGTTCCTCACAGCCGCGTCCCCTTGAGTCACCTTTCTGAATATGCTTGAAGAGAACAATGACCAGACCTGATTGTGGTAATAGAACCATTTCCCGTCTTTCTTCCTCAGATGCATCTGCATGGCCGAGACCAAAGTCATGAAATCAAAGAACGCGCTGTTCCTCATCGGATAGCCCATAGTGACGTTTATGTCCTTGATCTCCTCCGGGATGGAGTTCAACACAGGAATCAGCAAGGCCTCGTCCGGAAGCACGACCGCGCATCTCTCATCCTTGACAACAGACGGAATCAGTTTTGTCTGGCCTACCGAGGACGGGACGCTTATCACCTCAATCTCAGGGATTTTCAGTCCTTCCAAATCCATCTCGAAAGCCTGCGGGAAATCCTGGACATTCCTGGACATGAAGAAGGAGGACTTGTTAAGCGGATTTCTCACCATCTCTCCTGAATAGTCCCAGCAGAACTCCGCGATTCCGGCGTCCCACATCCGCCTCATGACCTTTTTCTCGCACTCGTTCAGAGCGTTGAGACCCACAAAGACATATTCATCCACATCCCCGAACGTGGCTTTCAGCACATCCACCGCCGACTCCGAGTCAAGCCGCGCCGCGAGTCCCCGGTAAACCATCCCTTCGTAGGCGAGCCCTTTGACGGAAAGCCTTTCCCGGAAGTTGTTGTAAAGCGGCAGAAGAATATTCCAGATCTGCAGGAAGCGCTCCTTCACATTCGGATTGTCCGAGTTCAGGTTCACCGTCAGCCGCCCATCGCTGCTGAAATGGCTGATGAAGCTCTCGATCGCCTTCCGCTGGTTCTCAGTGAGGTATGAATATGAATCCTGAATCTCCTTGAACTCAGCTATGTTGGCGAACAGCTTCGCCGGATCGACCAGATATTTGTCAACATCATCGAAATCCCCCAAGATCACGTCTCCCCAGAAGATGAACTCGTCCAGAGTCTCATGCTTAGGGTTAAGATCCTTGTAGCATTCGTACAGATCCAACAGCAGGTTCACCCTGTCCGCCGGCTTGTCCCCCGATATTCTAAAAAAGAAATCATTGATCGTCAGCATCTTCGGAGCCACAATCGGGGTCCCGACCTCCTTCACGGCCTCGCCGAGGTACTTAGTGAAGAATACCTGGCTCCGCCTGTTCGGGAATATGAAGCAGGTCTTTGAGATCCCGCCCGGCGCCATATAGTGATCCGCCACTTGTTTAAGGAATGGTGTCATATCGGTAAGTTTTAACGAATATAGCAAATATATTTCTTGTGGCAAAGATAACCCGAGTTTGTGCCATAACTCTTCACAAACGGAAATATTTTCATAGTTTTTTCAAATATCGGATGTCAAATCCACGACCATCCCTGCCTTCTTTAGCGGCCCATAAACCTGACGGTCATTTCAGAAGCGAACTCTTCGCCGTCAGTCGTTCTGTGGGCGCCCTGGGCCGGATAGCGCCTGTAATATTTAGCATAATTCTGATTGTCCCAGATGTGCATCTTGGCGAGAGCATCGTCGCCTCCAGCAGTGATGGTGGAAGTCACATAGACTTCAATGGAATTGGCGTCATACCAGGCCCGGTATTCCTTTTTGCCCACAGCTTCCAGCTTGTTCCCACCGGCTGCATCGAAACTTACGGTCTTCATATCTTCGTTGCAGCCTTTCTCCGCCACGCAACGGCCTATGCAGCATATTCCGAAATACCAGTAGAAGTCAATGGCATCCTTCATTATCAGACGATTGACAGTGCGGTACCCTCCATTCTCAAAGATGGTTTCCTTAATATGTTCGGCCACGACGTGATGGTCGGACAGTTGAGCCTGTCCGTTGACTTTCAGAGCGGTCTTGTGCATAGATGATTTCTGCACATAACGGAAGTCGTCACATATTGTCCAGTCAAACGATGCCGTGAGATTATCCGCTGACAGATCCTTGTCTCCGACATAAAAAACGACTCCTTGGTCGTCACCCAAGTCGATTCTCTCATCTCCGTGGAAACCACCGGTAAAATCGTAGGTGTCGATATGAGTCTTTCCCTGAACATTCAGGTTTTCTCCGTAGTCTTTGAACACACTCTCGTTCTCGCCGTTGGTGAGAATCTTGTCCAATTCGTTGGTCATCACACGGGTAGTTGGATCGAAACGGCCTTGATATGCCCAGTCTACGCGCCATAGATCCATATACTGCGATTCCGAATGGTCACAGTAATGATTAAGCCGGAACACGTACCAGACATTCGACCTGTATTCATCCTTGACAGCGACATTGAAGAATTCTTCGGAGCCATTCCTCTCGAACCTCACCATACAGTCCGCCGCCTCATACGGGTTCACGTCCTCCGGGACATTATTCTTATGACAGGAGCAGCAGGTGGCGAGCACCGCAAAAACAGCCATCAAAAACAAGTCTGCTTTCATCAATTTCAATAAAATCATTAGACTGAATATTCAAACATAGCCGCATAGAGCGGCATTCTCATAAATAACGAGGAGACGGGGAATATGAAAGTTATGTCCCGCCCCCTCATATTGATTAACTTTCAGACGAGACTATCTGGATGCCTTGTCTACGATACATCTTACCGCAGCCGCGTTCTTACGGTCGAATGATGCGATTCTGACAACTTTCTTTTCTGTACCGTGGCTGTTGGTCGTGTTGAAAAGTCCCTGTCCTTGGGAATCGCCGGCGATGTTGGACCAGATGAAGCCTTCCTTGGACGCTCCGGCGTTGCCGGCCACTCCCATACCGATATTCTCTGGCCTGTACTGGATCTTTCCGGTAGCGTCCTTTGCGGTCTGACGGCCTTGGTCAAGCAGAACGAGGTCACCGATTCTCGCGTGAGGATATCCAACCGCGCCGTCATTGTACTGCGCGGAAGAGGCAAGTGCGGCAACCGCATTGAGGGCCGGCAGGGAAGCCACTCTCCATCCCTTAGGGCAAGGGTCATAGATAGACTTGATACCTTCTTCCTTATTGTTGACCTCACCCCAAAGGTCCCTGTAGGTTTCTGTTGACCAATCTGGAAGAGCGGTCACATCTCCAGGATAAGCGACTAGCGCGTGAGGATTCTCAAGGGCGGTCTTTAGTGTCACCGGCCCTGTTATCGCCGGAATATTTCCTTTCTTGTCCCCGTCAATCATATCCAGAGACCAGTAAGTGGTCCAGAACATTGGTGTAGGACGGCCCCACTGATAATAGTGAAGCATCCGGTAAATCGGATCCGGGTTGTTTCCAGACTTATTCGCTGTCCAAGTCTCCATATTCGTCGTAGGCTGGCCGATGTCCATTGGAGCGAACTTGTATTTACCGACTGTCACAGGATCGAGTTTGGTGCCGTCAGCGGCGATATTCCAGAAAGTCCACGCCCAAAGAACCTTGCCCGTGGCATCCTTCATCAAGAGAATCGGTGCTCCGGCAAAGGCTCCGGTGTTGGTGACCGTCACCTTATATTCAGAAGTGTTAGGAGTGACTGTGAACTTGTCGTTTATGACAACACCGGAGGCCTCGTAACCGGCAATGCGGGATGTGTAAAGATTGCCGTTCTTAAGTTTGGCCCACACGAAAGTCACGTTCTCTGGCTTTGCCAACGCCGCCTTCGCGAAATTACCGCGCGCACGGTAATCAATCTCCACCGTCTCTGGGATATCCGCGTTAGGGGCAAGTGTGGCGCCTGTGTATGTCCCACCTTTGTACTGGATGAAATAGGTGTTGGCTTCACCGTATGCCACGCCGTCACCGGCGATATAACGGCTGTCCTCGGCGCAGTACCAATCGCCTGCGTCATTGTCGCTGACCTTAAGGTTGGAAAGGTCGATGGTCGTGGTCTTTCCGGCCTCGAACTTCAGACCGGTCTGCCTTGTCGGGATTGTTACCTTCTTACCGTCGCTCTCATCGACAAGCTCGACAACGACCCAGACTTCCTTATTTGAATAATCGGCTGCAAGAATGTTAAGATAAAGGTTCTGTTCCTTGGCCGAAGACAGGGTCACAGGGTTGACGACATCTACGGACACCTGGCTCAACTCACTTCCGCTGATAGGAGTGATTGTCATCGTGTTCACGTTGATGTCGAAGTCGCCAGCGATCGGAGTGTCAGACTCGTCGAAGACAGTGACTTTTGAAGGCGCATAGTTTGCGAGTTCTGTGGAAGTTATCTTCACCTGCGCCAAGGCCGTGACTGGATTCAGCTCGAACTTGAAAGTCTCGTCCACACCAGGAATGCCGGTCGCATATCCTACGGCGAAACAGTCTGAAGCCACATTCGGAGCCGACTGAGTCTGCTTGTCACCTACGCTGAGGCCCATAATAGTGCCGTTCGCGAAAGCGAGTTCCGAATTGAAAGGAGAATAGATCATAAACTTGTTCTCACCCTGCACGAGATCAAGTCCCGGGGTGTTGAACAGAGCGACGGCCTTGCCCTCATATTCAGAAGGGGTGTAGTTGTTAAGGTTCTCGCCGGTCTCCGGATCAATGTTAGGAGTGGTGTCGGCCCATCCGACAATCTTGCATTCCTTGTTGAGGATGCGCAGGTCAGACTGAGCGGAATACAATCCGACCACAGAGTTGGTCTTCCACGTGAATCCTTCTGTGTTCACCGTACCCTCAAGCACATAAGAGGTTCCGGCTTCCGGAACCGGGTAGCTCGGTGCCTTGTCTTTCTCGCAGGCAATCACCGCAAAAAGGGCGGCAGATAAAATCAGATACTTTTTCATTGCATTATTAATTAGATGTTTAGTAATATTAAATTTTCTGATATTGATTATTCTCATCAGGGACGGATTACTACCATCCGGCGTTCTGTTCAAGGTTCTTGTTGACACCTCGCTGTTCCTCGGAAATCGGAAGCCAGATCTTGTGCGCCGCATCCTTCTTGCTCATATTCCCGCGCAGGGTAGGAATGCCGAGTTTAATATAGCCTCCGGTCTGGTAGTTAAGGTATTTCGGATCGATGTAGTCCGGGTCTTCCGGATCAAGTTCCGTGTTGGCCCACTTCTCGACGACCTTCTCTTCGTCAAGACTTTCTATGTTGTCCAATAGGCGGTTATACCGGATGAGATCCCACTTGCGGGAGAACTCGAAGATGAGTTCGCGCTCACGGCTTTCAAGCAGTTCCTCTCGGAAATCGTCCTTATGGTAATATGCCTTCAGCTCATCGAACAACACATCATCATCCCCACAGGCACGCTGAAGCACTTTGTTCATCCATTGTCTTGCGTTTGTCTCATCGCCGTCGGCATAGTAGAGAGCCTCGGCATACATCAAATAGACATCGGCGAGACGCATAAGAGGTATCGACATAGCGTGCTGCTGGTAGCTGTGCTGCATTTCATCGGCATTGCAGAGCCTGAACTTTCCGGCGCACATCTGCATTCCGGACACCGGGAGATAGGTCTGGGTTTCGCTGTCATAGAGAGGATGGATGACCTTCTCCGACGCACCGTCCTTGCCGGCCACAGTCACCATAGTCTTAGGAGGGTTGGGATTATAGTACGTATATCCGTCCACCTTGACCTCCGTCTTTCCATCGTGCATACGCCCCGTTATGTTGTGGTCACGCCGAGGATCCTTCGGGCTGTACATATAGAATGCGCGCGGAGTCGGCACGAAACGGCCTCCATAGACTGTCGGAGAGCCGGAATTATTGGACGGGGACGGCAGATAGAAGCTGTTCGGCCAGTAACCTTCGGAACCGGAAAGCGGCTGTTCGGCCAGCAGAAGGCATTCCTGATACTGCTGAGCCTTTGTCGTCTCGCGGAAAAGATTGGTGTAATCAGCTATGAGCCTGTAGGAAGAATGCTCCACAATGTCCGCGCAAGCCTCCTTTGACTTTTTCCACATAGCAGCCTCATCCACAAAAGAGAAGTCGTTCAGCGGCTGCCTGTCAAGAAGATCAGCGCCGGTGCCGTTCGCCTTGCAGGCGGCGAGATAGTTGCAGATACGCGCGATGTAGGCAGCGGCAGTATATTTGTTGGCCGATGATGTCTGAAGAATCCCCACCTCGTTCAAGTGCGCATAGGCATAATCCAAATCATTGAATATGAACCCATAGACTTCCTTGAGCGAAGCACGCGGCTCCTGGCCGTCGGACTCGAAACTCTCGACAATCGGCACGCCTCCGAAATTCCAGGCAAGATGATAATAGAAAAACGCCCTTAGGAAACGAGTTTCCGCCATGTACTGAATGCGTGTCTCTTCACTCATATCAATATTCTTAATATAGTGAAGGATGGTATTGCACCGATTGATGCCGGTGTACATAACTTTCCACACATCCCTGACGCAACGGGTACTCTCGTTATAGTTACCCCACGTCATCTCAAGCCCCTCGTCGGAAGAAGATGTCGCCGCCACCATATCGTCTGAAGGAGAGTTCATTATGTATATCAATCCCTGGCCGTAGCTGCCTCTCTGCACATACGACGCGCCAGGTATCTTATGACCGTTTATCACTTCATAGCAGGACGTGAGGGCCATATACATCGACCTTTCCGAAGTGTAGAAATTCTCAGGCGAAGTCTGCGAATATGGATACTG
>OIXO01000066.1_pt1 | contig 12470 bp, 9 predicted proteins | sample 1588031 | NCBI WGS metagenome assembly OIXO01 (sample SAMN03283242) | human gut metagenome | biome: human-associated habitat; material: feces | host: Homo sapiens | place: Peru | collected 2012
AGGTCGGAAAACGAAAGTAGGAAGAAAACTACTTCGTTTTCCTCCTACTCGATTTTGGTGCAACTCAACCCTTTTTTTGATGATGGGGGAGACTGTCTTAAAAGTATAATTACCATCTCCGAGGATTGAAAATTCGTTGTCGCCCCTGTAGTGGGGTACAGACTTTTCAACTCTCACCGAGACTTTTGTCTGGGGGCATGTACGCCTCTGACTTCTGAAGCCAGACCTCGCATATTCAAGAACAGGGTAAGAGCACATCGGTATATTCATGTGTCGTCTAAGGTACGCACTTATCTTGTTCATTGACAATACTATCGCCGGTCTTGCAAGGAGAAGTAATCCTTGAGCGCATCGACATATTCATTGAAAGCCTTGACGCCTGTGTCGGTCGCGCGGCAGGTGGTGCAAGGCTTCTTGCCTTTGAAGCCCTTCTCTACCCATAACATTTTGATTTACATATTTTTTGCCATTAACAGCTATGCGCTTTAACCTCAACGACATTACAAATATGAATAAGTTTACAATATAAACCAAAAATAACATCATTGAATATGATCAAAGATCAAGTGGACGTATACAGTGGGTCGCGCATCCGATTCTGCGGACAAGGCTGCAAAAAAGACTTTCCGAATTTTTGGTAACGTGCAAAAATTCGGGAAGTCCTTTTCGTTGGCGCCACCATGCAGATGGCGCTCTTATTCATCGACCGGGAATGTCGCTTCGACAAGCTCAGCGACCAGGCACGTGTACAACCCTGTGACCAGTCCTGCAATCAAGTACGTGTCCAGGCATGCGATCAGGCACGCGTCCAGTTCTGTGACCAGGCATGCGATCAGGCATGCGACCAGTTCTGTGACCAGGCATGCGATCAGGCATGCGACCAGACATGTGTCCAGTCCGTAATCAATTAAGTGACCGAACCTGTGATCTGACCAGAGGCCAGAAGGCTCTGTGTGAAACCTTACGAGAGGCTCTTCGATGGCTGGTAAACTTTGTCGAACCTTTAGTTCTGCGACCGGTCAGTGCGACCTTACGCAAAGGTTAAGCTTTTGTCGGTGGAGGATAAGACTCTGTGTCACAATGGATTAAGCGATGGTCTTTAGTTGATATCGACTAAAGACCATCGCTTTTATAACTGATTTTCAATCACTTACGCGAGACGCTTTTCGAGACGCTCGCGGATGGCGGCGATGAAGTCGGCAGAGTTCTTTACCTGAGGGGTCACGCCTTCCATGAGGTTGGCGAGATCCTTGGTCACGATGCCTGCGTTGAGGGTGTCGAAGCAGGCGGCCTCAAGCTGGTCGGCATAGTTGACAAGCTCTGGAATGTTGTCCATCTCGCCTCTCTTGCGGAACGCGCCGCTCCACGCGAAGATCGTCGCGATCGGGTTCGTGGAGGTCTCCTCGCCTTGGAGGTGCTTGTAGTAGTGACGGGTCACGGTGCCGTGGGCGGCCTCGTACTCGTACTTGCCGTCAGGGCTGACAAGAACAGAGGTCATCATGGCAAGGGAACCGAAGGCCGTGGAGACCATGTCGCTCATCACGTCACCGTCGTAGTTCTTGCAGGCCCAGATGAAACCACCCTCGCTGCGCATCACACGTGCGACCGCGTCATCAATAAGGGTGTAGAAGTACTCGATGCCGGCGGCCTCGAAAGCGTCCTTGTACTCTGCAAACACCTCCTCGAAAATCTCACGGAAACGTCCGTCGTACTTCTTGGCGATGGTGTCCTTGGTGGCGAACCAGATGCTCTGCTTGAGGTCAAGGGCGTACTTGAAGCAAGCGTGGGCGAAAGAACGGATGGAAGCGTCGGTGTTGTGCATTCCCTGGAGAACACCAGGGCCCTTGAAGGTGTGCACAATCTGCTCTTCCTTCTTGCCGCTCTCGCCTTCGAAGACGAGCTTGGCGACTCCCGGCTCCTCAACGCGGATGTCAACACTCTTGTAAACATCACCGTAGGCGTGACGGGCGATGGTGATAGGCTTCTTCCAGAACTTCACGGCAGGAGAGATGGAAGGGATGGTGATAGGTGTGCGGAACACCGTTCCGTCCAGCATCGAACGGATCGTTCCGTTCGGGCTCTTCCACATCTGATGCAGGTTGTACTCGGTCATACGCTTGGCGTTAGGAGTGATGGTGGCGCACTTCACGGCAACACCGTACTTCTTGGTGGCGTTGGCGGAATCGATTGTCACCTGATCGCCGGTCTCGTCACGATGAACGAGGCCGAGGTCATAGTATTCTGTCTTCAGATCAACAAATGGAATGATAAGCTCATCCTTAATCATCTTCCACAGGATCCTTGTCATTTCATCACCATCCATCTCTACGAGAGGAGTGACCATCTGAATTTTTTTCATAATTGAATATTAAAAATTAAAGTGTTTTACGAATATGATTACCTGGGCACCTCAGGCTTGCAAGCCCTTAAAATGGACGCAAGCCTAAAGTGCGCGATTATGATTATTTGCTCTTCTGGGCGGCGTAGAAGTTCATCAGGCAACCGTCGGCGAGAATCTCCCTCTCGTCAGCGGTCAGATTCTGGAAGTAGAGATGAATGTCCTTCACACCTTCGGCGCTGATCACCTTGGCGTCAATCTCCTCCTTGCCCGAAAGGATGGCCTCACGGATGCCGGGAACATAGACGAAATCGCCGGCTACATATTCAAAAGGAGTCTCCTTTGAGATGGTGAAAGGAACGATGCCCCAGTTGATGCAGTTGCTGCGGTAACGCTTGGTGGCATATTCATAGCAGATGTTGGCGTCTCCGCCGAGCACCTTCTGGCAGGAAGCGGCCTGCTCGCGGGCAGAGCCGTCGCCAGGCTTGTTGGCGAACACGCATGAGCCGAACGAGGTGTCCTCCGGCTTGGCGCCCACCTTGGCGAGAGCGTCGAGAACGTGCTGCGGAGCCTTGCCTGCGCGGCGCTCAAGATCCTCCGCCTGGATGCGCTTGCTGATCCCGACATATTCAGGAACACGGCGAGAGAGAGCGAACTCGGAGAGTTTCAGCGGGTTGGAACGGTAGCTGGAAGTCTCGCCCGAAGGGATGAGCTCGTCGGTCGTGGTGACAGGGTCGTGGATGACAGCGGCGAGTTCAAGGAGCATGTTATCCTGCATCGGGTACATCTTAGGCCAGTCCTTGATGTTCGGTCCGTAGCGGAGCTCGACGGTAGGGTCGGCCTTGCCGAATCCGTAGTAGATGCGGCTCTTGTAGATGCGGTCGTCGAATGAATATGGCTTGTGCGTGTCTTCGTACTGGATGTCAGTGGCTGCCGTGATGACTCCACCGTTGGCGGCCGTGGCGGCGATAGAGCGCGCGTCCATCAGGCAGACAAGGGAGATCTGTCCCTGTCCAGGCTTCGAGCCCTCGCGGTTAGGGAAGTTGCGGGTGGTATGACGGATCGAGAGTCCGTTGTTGGCAGGAACGTCACCGGCTCCGAAGCAAGGGCCGCAGAACGCCGGCTTGATCACAACACCGGCCTCAAGCAACTCCTCGGCGATGTGATTGCGGGTGGTCGCGAGATAGACAGGGGTTGACTGAGGGTAGGCTGACATCGTGAAGTAGTCGTTGCCGATGGTCTTGCCCTTCATGATCGCGGCGGCCTCGCTGAGGTTGTCGTAGGTACCTCCGGAGCAGCCGGCGATGATGGCCTGGTCCGCGAACGCCTTGCCGTCCTTCACCTTGCTCTCAAGATCGATGGTGATCTTGTCGCCGAAACGCTTCTTGGCATCCTCCTCCACTTTCTTCAGGATTCCTTCCGGATCAGCCTGGAACTCGTGGATCGTGTAGGCGTTGGATGGGTGGAACGGAAGGGCGATCATTGACTCCTGTTTGGAGAGGTCGATGCGGATCATCGCGTCGTAGTAGGCGATCTCACCCGGCTGGAGTTCCTTGTAGGCCTCCGGACGCTCGTGCATCCTGTAATATTCCTCAACCTTCTCGTCCGTCACCCAGATAGAGCTCAGACAGGTGGTCTCGGTGGTCATCACGTCGATTCCGTTACGGAAGTCGGTAGGAAGGGAGGCCACGCCAGGGCCGGCGAACTCAAGCACCTTGTTCTTCACGAAACCGTTCTCGAACACGGCCTTGACGAGGGATATGGCCACATCGTGAGGGCCTACACCCTTCTTAGGCTTGCCTTCGAGCCAAACCAGAACAACCTCAGGAGCGTTGATGTCCCAAGTGTTGTGGAGGAGCTGCTTCACAAGTTCACCGCCACCTTCGCCCACACCCATGCAGCCGAGCGAGCCGTAGCGCGTGTGGCTGTCGGAACCGAGGATCATGCGGCCGCAACCGGCGAGAGCCTCGCGGACATATTGATGAATAACCGCCTGGTTGGCAGGAACATAGATACCACCGTACTTCTTGGCGGCGGAGAGACCGAAGATATGGTCGTCCTCGTTGATGGTACCACCGACAGCGCACAGAGAGTTGTGGCAGTTGGTCATCGCGTAAGGGATAGGGAACTTGTCAAGTCCGCTGGCGCGGGCTGTCTGGATAATTCCGACATAAGTGATGTCGTGTGAAGCCATCGCATCGAACTTGATGCGCATCTTCTTGCCTTTGCTTCCGTCCACATCGTGGGCACGGAGAATTCTGTAGGCGATAGTGTTTTCGCGGGCCTCATCGGCAGATGGCATTCCTGCGGCATCGTTGACGATAGTCTTGCCATTTTTCAGGTAAACGCCATTGGGAATCAATTCTACCATAATAAAATTAGTTTTGTGTTAATAAATATTGTTAATTATGCTTTCTATAAAAATCGTCAGGGACAGCATGTCGGCGCTTCCGCCGGGCGAGATGTTCTCCCTGATGAAATCCTTGTTCAAAGACGACAATCCGCTCTCGCTGAAGTCCTCAAGAAGCCTTGCGGCCTCGGCTTCGGCGTGGGCGAGACCCTCCGCTCCCCTCCTGTGGAGGATGTTGGTGTCGTCAAGGGTCGTCATTATGTGAAGCAGCGTCTTATGGCAGCGGAAAGGGTCGCATTCCAAGCTGAGATAGTACGGCAGCCAGTCGGCGAACAGTTCCGGATAGGCCGCGCGGGCGTTCTCCAGAGCGCCGACAGCCTTGAAGCTTCTCTTGGCCTCGGCTCCGTGCGTACCTCGGGCGGAAGGGATCTCCGACGCGACGCGGGACACAAGCTCCTTGAATGAATATGCCTCCACAGCCCCCGTGGAGCAAGCCAGGCAGGAGGCCGCGGCGACTGACAGGCCGATGCAGAAGAGCGCTCCTTTGTGGGTATTCACTCCGCTGGTGGCCTTCAGCATCGCTTTTTCGGCCTCGATGCCGATCTCCTTTATCTTTACCGGGTCGATGTCTTTGGCGGACTCCACAGCCAGTCTTGTCAGATAAGGTCTTAATGCAGAGATGCTTTTGGACATCAGCGCATAGTCCATGTCTTTGTGGGCACCGTTGTCCTGCCTGTCCACGAGTCCCGGTTTGGGGGTCGTGTCGAGTTCCAACCTCAACGCACGCTCGGCAAGGTCGGCGACCAAGTAAGGGACGGTGGATTTTGGAATATATTCCATCGCCTCTTTGAAGCCGCCTTTGTCAAGAGCACGCCTTAATGAAGTGGCACTGATCGGATTGCCGTTTTGCTCAAGTCTTGGGATCTCTACGAAGTTAGGCAGAATCTCCGCCATCAGTTCGTTGTAGCGGCGGGTCAGCGCATCCTCCGGCTCGCTGCCGGCGAAACGTACCGTAACGCCCAGAGGCTTGGCGATGTGGTTCACGAACAAATCCAGATCAAGGGCGATCTGCGTGTCCGTGGCATCATCCAACTTCTTCAGGAAATATGTCGGGAAAGTCGCCGCCGAGATGGCGTAGTCACTCCCCTCGCAGACAACCACATTGTCAAGCCCGGCGCAACCGGCCTCGATCATAGCCTTTCTTTCGGCATAAGGGAAGCGCGACCTGTCCTCCCTGACGACGATCACATAGAGATTGTCAACCAGCGAGGCGGCCTGCTCGACCAGATACCTGTGCCCTTTGGTGAACGGATTGGCGTTCATCACGATGGCCCCGTTCCGTCCCGGACGGGCAAGCGAAGCCAAGTACTTCTTGTACTCCGGAAGCCCTCCCCTGCCGTTCTCCATCAGGATGGCGTTCGGCGAGGACGCGATCAAGGCGAAACCGAGGCTTTTGAATATTCCTTCGTTCTCCGGCTTAGTGAAAGCTTTGACCGATTCCCTGCCCTCCTCACGGGCAATGACGATCAGTCGGGACACGAGGATATTCATAAGTCCCTCGCTGCGAGCGGATTCCGACACCGCGACGCACTTGATGACGTTGCCGTCCAGACCGCCGCCGGCAAGGATTTCGTCTCCGTCCTCGTCGCGTGTCACCACCACATAACGGTCCAGCGGAGCCAGTCTCAGCCCGTTGGCGGCGAGGAAAGCCTCGACCCGTCTCCGGACAGAGTTCAACGACAGCGGAGCCTCGCTTATGTAGTGACGGTTATCGCACATAGGACTCAATCATTTCGTCAATCTTCGCGGTGAGCTCAGCCATAGTGTGGGTACGGTTTCGCATACAATAGCGAGCCTCGTTGTCACAGACAAGACATTTTCTCGGACTCAGGCCCACCGACTCCCTTGACATAGGAACTCCGTCAGCGTCAATCACATCCAAATCAAAAAGGCGGCCGAGCGGATGAGTGTCCTCGATCCGGCAGGTCTCCTTTTTGGCCTCCTCGTTGGAGAGCGGAGTCACAAGATAGGCTTCATAGCCGGTAGGCAGGTCACGGAGCCGGAGACTCAGCGTCGAGTCTCCGAAAGCCGAGACCAGAGCCGTGACAGCAGCCTGGGCGACCACAAGCGATTGCAGATTACGCTTGACCTTACCCGGCATTATGACCGTGAGACAGACCAGGGTCTTTCCAGGGTAACCTTTCAAAAGTTCCTTCTGGAAAGAAGCCCGTTCCTCACGACTTGCCAGCAATTGGTCAAGCGTAATCTCCATAAAAAACAGTCTTAGTCCTCGATGTTCATTATGACATCCATCACGGAGCCGTCACGGTTCATCACGACTCCCACTACCTTCTCTCCGAACGGAAGCGGATCAGGGACTCCGATGGACTTCAGAGCCAGTTCCTTGAGGTCATGGATGTCCACGATCTTCAGTCCGGCCTCCCTCAGACGCTCGGCGATCTCAGGACGGCGCGGGTTGACCGCGATGCCATATTCAGTGACTACAACATCGACTGTCGAGCCAGGGGTGATGAGAGTCGTGACCTCGTCCACAACGCAAGGGATGCGTCCACGCATCAGAGGGCAGACGATGATCGAAAGGGCCGAGTCAGCGGCCGTGTCAGGGTGTCCTCCGACGGCTCCTCTGATGACTCCGTCACTGCCGACAAGCACGTTGACATTGAAGTTCACATCCACCTCAAGGGCAGAGAGAATCACGATGTCGAGATAGTGCACGGCTGATCCCGGCTCATCCGCGCTGGCATATTCATTGGCGGAGACTCCCTTGTGGAAAGGATCGTTCTTGATTGATTCGGCTGCCACCCTGTCGAATGACTGCACGTCGATCAGGCGCTCGATGAGGCCTTCCTCGTGCATCTTGACCATGTGGGCGGTGATGCCGCCAAGCGCGAAGCTGGAGTGGATGCCGCGCTTGATCATTTCCTCACGAATATATTTGACAGCGGCCAGCGAGGCTCCGCCGGATCCGGTCTGGATCGAGAAGCCTTCCTTGAAATAGCCGCTGTTGACGATCACCTTCGCGGCGTTCATCGCAAGCAGGATGTCGCGAGGGTTCTTGGTGTCACGGATGGCTCCGGAAGAGATCTTGGAAGAGTCTCCGACCGAATCCACGAGTACAACGTAGTCCACATCATGCTCGGAGATGGAGTTCGGTGTGTTCGGATAGTCAACGAGATCGTCGGTGATTATCACGACCTTGTCAGCGTACTGCGCATCCGGCTTGGCGTAGCCGAGGGAGCCACAGATTGACTTGGCGTGCTCGGAACGGGAGTAACCGCTGGCGTTTCCGGCAGGGTCGCTGGAAGACGCGCCCAGGAACGCCACGTCTATGTGCAGGTCACCTTTCGCAATGGCGCTGCCACGTCCTCCGTGGCTGCGGAACACCACAGGCTCCTTCATCAGACCGTGTGAGATCTCCTTGGCAAGCTCGCCACGGAGCCCGGAGGTGGAGATCTTTGTGATCACCCCGTTCTTGATGTGGTCGATCAGCGGAGCGTGAACGTCTGAGAGGCTGGATGCGGCGAGGTGGAGATTCTTGAATCCCATCTCGGCCAGTTTGCCAACGACCATGTTCACAACCTTGTCACCGCCTCTGAAATGGTGGTGGAAGGAGATTGTCATTCCGTCTTTCAGGCCGCTGAGCCTGATGGCATCCTCAAGTGTAACCACCTTGGACTGAACCTTCTGAAGATCCTTGCGGAATGTGGTGTTTTTCGGAGTCTCTCCCGAGTACACCTTCTTGCCCATTGCGGCGGCCACCTTATCGACAAGCGCCGCCCTTTCCCTTATATTACTCATAAACTTCCTCCTTTGTTAATATGCCTGAAGCGATGGCGAGATCGATGGTGCGCTGAGCCCTGATGACAACAGGACGGTCAACCATCTTGCCGTTGACGGCGATGACACCCGAGCCGCGTTTCTCAGCCTCCTTGATGGCGGCGAGAATCTTCTTAGCCTTCTCGATGGCCTTCTCGGTCGGGGCGAACACCTCGTTCACGATCTGGATCTGACGAGGGTTGATGATGGACTTGCCGTCGAATCCGAGGGTCTTGATGAGTTCGACCTCCTTGCGGAATGTCTCCATGTCATCGAGGTTTGAATATACCGTGTCGAGAGCGTCGATTCCGGCTGCCCTTGCTGCCACCACTATGGTCTCGCGGGCATAGAGGAGCTCGGCTCCGCCAGGAGTACGCTGGGTCTTGAGGTTGGCGCAATAGTCCTCGGCTCCGAGGGCGATGCCCATCATCCTCTTGGAAGCCTTAGCGATGGCGAAGGCGTTGCAGATGCCCTCGGCGCTTTCGATGGCGGCCATCATGCGGGTTCTGCCAAGGCATCCCAGTTCCTTCTCGACCTTCTCAATCTCCGCCTCCAGCTCGCGGACCTCGTCGGCGGTCTCGGTCTTCGGCATGCGGATCACCTGCACGCCGGCCTTCACGACAGCCTCAACGTCCTTGCGTCCGTAAGGGGTGCTGAGAGGATTGATGCGGACAACCATTTCGGTGTCGCCGTAGTCGATTGACTTCAGAGCGTTGTGGACGAGCAGACGCGCGGCGTCTTTCTCAGCCATGGTCACGGAGTCCTCCAGGTCGAGCATGATCGAGTCCGGCCCGTAGATGAAGGCATCCTGCATCATTCCGGGATTGTTGCCCGGAACGAACATCATTGTTCTTCTTAATCTTTCCATAATCGTAACTGATTATCGGAATAACCCGCGCACCTTCGGTCCCTGGCGCCGCGACTTATTCCTCAACCTAAACTAAGCCCAAACATCTTTTCCTGTGGCGCGCACGGCGGCGGCGGTCACCCTGGCACGGATGGTGCAATCCCTGGCTCCCTTGTCAACCGCCTTGATGTCAGCGTCCTCCAGTCCGAATTCGGTAAGAGTTTCCTCAATGACCTGACGGATCTGTCTGCCGAACTGGGCGGCCACAGAACTGTCCAGGTCGATGTGCAGACCTTTCGTCTCGGCCGGGGCGATCTGGATCATGATGTCACCTGACTCCAGCGTTCCGGCTACAGCGTTCTTTACTTCCATAGCGAAATGTACGATAAAAAAGTCATTAGTGTCCCTGAACCCTCAGGGGCGTGTTAATAATTATGTGTCAATCTCAAACAAAATCAACCCTCGGCGACTACAATCTTTCACATTATTCGGAATATTCCGAAAAATATATAACCACCGCAACGGGTCGCATCTTGTTCCGCCAAAGGTATGACACTTTTTTCAGTTGACCAAATTTCCGCCGCGTCTTTTTTGAATAATCATCATAAATACCTGCCGGCGACCGAAGAAATTGGAAAACTGTAGGCAAAGACGTAACTTTGGACGGGCATTAAGTAACCTTCAAAAAATAACCTGCCTCATCTTAAGGAATCTTTTCGGTCTATATCTCTTTGGCATAAGACATTGACTCGTAGTAATTTTTGTTCTGTCTATATACATCTGCGATTGTCGAGGAAATGAGCCCCTTGAAAATCAAATTATTAGAGGTATATGAATATTCTTTGGCCCGTATGTAGCTGGCAATGGCGGATTGCAGATCTCCCGCATTATGCTGTACCGTCCCAAGATAATAGAATGTCTTCATCTTCTCATCATCGGTTCCCCGGCGTTCGTAATACCGCACCGCCGGCGTTATGACCTTCAAATCCGTAGAGAATATGTCGTTCCTGTCCAGCGCCATAGTATAAAGCAGTGAATATCTCGCGCGGAGCGACTTGGTCCGAAGGTCAAGGGTGTCCACGGACTCAAGGATTGCAAGGGCGCTGTCGGGGTGGGTCCACATCACCTCATCGGCATTGGAAAGAGCTCGTTTGACATCCCTGCAAGAGTTCCAGACGCAGGAAGAAAGCGACAGAACACACAGCAGAATGCCGACAAGGCGGATTCCGACAACAGTCATGTTAACGGTATTTGATCTCATTGTCGATAAGTCTCAATTATGTGATGCAAAGATATTCAACATCCGACAAATAACAAAGGACGTGTCGCTCCAAGTGGTTTGTCCGGCCGAATTCTCAAAAAACTGATCAGCGTATCATCGACTTACGCATCTAAAAAAACGAGTGACTTTCCGTCTGATCAGATGAAAAGTCGCTCGGAAAAATTTTCAAAATACGTGAACGCCACATCTATGATTGACAAAGTCGGTCGGAAATAATTTATAAATCCGAAACATTTATGTAATTTTGCAGTAGAACTTCAGAATTGCATAGATATGGAAGCGACGTACATCCACAGGGAATTATCCTCAGTACTTGAGGAAGCCTATCGATATTTCTCAGTAATAACCGTCACCGGCCCCCGTCAGTCCGGCAAAACGACGCTGATACGCAATCTGTTCCCTCATTTGCCATATTACTCACTGGAGAGCCTTGACATCCGGAGTTTTGCCGAGAATGATCCAATCGCCTTTCTGAATCAGAATGAGGAGGGAATGATTCTCGATGAGGTTCATAACGCACCGGATCTTTTGTCATACATTCAAGGCATTGTAGACGAGCATCCCGACAAGAGGTACATTCTCTCCGGTAGTTCGCAGTTCGCGATGCTCAAGAGGGTCACTCAGTCGTTGGCCGGACGTACAGCCGTCTTTGAGCTTATGCCTCTGTCATACTCTGAGACAAAGGATCTGACGGCAGATGTACCACTTGACAAATTACTGTTCAATGGATTTTATCCGGCAATATATTCGGGGCGCAATGTACCGGAATTTCTATATCCCGCATATATGAAAACATACTTGGACAGGGACGTGCGAGACCTACTGCAAATCAAGGATATGATGCAGTTCCACATATTTATAAAACTATGTGCCGGGCGAATCGGATCTTTGTTCAAAGCATCAGAACTGGCAAACGAGATAGGTGTCAGCCCTAACACGATCACCTCGTGGCTATCGGTGCTACAAGCATCCTACATAGTGACTCTGCTGCCGCCATATTTCGAAAACACAAGCAAAAGACTTACAAAAATGCCTAAACTATATTTTTTAGACACAGGATTAGCCTGCTACCTACTCGGCATCGAATCGCCTGAACAACTTTCACGAGACAAGATGCGCGGGGCGCTGTTTGAGAATTTTGTCGTTACAGAGGCTTTGAAACAACGATATAACCAGGGCAAAGAAAGCAATCTCTATTTCTACAGGGACTCGAACCAGAATGAGATTGATCTGTTGCTAAAAAGAAATACAAGACTATACGGTATTGAGATTAAATCATCAATGACTTACCACAAAGACTTCGAGAAGGCATTGAAGCGGATAGACGAATGGGTCAAAGCACCGGTAGATGGCAAAGCAGTTGTATATGCAGGCAACTTCGAGAACACCGCCGGAGAAATCAAACTGCTGAATTATACCAATATGGATGAGGTGCTGAAATAAGGTACTACATATCACGCATCGACAAAGACCTTTGCTCTATCTTGTAGCCGCTGAATTTTCCTGTTGCGCGGATAAAGGTCTCTATCTTTTTCTGTAAAAAACCTCATACTGAATATCACCAAGTTAAGAAACCAGTATTTCCGAAACCGCTGTTTTGGAAATACAAATATAGCAATATTTCATTCTTTATCTTTCAGTCGAATGAACCAATATGAAGCCAATATTAAAAGAATAGCAGAAAAACTTTGAAGTCACTGATTCTTTGTCTATTTTTGTTCATAGCAAAGGGTTCTATATTCCTGTCTTTGACACTTTGATTTTGTAGAAACAAGTATAATTCAAGGCTCCAGACCGCTGAGTTGGCGATTTGGGG
>OIXO01000067.1_pt1 | contig 12157 bp, 10 predicted proteins | sample 1588031 | NCBI WGS metagenome assembly OIXO01 (sample SAMN03283242) | human gut metagenome | biome: human-associated habitat; material: feces | host: Homo sapiens | place: Peru | collected 2012
TCGGGTATCTGGCAGAGTGTCTGGATCGAGCCGGTGGCCAAGGCGCATGTCGCTGACTACTACGCTGTCTCCGACATCAAGGCGGGGAAGGTCGATGTCACTGTGACCACGGAGGGCGCTTTGGAAGGCGATGTCGTGAAGGTGGAGCTTCTTGAGGGCGGTGTCGGCTATTCGACCGACAATGCCTCCGGCAAGGTCATCGCCCGGGGAAAGACTGTTCCGGGAGGCACGGTGACGCTTCCTGTGGAGGATCCACGGCTGTGGTCTCCGGACTCGCCTTATCTCTATGGTCTCCGGGTTTCCGTGGTCCGCGGCGGAAAGACGATCGATGCTGTCAACGGCTACACGGCGATGAGGGAGGTCTCATTGTTCGTCAAGAACAAGAACACGAAACTGATGGCTCTCAACGGTCAGCCTCTCTTCCAGTTCGGCCCTCTGGACCAGGGCTGGTGGCCGGACGGATTGTACACGGCTCCGACGGACGAGGCTCTTAGGTACGATGTCCAGAAAACCAAGGATTTCGGTTTCAACATGATCCGCAAGCACATCAAGGTCGAGCCTTCGCGCTGGTTCTACCATTGCGACCAGATCGGCATGATGGTCTGGCAGGACATGCCGTCCTTTGCCGGCAACAATCTCAACAAGTGGGGAATACACAACTACGGCGAGGGCACGGATTTCCCTGCCACACCTCAGGCTAAGGCCAATTATTATAAGGAATGGGGCGAGATCATCGCGCAGGTCAGGAAGTTCCCTTGCGTGGTGATGTGGGTTCCGTTCAACGAGGCCTGGGGACAGTTCGACACTAAGGCCGTCGTTGATTTCACGAGGGCACAGGATCCTACAAGACTTATCAACATGTCCTCAGGAGGCAGCTGGGAGCCTGATTGCGGCGACATCATGGACAACCATCACTATCCTTATCCGGCGATGTACCTTTGGGAGACCAAGATGGCGAATGTGGTGGGTGAATATGGCGGCATCGGTCTTCCGCTTGAGGGACATCTGTGGCAGCCTGACCGCAACTGGGGCTATGTCCAGTACAAGAGCGGCGACGAGGTTCTTGATGAATATTCAAGGTTCGCCGATCACCTTATCCTGCTGGTCAGGCAGGGTGTCTGCGGAGCCGTTTACACTCAGACGACCGATGTCGAGGGTGAGGTAAACGGCCTCATGACCTACGATCGCAAGGTCGTCAAGATGAATGAGGAGAAACTTCGCGAGATCAACACGAAGGTGATTGATTCAATGCCAATAAAATAATCAACTAATAATATGGAGAATCTTTTTGACATCAAAGGAAAAGTGGTGGTGATGACGGGGGCCTGCGGGGTTCTCGGAGCCACGATTGTGAAATATTTCGCCGCGCAAGGCGCGAAGGTCGCCCTTCTGGATCTTGACAGGGCTGCCGAGAAGGGTGAGGGCATTGTCGCCGAGATCAAGGCTGAGGGAGGTGAGGCGTGCTTCCTTCCGACCAACGTGCTTGACAAGGAGACGCTTGAGGCCAACTGCAAGGAGATCGTGGAGAGGTACGGCGGGATAGATGTCCTGCTTAACGCCGCCGGAGGCAACATGGCCGCCGCGACGGTTCCGCCGGAGAAGACAATCTTCGACCTGGATGTCGAGGCTGTCCGCAAGGTGGTGGATCTCAACCTGTTCGGCACTATCCTTCCTACTATGGTGTTCGCCAAGGCGATGGTAGGAAAGAAGAAAGGTTCGATCATCAACTTCTGCAGCGAGACTTCACTCAGGCCTCTCACACGTGTGGCCGGTTATGGTGTGGCCAAGGCCGCTGTGGCCAACTGGACCAAGTATCTGGCCGGCGAGCTTGCGATAAAGTTCGGCGAGGGCTTCAGGGTCAACGCCATCGCTCCGGGATTCCTGCTCACGAACCAGAACCGTTCCCTGCTCACGAATCCTGACGGCAGTCTGACCGACCGCTCTCACAAGATTTTGGCCCACACTCCGTTCGGACGTTTCCTTGAGCCGGAGGAACTTCTCGGAACCCTCCACTGGCTGGCTTCCGACGCCTCCAAGGCCGTGACGGGAACTATCAATGTTGTGGACGGAGGTTTTGACGCATTTTCAATTTAGCGTTTCGCTAAATTGAAAATGCATTTTCTGATTCAACCCCCAGTCACTTCGTGACAGCCCCGGTGGGGCACGGGGAAAGGATTCCCCGAACCCCTTCGGTCGCTTCGCTCCGAGTGTAGGCTATATTATGGATTTAATTGAGTTATTATTTTTTAATTGAAAATGAATAAGAATATATATTTAATGCGCGAAAGCTGGAGATGGTACGGCCCGAACGATCCTATCTCTCTGGACTACATACGTCAGACAGGCGTGACTGACATCGTTCACGCTCTCCATCATATTCCTAACGGTCAAGTCTGGCCGGTCAAGGAGATCAAGGCCCGCCAGAAGATGATCGCCGACTGGGGACTCATCTGGAGCGTGGTCGAAAGCGTGCCTGTGCACGAGCACATCAAGACCCAGACCGGGGACTATCTCCAGTATATCGAGAACTACAAGCAGACTCTGCGCAACCTCGCTGAGTGCGGCATCAAGTGCGTGACCTACAACTTCATGCCGGTGCTTGACTGGACCCGTACCGATCTGGACTACAGGCTTCCGGACGGCTCGACCTGTCTGCGCTTCGAGCGCGCGGCCCTGCTGGCGTTCGACCTTTTCATCCTGAAAAGACCGGGGGCGGAGAAGGAATATTCAGCCGAGGACATCGCCAAGGCAAAGGCACGTTTCGAGAAGATGGACGCTGAGGAGATCCACAAACTCACCCGAACGATGATCGCCGGCCTTCCTGGCAGCGAGGAGAGTTTCACCCTTGACCAGTTCAGAAAAGAGCTCGAAAGGTACGATGGAATTGATTCCGAGAAACTTAGAAGCAATCTTATCTTCTTCCTGAGCCAGATCTGCCCAGTGGCTGACGAAGTTGGAGTGAGGATGGTCATCCATCCGGACGACCCTCCGTTCCCGATTCTCGGCCTTCCGAGGATCCTTTCCACAGCCGAGGATTTCCGCAGGCTCATCGCCGCCGTCCCTAACTGGTCCAATGGTCTTTGCCTCTGCACCGGTTCATTCGGCATCAGAGCCGACAACGATCTTGTCGGAATGATGCGCGAGTTTGGGGACAGGACTGATTTCGTGCATTTCAGAAGCACGAAGCGTGACGCCGAGGGCAACTATTTCGAGGACACGCACCTGGCCGGTGACGTGGATATGTACGGAATGATGAAGACCCTCCTTGAGGTGATGCAGGAGCGTGGGTTCCGCGTCTTCTGCCGTCCTGACCACGGCCACAGGATGTGCGATGACCTTCAGAAGAAATCCAACCCGGGATATTCCTGCTACGGCCGAATGAGGGGCATCGCTGAGCTTCGCGGCCTCCAGATGGGCATCGCCGGCTCGCTTTATCCTGAGGAGTAAAACTGATTGTATTTACAAATATATTCATTATGAAGACATTGAGAACCACCTTTCTGGCAATCTGCCTTTCACTCGTGACCGCTTCGGCGGGATATTCACAGAACCACTATCAGCCGACTCCGGAGAATCTGGAGGCGCGCCGCCAACTCGTCAACGACCGCTTCGGAATATTCCTGCATTGGGGAATATATGCGTCATACGCGCAAGGGGAGTGGTACCTCCAGCTTGGAGGCCTGAACAAGGATGAATATGCCCACGCGGCGACCGCTTTCTATCCCGCCGGCTACAACGCCGAGGAATGGGTTAAGGCTTTCAAGGATGCCGGTGCCGGCTATGTGACGATCACCTCCCGTCATCACGATGGTTTCTCTATGTTCGACACCAAGGCTTCGGACTACAACATCGTCAAGGCTACCCCTTGGGGAAAGGATGTGATGAGGGATCTGGCTGACGCCTGCCATAAGGAAGGTCTGAGCCTCCAGTTCTATTATTCGATTCTGGACTGGATCAGAGAGGATTACCCTCTTGGCGAGTCCGGCCACAACACCGGCCGCAAGGGCGATCATCCAGACTATGACCACTACCTCGGCTTCATGAAACAGCAGGTGAAAGAGTTGATGACTCAGTACGCCCCTGTCCGCGCCCTCTGGTTCGACGGCTATTGGGACCACAAGCGCGACTCGATTCCTTTCAACTGGAAGATGCCTGAGTTCTATGAATATATTCATTCAGTGGATCCGGCCTGTCTCATTGGTAACAATCACCATATCCAACCGATTGAGGGTGAGGATTTCCAGATGTTCGAGAGGGATCTTCCGGGGCAGAACACCGCCGGTTATTCCGAGGGACAGATGGTCAGCGACAAACTCCCGTTGGAGATGTGCCAGACGATGAACCACACTTGGGGCTACAGTGTGAAGGATCGGGACTACAAGACCGCCGCTCAGCTCATCGGCACTCTTGCGAAGGCTGTCTCGATGAACACCAACCTTCTGTTGAACATAGGCCCTCGCGCCGACGGCCGTCTTCCTGAAGCCGCTCTGTCTCTGTTGAAAGAGATAGGCCAGTGGATGAAGGTGAATGGTGAATCCATCAAGGGCTGCGGCCCCGGCCCGATCGCCGAGCAGGAGTGGGGAGTCTCGACCGCTCCTCTCACTGGTGGCAAGACCTTCTATATTCATGTCCTTCAGAACCCGGGCGCTGTCCTTGAGATTCCGGTCGCCAAGAAGGCCAAGGTCAAGTCAGTGACCGCATTGTATGACGGAACGGCCCTGTCAGTCAAGAAAGTCGGTGAGAATCTTTTCATAACCCTCCCGGCTGACCTTCCGGCGGAGGACTACGTCATCTCCGTGACGTTGAAATAGCGTTCCCACATCAAACTATAAAAAGGGTGACCCGAATAGGTCATCCTCTTTTTTTTCTTGCCCGCAGTCTTGAAAGAACTGCTGTGGTTCGCATCACTTTGACAGAGCCTCCCGTCGGCAAACGCAAGCAATATGACAAAGGCGGCACAAGATCCTGCTTGACACAGGAGCAAGTGACTTGTTTATCCGAAACGCAAAGCAGTTGGGTATAAACCTAAATGATGTGGATTATGTTTTCATTTCTCATGGGCATAGTGACCATGAAGGAGGGCTACGATATTTCTTGGAGCATAATCGACAGGCTAAGGTCATCGTCTCGCCCGATGCCATGAGCGGTGAATTCTTTTCTAAACGGGGGAATCTACATAGCATTACTACGGAGTGGCCAGAAATCAATGAAGAGAGGCTTCTGAAGATTGAACAGACTTGTGAGATAGCAGAAGGCATCCATGTGATTGCCCATATCCCTCAGAATCATCCGATGCCCAAGGGAAATCAGAACCTTTTCGTGCAGGATGCCAATGGCAAATATGTGCATGATGATCTCCGCCATGAAATTGCTCTGTATGTTGAAGGTCTCTTATTCACAGGTTGTGCTCATAGCGGACTGGAGAACATTCTGGCTGCCTGTCCTTGGCCTGTAAATACTGTAGTTGGTGGCTTCCACTTGCTTGACGGACAAGAAACGGATGAAGAAATCAAAGCATTGGCTAAAAGACTGAAAGCCAATTACCCTGATACACGGTTCTACACCAGTCATTGCACAGGCGACAATGTGTATGATGTGATGAAAGACATGATGGGAGAACAACTACAGTCCTTCAGATGTGGAACAATAATAGAATAATTATATGTTAGAGCATATTGCAGATTTCACAGCATGGCCGAGGTGTACGAGGGCGTGGCCTTTTTCAGGAGTTTTGGATTTAGTCGTAAATCATGTGATTTGGGTATTGCACATATTCTGGAATCATCGTACCTTATGCAGTTGCATAATACTAATAAGGTTTGAATATGGGACTGCTTAACAGGTTCTTCACAAATTGCGCCAATCCACAAGGCTGGATGGGACGGATGATGCTGCGTATGATGAACTTCGGCCATGCACCGCTGACGAATTGGGGGTTGGGCTTCGTAGAATTCCAGAAGGGTTGGACGATGCTTGACATTGGCTGCGGTGGAGGTGCTACCCTAAAAAGATTAACCAAACGTAGTGAGTGGGCGCAGGTCTATGGCATCGACATTTCGGAGGAGAGCGTGGCGAAAGCCAGGAAAGTAAACGCCAACGTACTCGACAAGCAAGTCTTCGTCTGTCAGGGTTCTGCCGAGAAGTTGCCCTACGAGGACGGGAAGTTCGACCTTGTAACGGCTGTCGAGACGGTATATTTCTGGCCCAACCTGTCTGACTGCCTACAAGAAGTTCGCCGTGTACTGAAAAAAGGTGGCAAGTTCGCCATCATGGTAGAGGTGCTTGATGCAGATTCCGTATGGACCAATGTCGTGGAGGGCATGACAGCGTATTCTCCTGAACAGCTCCAGTCGTTGCTCAACGAGGCTGGCTTCATCCAAACGAAGATTCACCACAAAAAGCCGTCGTATGCTGCCATTATTGGTATGAAACCATGAACATAAGGTAAAAACGATGCTTCGTAACCTCTTAGAAATTCGATATTATAAGTCCATCAAACCGAATATCCGCAGCATTCCAAGTGTCAGCTCAATGATGATGATGCCAATGCTCGTGAACCAAATTCCTGCCAGCCAAAAGAAAACTTTTTTGGAGAAGTGGATACTGCTGGCTTTTGGGATAAAATCATTATCTTTGCGGTGTAAAATATGATACCAATATCAAAAAAAGTACTCTAATATGATATTTGAACGTAAGAAATATTTGGATGAACTTATCGCAGGACGTGGGAACGGACTTGTGAAGATTATAACAGGTGTCAGACGATGTGGAAAGTCTTTCCTGCTGTTTGATATCTGGCATAACTGGCTGTTGGAACATGGGGTGACTGATAATCACATCATCGAAATACAACTTGATGATTTCCGAAACAGACGGTTGAGAAAGCCCGATGCTTTGCTCGACTACATTGATTCAAAGGTAGTGGATGATGGCAATCCTTATTATATAGTCTTGGACGAGGTACAGTTGGTAGAAGAATTTGTGGAGGTGATTCTTAGCTTGACACACATGAGGAATGTGGACGTGTATGTGTCGGGCTCAAACTCTCGTTTCCTGTCAAGTGATGTTGTGACTGAGTTCCGAGGCAGAGGTGACGAGATACGCATCTGGCCTCTCACCTTTGACGAATACTTTAATGGTATTGGTGGCGATATACGCAAAGCATGGTTAGATTACTATACTTTTGGAGGACTGCCACAGGTGGCTTTGCTCGAAACGGAAGAAAAGAAAACAGACTATTTGCGTGGTCTGTATGAAACTACCTATCTGCGTGATGTAATTGAGCGCAACCATCTGCGTAATCCAGAAGGAATGAAGGAATTGGTGCGTGTAATAGCCTCGGGCATTGGTTCGTCAACCAACCCAACAAGAATAGCCAATACCTTTCAATCTGCACAAGGGGTAGCCATAAAAAGAGACACTATAAAACAATATATTGACTATCTGAAAGACTCTTTCTTGATTGAAGAAGCCTTACGCTATGATGTGAAAGGCAGAAAATATATTGGTACTGAGACGAAATACTACTTCGCAGACATCGGCATACGTGCTGCCATTCTCAACTATCGCCAGCAAGAGGAAACGCACATTATGGAGAATATTATCTATAATGAACTCCGTAGTCGTGGCTATAACGTGGATGTCGGTTTAGTAGAACTTGGAGGCAAAGATGAGAATGGAAAATTTGTCAGAAAACAGTTGGAGGTTGACTTTGTGGCAAACCGTCCTCCATACAGGGTGTACATCCAGTCGGCTTTCCACATGCCTACGCCAGAGAAGGAACAGCAAGAACGTCGCCCATTATTGTCAATCAATGACCACTTCCGCAAGATTGTCATTGTTGGTGATGATATTCATCGCAAAGAAGATGAACTCGGCGTGTTGACTATTGGGTTGTTGGATTTCTTGACCGATAAGAAATTGTTGGAACAAGGTTAGTCAGCCTTTCTTGTTTATATAAAAGCGGTTTTCTTTTGCAAGCCTGTTAGTAGTAAATAGTCTTTACTGCCGACAGGCTTGTCGGGACGTTATCCATGACTCCCGGCAATCATAGATGTGTCTTCGAATACAGCCCTGGGTGGCTTTTCGACGGATTCTCCATTTCCCCATTGGAACTTCCTCTCAAAAGAGGTTTACTGCTGCCCAAGACTGATTATTTCTACGGCAATTTCGGAATATTCGAGGACAGCATGCCAGATGGGTACGGAAACTACCTGTTTTCATAAGTTAAAAATGCTGCGGAATGTGCTTATCTAAAAGTGGATGCTTATTTTTTTCCATGTAGATCAGACTTGCGGAAACAGTTGTCCAAACTATTGAAAGTGCTGCCTTCGTGTTCGCCTATGGAAACCATTCTCGGGGGAGGAAGCTCGGTGGGTAAACGAGCTTGCTTTGAAGCCTAAAAAGTCCAGTCCTTGAAAAGGGCAGAAACTATTTATGAGTTTCCTATGATTATCAGCAAGTTGCAAGCATAAAATGTCCGATTGGAGCAGCCGGGGCGGAAGCAAAATGTCCGATTTGATAAATTTTTTGTCCAAAAAGATTGTTTTTGCGATTTTCCTTTATTTTTGCGAATGATAGCACGTATGATTATGAACAAGTCGGAAAGGAACCAGTCAGTTGAAAGGGATAGACTGTAGGCAGGACGGAATATGATGATGAAGGAACATCCCTTGAATCACCAATGAACCCAGCGGCAACTCATGACGAAACTTGACCGGAATCATGAAACAATACGGCAGCAAGCCAGGCAGATCGAAGCCAAGGAAGCCAGGACTGAATATAACAACCCAGCGCGGCAAGCAAGGCGTGACATCAATCCATAAACAATGATACAAATCATCAATATCTAAATCAAAAGCAGTATGAACAAAAGTCTAACAAAACCTCTCATCCGGCCGCTTGGCGGCCGATGGGCAAGAGTGTGTCTGACGGCGCTGCTCACCGCGGTCGTCACCGTCGGCGCACAGGCGCGGGCCACCTGCGAGAGCGGCACGCGGGCATGTGCTGACAGCCTGGGAGGCGCACAGGACCGGACCGCCGTGGAGGGCGGCACGCCGTCGCGGACCGCGTGCGACATCGTCCTGACGCCGCCGCGTGACCTGAACAGCGAGCTGCGCCACCGCACGTGGAGCGTGTACACGCAGGGCGGTCTGTCCTGGGCCACCGGCGTGTGGTACCGGAACCTCGACGCGAAGAGGAGCTACAGGCAGTCGGCGGCGGCCGGCGGCGGAGTCGACCTCACCATCCGCCCATGGGTGCGCGTGGGCGCCGAGTACATCTGGTCGCGCTACCGCCGCGAGCAGCGCCTCTCTGCGCTCGACGCCGAGACCATGCCCGTGAAGGCCTACGGCAACTACATGATGAACCTCCACAACGCCAAGCTCGGCGTGGGCCTCAACCTCATGGAGATATGGCCGGAGCGCCAGGCGCAGTGGCTCAACATCTGGGCCGGGACGGGCGCGGGCTACACCTTCGGGCGCGGCAACGAGTACGGCATCCATTTCAGCAACACCCTGACGCAGGGCGGCCAGACAACCCCGCTCACCGGCGGCGCGTCCATCAGCAACGACGACGCGATAACGATCACGGGCAACGTCCGCACGACGAACCGCCACGAGAGGTTCAACACATTCTACATCCCCGCCTCGCTCCACGTCGAGGCCGACCTCGGCCGCCGCCTCACCGTCGGGCTGAAGGGGGAGATGGACTGGCTCCTGAACCGCGGTGACATAGCCCCGAAGGGGTACGCCTTCGCCCTTGTCACCCTGCGCTACAACCTCGTGCCAAGCCGCGCCAGGGTGCAGCGCGCCTACTACGAGGGCGAGATCTCCGCGCTTGGCGGCCGACTGGACGCCCTGCGTCTTGAGGCCGACCGGTCAAGGGCGCGCGCCGACGAGGCCGAGGAGGCGCTCCGCCTGGCGGAGACGCAGAACGCGGACCTCCAGGGCCTCCTCTCCGACTGCGAGGAGTGCAGGGCCAGGGCCGAGGCCGTGGCCTCCGCCGCCCCTACGTCGCATTTCGTGCAGTTCGACCACAACAGCTCCTATGTGGGCGACGCCGAGGCCGACCGGCTGAGGGCCTTCGCCCGGAGTGTCCGCGGCGAGAGGCTCGCCCTCGTGGCCGAGGCCAGCACGCCGGGCGGCGAGGACTACAACGTCCGCCTCTCCGAGCGCCGCCTCCGCCGCGTGGTCGAGATCCTCGTCAGCGAGGGACTCTCCGCCGGAGACCTGCGGCCCGCGACCGCCATCGGGGCGAGGAACGGCAAGCCGTCGGCAGAGGGCCGCAGAGTGACCATCACCGTAGTCAAAGAGTAAGAAGTAACGCAATAATAACACGAACGCCCGCGCCCCGGCAGCGTTCCCTCCCCGCGCGGAGGGTCAAGGAGGGGCCAAAGACTTATGAAACGGATAAAACTCATTCCGCTCGCCGTCACCATGCTGTTGGCGGCACCCGCGTTCCTCACCTCATGCCAGGAGGACGCGCCCGAGATCAACTACACGATGAGCGTGTCGGTGATCAACGACTTCACCAAGGTGGTGGAGGCCATCGACAGGGGCTCCCTCAAGAACGAGGAGGCCATCGCGAAACTCGCGGCCGCCATCGACAGGATGAACTCCGACCAGCAGGCCAAGCTCCAGGCCATCCGCGATGTCCTCAACTCGGTCAACACCACCCTCGAGACCAAGCTCATCGCCATCGAGGCGGCGCTCAAGGCGCAGACCCTCTCGATGGAGGGGAAGCTGGATCTGATCAGGGGCGTCCTCGCCGACCAGAAGGCCACCCTCGAGACCAGGCTGGCGGCCATCGACGCCGCGATGAGGGCGCAGACGCTGTCGCTGGAGGGCAAGCTGGACCTGCTCACCGCCGCGGTCGAGAACCAGACCCTCAAGCTGGAGGAGCTGGCGGAGAAACTTGTCACCGCCATCGACAACCTCTCCGACGACATGAAGGACAAGCTGGACCAGATCAAGGGCGTCCTCACCGACCAGAACACCACCCTCAAGACCAAGCTGGCTGCCATAGAGGCCGCTATCAAGGCTCAGACGCTGTCGCTGGAGGGCAAGCTTGACCTCCTGGAGGCTGCCGTCAAAGCCCTGCCGGACTACAGCTCACAGCTCGCCGCCATCAGCACGGCCATCGCCAACCTGCCTGACTACGGCGACAAGCTCTCCGCCATCGAGGCCGCCGTCAAGGGAATGCCTGACTACGGCAGCAAGTTCGACCTCATCGTGGCGTCCCTCAATGCGATCAAGGACCAGGCCGAGGCTCTCGGCACCGGCCAGACCTCCATCGCCTCGAAGATAGCCGGCGTGACCGACGCCATCAACGACCTCGTAGCCGAAGTGAACAGCGGCAACACCAGCGCCGCCGCGGCCCTCGCGCAGATCATCCAGAAGCTCGAGGAGCTCAAGGGCAGCATCGGCGGAGGCGGCACGACCCCTTCCCCTGTCGAATATGTGGACCTCGGCCTTCCGAGCGGCCTGAAGTGGGCCAAGTGCAACCTCGGCGCGTCGAAGCCGTCGGACTACGGCGACTACTACGCCTGGGGCGAGACCGAGCCGAAGAAAAAATACACTTTGGCGACCTACAAGTGGATGCAGGCCGGCCAGTCCGAATGGCAGTACATCACGAAGTACACCTTCGCCGACGGCCAGACCGAGGGCATCTGGTATGACTCCTCCGGCGCCTTCATCGGCGACAACAAGACCGTTCTCGACGCGGCCGACGACGCCGCCACTGCCAATCTCGGCTCGCCGTGGCGCATGCCGACAGAAGTCGACATCAAGGAACTTAGAGACAACTGCACCTGGACCAGGACCACACAGGACGGCGTAAGCGGCTATCAGGTGGACGGCCCGAACGGCAACGCCATCTTCCTGCCTGCCGCCGGCTACTACAAAGGTACCATGAGATATGAACGCGGAAGTGGTTACTACTGGTCGAGTTCGCTCGACACGGACTTAAGCTTCTTCGCCCGCAGCTACTACGCCTGCGGCCTCTACTTCAATTCGGGCGGTCACATCGGGTACAACTCCTTCCGTGAGTACGGGTACTCGGTTCGTCCCGTTCGTCCATAAATTTGCCCTGCCCCCCCGCGGGCATGACGCAATAGAATCAATATGACTCCCTTCCCGCCAGCCCCGCCGCTGGCGGG
>OIXO01000069.1_pt1 | contig 11980 bp, 8 predicted proteins | sample 1588031 | NCBI WGS metagenome assembly OIXO01 (sample SAMN03283242) | human gut metagenome | biome: human-associated habitat; material: feces | host: Homo sapiens | place: Peru | collected 2012
TGACCTGCTGGTGATCGGCGTGGGAGAAGGCGGACAGGTCGGCTTCAACGAGGCCGGCTCCACCGAGAAGAGCGTGACGCGCACCGTGCCGCTCTCCTACATCTCAAGAAAGAGACAGGCCCACAACTTCAACGGCGACATCGCCGTGACCCCTAAGGCCGCCATCACGATGGGCATCGGCACGATGATGAGCGCCCGCAGGATCATCCTTATGGCCTGGGGCGAGGACAAGGCGGCTGTGGTAAAGAAAGTCGTGGAGGGCGACATCGATCCGGCCTGCCCTGCCACCTGGCTTCAGGAACACGACAACATCACATTCTACACTGACGAGATGTCAGCCTCTATGCTGACCAGACTCGTCGCACCTTGGATGGTCGGTCCTTGCCAGTGGACACCGAACCTGATCCGCAAGGCCGTCGTTTGGCTCTGCCAGAAGGTTCATAAGCCAATCCTCAAGCTGAAGCAGCAGGACTATTTCGAGAACTCCCTCGGAGAGCTCATCGAACTCTACGGGCCGTTCGACAAGATCAACATAGACGTTTTCAATGACTTCCAGCACACCATCACCGGATGGCCGGGCGGAAAGCCTGACGCTGACGACACCACAAGGCCTGTCAAGTCAACTCCGTTCCCTAAGAAGGTCCTGATTTTCTCCCCTCACCCGGACGATGACGTGATCTCCATGGGAGGCACATTCATCCGTCTCGTGCATCAGGGACACGACGTGCACGTGGCCTACGAGACCTCCGGTGACCTGGCAGTGCACGATGACGTTGTGCTTCAGCATATGGACGCCGCCTACCAGCTTGGATTCGGAGACAGGTTCGACGAGGTAAAGAAAATCATCGACTCAAAGAAGCCTGGTGAGCCTGAGCCTAAGGAGCTTCTCGCCATCAAGGCGGCCATCCGCCGCAGCGAGGCCAGAGGAGCGGACAGAAGCTTCGGCCTCAACGACAACACCAATGTCCACTTCCTCAACCTGCCGTTCTACGAGTCGGGCGGAGTGACGAAACTGCCTCGCACACAGAAAGACCTTGACATTATCAAGGAGCTGATCGTCAGGATCCACCCTGACCAGATCTACATGGCAGGTGACCTCGCCGACCCTCACGGAACGCATAGGGTCTGCACCGAGGCCGCCCTTGAGGCCATCGAACAGCTCAAGGAGGAAGGCAACGACTGGCTGAACGACACCACGATCTGGCTCTACAGAGGTGCCTGGATGGAGTGGGAGCTCTGGAGAGTTGACATGGCCGTTCCGATCAGCCCTGACGAGCTCATCGAGAAGCGCCACGCCATCTTCCGCCACCTTTCCCAGAAAGACATCGTTCCGTTCCCGGGCGATGACCCGAGGGAGTTTTGGCAGAGGGCCGAGGAGCGCACACAGAACACCGCAAGGTTATATGACGAACTCGGAATGGCCGAATATCAAGCCATCGAGGTCTTCCTGCGGCTGAAATAACCAATCATCCATGAATATGTCACCTCATCCACGGTGACATATTCAATAAAGCAAGAAAGCAAGAATAAAGAATATTTTTTATAAACTGCATCAATCATGAAAGTAATCATCAGAGACACAAAGAAGGAAGGCTCTATCTGGGCCGCCCACCACATTGCCGCCGCCATCAAGGCAAAGGCTGAGAAGACCGACAAGCCATTCGTACTCGGACTGCCTACCGGCTCCACTCCTCTGGATGTCTATGCCGAGCTCGTCAGAATGTACGAGGCCGGAGAGATCTCCTTCAAGAATGTCATCACATTCAACATGGATGAATATGTAGGGCTTCCTGAGAGCCATCCGGAGAGCTACCACAGCTTCATGCACAAGAATCTGTTCGACAAGGTGGACGTTCCGGCCGGCAACATCCACATCCTCAACGGCAACGCTCCTGATCTCGCCAAAGAGTGCGAGGATTACGAGAAGGCCATCGTGGCTGCCGGAGGAATCGACCTGTTCCTCGGCGGAGTCGGCGAGGACGGACACCTCGCGTTCAACGAGCCGTTCTCTTCCCTCAACTCCAGGACAAGGGTCATGACCCTCACCCAGGACACTCTCGAGGTAAACTCCCGTTTCTTCGACAACGATGTGAACAAGGTTCCTAAACAGGCCATGTCAGTCGGTGTCGCCACAGTGTGTGGTGCCAAGGAGGTTCTCGTCCTCGCTTTCGGCGGCAAGAAGGCCAAGGCTGTCAAGGACGCCATCGAGGGACCTGTAAGCCACTATGTCACCCTCTCTGCCCTTCAGCTGCACGAGAATGGTGTCGTTGTGCTTGACGAGCCGGCCGCCGGTGAGCTCAAGGTCAACTCTTACCGCTATTTCAAGGCCGTTGAGGCTGCCGAGAACAAATAGTGCGTGGAGGCTAACAACTTGTAAATCAGAATAATAAACATTATCCTCCCGCCATATCCGACGGGAGGATATTCATTAAAAGCCAATCAATCAGCATGTTATCCTCCACGATCATCGCGGCGCTCCTGGCCATTGGCAGCGCTTTGGGAAGCAATGGGTATGGCAATACGATAGACAGTCGCTTCGACAAGCTCAGCGACCGGACAGACAAGTACACCTTATATCAAGTCATAAGCCAACCGGACGCAGTCCCTGCCGAAGCGACCGATAACCTGGTACCAAGCCAACCGGACGCTGAGCCTGTCGAAGCGTCCTTATCTTCCAGCGAAAGTCCGGCACAGGAATATTCAGTAAAGGAACGGTGCGAGCGTTACACAATGAAAAATCAAGGACTTGAGCGGGAATATTACCTCTACCGTCCGGAAGGATTGAAGGCCGGTGCTCCTCTCGTGATAGTCCTGCACGGCTACGGCGGCTCGGCCCTCAAGGGAAAGAAAGCGATGATGGATGTCGCCGACAAGAACGGATTCGCTGTCTGCTACCCTCAGGGAATAAAGGATCCGAAAGGTAAACCGGGCTGGAATGTCCGCTACCCTTCACAGGAAGGAATGAAGACCGATGATGTCAAGTTCCTCATCGCCCTTTCCAAAGAACTCAAGAAGAGATTCGATCTCAGTCCAAAGAATACATTCCTCACCGGAATGTCCAACGGCGGCGACATCATCTACCTGATCGCGATGCGTGCTCCGAAGGCCTTCAAGGCTATGGCCTCGATCGCCGGACTGCAGTTCAACTGGATGGAGACTGAATATTCCTACAAGCATCCACTTCCTTTCATGGAGGTTCACGGCACACAGGACCACACTTCCGAATGGCTCGGCGACCCGGAGAACAAAGGCGGCTGGGGAGCGTACATTCCCGTTCCGGCGGCGGTCAGCAGAATCATCGCTGTTAACGGTTGTACCGAGGAATATGTCACCGAGCTTCCTCGCCGCGAGGGTCGTAACCAGGTCACCCTCTATCAGTTCAAGGCCGGCAGGCCGGCGGTGAAAGGCGGCAGACCCACCGAAGTCTGGCTCTACAAAGTCGAAGGCGGCAACCACTCCTGGTCCGACAAGGATATGGACACCTGCTCCGAAATCTGGCGTTTCTTCAGCCAGTGGATTGACTAAAATGGCTTAACTAAAAGCCACATCTCTGAGGCCACATCGCTCTGACGCCAGGCACGAATCCGCAATTCATTGAATGTCAGAAGGTGTAACATCACCTTTTGACATTCAATATTTTACAAAGCAGTGCCCTCCAAATCCGCCTGGCAGCATTTACAAATATATTCATTTACAATCAGTTGACAATTATACCCAAAATTTTGTGAATGTGGGGCAAAAAGGCTAACTTTGTGATAGTCTTAAAAAGAACTTGCAAAGATGTCCAATTACCGCATTTTCGTGGAGAAACACCCGGAGTTCCAGGTGGAGGCAAAGAGCCTCCTGGGGGAACTCAACGAGAACCTGCAGCTGGAGCTGAAAACGCTTCGGCTGCTTAATGTTTATGACTTGTTCGGATTCACGCCCGAACTTCTGGAGAAGAGCCGCTACAGCGTCTTCGGAGAGATTGTGACCGACTCTGTCACAGACTCGATTGACCTGGATGGAGCGAAGTACATCGCTGTCGAGTACCTGCCGGGTCAGTTCGACCAGAGGGCGGCCTCGGCTGTGGACTGCGTTCATCTGATCGAGCCATCGGCACAAATCAGCATCAAGAGCTCCAAACTCCTGATCGTTGACTCCGACGCTTCCGAGGAGACCCTTGAGAAGATCCGTCACTACTACATCAACCCGGTGGAGTCCCGCGCGAAAGACCTGAGCAAACTGGCCGACACGGAACACGCCGCGGTCAAGCCGGTTCCTGTACTCGAAGGATTCAGGAATATGAGCGGTGACGATCTGAAAGCATATTGCAAAAAGATGGGCCTGGCGATGAACGCCGACGACCTCGCCGAGGTCGTAAGATATTTCACCGAGGAAGGCAGGGATCCGAACGAGACCGAGCTCAGGATTCTGGACACCTACTGGAGCGACCACTGCCGCCACACGACTTTCACAACGGAATTGGAAAGCATCGACGTGGAGGATTCCTTCATCAAGGAAGACATCGACGGGACTATGAGCCTGTATATGAAAATGCGCTCTGAGACAGGCCGCGAGAAGAAGGGACTGAACCTGATGGATATGGCCACAATCGGGGCGAAATACCTCAGGAAGAACGGTTTGCTGGATGACTTGGAGGTCAGCGAGGAGAACAATGCGTGCAGCATATTCATAGATGTGGATGTGGACGGGCAGACCGAGAGATGGCTGCTGATGTTCAAGAACGAGACCCACAACCACCCTACGGAGATCGAGCCGTTCGGAGGCGCGGCCACCTGTCTGGGAGGAGCCATCAGGGATCCACTTTCCGGACGTTCCTACGTCTATCAGGCGATGCGCGTCACCGGAGCGGGAGACATCTACAAACCTGTCAGCGAGACACTTCCGGGCAAGCTGCCGCAGAAGGTCATAACCAAGAAGGCCGCGCATGGATATTCATCCTACGGCAACCAGATCGGTCTGGCGACAACCCACGTGCGTGAAATCTACCACGAAGGCTACACCGCCAAAAGAATGGAGGTAGGCGCCGTGGTCGGTGCCGTGAAGGCCGAGGATGTGAGAAGGGAGAGCCCTAAGGCCGGGGATGTCGTGCTGATGATCGGCGGACGTACCGGACGTGACGGCATCGGCGGCGCGACCGGCTCATCAAAGGAGCACACAGAGGAGTCCCTTGAGACTTGCGGAAGCGAGGTACAGAAGGGTAACGCTCCAGAGGAGAGAAAGTTGGAAAGACTTTTCAGAAGGCCTGAGGTCACGAGACTGATAAAGAAATCGAATGACTTCGGAGCCGGCGGAGTGAGCGTAGCCATCGGTGAGCTTGCAGATGGACTGGACATCTACCTTGACCGTGTTCCCGTGAAATACAGCGGAATGAACTCCACGGAACTGGCCATCAGCGAGTCCCAGGAGCGTATGGCGGTCGTAGTGGAAGCCAAGGACGAGGAGGAGTTCAAGGCTCTTTGCCACAGCGAGAATATCGAGGTGACGCACGTGGCCGAGGTCACCGACACCGCCAGAATGAGGATGTTCTACGGCGACAAGGTCGTTGTGGATCTCACCAGAGCGTTCATCGACAGCGCCGGTGCGAAGCATTATTCAAAGGCCACTATCGGAGCGGTCGAGGACAGGGATCCGTTCTTCCGCGACGTTCCGGGCAAGAACCTGAAAGAGAGAATGTTCGCCAACCTGCAGGATCCGAACGTGACCTGCCAGAAAGGCCTTATAGAGATGTTCGACTCCACCATCGGCCGTTCCACCGTGCTGATGCCGTTCGGAGGCGAGCTACAGACCACCGAGACCCAGGTCTCAGTGCAGAAACTTCCGGTCAAGGGTTATACCGACACAGCCAGCATGATGGCGTTCGGCTTTAACCCTGACATCTGCGAATGGAGTCCGTACCACGGGGCGGCATATTCATTCATCGAGGCATGCAGCAAGGTTGTCGCCGCCGGCGGCCATTGGGAGACAATGAGATTCTCCTGCCAGGAATATTTCGAGAGGATGACTGCCGACCCGAAGGTCTGGGGCAAGCCGACCGCGGCTCTACTCGGGGCGCTGAAGATGCAAAAGGAACTTGGCCTCGCCTCCATCGGCGGAAAGGATTCGATGAGTGGATCCTTCGAGACCGAGGACGGGACAATCCACGTACCGCCGACCCTTATCGCGTTCGGTATCACTCCGGTAAAGGCTGACAAGGTGATCTCTCCGGAACTCAAATGGGAGGGAGACCGCCTCTACCTCGTGAAGCATACTCCGCTCGCTGACAGGATGCCTGACACGGAGCAGCTCAAGAGGAACTGGAATCATATTCAGGAAAAGATAGAGGACGGCACGATCGTGGCCGGTTGGGCGGTAGGATTCGGTGGAGTGGCAGAGGCGCTTTGCAAGATGAGTTTCGGCAACGCGTTCGGGTTCGATGTCAACCTTTCTGAGGACGAGCTGTTCAACCTGAACTATGGTTCCATCGTGGTGGAGACCGACGGCAGCGCGCTTGATTTCGAGAACGCGGTCGAGATCGGCACCGTAACTTCCGGTGAGGACGGCAACGTCCGTGTGAACGGGACCAAACTTTCCATCTTCGAGATGATGGATTTCAACGCGTCGCTCTTCGAGAAGGTTTACCCCGCAGTCAGCAAGCCAGACTTCAAGAGGCTGCTGCCTAAGGGCATGGAGGGTGTGAAGCCGTTCAAGGCAAAGAAGACGGATCTTGAATATAAGGGACCGAAGGTCGATAAGGTTATCGCCTACCTTCCGGTGTTCCCGGGCACAAACTGCGACTACGATTCGGCGAAAGCTTTCCGCAAGGCGGGAGCCGAGATCCGCACTTCCGTGTTCCGCAACCTTTCGGACAAGGATGTGTTCGAGTCAATCGCCGAGATGAAGAAGAACATCGAGGATTGTCAGATCCTGATGCTCAGCGGTGGCTTCTCGGCCGGTGACGAGCCGGACGGAAGCGGCAAATTCATCGCCAATGTACTGAACAACAAGGACATCGCCGAGGCGATCGAGGGACTGCTTTCCCGTGGTGGTTTGATTTTAGGAATATGCAATGGTTTCCAGGCGCTTGTGAAGTCGGGTCTGCTGCCTTACGGTGAGCTCGGGAAGGTGACCAAAGACTCCCCTACTCTGTTCCGCAATGACATCAACAGGCACATCTCGCAGATGGTGACGACCCGTGTGGCTTCCACAAACTCTCCTTGGCTCAAGGGGATGGCGATCGGGGATGAATATGCTATTCCGGTGAGCCACGGTGAGGGCAAGTTTGTTGTGAGCGAGGAGTTGGCCAGGGAGTTGTTCGCCAACGGTCAAGTGGCGTTCCAGTACGTTGATCCGCTGACGGATGAACCGACTATGGAGTCGCCTTACAATCCGAACGGGTCTTACTATGCGATCGAGGGCATCATCAGCCGTAACGGTCAGATTCTGGGGAAGATGGGTCACAGCGAGAGGTACGAAAGGAACCTGTTGAAGAACATAGAGGCCGACCTCGAGCAGCCACTGTTTGAGAACGCCGTCAGGTATTTTATCGGGTAATAAATGAAGAGGAATATCATTCACGATGGGGTGTCCATCAAGATCTTCGAGACGGATGACCCGCAGAAGGTGATCATACATTTCACGGATGAGATCACGGCGTTCAACAAGATCAAGAAGGCGGTGATCAAGGGCAAGGGGATCTACTGCAACGGAATCTCCTGCGAGATCTCCAGACTGCTGCAGAAGGGAGGAGTGCCCACGCACTTCATCGAGCAGATCTCTGACACTGAGCAGCTTTGCTGGAAATCACAGGTGATCCCGATGGAGGTGATCGTCAGGAATGTGATCGCCGGCTCGATGGCACAGAGACTGGGGCTGGAGGAAGGTATCATCCCGAAGGAGCCGGTCTATGACCTCTGCTACAAGTCGGACATCCTCTGCGACCCGATCATCAACGACTACCACGCCGTCGCCCTCGGCCTCGTGAGCAAGGAAGAACTTGAACGGATATATTCATTGACAAAGCAGGTCAACAGCATCCTGACCCCGGTCTTCAAGGAGATCGGCATCACCCTGGTGGACTTCAAGATCGAGTTTGGCCACCTGTCGGACGGACGGCTCGTGATGAGCGATGACATCACTCCGGACAGCGCCCGCTTCTGGGACATCGCCACCGGCGAGAGACTCGACAAGGACCGTTTCCGCAGGGACAACGGCCACGTCGGCGAAGCCTACAGGACGGTCTACGAGCGTCTGACCGGCAAAAAGATTGACTGACAACTATTTATTATTTCTGAATATGAGACCTTTATTTCTGACAAATACTCTTACTCGAACGAAAGAGCTTTTCAAGCCGATCCAGCCGGGACACGTGGGAATGTACGTCTGCGGGCCTACGGTCTACGGAGAGGCTCACCTCGGACACGCCCGTCCGGGAGTGACCTACGATGTGCTTTTCAAACTGCTCAGGCATCTTGGCTACAAGGTCCGCTACGTGCGGAACATCACCGACGTGGGACACCTTGAGCACGACGCCGACGAGGGAGAGGACAAGATCTCCAAGAAGGCAAGGCTGGAACAGCTTGAGCCTATGGAGGTTGTGCAGACCTACACGTTCCGCTACCACGAGGCGATGCGCCTGCTGAACGTGGCGCCGCCATCCATCGAGCCGAGAGCCTCGGGGCACATCATCGAGCAGATCGAGACCGTCAAGAAGATTCTGGAGGCGGGCTACGCCTACATCTCCAACGGATCCGTGTACTTTGACGTGGAGAAATACAACAAGGATCACCACTACGGAATCCTTTCCGGGCGCACTCTGGACGACACCCGTGAAGGAACACGCACACTTGACGGACAGAGCGACAAGAAGGCTCCGTACGATTTCGCCCTTTGGAAGAAGGCTGAGCCCGAGCACATCATGCACTGGCCAAGTCCGTGGAGCGAAGGCTTCCCGGGATGGCATCTGGAGTGCTCCGTGATGGGCGAGAAATATCTCGGCAACGAGTTCGACATCCACGGCGGCGGAATGGATCTGATGTTCCCTCACCACGAGTGCGAGATCGCCCAGAATGTAGCCAGCCGCCACACACAAGGCGTGCACTACTGGGTCCACAACAACATGATCACGATCAACGGCCAGAAGATGGGCAAATCCCAGGGCAACTTCATCACCCTGCCGCAGCTGTTCAGCGGACAGCACGAGAAACTCATGCAGGCATATTCCCCGATGACCGTCCGCTTCTTCATCCTCCAGGCGCACTACCGCAGCACGCTGGATTTCAGCAACGAGGCACTGCAGGCTGCCGAGAAGGGTCTGAAGAGGGTGATGCAGGCGGCGAAGGATCTGCGTGCGTTGGCTTCGGCGGCAGGAATCACTGACACGGCCAAGGGCACGGAAGGCGATCCTGTGGACGCGATGCAGTACGGCGAGTTCATCACAGCCATTGCTCCTGACACCTGCCCGGCGACTTCCGAGGAGGTCAAGGGAATATTCAATGCTGTCTATGAGGCGCTTTGCGATGACCTTAACACGCCGATCGCACTGTCGCACATCTTCGACGCGGTCAGGCTGATCAACTCGGCGAAGGCTGGTGAATTGAAACTCAGCAAGGGTGACATAGAGACTCTGCTTCAGATTTTCGATGACATCGTGTTCGGGGTTCTCGGTCTGAAGGACGAGGCCGCGGCGGAATCCGGCAAGGGTCAGGAGATTGTCTCAGGGCTGATGGATATGGTTCTTGAGGAACGCGCCAAGGCCAAGGCGGCGAAGGACTGGGCGGCCAGCGATGCCATCCGTGACCACCTCAAGGCCCTCGGCATCACCGTAAAGGACACCAAGGACGGAGCCGAGTGGAGTATTCAATAAAAACAGACAATATGAAACATAGGTATATTTCCGTCTCGGTGATGTGCTCCAACCTTATGAACCTGGGGCTGGACATCAAGACGTTGGAAGAGAACGGCGCGGACATGCTGCACATCGATGTGATGGACGCTCATTTTGTTCCGAATCTCACATTCGGGCCGGACTTCATAAAGGCTATGCAGGCAGTCACGACAATGCCGGTGGACGTTCACCTTATGGTCGATGATCCGGAGCTCATAATGAGCAAGTTCCCGGTCCGCAAAGGCGACATAGTGTCCCCACACATCGAGGTCAAGAAAGATTACCGCGCGCTGGCAGCCAAGGTTCATGAGGCAGGAGGGCTTTTCGGCCTTGCGGTCAACCCGGAGACCGATGTGGAAGCCATCAAGGAGTATCTTGACGTGCTTGACACGGTCACCCTGATGCTTGTGCACCCAGGAGCCGCAGGCGCTAAGATGGTGGACGGGATCATGGACAAAGTCGCCGGAATGCGCAGATTCCTCGACACCAACGGCCGCGAGGACATCCTCATCAGCGTTGACGGAAGCGTCAGCAATGAAAGGGCCAATCTCATGGCCGGAATGGGAGCCGACATATTCGTAGGCGGCACCGCGGGAATCTATAGAAAAGGGATGGCTCTTTCCGAGACCATCCCTGAAATGCGGGCCGCCATAGATTTCTAGAAGTGGGATATTCGCTGACCTTACTCCACGTTTCGGAATCCGGAATAGTCCGTCTGAAGCGTGGAGCATTTATATTCATTGACCACTCCGCCGCCCGGGATGGTCTGCGTGGCGCGCACCTCCCAGTTCTGAACCTTGGTCGGATCGCCACCCGGAGCCTCTATGTACCAATAGTACTGCGGCGTGCTGCGTGACCATGTCGCCGTCTTGCGTCCCAAGTCATTGTAGAAGAACGAGATGGCGCAGACATCCCCGATTTCGGAAGGAACCTGTTTGAAGTCTCCGACCTTTTTCCCGTCCTGGAAGAGTTCGACTTTCCAGTTGTCCTCGTCGCTGTTCCAGATGGATGCCACGAAGCAGCCCTTGAGTCCGGAGAAACCCGGCGCCTGGGCGCCTTTCGGGCCGATGCCGCCTTCCGTCCATGAATATTCATACTCACCGGAAGGATGACCTTCCGCTCCGCCGTAGATCTGGTTGCCGTCATAGACACGCATCTGGAGATCAGGCGACTCGCCTGTACCTTTCGCCAGCCAGTTTTTCATCGTCTTCCCGGAGACTTCGTAAACGCTGTAGCCGTTCGGAGAGCCGGCAAGGTTGAGGTTGCAGCTCCACCAAGCGCCGCAGGCCGCTCCATGAATATGCTCGTAAACGGGAGTGCCTCCCTTCGTGACATAGTCATGATGGATGAAATTCTGCGCGTAATGCGTGTGACCGATCATCACGTGCGCCTCGTGGAAGTCCGTAAGGCAGTCCATTGCTGCGGCCATGTTCTTGATCTTGTCCGGGTTGTCCTTGTCGGCATTGTGACGGAACTGGATGTGGGCGCAGAAGACAATCATCTTTTCCTCCTTGTCCTTCACAAGGGCAAGGTCTGACTTGAGCCATTCCAGCTGCCGGTCGGAAATGTTGTCGGCATATTTCCAGGTCTTGCCGTTGGTCGTCGTAACAGCCACGTCGTCCATAACCACAAAGTGAACGTCTCCTCTGTTGAACGAGTAGTCCGTGGGGCCGAAGAGGTCGACGTAGGTCTTGACTATTTCGACGGGGCAATGAACCGCGTCGGAGCCTATGTCACAGGCTCCCGTGCAGCACAGAAATCAATGCTCCGCGCCCTTCTTGAACCGAAGGAACTCATCTCCAAATATGAACTTGAGGACCGCCATTTCGAGGTTCTCGCTCTCGAAGAAGAGTGCAAGTCCCTCCCGTGGAACGCAGTCTACGACGAGTTCTGTCTCCGCAACGACGTCCCGGTCGGCAGCGATTTCATTCAGGAAGTTCAGAAGTATGAAAAGGAAGTAACTTCAAAAAGGTAGTAGCTGTTTTGAAGGTTTCTTTGTTAACAATAAAAATGAAAAACTCTGTACTTGAAAACCGCCCAGAACTGAGGCGTGAGATTGAAAAGGTTGCCGAGGTCGCCCTCTATCTCTGGGAAAAGGGATGGGCCGAAAGA
>OIXO01000073.1_pt1 | contig 11719 bp, 10 predicted proteins | sample 1588031 | NCBI WGS metagenome assembly OIXO01 (sample SAMN03283242) | human gut metagenome | biome: human-associated habitat; material: feces | host: Homo sapiens | place: Peru | collected 2012
GGGTGACGCCAGCGCGTATGTAACTGCTTGGCGACCGCTTGCATACCACGTTAGTCAACTGCTATATAGTTACCTAATGAAATAGCTAATTGTCTTTGGCGGATATCAACTAAAGATAAATGCTTCGTTACTTGATATTCAATATGTTGTCCTCTACGGCCTCTGCGATCTGGGCGAAGCTCAGGCCATCGATGTCGATTATGTGGTTGGCGGTGGCGAGGTACTGTGGGGAGCGGGTTTGCATCAGGGATTCGATGCGGTGGCGGAGGGCTTCTCGTTCGCTTGATGTTTCGGTTGACTGCGCTTCGATGGTTGGTGAGCCCAGTCGAACTACACGCTCAGCGACCGGTTCGGACATCTTAAGACTGTTACTATGCCGATTATCAACATTGTATTCTTCATCGGTTGCTGAGCTTGTCGAAGCATCGAAGCGAGCCGGCTGAATGGGATTCAGCATCGGGCGGCCATCGGAGTGTCCTTCGAGGTTGTCAAGGAGGGTGTCGGTGGTGGCGCGGAGATAAAAACAGTCGGTGTGCTGACGGATGAGCTGACGGCATTGTTCGGAAGTCACGGTGCCGCCGCCGAGGGAAAGGATGGCGCGGGGACGGGACTTGTCACTGAATATCTCCTCAAGGGCCTCACGCTCCATCCGGCGGAAAGCCGCTTCACCATATTCATTGAATATTTCGGGAATATTTTTGCCCTGCTTTTCCTCAATGTAGGTGTCCAGGTCAATCATGCGGCATTCCGGGAGCAGCGTCGCAAGGATTTTCCCGACACTGCTCTTGCCGCAGCCCATAAAGCCTATGAGGGATATGTCTTTCATATTCACCTTGCAACGTCCGTCTCTTGGATCCACGAATGCCCCTGATGGTTTATGAATATGCCAGTGTTTAGAACAACGTAGGCTCGTCAATGTCACCTACATCCGGAATGTCTCCGGAGTCCAGAAGGTCAGCGGCGCTGGTCTGACCGCCGTCAGTGGTGGCTCCAGAAACCTCATTGGAGTCACCCTGTGGCTCGTCAGACTCCACATCGTCAATGATGTCCAGCGGCTCGTCCTCGATGTCGTCCTCCGGCTTGTGCAGAGGCTCGATGAACTTCACCTCCTTGAGGTCGTACTGATGACACTTCTTGCCCTTGGCGGCATAGCCCTTCTTGGCGATATATTCCTCAGCGTCAATGTTCTCCGGATCACGATGCTCGTACTTCCCGCCGAAGATCACCTGGAACTGAGGATGCTTGTCCTCGGAAAGGGCCACGAGATAGGATTTCGTGCCTGGGGCGATGAACGACAGCGGTGTGTTGTCGCTCAGGACAAAGCTGAACCTCTTGACGTAGAATGCCTTGGCGGCCGCATCGTAGTAGAGGGCGGTGTAGGTCTTGTTCGGATCGAACTTCTCGACCTTGATCACTTCGCCTTGGTAGCGGTTCGAGACATCGAACGAAGTCGTGTAGAAGGTTCCGTCCTTGAATATTGCCAGAACCTTGTCCTCCGGGCCGAACTCGCCGAGGTACTGACCGCGCTGCTCATCGTTAAGCTTCTGGATGTCAGCGTCGTACCAAATGTCCTTGCCGCCGATTGTCGAAACGCCCTTGGATTTCAGCTGAATTCTGGCGATAGGGTTCTTGGACACCAGATTGCCTCTGGAAGCCTTGCCCTTGATCGCAAGGGTAGAGAAATCATATTCAAACTGCGTTTTCTTCAGCTTCGGACGCGGACGCAGGTATATTCGTACAGATTCGGCCTCGCCGTTGTGGTTGACGGTGAACCAGAGGATCTTGGACCCTTCCTCGCCGGTGGTGATGTCGTAGTCCTTGTCCCTGGTGACGCTGGTGATCGCGAACCTTTTGGCGTAGGAGACGCTGCTCTTGCCCTCGCGGTAGATGACGTTGTATATGGTTCTGCTGTCGCCTCTGTTGAACACTCCGACGTAAAGCAGGTCTTTCCAGAAGAAGGCTTTGTCCGTGACTTTGGTGATGCGGTACTTGCCGTCCTTGCCTATGACGATGACCTCTGAAAGGTCGGAGCAGTCGCAGATGTAGGTGCCGTTGTCGTCCTTCTTGAGGTTCAGCCCGACGAATCCCTCCTCGTAGTTTGCGTAGAGTTTCGCGTTGTTGCTGACCACCTTGGTGACGGCTATGCTCTCGAACGCTGTGATTTCGGTCTGCCTTACGAAAGGCTTGCCGTATTTCGCCTTGAGCATCTTGAACCAGTCGATGGTGTATTCTGTGATGTGCTCTATGTTGTTCTTGACGGTCTCCATCTCCGCCTCGATGGCGGCGATCTTCTCGTCAATGGCCTTTGTGTCGAACTTGGAGATCTTGCGCACAGGCTTCTCCACGAGCCTCTCGATGTCCTCCATCAGGATCTCACGGCGGAGGACGTCCTGGTAGGTCTTCATCTCCGTGAACACGTCCTGCAGCTGCTGCTCCCAGCTGTTCTGGTTCTGCTCCAGGATCTTATAGACCTTGTTCTCAAAGAATATCCTTTCGAGGGATGTGTAGTGCCACTGGTCCTCAAGCTCGGCGAGCCTGATGTCAAGCTGCCACTTTAGAAGATCCCTCGTGTGGTTCGTGTCGTAGATCAGTATGTCCTTGACAGAGAGGAACTGAGGCTTGTTGTCCACGATGACACAGGCGTTCGGGGCGATGTTGCACTCGCAGTCCGTGAATGCGTACAGCGCGTCGATCGTCTTGTCCGGTGACACATCGTTCGGAAGATGGATCAGGATCTCGACCTTTTCCGTGGTCATATCCTCGATCTTCTTGATCTTGATCTTGCCTTTGTCCTTGGCTTTCAGAATCGAGTCGATGAGGATGTGGGATGTCTTTCCGTAAGGGATCTCGGTGATGGCCACCGTGTTCTTGTCGATCTTCTCGATTTTGGCGCGGACCTTCACGCTTCCGCCCCTGGCTCCGTCCTTGTAGTTGCTGCAGTCAGCCGAGCCACCGGTAGGGAAGTCCGGGTAGATCGTGAAATCCTCGCCCTCAAGAATCTTCACTGACGCGTCGATGAGTTCGTTGAAGTTGTGAGGGAGTATCTTGGAGGCCATTCCGACGGCGATTCCCTCGGTGCCCTGAGCGAGCAGGAGCGGGAAACGGACCGGAAGCTCGGTCGGCTCCTGGTTACGTCCGTCGTAGGATGTCATCCAGTTGGTGATCTTCGGGTCGAAGACGACCTCCTTGGCGAATTTGCTCAGACGGGCTTCGATGTAACGGGGCGCAGCGTTGCTGTCACCGGTAAGGATGTTACCCCAGTTTCCCTGACAGTCGATCAGAAGGCCTTTCTGGCCGAGCTGTACGAGGGCTCCGAGGATGGACGCGTCACCGTGCGGGTGGTACTGCATCGCCTGGCCGACGATGTTGGCCACCTTAGTGTAGCTTCCGTCGTCCATTCTGAACATGGCGTGAAGCACACGTCTCTGCACCGGTTTGAGTCCGTCAACGATGTGTGGGACGGCCCTTTGCAGAATGACGTATGAGGAATAGTCCAGGAACCAGTCCTTGAACATTCCCGAAAGCTTGTACTTCCTGCTGTCGGAACTAAGCAGCTTGTCGTATTTCCCTGAAGATTTCGCCGATGTCTCGTCAATCGGCTCCTCGTTCAGTTCCTCGTCCTCGTTGCCTCCTTCCGGAGCCTCGATGTCATCCCACTCGTCGTCCTTTGCCATATCAAGATATTCCTCTAATGATTATTAATTATTTTGTCCAATGCTATTCCTCGTACCCGAACTTCCTGAGTTCCTTGCGGTTCTCCCTCCAGTCCGGATTGACCTTCACGAACAGCTGAAGGAAGACCTTCTTCTGGAAGAAGTCCTCCATCTCCAGCCTGGCTTCAGTGCCGATCTTCTTCAAAGCCGAGCCTCCCTTGCCGATGATGATGCCCTTCTGGGAGTCACGCATCACGTAGATGACGGCGCTGATCTCGTACCTTTCACGGCCTTCCTTGAAAGCCTCCACGGCCACCTCGCAGCTGTAAGGCACTTCCTGGCTGTAGTTCTCCAGAATCTTTTCTCTGATGATCTCGGAGGCGAAGAAACGGAGGTTCTTGTCGGTGAACTGGTCCTTGTCGAACCACGGCGGCGCGACCGGAAGCCCGCTCATCACTGCGTTCAGCACACTCTCAAGGTTGAACCTCTCCTTGGCCGACACCGGAATTATGGTCGCTTTCGGAAGCTGCTCCTGCCAGTAGGCGATCAGGTCGGTCACCGTCTTCTGGTCGCTGACATCGACCTTGTTGATGACAACCACCACCGGACAATCCAGCTTCTGGAGTTTTTGAATATATTCAATGTTCTTGTCGCTCTTTTCAACCACGTCCGTCACGTAGAGGATGATGTCCGCGTCTCCGATGGCGGCGTCCACGAACTTCATCATATCCTCCTGCAGGCGGTAGTTCGGCTTGAGCATACCGGGAGTGTCTGAATATACGATCTGGCAGTCGTCGGTGTTGACGATGCCCATGATCCTGTGCCGGGTGGTCTGCGCCTTCGCCGTGACGATGGACAGTTTCTCTCCTACCAGGGCATTCATAAGCGTGGATTTGCCAACATTCGGATTACCGATGATGTTGACAAATCCAGCTCTGTGTTCAGTGTGTTTGTCCGGACTAGACATAGGCCCCCATCTTGAGGACATTGACCTCGCCCTCGCTGAGGTATCTCCACTCGCCCTTCTTGAGGCCCTTCTTGGTGAGACCCGCGAAGTAAACCCTGTCAAGAGCCTTCACGTCGTAGCCGAGGGATTCGAAGATCCTTCTGACGATCCTGTTCTTGCCGGAGTGGATCTCGATGCCGAGACGTCTGTGGTCCTCGGCGTCGATATATTCAAGCTCGTCGGCCTTGATGTTGCCGTCGTTGAGGTCGAGACCCTCTGTGAGGATCTTCTCCTTGTCGGCCTCCTCAAGCGGCTTGTCGAGGATGACCTGGTAGATCTTCTTCTTGTTGTAGGAAGGGTGTGTGAGCTGCTCGGCGATCTCACCGTCGTTGGTGAACATCAGCACACCGGTGGTGTTCTTGTCAAGCCTTCCGACAGGGAACACGCGGAGCTTGCAGCCCTTGAGCAGATCCATAACGGTCTTCTCGGCGTGAGGGTCGCTCGCGCTGGTGACAAAGCCCTTCGGCTTGTTCATCACGATGTAAACCTTCTCCTCGCCCTTGAGTCTCTCTCCGTTGAAGCGGATGTCGTCCTTGAGGACGTTGACCTTTGTCCCAAGCTCGGTCACAACCTCGCCGTTTACGGTCACGACGCCGGCCTGAATGAAGTTGTCAGCCTCGCGGCGTGAGCACACTCCGGAATTGGCGATGTACTTGTTCAGACGTATCTCTTCCTTGATAGGTGTAGGAACGTTGTCGTTGTCGGAAAACGCCGCGTCAATCTGTGGCTTCCTTGAAAGCATCTGGTTGATTCCGGCTTCGTCAGCCTCGGTGAAATGCGGCTCGTCCTTGCGGCCGAACTTCTTAGGTCCCTGATGTCCGGCGCCTCTGCCGGCTGAGAAACCTCCCTGCTTAGGGCCGAATCCGTGGCCGCCGGCCGGTTTTCTTGAATATGACGGCCTTCTCTCGCCGCCTTCCTGGCTGCCGCCGTAACTTCTTCTCTGTCCATAGGATGGACGGCCCTCGCCGAATGAAGGACGGCTCTGTCCGTATGACGATCTTCTCTCCTCTCCCTCGGAATTGTTGCCATAGCTTCTTCTCTGTCCGTAAGACGGCCTGTCCCCGTAGGAAGGACGACCCTCGCCGAATGAAGGGCGACCGTAGGATGATCTCCTCTCGCCTCCATCGTAGTTGTTGCTGCCATAGCTTCTTCTCTGTCCGTAAGACGGCCTGTCCCCGTAAGAAGGACGGCTCTGTCCGTAAGATGAAGATCTTCTCTCTCCGCCTTCGGCGTTGTCACCGTAGCTTCTGCGCTGGCCATAGCCACCGCTGCGGTCTCCGTAGCTGCTTCTGCGGTCTGATGAATATCCTCCTCTGCTGTTGCCTCCACGGCTCTGATAACCACCGCGCTGGACGTAGCCGCCACGATTGTCGCTGGAGTAACTCCTGTGATTGTCGTAAGACTTGTACTCTCCGTCAGCGGAGGATGAAGCGGCAGGCACTACCTTCTTTCTTGGCCTGAGTTTCCTGCCCTCAGATGAATAACCTGTTTTTGGTCCTTCTGCAGCGTAATCCCTACGCTCCTCGTGGTTCTCTTGACCACCATTCAAATTTTCTTCCATAATGTTTGTGGCTCACGCCATTAATTAAAAATAAATAAGTAAAATGTTTTTCTATTGTAATTTGAAAACGTATGTTATCGTTCCTTGCTGGAGCGCCGGTGCGTCAGCGCTCTGGTTGAAGTGTGTCTGCAAGGCCGCGGCCCTTGCCGCCGCCCAGAGTTTGGAGTTGTTCACAGTCGTTCCCTGTCCTCCAGGGACGGCCTTTGTCACATTGCCGTAGTTGTCAACCCAGATGTCCACCACGACGGTGCCGTAGTCCTGCTCTGAATATGCCGGCCTTGGAATCGCCCCCAAGGTGTTTCTGCCTTTCAGCCGGGCGTTAGGTGTGCCTTCGGCCTTCCCGCTGGAAGTGTTTCCCTTAGGATGTCCGGCCTTGAACTCGTTCTTGGGTTCGGTGGCGCTGTGAGGTGCGTTCGAGGAGTCCTTCTTGCTCATTCCCGGGAACAGGGCGTTTTTGTTGATTTCCTCCTTCTGCACAGGAGTCTCGACATCACCGAAATCGTCCGGCTTAGCCTCGGCGGTCTTGTTCGCCTTCTCGGACCGGTGAGGCGACTCGCTCCTCTGGATCAGTTCCACCGGCTTCGTCCTGTCGATCTCCTCGGCCTGAGGCTGGCGGCCCCTGTTCTGCCTCCTGATCGGCTGAGGCTCGTCCTCGCTGAAATCCACAAGGAATGTCTGCTCCTGTGGCGGAGGATAGATGTATTTCATCCCCGTGAACACGCATAGCAGGCAGGCAAGCACGTGGACCGCGACCGTAAGAACGATCCCGGTCACCGTGGAGACCTTGGCCTCCCTCTCTCTGTCACGAAGGTACGGTTTCATCATTCAGGCTGCGTCGCTAAGATTACCTTGTAATGGTTACGTTTCGCTATGTTCATCAGCGACACGACTTCCTTGATCGGCACGCTCTCGTCAGAGTAGATCGAGAATGTCGGATCCTCCTCTGTCTGAAGCAGATCGACAAGGTCATCCTCCAGTTCGGAGTACTGCACCGGCGTCTCGCTGCCGTTCAGATGGTAGGTGTAGGTGTCGTCGCCCCAATCCTTGATCGAGACGGTGACCGTAGGCTTGGCCGAAACCTGCCCTGTGCTCTTAGGAAGCAGGAGCTTCAGCGCGTTCGGATTGACCAGTGTCGAGGTGATCAGGAAGAAGATCAGCAGCAGGAACACCAAGTCAGTCATCGAAGACATCGCTGTGTCCGACAAGACCTTTGTGGTTCTCTTGAATGCCATTGACTACTTCTCCTCCTCGTTGCCTGCAGGTTCGTGCAGAAGATCCATAAAGTCGATTGTGGCGTTCTCCATCATAAACATAAGGTTGGAGATCTGAGCGACCAGATAGTTGTAGCCGAAGTAGGCGAGGATGCCGACGATAAGACCGCCCACCGTGGTGATCATCGCCGTGTAGATACCGCTCGAAAGCAGTGTGATGTCGATGTTGTTGCCCGCGTTCGCCATATTGAAGAAGGCCTGCACCATACCGAGCACGGTTCCGAGGAATCCGATCATCGGCGCTCCACCGGCGATGGTGGCGAGCATAGGGAGCCCCTTCTCAAGCCTCGCGATCTCGACGTTACCCATATTCTCAACGGAAGTCTGAATGTCAGCGAGAGGTCTTCCGATGCGCTCGATTCCCTTCTCCACGAGACGCGCCACCGGAGAGTCATATTTCTGGCAGAGCGAGACAGCCGACTTCACCTTCCCTTCATGAATATAGTCGCGGATGTCGCGCATGAAGTTCTTGTCAACCTGCCCCGCCTTGTGGATCATCCACCATTTCTTTCCGAATATGTAGATGGCGATCACCGACAGAATCGCCAGCACGATCATCAGCCAGCCACCCTTGGTCGCCATCTCGATGAGTGAGAACGACTGCTCAACCTGCTGTGGAGCAAGATCCGCCACAGGCGCGGCCCCCTGTGCCATATCCTCGGCCATCTCGGCCGCCGCAGAATCCAGGCCCACGGCCTGCAAAACTTGGAACAACATAATTATCACCTATGTTTTTTTATTATATACAAATATGTCCGGCGTGCAACTGCACATTTCACGCCACTAAACCACAAAGGTACGCATTTTTTTTGAGACCTCGCTCATTAATATTCCACCTTGGTGAGGAATGTAGCCTTTGGGAATATATTCATTGGACTATTTGATCACAAGGCAGGGAAGCCTTTCTCGTCCCCGGCGGAGGCATTTTCTCCATATAATGCCGCCGTTGTATGTCTTTTTGACATCGGCTGGAGCGATATCGCTTGTTTATGCTGCCGTCGCCGTGTTTATTGACGACTTGCGATGCCTTGTGGTCAACTTATTTCTTTGAACCTGTCCACCTTATTGCCGTTATCGTCTTTAACCTTGCCGAAAAACACTTTGTACGGACATACCCAGATCTGGTTGTTACCATACAGCGCTTGATAGACGACGACTTCTTCCAAGGTCTCAGAATCTTTGCCAAAACCGATGAGCCGGTACTTGCCGCCGCGGAAGTGTTGGAAGTTACGGTATTTGGTCAGATTACGCTCACTGAGCATCTTATCCCAAGTTTTCACCCGTTCAAGAGGATACTTCCCGCCCGCCGCGAGGACATCCGCCACGACTTTTTTCACAAGGGGCTTGGTCATAGATGCGTTTTGCGTACGGGCAAAATTCTCCATATAGTTCACTGCCTTTTCAATTGACTTGATGAAATCATTGATGATTACTGAGGCGGTATTCTTATGATTATGTGCGGTCGGAGTCACCCTGCAACTATGCCTATCCCAGGCTTCAGGTGGAACACTGAACCCTATGGTAGTCTGGTACCTGTCTCCATTGAAAGACCAGACAACCCTTATTGGAGCCTCTCCATAGCGGTTATGGCGTTTGTCAAGATAAAATCTAACGGGCATAAAAACGTTTTTAACAAATGTAAGAAATTACTTGCGTTTTTACAAGCGTTGTTGAAGCGTTTTGAAAGTGGTTTTTGAAAAATAATGTATCGCAAGATGCCTATTTTGACCCAAAATAGCTGATTTTAAAAATTCGACTTCGTATTAATATATCATAACCTTTCCAGACAAGAAAGTCACGGAAAGAGGCACGAGACGAGTCAGATATATAAATGCATAAGCCAATGAATGAGAAAATCCTCAACAAAATCAACAGGGCCCTTGAACGTTCCAAAAACACGGACTATGCCACTTATGCCCCTGTCACAATCGAAACTCTTCAGAAGCGCCTCTCCGAGGAGCTGGACTGGATTGACGCGGATCCCGGTCGCGAATGCTTGATCGTACTTATGTGTGAATTGGTTTCAGAAATGCGCCGTTCCGGCGTCGTGGTTAATCCTGGTTACTATTTTTTCCCATATTCCTACCTATTCTACCTTGCCGGTGTGACCCACACCAACCCGGTTGATTGGAACTTGCCGTTCATTTGCTTTTCCAATTTGGTTTATGATGGCGCCGTGATCCCTTTTGAAGCCGGAACCGGCTGCCTGGAGGTCGCCCGGAAAGTCCTTTCCGGCCGGGAAAACGAGATTGTGACCGAAACCAAAGCCGGACTGTTTGAAATCACTTTCATTGATGGTGAAGAACTCCGGAATGTCAAACTTAGGATTAAGACAAATGCCAAACTGGACAAGTTCCGCCGCACGCTTAAAGATGGCTGGCATTCGCTGGATGAAGCCACACTCAAGTTGTTCAGCCGTGGAGCGACGGAAGGCACCATCTTCTTCGAGTCAGACAAAATGAAGGAATGGCTATTCGAATTCGACCCGGAGTCAATGTCCGACTTGGTTCTCCTGAACGCCATACAGAGTCCCGGTCGTGAGCAATTGTTCGAGAAGATTCTCGCTGGGAAACGGAGGCCGGACTCCATCCCGGTTTATGAAGACGCGGCCATCAACCGTGCGCTCAGCGACAGCTATGGCGTACCAGTCTATCAGGAGCAGGCAATCTTGCTGGGCGACAAAACCGGTTATCCGAAGTTTCCGCCTTTCCAAAACCTCGTGCCAAAGGGGCATTTCATCGGATGCACGATGATAGCGGTCGAGGCTCTCTGGCCTTGGAGAAACAAAACCAAATTGAAATGATCTGTAAGTGTCAGGCAAAACGGGACTGTGGAAAAGGTTTGGGAGCACTCATTAACGCATAGCGCCTCTACCGCAATCTTAGAGTCCTATTGGCATGAAAGCATTTTGTAAAAGAAATCATCTAATTATAACAAAGAATATTATGGGAACTAATCCTGGTTATTACCGTACGTCGATTAAATCGCCAAAAGAAACCGCTTTCCAGCGAGCCATTATCCTGAATGAATTTTCAGTGATTGATGGAGAGACAATTGAATGGCTTGACATTGAACTTCCCGTTGACCAATATAGAAAAGCGCGTGGGCATTGTCTTGATCTTATAGGCCATTCTGATAGTGGATATGTTATCTGCGAACTCAAGTTTGGCAGAACTTCGGTCAAGAATGATCCAAGCCATGCGGCAGAGCAGGTGAAACAATATCAAACTGAGATTCTGAGCAATTATGACGTTCTGGATGAAGGAGACAATCTTCACCATAAGAACGGCAAGCATTTTTACTGGAAGGATGTTGCGGGAACATCTCGTCTTATCATCGCCGCAAATGAACAATATTGGGAATATTGGCTTAAACAGCGAGGAGAGAAACTTCCTGAAGACATCAAATGTTATTCTCTAAATGTGAAAACAGATTGGTTCGAGGAGCAAAAAGGTGGATGTGGAACATACACTCCTAGTCTTCCGGAGGATTGCGTTTGGACTCTTGTAAAGCAATGAAGATAACCATCCATCGCGGCAACCAGATAGGAGGATGCATCACTGAAATAGAGTCTTCCAAGGGGACAAGAATAGTCATTGATCTGGGGCACAACTTGCCTAAGGGCGACAAGGAATCGGATGATGAATATGCTTCGGATAAGGCCGTGGCGGATCTGCTTGGTGATGCCAAAGCTGTTTTCTATACTCACATACACGGCGATCACATAGGGCTGTTTCAGTACGTCCCTGATGAGATCGACCAGTTTATTGGTCCATTGGCGCACGATATGGTGACGGCCAAATACAGCCATATGGCTAATGCAGACGAATTGAAGGAGAATAGCCTGAAATGCCTAAGGAAATTGGAACTATTCAAAAAGTACCGGAAAGGGTGCCCTGTTGTAATTGATGACATAACTGTAACTCCTTTCCAAGTCAGTCATTCCGCCGCAGACTCTTATGTGCTCAAAGTAAAGTGTGATGGAAAAGTTGTCCTTCACACCGGAGACTTCCGTGGTCACGGATATATGGGAGAGGGCATCTACAAAGTAATTGACAAGTACCATATTGCCGGAAACGTTGATGTCCTCATTACTGAGGGGACAAATGTGGACGGTAATGGAAAATCAATGCGTCGCGAGTCGGTTCTGAAAGATGAATTCAAAGATGTGTTCCGACAGTATAAGAATACATTAATAATCTGCTCTTCTGCTGATGCTGATCGTCTT
>OIXO01000079.1_pt1 | contig 11338 bp, 7 predicted proteins | sample 1588031 | NCBI WGS metagenome assembly OIXO01 (sample SAMN03283242) | human gut metagenome | biome: human-associated habitat; material: feces | host: Homo sapiens | place: Peru | collected 2012
GCCTTCCGTCATCGGGGTGTATTGGATGTTCAGACGCGGCAACGCCGCCAGCCCGACAAGGGACAGCGCCACCATAATCAGAACTACCGAAAATGGAGAAAGTCTATTTTTTCTTTCTTCCATTGTAGATCGAATAATACAACGCCGGCACGACGAACAGGCTGACAAGGGTTCCGACAATCATTCCAGCGATGATCACCAGAGACATCGGGTACTGAAGGTCAGCTCCCATACTTCCTCTTGACAGGAACGGGCAGACGGCCAGAATGGTTGTCAATGAGGTCATTATGATAGCCTTCACCCTAAGCGAGGACGCATCAATGACAGCACGCTCAAGACTTTCGCCGGCCTTGCGCATCCGGTTGATCGTGTCTATCTTCAGGATGGAGTCATTGATGACAATACCGGTGATGACAATAAGGCCGATCATCGACATCAGGTTGATGCTGACCCCGAAAATCCACAGAACCAGCAAGGCGACAGAGACATCCACGACAATCTCCGAAAGGATGATCAGCGGCTGGACCAGAGACTCGAACTGGGAGGCCAGAATCAGATAGAGCAGGATTATGGCGACCAGCATTATGATGATCATCTCATCGATCATCTTGCTGTTGGAGAACCAGGAACCAGAATAGCCGACCTCGAAGTCACCATTCTTTCGCACGACGTCACTCACCGCGGCCATCACATGTTTCACGTCCTTCGACGGAACATCGAGAGCCAAAGGGTAGTAATTGTCCTCCGGGCCTGCGACCAAAGTTTTCAAATCCTCGGCAAAGGTTTGCCGCATAAGATTTGAAACCGGAATCCGAGATGTCTCCCCGTCAAGGCCTTTCTTTTCGATGAAAGTGCCATGCAGGATCTCCGAAAGTCCGGCGGCGTTGGAGCCTGTCACGACCGGAACAGTGCTGGTTCCCTGGACAATGTTGAACAGACGGTTCTCATTGAGCGAGTTCCTCAGAATCGACACAAGTTCCGAATAACCGACATCATAAAGCGCAAGCAAGTCAGGATCAGCGACAAACAGAGCGTCAGTCTTTACCGGAGGATCCGCCACGGTCACTCCAGGCAACGTTTCCCTGACCTCGGAGAGCATATTCCTCAACGGTTCGACCTCAACCTCCCTGTTCCTCACTGGGCGAAGGCGCGCCACGAGCGGAGCCTCGTTCCGGGCGAAAACCATGTCGAAGATATTCCCTGAAGCTTCGAATGAATATACCGCTTCCGGATATTCATTCTCCATCTCATCCTTCAATTCGCCCAGCACCTTTTTCAATGTGCCGGCATCTTTGCAATTGACGTAGATGGACGCTTCGGAAATTCCTTGGTCACCACTATGACTCAGAATGAATTGCTGAGAACCGACAAGAGCCGTCATCTGCTCCACGCTTCCGGTCAGTTTTTTCTCTAAATCCCTGATCCGCTCCGTGTTACGTTCAATGGAAATGTGTTCGTTCCAGTCAATCTTCATTATCGCGTCCGTCTGGGTCATCTCCGGCAGACGGGATTTCGGCATCTCCAGGAAACAGAACACCAGCCCGACGGTCGAGACGGCAAGAAGGCCCCAGGCAACCGGCCTGTGCCGGATGAACCATTCCATAAGTTTGTCGTCCCAGCGGCGGATCGGTTCGTCAAAGTTGATTTTCTCCAAAAGCGGACTCGGACGGAAGCCATCCGAACCCTTGAACCACCAGTAATAATAGACCGGAATCACAAGGATGGTCACGATGTAGGAGGTCAGCAGCACGATGGCCACCGACATAGCCTGATCGTAGAACATCGCCCCGGCGATGCCGCTCATGAATATCAACGGAATGAACACCGCGCAGGTTGTCAGCACGGAGCTGAGCATCGCTCCCCTCACCTCTTTCGTGCCCTCAAGGACAGCGGAGCGCAGGTTCCCTTCACGTTGCCAGCGGCCGGTTATATTATCGACAAGGATGACCGTGTTGTCAGTCATCATTCCGACTCCGAGAAGCAGACCGGAGAGGGATATAATATTCAGGGTCAATCCGATGGCATAGAAGCAGAGCATCGAGAATATCAGCGCCACCGGCATCGTCAGGATCACCAGCACCGGAGAGCGGAAGTCCCTCATGAAGAGGAATATGATGACGCTCGCCAGAAGGAGGGCGACCACGATGTTCTGTAGCAGGTTGTTGATGGTATATTCAAGAAGCTGGGTCTGGTCTCTCGTGATCTCGAAGCTCAACTGAGGGTAGTCGTTCCGGAAACTGTCCATCAGACCGCTCATGGCCGACTTCAGGTCCGACATCTTCGCCTCGCTCTGCTTGATGACGGCAAGACACACGGCATCCTCTCCGTTCGAGCGGACGAGGCCGGTTCGTTTTGCCGGGTGGACGACGACCTTGGCGACGTCCTTTATCTGAAGAAGGCGGCCTTCCTTCTTGAACCAGAGGTTGGCGATGTCTTCACTGGAGGAAGCCCGGGAATCGAATTTGACATTGTAGCGGTACTCTCCGTCACGGATTGTGAGACTGCCAAGGCGGATGTTGGAACTCTTGACACAACTCTCGAATTCATTCATTGTCATCCCTGCCTGGAGTAGCTTGGACTCATCCGGAATTATGAGAATCTCGTCACTGACAAGGCCGCTGACATCTACCATGGCGACTTCGGAGAGTTGTTCGATGCGTTTGCTGATCACGTCACGTGCGAAGCGGCTCATCTGGGAGAAGGACTCGGTTACGGGGAACAAGTCCGATTGGGCCTCAGGCTCGGTGCGCTTCGACGGGCTCAGCGACCGATTCTGAGGCGGTCCCTGAGCTTGTGGTTCGACAGGCTCAGCGACCGAAGAAGTAATATTCACAAAAAACGCCGGAATGTCCGTGGCGCTGGCCTTCAAGACCTTAGGCCGGGCGATGTCGCCAAGGCTGGACATGGACCGGTCAATCTTCTCGTTGACCTCAATGAAAAGATAATCGATGTCCGAACCGTGGTTGAACGTAAGCCGGATCGTCCCGCTGCCGTCCTTCGCCTCACTGACGATGTCCTCAAGCCCGTTGATCTGGATAAGCTGCTGGCGCAGAGGCTTCAGCACACTCTCGTCCATCTCTCTGGCCGAAAGTTCCGAGGATGTGGCCTGCACGGTTATGTACGGGATGTCCACGTCCGGAACCAGCGACACTGGCAGCAGACGGACGCTGACAATGCCCAGCACAACGATGACAAGGGTTATCATCGTCACAGTTATCGGTCTGTCTATCAGATGTTTCAGCATTGTCTACCTTTTTACCAGCACATCAGAGTTGTCCGCCAGATTGAGATTGCCGGAGACAATCACCTGGTCGCCTTCGTTCAGTTCGGCGTTCCTGTCCTTGTTGGCCTCGACCACGTAGGACTCACCATTGGAATAAAGTATCGTGACATAAGTCCAATGTGCCTTGCCGTCATCCGTGCAGGTGAACAGCACGTCCAGATTGTCCCTGATCACCACCGCGCTGCGAGGCACGACAAGCTGTCCCGGAATCATCCTTTCCACGATCACACGGACGTTCATTCCATCGATCAGCGAGCCGTCGTTCCGGACCTGCGCGGTGACGGAGATCTGCCCCTTCTCATCCACGAGAGGATTGATGGCGGTGACTTTCCCTGAATATTCCTTGGTCTCGTCAGCGAACGGGCGTACCTTCACCGGCAGCCCCACCGAGAGGAATGAATATTCCGACTCCATCACCGAGAAATCCACCTCCAGCACACTGTCGTCCACAATCGTGCAGAAAGTACCGGACGGACTCTGGTCGAACGGCTTCTGCTTGATGTCAGCGACACGCCCGGAGAACGGGGCATGGAGAACCGTTCCGGCGATCTCGTAGGACGAGCGCGCGAAATCGTTCTTGGCGGCGGAATAGCCGGATTTCATCTTCGCCATGGCCAAAAGGTCGGCGGGGACCGAGGTGGTGTCCCCGGCGGAATATCCCTGTCCCACAAGATAGTCATACAAATCCAGTTCGGCCTTCTGGAGCGAAAGCCGGGAGGATTCCTGCGACAGTTTCAAGTCGGGACGGTCAACGGTGGCGATAACGGCACCTGAGGAGACATATTCACCATTCCGGACGTTTATCGCCGCGATTTTTCCGGTTGTCCTGAACTGCAGCGCGCTTTTCCGTCCGGCAACCAGCTTTCCGTTGGACAGGAGCTGACGCGCGAAATCCTTCCTTTCCAATTTCACGACAGTGACTTCGTTTATCTGAGGGGTGTAGGTCAGTTTCCCGTCCTTCGTCTCCTCCGTCTTTTTGTTTCCACCACACGCTACGGCCATCACGACTAGACCGCAGACACCAATAGACACTAGGATATTCTTTCTCATATTCATGGATTCTGAATTATTCCATCATTCCCAATAATGAAGAAACGCTAATTACATATCGCATTTGTTACCACTTATCAATAATTCTTGAATATGCTTGAAATAATGTTCTGAAGCACTTTCTGAATATTTCGAGGTTATCATTATGTTCGTTATATAGTTTCCTGACTGCAAACAATAAATCGTTATTATTAACCAGAAACGATTACCTGTTCCTCTCATATATTCTTCGCTTTGCTTTTTCAAATTCGGAGTCAAACATACTTAGTCCATCACCAATTACACCGACACCTATCATAACATCATTCTTATCATAGATGCCTCCCCAAAGGATCACTTCCTTCATTCCATTCAGATTGCGGAACACGTCCTTCGTGTCAACAATCACTGGTATGTTGCAATCATACTGTTCCAGTTTTGCCCGAACCTTTGACGTGTCCTTCACACTACCATCAACATACACCAAAAGTTCCCAATCCGGATTATCATCCATAATCCTTTCAATCTTTCCACGAGGAGTCCTACTCAACCATTCATTCATGCATCCCGTTATCATGTACACGTATATCTTATTTTTGGAAAAATCCGGAGCATAATTCTCTACCAGGCCATGACGATCAATCACATACATTCCATCCTCAATCGCCACTGGATGTACCCCGTCATCTTTACAAGACATCAGTGATACAAACATAATCCAACTTAACACAATATTACGCATAATTATAACCAATCAGTTCAACTTAACCCTTCATTCGTTAGAAATCAAAACGGCTGACAACAATACTTTAAAAAATTTTTTTCATATGCTCAATTTAATAATAATGTTATTGATTTGTGGTTGAACTGATTGGTTACAAAAGATTCAGTTTTGCGATGACGTAATTGCCATCTTTGCCAAGGGGATCAAGGGCTTCCGGGTTGGAGGCTTTTTTTAGGAGCGTGGCGGGGAAGGTGCTGATCAGGGACGGATCCAGCAGACAGTACAAAGCGCCATCCTTTATCTGGCGGAACGCATTGGCCAAGACATCCAGCCCTACTTCACCGGCCTTAAACCAGCGCCATTGTCCGTCAGCATACAAGCCACAGTAGTTGCTTTGCATCGCCTGTTTCTGGAGAGCGATAATGACAAGACGCGTGTCACCATCACAAAGATATTGGCTGAGCATAGCGAATTCACTTCCAAGAAGATGATCCATCGCCGCGAACGAGTCATCATACTCATAGAAGGTCTTTGGAATCGCATATCTGCCGAAATCGAAGCAAGGACCGTCACTCATCAGCCCTTTGCTGTAAACTTTTATAATGTCAGAATATGAGTCGACGACAAAAACCGAATCGCCTGATTCAGAGAATATCTGTACGGTGGGAGTATAGTTCATCACCTTCTCCTTTGACGGAAAGAAATCCACTCTGGTTTCATCAGACAACAATGAGAACCGGGTCTCACGACCGGACCCATAGCCATAATATGTCAGGACCCCTTCATCCGTAATCCATGACATCGCTCCCAGATCCAATTCATTCAAGGACTTCAAATCAAGCATGGATCCACTCAAAGAGAAACGCTGGATTCTGGAAGGGACAGAAAACACATAGAGGGTCGAGTCTCGGTACTGAACGTCGTTGATGTGGACATATTCCTCAGGGCCATTCCCACGGTGGCCGATATTATTTAGGAAACGTCCGTCATGTGAATATCTGAAAATGTTCCCATTCAGATAATCTGTCACAATGTAGGAATCCTCCGTGACATTCAGATCCACAGATGAGCCCAAAAGATGCTCGTCATCAGCCTCTAACGGAACAATCTCAACCGACTTGACAACTTCCGCCAACGGATTCACCGTGTTGCCGAACTCCACCGGGACCTTGGCGGTGATTGAATCTCTTGATTCTGAGCAGCTCATTATCAATAGTATTGATAACAGCAGTATAGCCTTTCGCCTATTCATAACAGTTGATGTATTTAGCATATTCATTGATTCTGAATCATTCAACCATTTCCTTGACGTTGACGTCGATGTCTTTTCCCGTGATGAAATCGTAGAGGGCGTACTTCCGGAGGGTGTAGTAGTAGGTCCAGAAGTTGGAGTAGTCGGTGATGTATTTGGCCATCGCTGACTCGTTGTCGTTCTGGGCGTTGGTGAGGTCGGTCACCGTGGCCGAGCCGCGCCTGAACTTGTCCATCATCAGCTCGTACCTTTCGGAGGCTATCTCCATCGCCTTGCGGGAAGCCATGCACTGCTGACGCTGGTTGTTGAACTGGCCGACGGCGGTGAATATCTTCCTGCGGTAGTCGTTCTCGCTCTGGAGGTTCTGCGCCTTGACGACCTCCTCGGCGGCCTTGGCCTTCTGCACCTTTCCCTTGCCAAGCCCCCAATCGAAGATCGGCACGCTGAAAGTCAAACCCACAACCTCCTGGTTCAGAAGATCCTTATAGACATCCGGCAGGCCATTGCCGGTCTGGGACAGGCCGAAGCGGGCGTTAAGGCTCATCGAGATGCCCCTGTCCGCCTTGGCCTTTGCCACATTCGAGGCGGCGTTCAACTCACTTATCTGATTGTCAAGGGAAAACGTCGAGTTTTTCAGTGCCTTTTCCATCACCAGATCGTAATCCATCAGAATGTCCGGCAGGGCATCGTCCACCACCGGTTCCACCTCCACGGACTCATCATAGCCCAGAATCGAGTTAAGGTACATCTGCGCCTGACGCACGTTGACGACGCTCTCGCCGATCGCGATGCTGTCGTTCAGCGCGCGGAGTTCCAATTGGAGATATTCAGCCCTCGTGACGCTTCCGAGTTTCATCCTTTCCGCCGCCACGGAGCGCATCTTCCCGGTGTTCTCGTAGTTCGACTTCACGACCTCCTGGTTCTTCAGGGCCTGGACGAGCGAGAAATATGCCGACACGGCATTTATCGTGACCTGCTCCATCGACTCGACGTAGCGGCGGCGGCCACGTTCATATTCCTTAGGCTCAATGAGTTTGTCCCATTTGAACTGGTTGTAGGAGAAAAGCGGCTGGACGTAGCGGACCGTGACAGGCTGGGAGTACCAGGTCAGTTTCTTGTTGAGTCCGAACTGGTCGATGCGGGAAAGGTCGGAATAGACATAAAGCCTTCCGCCGGTGAAGGTTATGTTCTGGGCGACCTGAAGCCCGAGGCTGTTCTGGAGGTTGTAGGTGCTGGCGTAGCGGAAGGAGCCATCCTCGTAGCTTTGCAGCAAGGTGAGCGACCGGTCGAAGTTCATCATGTTGCCGTACAACACAAGCGACGGCAGTCGGCTCGCCTGATAGGAGCGGTACGCCCAATAGGTCGAAACAAAGGCGTGCTTCGCCTCCAGCGCCGCCACCGACTGGCTCCGCGCCGTTCCGATCGCCTCCGAAAGCGACATCCGCCGCTGCGCCCAGAGAGGCGTTGCCCCAAGAAGGAGAATGAATATGCCGACCGCAGCCGTGGTTATTCTATGGTTAAGGTTCATCGTGTTCTAACCTTTTAGTGTTCGCTAATTTACCAAATATTTACGGAATATGCGCATTAAGGTTATAGATTTTCTCTACTGTAACCACCTTTTATTATAGTCATTTGAAGCCCTCGATTCAATTCTCTACATAATAGTCTATCCTGACTATGCTTTGCGGTCTATCAGCATTTGTGGTTATTCTGATTACAGCTGTTTGTGGGCCATATTTACCTTCAGCATCGATTTGAACCTGAACTTTACCTTTTTCGTTATGTTCGTATAGTTTCTTATCAGTCTGAGCTTTTGTGCAATTGCATGTCGTTGTTACACCTAATATACATAATGGGGCCAACCCAGCATTTTCAAATTGCACATTTATAGTAATTTGATCTTTCGCTTTTATATGCCCATAATCGATGATTCTTTTTTCCAAGAACCTTAGTTCAGGATTATATCGGGATGTTGAATCTCTTTCCTGTCCAAAACAATAATTGCTCATTAAGAGTAGAAACATTAGCAAATGAGCCACTCTTCTTATATCAAGAGCCAATGAATGATATCGCATAATATGATTATATCTTGAAACTTAGAAAGACAAACTGCTCCGAGTCCAGATCAAGGCTGTCGTAAGCGTAATAGGTGCCATCATATTCACCAATCACTTCAAAACCGTCACTGACTGGAACCCGTCCGACAAGATTATAGTTTCCATCATAAATCTGGAGAATTGTCCCGGCAGCCTTGTCCAGACGACAGGTCCGGAAAATGTAGTCACCGCATTTGACAAGCCTGTCATAATAACCGTGTTCTTTCCTCATTTTCTTGCACTTGGATTCGTATTCCTCGAAAGATGTGGTTTCAGGGTACTTTCCAGAGATACCCTTCTCAGAAAAGCCGAACGAGCCGGTGACATTGCCGTCATAGTCCATCAGGAATATTCTCGGATCGGCGGCGAAAGTGACGGCAAGGCCATCCTTCTCAGCATAGAAGTCATATTTTGAGAACACCGGGATGTTTCTCTTGTGATAGACAGGCGGATAATGGCCGAATATCACCTTACTAGGCTCAACCACCTCAGGACGGAAACGGATGAATATGTAGGAGTCTGTCCAGAATCCTTTGCTTTGCCGCTTCTCGTAACCGTTGTAACTTACGTGCTCGGTGATGGTCGGGATTATCACAGCGGAGTCGATCGCCTGCATTCTATTGCACTCAAAATTGTACTCGTACATTTCCGGGACTTCAGGATCGGGATGATTGTAAAGGTCAGACCAACCTTTGTTTCCAAGATCTCCATAGTTCGGACTCAGCGCGGTGAACCAGGCCTGGTTCAATGAGAACAGTTTTTTATAGTCTTTCGAGAACCTATGGATGAAACAGTTCGAGTCCTGCATGATGAAATCTCCCGTGGACTTGTCGAACGTCGAGATAAAAGAGGCGGCCAGGACTTCTTCAGGACCTTTCCCTTGGCGGATATGCTCCCCCATGAAGTGACCACTGAGGTCATACTCCTTGATCCCGACGGCATATTCATCGACGAAACACAAGAGGCTGTCCTTCATGTGCCACTGTCCGGAAAGGGATGTATATTGGGCATCCAGCCTCAAGGTGTCAAACACCAAGGATGTGCGAACTATGTTCTCTTTTCCGAAGTGTTCGACGCTATCGTACGGACTGTCACTTCCGGTGCATGCGGACAAGAGTCCGAGCAGCGTTGACAATACAATGACTATTAAAACTTTATTGCCAAGAATAAGGCATCTATGACTATTTGAAACCATCTGTATAGTCTTTTTTGAATAATAACTGATAAGTTTTCCTCGCCCTGGAAGCTTTCGCGTCCAACTTCTTCTTCTCCTTTAACACCTTGGCATCATCGTTCCCACAGCGGACAACAAGGTCTCTCTCCTGCCGCGTCTGAGTCTGTCCGCAAAGGATGTCCCACGTTGTTCCCGTGTCCTTCATGAACCGAACCAAATCAATCTCCTTTGAGAGTATCCGCTTCCAAAAGTTGAAATCACGTGAATCATTGTAGCACACGATACTGTACGCCGGAGTAGCCTCGCCATGCTCCTCTCCGGACTTGAGCATCCGAGGTTCCGAGAACTTCATCATGAAATCCGTCTCGACACGATTCTTGAACGGGTTGCGGAAAGGGTTTGTCTCAGCGCAGTAAAGGTCTTCGGCACCGCCCTCTGGTACTCTCCATGACAATTCCTGTCTTATGCTCTCGGAGTAGATTTTTCCGTTCTTCTCACCGTAGGTTATCGTGTAGGTGTACGGGGTGGCAAAGGACATCGGTGAAAAGTTCCTGACATATCTTGTGAACCTGTCATCCATATCTTTCACCACAATCTTTTGAACCCGCCCGTCATAGTCAATGAACAACTGTCCTGAACACAGGATCCTCTCCTTGATGGAAAGTTCTTTGGCATTCGAGCGGAAATTGATGACACGGACATCCCTGCCGCCGACCTTGGCGGTGCCGTAACTCTTGTAGCTGTAGCTGCCTACCATCTTGGGGTTCAGGGGCGAGAATATCTCAACGGCTCTTTTCCTGTCCAGGGCAGACACATCGAAGTAGTTGACATAATTAACCTTAAGTGCGTCCACCCCATTAGTCTGGCCTTTCGAGTTAACACTCAAGACCGGATTGACCTCATTCTTGTCAGCGAAAAGGCTCTCGCTGACAAAAGTGTCGCAGACGTACAGTCTTCCCATTGCGTTTCGGTCATCCCAGTAGAGTTTTGTGTTTGTTTTCTGGTTGAAATCCAGAGAGGCGAACACGCCCACAGCGCCTTGCACCTCTCTGTATTTCCCGTCGCACTTAATGGTCCGTATGATCAAGAATGAGGCGTAATAATCAGCATAGTTCTTAGAGAAATCACGCGCCGCATCCTTGACGATGGAGCGTGCGCTACGTTCCCCTCTGACCACAGAAGCATGCAACGTGTCCTGCGCATTGTCAAAACTCGAAGCAGATACTCCATAACCCATGAAGAATAGGGTAATTAAAAGAATAAAACGTCTCATTCTATAAATCAATTAATTCCACAAATGCTTATAAAACAATATTACGGACAATTTCCCTCAAAGTCAGCACAATTCAAAAGATCATTCGACTTTGCACAAGCGGCTCTTAAAGAGACAGCATTTCCGCCATAGCACCCTCCGTGTTTGCACCGGCAGCGATTCACAACATCGAGATCTCCTTCTGGTAGAGTAATATCCCCCGCGTCTTCTATTCCAGCATAGGCATTAAAGGTAAATAAGGCAGAGACAAGGCAAACTGCACTTAGCAATAAAAAAACTTTTTTTCTCATAAGCATATAATTATTGGTTTTACAACTGCAAAGTTAGGTAGATAATATGGCAACACAATGAAAAATCGTTTCAATCCATGCTAAACGTAAAACGCTCAACTATAATGGTTTATGTCTTAGAGTAGATTCGTATTTCTCAATACGAGCCTCGTAAGCAACTATCCATCAATGAATTGGCAGAAATCCTACAACTTGTCAGATTTATATAATATTAATT
>OIXO01000098.1_pt1 | contig 10577 bp, 7 predicted proteins | sample 1588031 | NCBI WGS metagenome assembly OIXO01 (sample SAMN03283242) | human gut metagenome | biome: human-associated habitat; material: feces | host: Homo sapiens | place: Peru | collected 2012
CCATTTGCCGGCGTTCGTCCCCCAAAAGATTTAGCGGCCCAGGTCGCATCGCGTCCATATGACGTTCTGAATTCTGTGGAGGCCAAGCAAGAGGCCGGTGAAAAATCACTGTTGCATATTATCAAACCAGAAATTGATTTTGACCCGATTGCCGATGAACATTCACAGGCTGTCTATGACAAAGCGGTTGAAAATTTCAAACTGTGGCAGGAACGTGGCTGGCTGGTCCAGGACCCAAAAGAAATGTATTACATCTATGCCCAGACAATGGACGGTCGCACCCAGTATGGCTTGGTCGCGGCGGCAAATGTTGATGACTATATGTCGGGCAAAATTAAAAAGCACGAATTGACGCGCAAAGACAAAGAAGATGACCGTATGATTCACGTTCGTATCCAAAACGCGAACATTGAACCGGTGTTCTTTGCGTATCCTGATGTTGATGAAATGAACAAAATCGTTTCGGACTGGGTTGCGTCGCACGCCCCAGAATATGACTTTGTCGCAGACGATGGTTTCGGCCACACGTTCTGGGCAATTACAGATGACGCGGTCAATGCACGCATAACCGAAATATTCAAAAATATCCCGGCGATGTATGTTGCCGATGGTCACCACAGAACCGCCGCCGCCGCCCGTGTTGGCGCAGAAAAACGCGCACAAAATCCGAATCACACAGGAAACGAAGAATACAACTATTTCTTGGCGGTGATATTCCCAGAATCACAACTGCACGTTATTGACTATAACCGCGTGGTGCGTGATTTGAACGGGCTGACGCCGGACGAATTCTTGGCACGCCTGGGCGAATCGTTTGATGTTGTTGATATGGGATCAGAAATTTAAAAGCCGGCAAAACTGCATAACTTTGGTATGTATCTGAACGGCCATTGGTACAGTCTGACGGCGAAAGCGGGCACGTATAACGACAACGACCCGATTGGTGTTCTGGACGTGACAGTGCTGTCAAATTTGGTGTTTGATAAAATCTTGAACCTGGGCGATTTGCGCACCAGCAAGCGTATTGATTTCGTTGGTGGAATTCGCGGATTGGCCGAATTGCAAAAGCGCGTTGATTCGGGCGAAATGGTTGCGGCGTTTGCGCTGTATCCTGTCACCATGCGCCAGATTATTGACATCGCCGATACTGGCAACATTATGCCACCCAAGACAACGTGGTTTGAACCAAAGTTGCGCAGTGGTTTGGTAATACATAAACTGTCATAAAAAACGGGGCATTGCCCCGTTTTTTATTAGTGATAAAGCGAGTAAGTGATAGAGTGATAAAGTTTTCAGCATAAAAAATTAAAAACTTGTCGTTACTGCCGTTGCCAACTCACAAAATTCCCGTAGGTATTTTTTATGGTTGAAATTTAATTTTTTGGCGATTATAGTGAATATGAATCCAAAGGGATTTGGGTTCGGGGCCTTCAACAAGCCCGTAAATCTGTGGTATGCGCGATGCGTATATCAAATCCGCACAGTAAAGCGGCGCACATGCGCCATTTATTGTATGTACCCCACCATTATGGTCGGGGATCCACCGGTAATACAACAGGGGAAACCCAAAGATCGGTGGGGTCATTCTGATTTATGATTTGTTGAAATCCCCGACCGTCAAATAATTTTTGGCGGTTTTTTGTAATTTGTTTTGACGTATGTCCTGGGGCGATAATTTTGCACTTGCAAGTGTCAAAACAGATGGTATAAATAAAACGAACAGACGATGAAAATCGTCATCATTTGGAATGAAAGGAGAGACTTATGAAAATGTCCCGCACAGCAATCAAAGAACTAACTGCGGCATATCGTGCCGTGTTGAAACACGCATTTATTGCCGCAATGGGCGCGATGGTCGTTATCGGTGGCGCATCGGCTGAAAATACCGTTGAACGTAAATTTATTACGGAAACGGATTTTGTGTCTGGCGAAGATATTTCCAACCAAAATTTTTTAACAGCAGAAGACCCTGGTTCGGGCAATGCAGGTTATGGTGGGTACGCGTTTGTTGATCGAAACAACACGGTATTAAATATCAAAGATTCTAGTTATACGAACAATACATTTGATGGTTCAGGGACTGTTTTCGCAACAAGAACCCCAAAGGTCAACTCCACATCAACATTGATGGTAAAAAACACTCATTTTATTGGAAACAGTGCTACAGAAAGTGGTGGGGCAATTTCTAATTTGAATATATTGAATGTCACTGGTTCTGAATTTAAAGATAACAATGCGACAGTTGGTATTGATGCCAAAGGATTGATAGAAGGTGGTGGTGCTATTTTCTTGGGTTCTGAATCTGAGACCAAGATAGATACAACTATATTTGCTGGCAACAGTTCAAAAACAAATGGTGGTGCGATTGGAACGCGTTTGGGGGCAAACGGAGATAACAGTGCCGCAAAATTAAATATATCGGCAACGTTTGAAGGCAATCGCGCAGATGCCAATGGTGGTGCGATTTATAATACGTTTTATGCGAATAATGGTTTGGAATTGGGCGACGGTGTGACTGTGACTGGTAATTTTACCAAAAATTCCGCAGGCAAAAACGGTGGCGCAATCTTTAACGATGGTGCCAAGGACAATATTGGTAATGCCGGTGGCGTTATGACCATTCGCGATTCGTTGTTCAGTGAAAACAGTGCAACAAAATGGGGCGGGGCAATCTTTAACAGTGGCACATTGACACTGGGCGATGGCGTTTCGTTCACAGGCAACAGCGCAAATTTTGGTGGTGCGGTTTGGAACCAAGGAACATTAAAGGCAGAAGCAGGGACAAAATTTATTGGTAACAAAGCCACAACCGCTGGTGGTGCACTGTATAATGAAGATAATACGACTATCGATTCATTGGCAGGTATTCTGTTTGAAAATAATACCGCGACTATGGGTGGTGCTATCAATAATGCATGGCGCAACCAAGGCAAAGGTACACTTGCTGCGAACATCAAGTCAATTTCACAGTCGCGTTTTGTGAACAACAGCACAACACAAAGCGAAGGCGGTGCAATTCGCAATCAGGGTATTATTGGTGAAATTAAAAGGACCGTATTTGATTCAAATATTGCTGGTGAAGGCGGCGCGTTGTGGAACGGTTCACTGGGGCAGGTTGGTGTAATAGACGATGTTGATTTTATAAATAATAAAGCAACATTGAAAAATCTGAGTGGCGAACTGGGACAAGGTGGTGCGATTGCAAATCGTAATAAAACAGATGACGATAAAATTGCGATTACAATCAAAGATAGTCGATTCGTTGGAAACCAAGCAGCCGCTTTGGGTGGGGCGATTGCAAACATGAAACCAAACGGTGACAAGGCAGGAACCGTGAAAATGCAAATTACAGACGCCACATTTACGGGGAATACGGCGGGTGAATTTGGTGGTGCAATATACAATGCCACAGGTGGGGCGGTAAGTCTGGCTGGTGAAAATACATTTACCGGTAATATGGCTGGTGGCGTCGGAAACGATATTCACAATTTGGGTAAATTGGCAGTCACTGGTGGCACAACGACCATTGATGGCGGTATCACAGGCGATGGCGCATTGACCATTGCGGATGGTGCAACACTGAATATCGGTACCACAACGGTTCAACAAAAAGAATTGACACTGGACGGCACGGTTGGCGCAACAATTGTTGGGGCGAACAACTATGGTAAACTGTTGGCAGAAACATACAAAGGCAACGGCAAAGTGTCATTGAATGTTGCAACAACAGGGACATATAATATATTTGGCGAAAATGCGAACGAATATACTGTCGTTGATGCCGGCGCAATCTATGATGTGACCAAGGGCGATAATGGCGCAATTACAATCGCAACCAAAAAGGTTGAAGAAATTGCGAAGGAAACTGGGTTGACTGACATTGCGGCAAATACGGTTGCAGCGTTGGCAAATGCAGATAACGATTTGGCAAATATTGCATCGCTGAACGTGCAACAGGCATTGCGTAATGGTGATACAGATTATATTGAAACTGAATCTGCCAAGGCAAACCCAGTTGATAAACCTGTCGTTCAATCGGTTGCGCAATCTGTTCAGGGCGCAGTTATGACACTGGCGGCGAATCGTATGGCTGGCGCACCATCGGCGGGCACAATGGGCCACAGTGGTGGTGATTTGTCTGATGCTGATTACGGCGTGTGGGCACAGGGTATGTTTAACAAATCCAAATTCAATGGCCAGTTCAACGGATACACCCGTGGTGTGTCGGCTGGGTTTGATGCGCTGATTGACAAACAGTACACGATTGGTTTGGGTTATGCGTTCGGACATTCTGATGTTCATGCCAATGGCGGTCGCGATACCGAAATTGACAGCAACAGCATATTTGCATATGCCCAGTACAAGCCAAGCGAATGGTTCGTCAATGCGGCATTGAATTACACAATGTCAAAATATACCGAAACCGTTGACGCATTTGGTGTTCGTCTGAAATCAGATTATGACACTGACGCGTTCGGTGGCCAGGTTATGACCGGTTATGATTTCGCGTCTGGCCTGACACCAGAAATCGGTCTGCGTTATTTGCATGTGACACAGGATTCGTACAACAACGGCCTGAACCATGTCAGCAGCGATGATACAGATTTCTTGACTGGAATTGCCGGTATGAAATATCGTTTCGCAATTGAAAACGATTCAGTTATCAACTGGTTCCCAGAACTGCGTGCGGCGGCGACGTATGACTTTGTTTCTGACCGGGCAATGTCCACCGTCACAATGCCAGGCGCGGCGTCCTATGTGGTTGATGGCGACCGTCTGTCCCGGTTCGGTGGGGAATTCGGAATCGGTCTGACCGCAGAATACAATGGTCTGGAAATCTCGCTGGTTTATGATTTGAATCTGCACAAAGATTACACATCACAAACTGGTATGGCAAAATTCAGATATGAATTCTGATAGAACAGAAACGGGGCGTTGCCCCGTTTCTTTTTTCAGTAATAGAATTTAAATTTGGCACCACAGGCCAGGGGATTATTTAAAATATTTGCTGTGTTGTTCTTGGGATATTTTATACATTTTATCAAACAGCGCGTCTGCATCTGCACGGGTTGCCGGGCCCGATGTCGCGCCACCAATATCGGCGCCGTTCAATATCACCAATCGGTCGGGCAGTAAATCGTTGCCACATTCAATAACATATTGGCTGCTGTCATAATATTTGCCAAAACAGCGACCGTTCGCAACGGCGGTGTATCCCGCATCGGCCAGCACGCCACACGTTGGTTGCGTGCCACGCGTGATTTCGCCGTTTTCCAGAACTTCATAGGTGTCATATCCAGCCGCCCCCAGGACGCCACTGCACCATACGTTTACGTATTTGCCGTCCAGTGATACCGTTGTGCCATTTGAACTGGTCTTGCGCGAACCAAAGCAATCGCCATTTAATATATTTATGTCATAGTCACGGGTATTGATTCCCGCGCCACGTGAAATTTCTGCGCGTCCAATCGGGGTGGCGTCATCAGACTGGGGATTTAATGCCGCGCCACAAATCATTTTGATTCCGCGACAATTACTGGTCGCGTCCCATAATTCTGTGTCGTATCCTGCGCCCATAGAAACATAGCATTTTGTTGGATCCAGGCGGCAAACCGTCGGCTGTTGCCACCAAGGGGTGGCGGCTGTTGCCGCGCCACATAATACCGAAATCACAGAAAACGCAAATATTTTTTTCATTTCAATCTCTTGGTATGTGTGTATTCTACCAGAATTTGCCCCGACATGCAAGGTCGCCGCTATTGCCCAGTGCCTGTGCCACCGCCCGATGTGTTGTCGCTTGTCGTTGCGCCATTGGTGGTTGAGTTGTTATTACTGGTTGTTTCGTCATCTGAGGCACGGCAATAACCCCATTTTGTATTTGCACCTGTTTCGGAATAGAATTTCTGGTGCAATTTGTGCCCTGTAATGTCGTGCAGGCCATCGCCACGTCTAATCTGTGTCGTGCCAGTTTGCTGTTCGGTTGTGGTTTCGGTGGAATTAGTTTCTTGGTCAATCCATTGTGTATCAACCCACAGTCCGTTCAGACGTTTGCATTCCTCCGCTAGCACTGTTGCCATTTCAACGCGTATTGAATCCATGACGACATTTACATCTTCTATCACAGTAGTCGGCAATACGTAATCGGATTTTGTTGCGTCAGACGGACGGACACAGGTTTGCATGGCATAACGCACCATTTTTTGATACAGACTGCCGATATAATCGGTGCCACAGTTCAGACCATCGGTTTCTGGAACTGTTGGCATTCCAGCGCCACCACATACCTCCAGTGATAATGCCTCGCCTTCACATTTCTGGCAACTGTTGCCAGGTGTTGGGGTGCTGTTTGCAACCCACACGCCGTTTTGATTGACTGCCAGGTACCAAGTGTCATTGCAACTGGTATATTGTTTGCTGAGTGGGCAATTGTATCCGCTTTGGCTTGTTGGGTCGCCAGATGGTGGGGTAATGGGGCCGGTATCATCATTACTGGTGTCGTTGTTATTACGATTCCACAATTCCTGGTTGCACTGATAGTTTGTGGCGTATTGCTGTTCCCCAGGAGCATACACGCGGCAACCATACGGATATGCGTGCAGACTGTCATTGGACGGGACGGCGCACATATCGCGTGCAAATTCTTGCAAAGTGACACGGCATTCCTTGCCTATCTTTTGAGCCGTGATGTTGTGCATGGCATTGACCAATAAATCTAATGCGTTGCCAGAACCGTCGTTATATAACAGACTGCATGCCTGCAATTTTTCTTTGCACATTTCTTCGGATAATTCCAAACGCGCCCCCAGTAATAACTGCTCTTTGATATTACTAAAATCTTTTAATGATTTGCTCTGTTCGTCGTAACAGGCGTTCACGACGTCCAGACATTCGTTTTTTACGGTGCGGATGCGTTCATGTTGGCCCTGGTATATTTCGGCAATTGCCTGGCGCATGAATTCGTCCCATACATCGTCAGCCAAGTCGCGACATGTGTCCAGTCCGCGTGCCGCGTATGCACGTTTGCGGTTTAATTCGGCGACAATCAGGCGGTTTGAAGGATTGGTCAATACGTCACCCGACAATGAAATCTGGGTTTCCAATTGATAAAAATCTGCCGTGTAAATAGGTTCGCCCTTGTCCCGCGTCAAGTATTTGCCCGATATATCCAGACAGTGAACATAATCGGTTCCACATGCGGCGTCGGCGGTAATATCCTTGCGTACCTGGGCGATACAGTCGTTAATGGATGTTGAATTATGGGCGTTATAATTTTCCAGACGCGCGTTGTTCATTTCACGTTCAGTGCTGCGTATAGTGCCCTGGGCATTGGCCAGTTTTTTGTTTAGTGCCGTCAGCAATGTCGTGCAGTCATTTTCAATATACATTCCATATGCAGCAACAACCATGTCTAGTGTGTTCTTGGACGGACAACGACCAGAAACTAAATCGGTGCATTGACTGTGCACCGCGTTGTATAATGATTCCCCGGTCAGGTTCGCGATGTTTGCGCCCGATGCTAAATCTGTCGTTGCCCAGATTGCATTTATATCGCCGGCGATATCCAGCGTCCCCGACGTTGACAATGAATTTGATTTTGTCTTGGTCAAAACTGCGCTAATGCCAGCCAATTTTTGTGCCGATGACGAATTGTCGCGCACAGTTGATGCCGCAGTTTCGCCGGCGGTTGCGTTTATCATTGCCTTGACCTCGGCCGCGGTTTTGGGAATAACCTCTATATTCAGGCTTTTAAAATCTTGTAATTGGTCAGATGCCCGACCCAGTGCGCGTTCGCGTGATTTAATGTCGGTCAGTTTTGAAGAACATACACATCGACGGTATGTGTCATCTTGTTTCGCACAGAATTGATCCATGCACGAAAAATATGCATCGCGACACGTGTTATATCCAGTGCCAAATGTGTTTGTTCCGCTGGCCGATATGGTTATAGCGCGTGCGTTTGTTGTTGCACTGCGTGCGATTGTTTTTGTCGCGCTGCGTGCAGATGACGGTGTTGTGACACGTGCGTTTGTTGTTGCGCTGCGTGCGGCGGTGTTTGTGCGTGCCGCGCTGCGTGCCGTAGCCGTGCGATTGACAGTATTACGTGCAGTGGTTCGGGTCGTCGCATTACGTGATTTGGTCGCCGTTGTTGCGGTTCGCGTTGTTGGTTGTGATTGTGTGACGTCTGATTGTTTGCGTGCAGTAACATTGTCGCTGGGTGTGTTTCTGGTAACGGTGGACGCGCTGCGCACCGCGGCATCGGAAAAACCGATGCCGGCACAGAGTGTCGCGGCAAAAAGCAAAATCTTTTTCATCCTTGGCTTTGTGACAATGATAACAAAAATGCCCTTTTATGGGCAAGGGTTATTTCACACAATCGCGCAATTTTTTTGCAAAAAGAATCCCGCAGATTACGGGACTTTTTATTAATTATTTGTATCTGTGTTTGATGGGCGGTTACGTTCGACGAATGTGATGCGTCCCTTGTCCAAATCGTATGGGGTCATTTCAACACGAACGCGTTCGCCAATATTGACCCAGATACGCGCCTTGCGCATTTTTCCACACACAGTGGCCAGAATTTCGTGGCCGTTTTCTAATTTTACACGAAACATTGTGTTCGGCAATTTGTCTTCAACTGTGCCACTGAATACAATTACATCATCTTTCGCCATATTTTATCCTTAGCATTTTTCTGAATTTTTACTGGTCTAATGTTATATTTTTGCATAAAAAATTGCAAGTTGTTTTTATCTGCTTGCACGGCTGGGCCGGATTTGATAAAATTAGACATAATAATGTAGGGTGGACTCATATGAGATTAGGCTTGTTTTTCACATTGTTGTGTGTTGTGCCGGGGCTTGCATGCGGGGCGACACGTGATGATACGAACGTTCGTATCGGTGTGACGCGTATGTCAATGGCGGGTGTGCGTGCGCCAAATATGACGGGGAATTTGGGTGGAAATAAAAACGCTTCGCCGACACTGCCGACAGCCAGCACTAGCGGTGGCATCACGCCAAGTTCAACGCCGGTATCTGCATCAACATCTACGCCAGCGCCACAGCCGAAACCGGAACCGACACCAGAGCCGACGCCAACCCCGGTGTCAAATTCAAGCACGGCTGATAACAGTGCTGGCGTGTCGTGCCGCACAGCGTATCGTGCATGTATGGATGAATTTTGTCTGTTAGATGAAAGCGAGGGAAACCGTTGCGCTTGTTCAGACAACATAAATAAATCAAAATCATTGATTCAAGAAATTCAACAAATTCAATCAGATGCAGATAATTTGTATACCGAGGGGGTAGAACGCGAACAACTGGGGGCCAAAGCAAAACTGGTGTTTGGTCAGAGTGCGGCCGCGCAAAAAAGTTCACGTGCGTCGGGGCTGAGTTTTACCGAGTGGTTAAACAGCGATAATAATTCGGATTCGCTGGGGGCTGACGAAGATATTGGTGATGGCTTGTATTCAATGGCGGCAACATATTGTGTCGACGCATTGGCGAAGTGTGGCAATTCTGCTGATATGGAAGAGGCGTTATATTCCCGCCAAATTGTTTCCGATTGCAAGGCGTTTGATTCATATCTGGCCGACCAAAAATCCAATGCGATGGCCAACAAACGCACGGCCGAGGCTGCTGTGCGTAAGGCGCGTCTGGAAATGTTGGACACAACAAATAAATACAACCGCGGCGAATGCCTGTTGGCGTATAAATCGTGTATCGCGGACAAGGGTGGCTGTGGCGCGAACTTTGAAAACTGCTTGGATCGCGACTTGCTGGGGCGTCGTGCAAATGCGTGCGAAAATGTTCTGGATCAATGTATGGCCGTTCGTGACAGTGTATTACAGGATTGGGGCGCAGAATCAGAAAGCATTTTGGTTGATGCTGCGAAATACGCTGATAAAAACGCCCGTGCAACATGTCTGGCACGTATTCAGGTCTGTTTAGAAGATGGTTGCAGCACAGAAACAAATTCGGCGTGCCTGACCGATGTCAAGGTTGCTGCCGGGATTTGTCCGGTTATTACCGAATGTGAAGAAATGATTCCGGGTATCCAAAGTGCGGTCAATGATAAACTGGGGTATCTGCGGACGCATTTCTGCCAGAACGATATTGATAAATGCCTGCAAAGCAAGTGCGGTGAAAACTTTACCGCGCCGGAATGTGTCGGCAAAAGTGCAAGTGAAATTGCCGCGTTATGCCCACAATCAATGTATCCATCGTGCAAGAATGAAACCCAGTTTGATATAATCGTGCAATCTGTTTTGTTACAGATGGATTATCAGATGTTGCAGGGTTGCCTGAACTACTTTGGCGAACAATTGGGCAAAGTTTGTGGCACGGATATGTCGTGCCTGCCGACTGATACGACGATTGCGTCGTTGACATCTGTTCCTGCCGATTCGACGTTGAGGATTTTTCCTCGCAATGGCAGGATTGCCTGAAACTGGCGTGAACGACCCTGCTTGGCACTGCCGCCTGCCGAGTCTCCCTCGACAAGGAAAATCTCGCTCTCCTTAGGATCCTTGATAGAGCAGTCGGCCAACTTGCCTGGCAGACCTCCACCAGTCATGA
>OIXO01000101.1_pt1 | contig 10360 bp, 9 predicted proteins | sample 1588031 | NCBI WGS metagenome assembly OIXO01 (sample SAMN03283242) | human gut metagenome | biome: human-associated habitat; material: feces | host: Homo sapiens | place: Peru | collected 2012
ACGAGCAGCCTTGATCCTGTGATGACTCCGTTGGTTTCCAGTCTTTTGACTCTCTGATGAATAGCGGCTCCCGAAACACCGCACTCACGGGCGATTTCCAGGAAAGGCATCCTGGCGTTGTTGACCAAGAAAGAAAGGATCTTCTGGTCAATCTGATCGATGTGATAAGTTGCCATTGCTTTCGATTTATAACTAAACAGCCGCTAAATTATATAAAAAATCTTAAAATATCAAGATTTCTTAAAGTGACGGCGCCCTTTTTCCGTTGGTTTTGAATTGTTAATGATCTCCAGGCAGGCCGCCTCTGTGAGAGTGGCCGCGTCAGTCTCCTTCGGAATCTTGTAGTTTGAGCCGGCGTGCTTGATGTACGGGCCGTAACGACCGTTGATCACCTGGATGTCGCTGTCTTTATATTCAGCCATCACAGAATTGGCGGCGGTCTTGCTCAGGCCGTCCTCTATGATGGCCGCGCATTCGTCCAATGTGATCTTGAGAGGATCCTTGCCGCGAGGAATCGAGAAATTCCTGTCGCCATATTTCAGGAATGGTCCGAAGCGTCCTTTCAGGGCGATGACCTCGACACCGTTATATTCTCCGACCGTGCGGGGCAGCTGGAACATTTTCAGCGCGTCCTCAAGGGTGATGTTCTCGATGAGCTGGTCCTTTCCGAGGGACGCGTACTGCGCTTTCTCGCCCTCGCCCTTCTGGATGTAAGGCCCGAACTTGCCGAACTTAGCGGTGATCTTGTTGCCCTCGCTGTCCGTGCCGAGTTCCTTTGACACATGGCTGTAGTTTCCGTCATGCAGCACCTCGTCCACCTTCTTGTGGAAAGGAGTGTAGAAAGCCCCGATGACATCGTTCCAGACGAGATTGCCGTCCGCGATCTGGTCGAACTCCTTCTCGACGTTGGCTGTGAAGTCGTACCCCATGATGTCGGTGAAATTCTTCTCAAGGTAGTCGGTCACTATCATTCCGATCTCCTGCGGGAGCAGCCTGCCCCTTTCGGCGCCGACGGTCTCCGTCTTGGATTTTTCGGAAATATTCCCGTTCCTGAGCTCCAAGTCATTGACTGTGATTTTCTTGCCTTCCTTGTCACCCTTGACGATGTAGCCGCGTCCGGTGGTCAGAGTGGCGATGGTCGGTGCGTAGGTGGAAGGACGGCCGATGCCGAGCTCCTCAAGCTTCTTGACCAAAGTGGCCTCTGAATATCTTGGCGGCGCGGCGGTGAACTTGCACTCCGCGTTTATGCCCTTCTCCTCCATCTTGGTTCCTACCTGAAGGTCCGGGAGCATAACCTCCTCTTCCTCGGCCTCCTGGTTGTCCGTCCCCTCGATATATAATTTAAGGAATCCGTCGAACAGGACCTGCGTGGCCTGGGCGTTGAACTTCTCTGATCTCTTGTCGGAAGCCACCCTCAGGGTGGTGTTGAGGACCTTCGCGTCAGCCATCTGCGACGCCACCGTCCTCTTCCAGATGAGGTTGTAGAGCTTCTGCTCCTGCGCCGTGCCCTCGATCTCAGTGTTCTCTATGTATGTCGGGCGGATCGCCTCGTGGGCCTCCTGCGCACCCTTGCTGTGGGTCTTGAACTGGCGTGTCTTGGAATATTCAGGACCGAAGTTTCCGGTGATGAATTTCTTCGCCGCGCCGAGTGCCAGGGTCGAGAGGTTCGTGGAGTCTGTTCTCATGTAGGTGATGAGACCGCGCTCGTAGAGACTCTGGGCCACCCTCATCGTCATGCTTACAGGGAAACGCAGCTTCCTTGCGGCCTCTTGCTGGAGAGTCGATGTCGTGAACGGGGCTGCCGGGAAGCGTGTGGCCTCTTTCTTCTCCACATCGGAGACAGTGAATTCCGCTCCGATGCAGTCCTGGAGGAATTCCCTCGCCTCGTCGATCGTCTTGAACTTCGTGTCGAGGACGGCCTTGACCTTGACCGCCGCCGGGAATCCGGCCGGATGGAAGAGCGCCTCGACCTTGTAGAAGGCCTCGTTCTCGAACGCCATGATCTCCTTTTCCCTCTCAACGACAAGCCTCAAGGCCACGGACTGCACACGACCCGCCGAAAGCTTAGGCTGGATCTTTCTCCAAAGGACAGGTGAAAGCTCGAAGCCCACAAGCCTGTCCAGGACCCTGCGCGCCTGTTGGGCGTTCACGAGGTTCATGTCTATGGAGCGCGGGTTCCGCACGGCGTTCACGATAGCGTCCTTGGTGATCTCGTGGAAAACGATTCTCCTTGTATGTGCCTCATTAAGTCCGAGAGTCTCGAAGAGGTGCCAGGAGATGGCCTCTCCCTCTCGGTCCTCATCGGACGCGAGCCATACTGTGGAAGCGCTTGCCGCCGCTTTCTTGAGCTCCGCCACGACCTTCTTCTTGTCGGAAGGTATGACATACTCAGGAGTGAAGTTCCTTTCCACATCCACACTCAGCTTCTTGTCCTGAAGATCCCTGATGTGGCCGAAGCTGGATTTCACCTCATAGCCGTTACCCAGGAATTTTTGTATAGTCTTGGCTTTGGCCGGAGACTCGACGATAACTAGATTGTCTGCCATATTGTTCTATTTTACAGGCCTTTCATAGATAGTTTGCCATTTCAATCTGCAAAGTAAGCCACAAACTGGGCAATTTTCCAAATTTTGTTATAAATTTGTCTTTATTATGACCGACTCGACTCGAAAGAAAATAATCAAGTGGTTCTGGATCGTGGTGACGTTTCCGGTGCTGCTTCTTGTCTTTATGATACTCCTTGTCTGGATGTTCGCCGACATCCCGTCGTTCAAGGATCTGGAAAACCCTGACAACAAGCTGGCCACGCAGGTCATCGCGGAGGACGGGGAGATCCTGACGACGTTCCACATCGAGAACAGGACCTACGTTTCCTACGACGAGATCTCCCCGAATCTTGTGCACGCCGCCGTGGCCACGGAGGACGTGCGTTTCTACAGGCATTCCGGAATTGATTTCAAGGGACTGGGACGTGTGCTGGTCAAGACGATCCTGCTGCGCAACTCAAGCCAGGGCGGCGGCAGCACGATCACCCAGCAGTTGGCGAAGACCCTTTATCCGAGGGCCGGGATGGGGCGTAGGATTCCGGGAATATATCATGCCAAAATGGTGTGGATCAAGCTGAAGGAATGGATCACCGCCGTGAAGCTCGAAAGGGACTACACCAAGGACGAGATTATGACGATGTACCTCAACTCCATATTCTTCGGCAGCGGTGCGTACGGTGTGCGTTCGGCTTCGGAGACATTCTTCGGGAAGCTCCCGTCCGAGCTTTCTGTCGAGGAGAGCGCTATGCTTGTGGGAATGGTCAACAAGCCGACGAGGTACAATCCGGCCATCAATCCGGACAAGGCTCTGACCAGAAGGAACTTTGTGATCGGCCAGATGGAGAAGGCCGGCTATCTGGACAAGTCCCAGAGGGATTCCATCCGTCTGATCCCTATAGAGCTCAACTATGAGGTGCAGGACCACAACGCCGGTCTGGCCCCGTATTTCAGGGATATGGTTCGCCGCGTGATGAACGCCAAAAAGCCTCGCAAGTCCGACTATACGATGGTCGAGGACTATTCCGCCGACTCGCTTGCCTGGGCCACGGACGACCTGTATGGCTGGCTTGAGAAGAACAAGAAGGCTGACGGAAGCAAGTATGACCTTGACAGGGACGGTCTGCGGATCTACACGACCATCAACTACAAGATGCAGAAATATGCCGAGGAGGCTGTCGCCGAGAGGATCCGCGACCTTCAGGCTGACTTCCGCAGGGATCTGCGGAGCAAGACCAACAAGCCTTTCTCCAACGACATAGACGAGGAGACAAGGGACAGGGTCATGCGTCAGGCCAGACGTTGGAGCGACCGTTACCGCACCCTCAAGAAAGAGGGACTGACCGAGGCTCAGATCCTCAAGACGTTCTCCCGACCGGTGAAGATGCGTGTGTTCGCCTATAATAAGAAAGGTTACGCCGACACTACGATGACGCCGGACGATTCGATCCGTTACTACAAGTCGATTCTCCGTACGGCCTTCGTGGCGATGGAGCCGGGCACGGGACACGTGAAGGCCTACGTCGGAGGTCCGAACTACCGCTATTTCAAGTACGACAATGTCCGTCAGGGCAAGCGTCAGGTCGGTTCGACGATCAAACCGTTCCTCTACACGCTGGCGATGCAGGAGGGTATGACTCCGTGCGACAAGGTCGTGAACCTTCCGCAGACGTTCGTCCTTCCTGACGGCAACACCTGGACCCCTCGAAGCACCGACAAGGAGCAGTGGATCGGTAAGACCGTCACACTGAAATGGGGTCTCACGAACAGCTCGAACAACATCTCGGCCTACCTGATGAAGCAGTTCGGCCCAGAGGCGATGGCGGATATGATGCGCAGGATGGGCATCCAGAGCCACATCGACGAGGTTCCGGCGCTTTGTGTCGGACCGGCCGACCTGTCGCTTTGGGAGATGGTGGCCGCCTACAACACGTTCCCGTCCAGGGGAGTCTATATCGAGCCGATGTTTGTGACCAGGATCGAGGACAACCAGGGCAACGTCATCAGCGAGTTCACGAACCGCAAGCGTGAGGCGATAGGGGAGAACACGGCCTACCTGATGGTCAACCTGATGGAAGGCGTGGTGCAGGGCGGAACGGCCAGCAGGCTCCGCTACCGCTACAAACTGATGGGCGAGATCGCCGGAAAGACCGGAACCACCAACGACAACGCCGACGGATGGTTCATAGGCTACACCCCGACTCTCGTGGCGGGAATATGGACGGGCGCGGAGGACCGCCAGGTGCACTTCCAGTCAATCACTTACGGCCAAGGCGCGCATATGTCCCTCCCTACCTGGGGAATATTCATGCGCAAGGTAGTTGAGGACGGTACCCTCGGAATCTCGGAGAACGACCGCTTCATCGCCCCTGCCGGCGTGAGCTTCGACCTGAACTGTACCGGAGGCGACAATGACGCCACGGACGTGCAGCAGAAGACGGAGGACTACTATTTTGAATAAAAAGGAATATATTAGGAATATTTAATATAGGAATATGGGCAAGTACCAGAGGATTGCAGTGATTTATGGAAGCGACTCTTCGGAATGGGAGGTCGCTTGCCGCAGCGGGGAGTTTGTCGCTTCGCGCATCGACGGGACGAAGTACGATGTCTATGAGATTTTCGCACGGTTCGGTAAATGGTCTCTTGTGGCGATGAAGAAACGGGACTCTATGAGGATTCCTTTCGCCGAGGGTGCCAGACCGGAGATTGACAAGACGGATTTTTCCGTGAAGGTTTATGGAGAAAAGATAAAGTTCGACTATGCCTACATAGTCCAGCACGGCACTCCGGGCGAAAACGGCCTGCTTCAGGGTTATCTTGAGATGCTTGGGATTCCGTTCAGCAGCTGCAGCGCGTTTGTCTCCGCGATCGCCTTCGACAAGTTCGCCTGCAAGAGTTATCTGCGTGAGGTTGATTTCGTCAAGTGCGCCCCTGATGTCTATGTCCGCAACGGAATGGACATCGAGTCCGTCTGCCGTAAGGTGGTGGAAAAGCTTAAGTTCCCGGTGTTCGTGAAGCCTACCGACGGAGGCTCAAGCTTCGGGATCACCAAGGTCCGCAAGGCTGAGGATCTGCCTGAGGCGATCCGGTTCGCCTTCTCTGAAGGCCCTTCGGTCATCATCGAGCAAGGTATTCCTGGCCAGGAGTTCACTTGTGCCGCCTATGCAGATGCGGAAGGAGTCAAGTCCTTGCCTGTGATACAGATAGTCACCGAGCACGATTACTTCGACTACGATGCCAAGTATAACGGTCAAAGCCAGGAGATATGCCCGGCTCCGATCAGTGAGGATTTGAGCGGACATATTCAGGAAGTGAGCAAGAGAATATATTCGCGCCTTGGTTGCTCCGGTGTCGTGAGGATGGATTACATCCTTGCCGAGGATGGCCTGTACTTCTTGGAAGTCAACACTATCCCTGGAATGACAAGTGCTTCTCTGGTGCCAAAGATGGTGCGTACGGCGGGTCTTGACATCACTGATTTCCTGACAGGTATCATTGAAAACTCATAATGTTCAATTCTAACTTTTAAATTTTAAGCTTATGCTATTGAAGGATTTCCTTAATGAAGGAGTAGCGCGGCTGGAGTCTCTCTATCCGACGAAAGAAGCCAGAAACATCATGCTTATGCTTTGCGAAAGCCGCATAGGCACCAAAAGTTACACCCATATCGTGGAACCTGAATATCAGGTAAAGGACAAGTCTCTGGAAGGTCTCGGCGCTGATTTGAACAGACTGGCCGCCGGTGAGCCTGTCCAGTATGTGATAGGATTCGCGGATTTCTGCGGTCTGAGGTTCAAGGTGACCCCGGATGTGCTTATCCCACGCCCGGAGACTGAACTTCTGTGCCGCGAGGCCATCAAGATCGGCTCCAGAATGCAGAGGATGAGAAAGGCCTATGGTAAGTCGGCTAAACCTGTCCGTGTGCTTGACCTCTGCACAGGCTCAGGCTGCATTGCGTGGACGGTGGCCCTGAATATTCCCGGTGCCGAGGTGACAGGTGTTGACATCTCGGAAAAAGCGGTTGCGGTGGCGTCCTCGCAGGATTTCGCCGCCAAGATCAAGGAGTCTGGGGCATCTGCTCCCAAGTTTGTGGTCGCTGATGTGCTGGCTGGGAATCAGACCTTCACCGAAGGTGATTACGATCTGATTTTGAGCAACCCGCCTTACATCATGGAGTCGCAGAAATCTCAGATGCGAGTCAATGTCCTCAACTATGAACCTTCAACGGCTTTGTTTGTGGAAGACAGCGATCCGTTGGTGTTCTACCGCTCCATAGCCGTCTTGTCTCGTACCTGTCTATCGGCTGAGGGTAAGGGCCTTACAGAGATCAATGAACTTTTAGGCCCTGAGACGCAGAAGGTTTTCAGCGAGGCCGGTTTCCAGAAAATCGATCTTGTCAAGGATTTTTACGACAAAAACCGCTTTGTCTTTTATTCAAAATAAGGGCTGCATGTAGCTGGAAGCCCTTTTTCGACAATTAGCCGTGGAATATTTCAATCCACGGCTATTTTTGTGTCACTTTGTGCTGTATCAACAACTTTAAACTCATTCAGTAATGAAGAATTTCAGTACAAAGAAAAGGTTGCTGGCGTCAGTCGCGCCGGCCCTTGCGGTGTTCGCCGCCCTGTTTTCATCCGCTTGCGACCGGGTGGAACAAGCGGAACTGTCTCCCGCCGATCCGATCTCCATGGTGGATCCGGCTACTGATCTGTCGGCCGAAAGCGTCGCAAGAATGCTCTCCGGGTTGCCTCTCACGTTGACCCAGGTCCGTGAAGTCTTCGATGGTGTGGTCTCCTCGTCTTCCAATGGCTATGATGAGGAATATCCTTTCGCGAATCTGCTTGCGTCTCCGGGTTCCGGAGTCGGGCACGAACTGCTTCAGACAAGATCCGTAACTGAATATCCAGAACCTTTGCGTGATCTTTTGTCCGCCGCGGACATCGCTAAGACCAGGGCGGGTTCTTTCTTGGACGCTCTTTCCGCATCCGGGTTGCAGATCTATTGGCCATATTCAGAGGACTGGGACGGGAAGGCAATGCCTGTCATCACTTTCAATCCGGAGGAGTCTTCCGGCGATGCTTATCTCAGGCGGCAGGATGACTCTAATGTCGGTTTCCTTAGGGAGCAACTCCCGAACGGGGCTTGGATCGTAAAGGAAGTCGCTGTGGATGAGGAATATGCCCGCAATCATCCTGTATGGGTCATAAACAGGAATGAGGATGCCGCATATCTTACTCCTCAGATGCTGGACGCGCTTTATCCGGAGAGGACAGTGGCAGTCTCCACAAGGTCTTACGAAGATTGCCGGACATTGGTCCTCAAAGAATTCAAGGCTCATCGAAACTATGATTCATGGTTGGCAGGCGGCTCGGAGTTCTTCGTTAAGTGCGGCTCTTTGAATGGGTTCACGGCCAAGACTGAGGAGGAGTTGAAGCTTTACAGCCCGTCCGTCACCGACATGATGATCAACGTGAAACGCAAGAATGTGGGCAAAACGTTGAGATTCAACACCGTGCTTGTGTCGGAATGGACATCGCAGCTTAAGGAGTGCGTGTTCCTGATGATCGAGGATGATGGCGGCAAGCAGACTTCATGGAAGGCCAGCGGCTTGGTGAAGATCAAATCCAAGTCTTATGGATTCGAGGTCGAACTTCCTTTCCGTCGTAATGATGACCTCGTCTGGCGCGGAAAACTCTCCAACAACTATTTCGAGAAGTACAACGGTAAGCCAAACCGCTTCGGTGACGTCAGCATAACGTTCAGCTTCCTGTAAATCTCTGGATTGAGACTTTAGATATTCCGTAAATTGGAATTTATTATTAAAAGAATTTTGATTTACGGAATATTTGTGTAATTTCGCACTGGGTAATACTATATGAGAATCGTTTCGCATAGAAAACTGAAGGAATTTTACGAGCAAGCCGGGCACGAGGACGCAAGGATACCGCTTGAGCGTTGGTATCATACCGTTGAGGAGGCAGAGTGGCATTCCTTCGCGGAAATGAGGATGTCTTTTGGCGCGGTTGACTATGTGGGAAACCAACATTATGTCTTTAACATAGGTGGCAACAAGTATAGATTGATTGTCGTTGTGAAATTTGTGATGGGGTATGTTTTCATACGGTTCGTCGGTACACATCAAGATTATGATAAAATTGACGCTTCAACTATATAAGAGGGTAGGATTATGAGGATAATCACTGAAAACCAGTACAAATTGGCTCAGAAAAGAGTGGAGGATCTGCTTCCTCTGGTTGATGACAGCACACCATTGGATGACCCCAAGGCCGTTGAGCTGATGATGATGTCTGACATTGTCATTGATTATGAGAAGGAACATTTCCCCATAGTCAAGCCGAGCGTCGCGGATCTTATCGCTGACGGCCTGAAAGAGAATCATATCACTCAGAAACAACTTGCGGAAGAACTCGGAATCAGCACGACGCGAGTGAATGATTTTGTGTCTGGGAAATCAGAACCCAATCTGAAAACGGCCGGACATATCTGCCGTTTTCTGAAGATACGTCCGGCCGCCATGCTTATGCTTTGATCATCAAGGCGTTGATTCTTGACATCTTCACACGACCTTGATCTTGAAGATGGCCTTTTTGATGCGCCCGGTCCCGATGAGCGGGGCGTGGGCGGTGTCAGGGGCGAATGTGATGGAGTCGCCGGCCTTGACATGGACGGTCTCGGTGACGGGGTCGTCGAAGAACATGATGTCGTTGCCGGCATTGATGTCCTTGGCCTCGCCGCACTCTTTTCTGGGTTTGACACCGAAATATTCATCACCAGAAAGCGGGACCTGCAGGTCGATGTACTTGTCGTGAGCCTCCAGTCTCGCTTCCGAAGCCGGCCTGAGGTCTGTCTCCACGATATTCACCCAAAGGTTGTCCCCGTCGATCTCGTGCGTGCCGACGGACAGGCCTTCGAGTTTCCCTTCCTTTAAGAATTCGATGGCCTTCTTGTAATAAGGATTGTGTTCCATATAGCTTATCATCTGTTGAATGCCTTGTCAAGATTCTGTTCCATGTTGTCGAACTGGGTCTTCAGATGAAGCCTCATCGCTGTCCTGAAAGCGTCTGGAGTCCCTGTCCTGAGGATGTTGTACAGACTGATGTGGGACACCAGAGTGATGTCGTGGTAGTCTTTGTGGAGTTTCGGGACATAGAGGGTGAACAGATGCCTTAATATACTCTGGAAATCCATCAGGCTCTTGTTCCCGGTCATCTCGAACAGCGCGCTGTGGAATCTCACATCGATTTCTGTCAGCTGTTCCGCTATTTCGTACTTCTCGTCTTCTGTCTGCGCGGCGGTCAGCTTGTTCTCCAATGTGAATTGTTTGGCGACAATCGTTTCGAGTTTCTTCATCCCCGCGTCTGTCTTGTTCAGAAACAGGAAATCGGACATGCCTATCTCTATCATCAATCTCAATTCGTACAGATCCTTGAGCGTCTGCCTTTCGAGCTGGCCTGATGTGACGATTGAACTCAGCGAACCAAATATTTTCGGGCTGACAATCACGGTGCCCAACTTACGTTTCGTCTCGATGAGCCCCAATGCGCGGATCCTGCTCAAAGCCTCCCTGACTACCACTCTGCTGACTCCGAGAAGATCTCCGAGTTCCTGCTCCTTTGGAAGTCTTTTTTCGTCTTGATGATCCGCTATGTATTTTAATATGTCGTTCTGGGTCTGCTCAACCAAGGTCTGCTCAACTTTCATACGTTATTTTTTCCCAAAAATAATCAAAAATAATAAGTATTACATATTATTTCTTTACCTCGTCGAGGAATTTTCCGAGACATTCTCCGAAT
>OIXO01000106.1_pt1 | contig 10007 bp, 7 predicted proteins | sample 1588031 | NCBI WGS metagenome assembly OIXO01 (sample SAMN03283242) | human gut metagenome | biome: human-associated habitat; material: feces | host: Homo sapiens | place: Peru | collected 2012
TGGCGGTCTTTTTCGTCTTTCTTGAAATCAGACGGCGACAACTGTGCGACGACCGCGTCAACCTGGGCATACAGTTCACTGGTATCTTCGGACGGCCCAGAAATAATCAACGGAGTGCGTGCTTCATCAATCAAAATACTGTCCACTTCGTCAACAATTGCGAAATACAGTGGTCGTAAAACTTGTTGTGCCTTGGAAAATTTCATATTATCGCGCAGATAATCAAATCCCAGTTCAGAATTTGTCACATACGTAATATCACACGCGTATGCTGCACGACGTTCATCATCGGTCATATCGTGCTGGATTATTCCGATTGTCAGGCCCAAGAAACGATAAACCTGGCCCATCCAATTGGCGTCACGCGCCGCCAAATAATCGTTGACCGTAATCAAGTGCGCACCTCGACCGTGCAACGCCTTTAAAAACAATGCCAATGTTGCAACCAGCGTTTTTCCTTCGCCAGTTTTCATTTCGGCAATTTGACCATCAGTCAAAACCATACCACCAATCATCTGGACATTAAAGTGACGCAGGCCGATTGTGCGAACTGACGCCTCGCGCACCAAGGCAAACGCATCTGGTAACACGTTCTTTTCTTTTTCGCCCGACTGCAGGCGAGTCCGCAATTTCTGTGTTTGTTCGCGCAATTGGTCATCGGTCATCGCGTGATATTTTGGTTCCAAATCATTTATCAGCGACACCGTTTTATCATACGATTTTACCAAGCGGTCATTTGCCGACCCCAATACTTTTGAAATAATATTTTTTAACATAACTTTTCCTTGTCTTTTTCCCCAGATTTATAGCAATTTTGCACCTTGCGGTCAAGATACTTTATGATATAATGCAGATAACAAAACAAACAAGTGGCAACCGGGATATTTTCCCATAATATCGAGAGCAGAGGGCAATAATGCGAGAACCAATTCATCAGTTAAAACAATCAGATATCAGCAGCGAAGTATTTATCGTCGCTCCGACACAAATTGAATATATTGCGCAACTTTTCGCCGACCGTGTTGCTGACGCGATGAATATGCGAACATTTGCGCCAAAAATTCGTCAGATTGCGTCACAGTCCCTGCGCACGGCATTATCCGCCGCCCGCCACGCCGGCGAAAAATAGTATCACACCACGGCGTATTCAGAATCATCATTTCAGGGCAACAGTGTTTTTTGTCCGTCGCAAACACTTTCCCCCTCTGGGAATCCGGGGTGGCGTTGTTGTCGGTCCCTGCGGGGCAATGGACCCCGACCTTCGTCGGGGTGACGACCTAGAAAAACGCAACCAGTATAAAACGAACAATGTTCGTAAAATTAGACACCCAACCACATAACACCGTCATACCGGCGCAGGAGGGTCACCATTGTCCCCACAGGGACTTTGTTATTTCCGCATTCAGGGACATCGCCAAGCAAAGCACCAACCGCAGTCCGCAGGCAACACGCTAAGTATTATTTTTTATTTTTCAAACATTGTTCACATTGTTGGACATTGGCTAATTTTTCTGTCGTCATACCGGCGCAGGCCGGTATCTATTGTCCCACAGGGACTGATTTAAACTTGCATACACAACACGAACATACTAGGGTATATTATATGAAATCGGGTGGATATGTATACATCTTGGCATCTGGGCCGCTGGGCACATTGTACATTGGGTCTACATCCAATCTGGTTGTGCGCATTTCTCAACATAAGCACAAAGAAATCCCAGGATTTACATCAAAATATAACGTAGACAAATTAGTGTATTATGAATGGCACGACAGTTTGAAAGAAATGGTATTGCGCGAACGGCAATTAAAACAATGGCACAGGAATTGGAAAATCAGGCTGATTGTGCAAAAAAATCCTAATTGGGTGGATTTGTATCCGATTGTATTGAAATCGTATGGATACGCCACAGAATAAAGATGTGCCTGTGGGGCAATAGATACCGGCCTGCGCCGGTATGACGGTGGGTGATAAGGTTCTCACTATGACCACGCTGTCGCAGTCTAAGTTCCCATCTGGGAAACCGGGGTGGGTCGGACTGACGGTCCCAGAAAAACAGCCAAACAAAAACGGGGCGACGCCCCGTTTTTTACATACTGTCATCGTGGACCGAGTATGTGGTTGTTCCATTCTTGACACGCAACTTGCCCTTAGATGTGCCGCTGGTCATGTTACCATAGTATGTGGTATCACCAACCTTGACATTCAGCGACGGCGTGGTCTTTTTCGTATTACGCAAATATACCTTGTTATCGCCAATGTGCAAGATTCGTCCACAGTCGCCGATTTCGTCTGCGCCGGCACCGTAACCGATTGTGGTCTGACCTGTTGGGCACTGATTACGTGCCAAGGTGGCATTTTGTCCAACTGTGCCACCCGCACCATAATACCCCGTGCCTACATTCACACAACCTGCGCCAGCCGTTGCGACGTATTGACCGCCACTGCACGTTGCTTTACACGACGCCAGTTCAGCGTGGGCGGCAGCTGTTGTGCCACTGTTGGTATAGCCCTTGGCTGTTGCGCACGCCGTACATGCACTGGCCTTGGCCGACGAATACGTATTTGTCGCACAGACAGCCGTTCCTGTACACGCCAATGTCTTAGTTGACGAACCACTTGCGGCGACCTGGCATCCGGTTGTATGCGTTCCCGCCACAGCAGAAGCACATGTTGTTTTTCCAGTTGTATCGGTATATGTCCCGGCCGCGCACGCCGTCTGGCTGGTCGCACCAGTGCCACTGACATAATATCCGGCCGACGCAGGCGTCCGACCACCAGTCGAGCCCCAATTTACCTTGGTTCCACCCGCACAGTATCCACCGGCAGTGCACTTTTCTTCGGCGGCTTCTGCCGTTTTAACAAAGTTTGTTGCCGTTGTCGTCAGATAACACGCCGTTGCAGAGCCAGATTTTGCCGGACTCTTGGTATATGCACCGGTCCCCAGTGAACTGCACGTGAATTTACCCATTTCACTTTCGTGCGGCCCAGTGCGACACAACGGTATCGACGTATAACCTGGACAGTAATAGTTTTCTGGGCACGCCGCGACGTTGTGATACAACATACGATTTGACGGATTGTCACAGTATGTTTCCGAATACTTGTCCAGCATATACCAACCCGGATTTACCATACTATAGTATTTGCCACCACCGGTATCGTATTTACCCGTTGTCGCATTATAGTATACGCTTTCGACGGTAAAGTGACCGGCCTCGTTCGTAAAGCCATAATTCGCACTGCACGACGTTATCTTGCCCAGACCACTGGACCAACCCTGTTGCGTGAAACTGGTGCGTGTCGGGTTCAAATAATCCGCCGGATACGTTGTGCGTTCAGTTGTTGAATCCGCCGGCGGACATGCCGTTGGTGAATTAGTCGCACCATACGCCACCGATGCCGATGGGCAATAATGCTTGACCGGACAGATTGTTTGTGTATTGTCGCCCGCCGTTGCAATATATTTACCCGCGTTTGTTGTTACCTTGCATTCAGAATTTTTGGTTTTACCATTTGTATTATCTGACGTATAGATTGATGGACATGTTGTGCACGATGTCGCTGTGCCACCAGCCGAATATGTCGCGCCGGTGCAGATTGGACATGTTGTTCCACTGACGATGTGTCCTGCTTTCGCACTCAACTCCGTATTGACCGTCGCAGGCCCCCATGTTGTTGCACCATTGGATGCAGCAACTTGTTTGTTATTACCAGACGCACAACCCGCTGGGGTCGGACTGATTTGGACACAATTGGTATGTGAACTCCATCCGGTACCGGTCGAATTCGCCTTGGTCCAGCCAGATGTCAGAACAGGGCATGCCGTGCATGACGCCATACCGGCACTGGCCGCATATGTCCAGTTTACACATGTCGTTGGCGCAGTGGCCGATGCCGCACAAGATGAACCCGCTGGGCAAATTGTACATGATGTCGCCGTTGTGCTGGCATAATAGCCCGCCTTGGACTTTAATGTGCTCAGCAACGATATTGTGCTGCTGTATGCGGTTGCACTGGACGCCGCGCGCTTGACCGTTCCACTGGCGCAATTAACCGGCGTTTGGTATTCATAGCATGCAGTGTATGCGCTGCTGCCAGCTGGGGACGTAGCCGTCCACCCAGAATCCGCAGTCGGACAGGCCGAACACGATGTCGCTGTTCCACCAGCGCTGTATTTCGCAGTGCCACACTGAGTACAAGTTGCAGCCGCTGTATTATTGCCACTGATTATATAACCACCGGTCGCTGTCACACCATATGTCGTGGCAGGCCATGCTGTCCCTGTATACGTCACGGTGTTCGTTGTAACCGTCGAACAGCCTGTTATCGTCTTGTTCGGCGCAGTGTACTTACACGCCTTGCTGTTCTTGGACCCCGCAGCCGAAGTGTATGTTCCACCAGATACCGATACACCAGACAGGCTGCTACATGCTTCATATCCAGAACAACCAATGTAATCACCTGCATCATCTTTGGTGGCACAACCAGATGCAGCGCCCGGATAAGACCCTGCTGGTATTGAATCACAGGTTCCAGCGACACTGCCCCATGTCCCTGCTGGACAGTATGCTTTGCTTGCACATGTGCCACCGGTATTCACCGCATTCCATTCACCTTTGATTAATGGCACATTACCACCTGTTCCCCCATAATAAACCTTGGTTCCACCAGGATAGTAATATGCTGTGGTGTTGTCACATGTAATCTGATTCGCATTGGCTGTTGCAACATATTTGCCTGCAACAGTTGTTAAATAGCAATTGCCACTCGCCGCACGCGTACCATCACTGTGCGTATATTCGCCCGGGCACGTTGTGCACGATGTCGCTGTTCCGCCAGCACTGTATGTCCCATCGCCACACGGTGTACACGTAGGATTGTATGTCCCAGCGCCGCTGATGTAATACCCCGCTTTACACGTTGTGGCATACGTCACTGTTCCAGTGTCGCTGATGGTCAGTGTACACGTACCATTTGATGGTTGAATACAATTATGTGCCCACGCAGCAAACAAGTTTGTATTGGACGTAAACGTTGTATTTGCTGGCAGTGTTCCATTCGCCGTTATGCGCCGCGTTCCCGTGCCGCCTGACGCGGTCAAATCAGTCTGTTTGCTCGTATAGAATCCGCGGAACGTATACCCATCGCGGCTTGGAATGTCCGCTTTGCTGATTTCGTTTGTTGCCGCACTGTTACTGTACCAGCCCGTTGCATATTTTTGATATATCGTGCTGTGTGTTGCAGAACCGTCATAACTCTTTAAATAAATCGTGCGGACCGTTCCAGTACAAGCCCCAGCAATACGTGTTCCACTACCTAGATAATTAGAGTCACACTTATACTGTGCATAGAATGTAGTATTACCACTAACATTGCAGGCCGCGGCTGTTTTGAATGTGCCATTTGCCGCCACACACTGCGTTCCACCAGATGCAGCCGAAGTATTGTAGTGTCCGGCATACGATGCATTTGGCTTGGTCGGCAATGGCGACAGTTTTGTTACGACATCTGAACATGCGTTGTCACTGTACCACGTTGCCAAACCCGTTTTTTTATACAGCGTCGTCGTCCCAGAACCACCATTTTTTATTCCGTTCAATGTAACCTTGTTACAATTCGCAGAACAGGTATATGAAGCAGGAGCGGTGCTGCTGGCAGAGCCACTACGCGTGTAGCCAGTTGAACATGTGTTGATGGCACACTTGTCCAATACTTGCCTGGTTGACGGTGACCACGTTGGCGTCGTCCATGTGTCAGCACCAATCACGTTTGAACATGCAGAATCACATTTTATTGATCCAGTTGAACTAGTTGTATTTCCATCGGTACAGATTTCCAGACCAAATGTTTCTGTTAAAACCGTTGCTTCGTTTGACGAATCGCATTCGACCTTCTCCTTGCCAGGACACGCTGCACCAACAGGACATATATCTACCGATTTATAAGAAGCATAACCTTCGTCACAACCCGATTCATCGGTCAGGTAATAACCAGGTCCAACCGCATCGTATAACCAGCTGGACACTTCTCCTTGGTATCTCTTTGTATCACCTTCTACGAATACATATTCATGCAATCCGACTGTTTGACCATCAGTCACATTGGGATCCGGATCATACCACACCAACGCCATACACTCTGTAATCGCACCACGTCCATTTGCCGAGACTACCTTGCCTCCTACCATCTGCGAGCCACTGTATTCTTCAGGGAATATTTCACGTCTGTTCTCTTCACTGTTGGGGTCTGGACACTCTTGCTTTATATGTTGCTCGCAAAATGTGGTGCCTGTACACTGCGCCTGGCCAGTACATGCCATATAGCTGCTATCACATCCTGTGCCATGATAACCATATGACATTGTCGCACAGGCCGATGCAGGGGTAGCCGACGCTGTTTTATATTTTCCCTGCGCACACCGGGTCCATACTGCATAAACCGTGGTGTTAGCCGTAAGAACCATCGAAAACGCCCCTGACGTTGCTGAACTTGCAGTTGACCATCCAACTAAACGATACCCCGCACGACGATAACTTGTGCCAGTCCCCGGATTTAAACTGCACGCCTCGCCAAAATTACATGCGGTTGCCGCCGGCGTCGTGCCACTGCCGCCGTTTAATACATAGGTTACCTTAACCGTTTTTTTGACCGGTGCGGCCGTGCCACCAGGACAAGTATACTTGTCGATATTGTTGTATTGTCCCATGACAGAGCAGGGACGACATGCGTTTCCAACCGCAGGCGTACCATTATACGTTGTTGATGACGCATTAGACGTCATGTAATAACCCTCTGCGCAACTGGTATATTGCTTGTACGTGGGACATGAATAGCCCGCCGCCAGCACATTACCGACACAAAAAACACCAAATACAAATGCAAAAAAACGCAGAATTCTGGACATTCTTCCCACTTCTTTTTCTCTTTTATTACTCATCTTAGAAAAAAAGCCGCTTTCACTGCAAGAGAAAAATGCTTTTTTACCTTTAAGGTCATGTATCTAACAAAATTTTCGTTGAATTTTGACAAATTACTGATAAAATTTTGTCCATCCAGACGCACAGAGCATAGTCGCCCAAAGAACCATCATGGTTCCAAGGCGGAGGAAAGTCCGGACTGCATGGGACGGCACATCGGCTAATGACCGAGCGGGGCGACCCGACGATTAGAGCAACAGTGACGAAGCGATTAAATTCGAGTGAAACGGGCAATCTCTGTGCGCAGCAACTTCAAATAGGCCCCCGCTTAAAGTGTCCCACCCAGGGGGCGGGTAGAAGGCTTGACGTCCGGTGGTAACATCGGATGCAGATTGATTATGCTCGCTACCCCGATGGCGGTTGTTATGACGGCTCCGGGGCAGAACAGAATCCGGCTTATCGTGTGTCTGGTAACCGTCCATCTGGGCGGTTTTTTTTTAGTGACGGAGTGATAAAGTGATAGAGTGAAAAAGTGTAAATGGAAAACGTCACCCCGACGAAGGTCGGGGACCATTGCCCCGCAGGGACCGACTATGCCGACACCCCGGCACGTTGTGCCACCCCGGCTGGTCAGGGGGGGGAAAAACTACATCACATAACCTTGCCCTGGGTTGGATAAAAGGTCAATTGGATTTTTTCCCACTTTGAAAATTCATTTTGTGGCAACATCTTGAATGGCTGACACACGTTTATTGCCGAACGAATAGTGTCCAGGACATATGCAAACGCCGGATCAGAATCTGCACGTGCCGCCGATTCGAACCACACATCACGCACCGTACCATTGCGTCGCATTGTCAAGTGTGCCACCGCACGAATATCCCCAATACCCGGATGATTTGTATCAATTGCCCAACAGCGCGTCATCGCAACACGCAACGCGTCGACCACCGATATTGTCAACGTCCGGTCCAATGACACAACCTGGCGATTGACACGGACGACGGTCTTTTTACGTGGGGCGGGGGTGTCATCTGGATTCTGGGCGTCCGACGGGGTCGCAGTGTCCTGGGGCGTGTCGGGCGCGGTATCGTCTATCAATGATGGTGATTCAATCGGTTTATCATCAACCGCCGGCGCGGGTTCGGTTTTTTGTTCTGGGTTCGGTGCGTCGGGTGTCGGGGCGGTGTCCGCATTGACATTATATAATATAGATTCATCCCCAGACACGCGTACCGCATTCAGGTCAATTTCATAAATCTGAATTCGGTCAGGCGCAACCAAAGTTGCACGGTCAACCACCAACGCAAACGACGTTATCATTACTGCCAATACCACCAGATGCCCCATCACGGACATCATCAGATTTTCAGACTTGAAAATATTAAAGTTATATTTCATATCAGAGTTCAGAGTTCAGAGTTCAGAGTTCAGAGTTTTAATCTTCAGCCTGACCAGAACCCACCGTTTTTGTTGTTGCCATTAAAATTTTTGTTATCTCGTTGCAGTCAGCATACAAACTATTATATTCAGTCAGCGTTATATATTTGCTTTCCTTTAACAAACGCAACCAATATTGTGTTTCTACACTTTCCTTTAACGCAATATACACCTTGGACACAAAATCTTTCTTGCTTATCGCGCATTCAGATTCTGATAAATTCGCCCCGATGCTCGTTCCTGAACGCAGTATCTGTTTTGATAACACGTATTCCTTTCTATCTGTGGTCAGCACATTGTATAGCTTTATTATTCTCAGTGCAAAAGTTTCACTTTTTTGTCTTGCTATGCTATCTTTCATATTGCACAACCCCTATCTGAACTCTGCACTCTGAACGTTGCACTCTGCCACTTACTTATCCGCCTGGGTGCGCAGCCCAACACGTTGGAACCCGGCATCCTTTAATTTACCCATAACCGACATCACCGCGCCATAGTCGGCACGACGATCGCCGTTTATCATTATCGTCAATTGTGGGTTTTCCCCGCGCATTGCAATTGCACGCTTTACAACGTCGTCACGCGATAACTGCTGTTGCCCAATAAAATAGCGACCCGATGCATCAACACTGATTTGAATTGCATGGTCATTACCCGTCAATGTGGTATGACCGGCATTCGGCAAATCCAAATCAATGCCCGTCGTCATCATTGGGGTCGTTACCATAAACACCGCCAGCAACACCGTCATAACGTCAATCATTGGCGTCAACGAAATTGCGGCATCAGAATTTCTCTGTCTTCTGCGCGACATAAACGCCCCCTTATTTACGTGCGGCCTGCATTTCACGACGTGCTTCATCCAAATCGTCGTATAATTCGTCCGCTTTCTTGATAAAATATTGATACGCGATGGCCGCTGGCACCGCAGCAATTAATCCCAACGCCGTTGTTCCTAATGCCGTCGCCAACCCCGGCGCAACAACGCCAATTGATACCGACTGATTCACGCCAATTGACGCAAAAGAATCCATAACACCCCAAATTGTACCAAATAAACCGATAAACGGCGCGACATACGAAACCATAGACAAGAACCACAGATTCTTGTCAAACGGACGCGTCAGACGATCTGCAATCAAATCCAGATTATCAGCTGATTTAATTTTAACCGGATTTTTGCGTTGATAACGCCACAGGCGGATTTTTTCAATAATAATCGCCCAAGACATAACACTGGCCGCTACCAGAACCAGTGATATAAACAATGTTACAATATCACCGGTAAACAAATTTACCAACGAGAAACTATTTGTCATTTTCCTTTCCTTTTTCCTTGATTATTCCACAGTTACTTTCTGTAAAATCTGATTGGGTATGCGCTTGGGGCGCATGTCGCCATCAATATATACAACCGTTAGGCCCAGTATAGCACAAATTTCATTACCACGCACGAACTTTTGTTGTAAATCCATCGACGCCGCGCCAACGTGCGTTATTACCGTTTCAACCACGAATTCATCGCCCAATTTTAATGGCTGGATATATTTAATATGCAATTCACGCACAACAAACCCGATATCATCACCAGGCACATACACCCCGCGAAACCAATCCATACGCGCACGTTCGGCAATTTCAATATA